>Ga0302326_10013911_pt1 | contig 17054 bp, 15 predicted proteins | sample Palsa_T0_3_FD_202264 | JGI IMG/M metagenome (GOLD analysis project Ga0302326, IMG submission 202264) | Peat permafrost microbial communities from Stordalen Mire near Abisko, Sweden - Palsa_T0_3 | ecosystem: Environmental > Terrestrial > Soil > Palsa > Peat permafrost | place: Sweden: Abisko...
CTTTGTTCTATTTCAGGGACCATCGGATCCCGTCACGCCGCCGCGACCGACATGCAGCCAGACCGTGACCAGCCTCAGAAAACCAGACACCAGGTCACAAAAACCCGGAAACTTTAGGGCAGTGGGCTCTGGCCTCGCCATCAAGTTCCTAGGTCGGGGTCAAGGTAGCAAGTGCTAGCGCCCGTAGCGGCCACACTCAGTAGGAGTGGTCCTACGTCATTTGAGGATGGCTTGCGGGTACAGCAAACAGCGACGATCGGGCGGCGGCGCAAAGCCTTCTCTAACGACCCGAGGCGTTGGTATGGTGCACAGCTTCATAGACACGGTCGCGGAGGCGCGCGCGTGATCGGCGTCGTCTGCGCTGAGAGCGAGAAGCCAGCGGTTCGTGAATTCTTTCAGCTGTTTAAGACACCCTGGGCATTCTGGGAACCGAGTGGATGGTGTGACGTTCTGGTCACCACGGGCGCGGGCACACTACCCGATTCATTCACCGCGCGGCTCGTGATCGCCTTCGGCGCGACCGAGATGCGCGGCGACGCGTTGCTGGGCATCTCGTTGGGATCGCCGACGGACGATGGCCTGCTCGAGGTCGGTGATCTCCAGTTGCCGCTCTACACCGGCGCGCTGACGCTGGCCGGTGCCGCAACCATACTGGGACGGTCGGCCAGCAGCGGCGCAGCGCTGATCATGGAGCATGTGACCGGCTCAACTCGCACCATCCGGTGCGGGTACGATCTCTTCTCCGAGGTCGAGTTTCTTCTTTCGGCCGGACAGCCACCCGAGCGTGCAGGTACGCCCACCCTCGATCTCCATATCGCGCTCATGCGCCGGTGGATCGTCGCGGCCGGGATCCTGCTGTGGGAGATCCCGCCGGTGCCGCCCGGTTATCAGTTCCTGGGCTGCCTCACCCACGACGTGGATTTCCTCGGGATCAGGCGGCACCGCCTGGATCGGACGCTCGCCGGTTTCCTCCTGCGGGCTTCGGTGGGCAGCCTGCTCGGATTCCTCCGGGGACGCCGCTCACTGCGCTACCTGGTCAGGAACTGGGCCACCCTGTTGTCGCTCCCGCTCGTTTACGCCGGAGTGCTGCCGGATTTCTGGCTTCCGTTCGACTCTTACATCAAGGCGGACGGCGAGTTCCGCTCCACGTTCTTCGTGGTCCCGTTCCGGGACCGGCCCGGCCGTGGGCTCGACGGCCCAAGCGATCCTCGGCGGAGCGTCAAGTACGCGGCCGAGGAAATCCGGCCATGGCTGCCGAGACTACGATCGCTGGGTTTCGAAGTCGGCGTCCACGGGATCGATGCCTGGAGCGACCTCGCCGCAGCGCAAGACGAGCTCGGGCAGGTCACAGCGCTGACTGGCGAAGCAGAGCTGGGCATCCGTATGCACTGGCTCTACTTCAGCGCGAGCTCGTTCATCACGTTGGAACATGCCGGTTTCGTGTACGACGCTTCGATCGGGTACAACAATGCGGTCGGGTTCCGGGCCGGGACCACGCAGGTGTTCCGTCCCCTCCTAGCCGAGCGCATGCTTGAATTGCCGCTTCATATTCAGGATTCCGCGCTGTTCTTTCCCGGCCGGATGAACTGCACCGAGCGGGAAGCGCTCGATCTCTGCGAGCCGGTTCTTGACTGGACGCAGCGACTGGGCGGCGTGAGTACCCTTTTGTGGCACGAACGCAGCCTCGTTCCGGAACGGCTGTGGGATGGTACCTACCGGTGGTTTCTCGCCCAGCTCAGGCGGCGAGGCGCGTACGTCGCGCCGGCCCGGGACGTGGTGTTGTGGTTCCGCGCCCGCCGCTCTGTAGACCTCCAGGGAGCCGAGATCGAAGCCGACCGCCTGCAAGCACTGGCCGATCAAGGATCGCTGGCCGATCAAGGATCGCTGGCCGATCAAGGATCGAAGGCAGCCGCGCTCACGCTCCGGATCCACGGCCGCCGCTCGGGTCGTGAGCAGACTGGCGCCTTCACCGACATCCCGGTGGACGCCGATTCCCTCAGCGCACTGCTGCGAGCCATCCTCAAATGACGTAGGAGTCCTACTACCGACAGTGGCTGCTTCAGGCGATCGCAGGTTGCTACCTTAACAGCCGACCTGGGAAATGCATGGCGCCGCCAGAGCCGGGCCGGACTCTAAATTCGTCAGCATTGGCAGGAGGAACGCGTTGTCAGTTGCATCCCACCGAAGCTGCTGCCACGCGATCCAGAAAGCGCCGGGTGATTCAGGTAGATACGAGGGGATCCGCGCTGGGATGCCTTCGTAATGGCGGGGAATGCCACGGCGTTTCATCACGACGGCTGGCTCGCCGCCCGGAGAAAGAGTAAGGCGGAGCGAAAATCAAGAGCCGGGAGTGAGCATCACGACTAGCGAACCAACCAGCGAAATGACACCTGGCGCGAACGTCACTCAACACGTCGACGGGCGTCAGGGCGAGGCTACCCGGCCCAGGATCTCATTCATCGCCTGGGCGGAGGATTCCGGTCGGGCGCATGAGGTGGCGAGGGCGCTCGGAGGGGAAGCCTGCACCGTGTACCGGCTGCGGATCGTGTGGAAGCCGCTAGTTCCCCTGCGCTATCTTCTGAACGCCATCAGCACCTGCCGCTACCTGGTCATCCGGCGACCGCGTGCGATCATAGTCACCAACCCGCCGATCTTCCCCGGGCTCATCGCTCTCCTTTACTGCACCGTGACCAGGGCTCCGTTGCTGCTGGATAGTCATCCCAGCGCCTTTGGAGATGCGCCGATGGCGAAGCAGGTGGCCGGTGTCCATGCGTGGCTCACGCGCCGCGCAGCGACCACGATTGTCACTGTCCCGGAACTGGCGAAGATCGTAACGGCCTGGGGTGGCCGGGCGAACATCGTCCATGAGGCGCCCCCTGCCCACCGCGCCGTTCCCGCCCGGCCGCTGTCGGGCCGACCGCGCATCTTGTACATCGGCAGGTTCGCCGGCGATGAGCCGACCGCGGAGGTAGTTGAGGCGGCGCGGCTGGTGCCCGAGGCAGACGTGCTGGTCACCGGCGATGTCCGCAAGTGTCCGGCGCCGCTGTTGAAGGCCGCTCCGGAGAACGTGATCTTCACCGGTTTCCTGGAAGGGCACGACTACGATCGCGCCCTCGAACAGGCGGATGCCATCGTGGTCCTGACTAGGCACCCGCTGGCTGTCAACCGCGGTGCCTGCGAAGCCGTCTATTTCGACCGCCCGCTGATCATCAGCGATCTGCCCGCGATGACTCCGCTGTTTCCTTACGCCGTTCCGGTGAGCAACGACAGCGTGGGCATCGCCCGGGGAATCCAGTCGGCGATCGAACATCATCCGGACCTCGTGTCATCGTGTCCGCAGGCGCGCGCCCTGCAAGAGCAGCGCTGGCAGCAGCAACTCGATCGGCTCCGGGAGCTGGTGTAATGCTGAGGACTTTGCAGCGGCGTGGCTGGGTCTTGCTGGTCACGGTCGCGGTCGCGGCCGCGTGTGCCTACTTCGTCGCATCCACGCGGGGCAAGACCTACACGGCCGAAAGCACGGCCGTCGTGGCTGCCAGCGGCACCCCCGGCAACGTGGTGACGCCGGACCAGGCCGACCTGCTCGCGACCACCTACGCGGTTCTCATACCCAAGGACACCGCGATCCTCCGCAGCGTGGCTGGCACGCTCGGCAGCAGCGTGTCCGATGTCCAGGACCGGCTCTCGGTGTTCAACACCACGGGAACGGCCCTGCTGACCTTCGACTACCGGGGCACCAGCGCGGCCAATTCGATCGCCGGGGCCACGGCCGTTCTGCAGGCGATCGCCGGTAGCCATCCCGTATCGGCGAACATCATCCCCAGATCCGTCAGCGCCGTCCAGGCGCCGACTGCGGCGTCGGCCTCGAGGGGCGTGGCTGTGTTGCTGGCGCTAGGAGTTATCGTCGGCATCGCACTGGGAGCACTGCTGATAGTCACGTGGGAGCGGGTTGATCCGAGGATCGATAGACCCGAGGACCTGAGCCAGGAAGTCGGGTCGCCAACCTCCCCCGTCAGCGCGATCTCCGACTCTGGGGCAAATGCCCTGATTGCCAGGTGGAAGGCACTCGCTGAGCATGAGCCCACAAGAATCGCCCTAGTGCCGGTAACCCCAGACGTGGAAGCAGATCTGCCAAAGGTTGCGCTCAGGTTTAGTCAGAACCAGGGGAACGGGAACGGGAACGGCGCGGAGGCGCCTTTGTGGACCCGGATACGTTCTCATATCGCAGACGGCGAGGAACTCACGCAGCCGCTCGGGAGCCTAACTCCCTTGGTGATCGCTTGTGAGGTCCCGTCAACTGATCTCACCGCGCTGCGATCCATCATGGCTTGCGATCTCGTCGTCCTGGTAGCCAGGAGGGGCACCTCGCGGGCCGCGCTGCGGGAGTCGCTCGACTCCCTCACGGAGTTCGGGGTATCGCCCAAGTGGGCGATCTTCCTTAGCTCGAGAACGGCAGGAGTTAACGCGCATCTCGGGCCGGAGTCCGATGAGCGTTAGCACCCTGCGGTTGCGCGGCGGGCGCAGGGTGCGAGCTTCCTCGTCCGACAAGTTGGCTTGGTTGCGGACCGGGTGGTCACGTGCCATCTTCACGGTGGGGGCAAGCGCTGCGGTTGGCGTGGCCGCTGGCCTCGGCACCAAGACTGCCATCGCTGCCCTGTTCGGAGTGGCGGTAGTCGTCATTGTCCTGGTCAGCCCGCTGATCGGGGCCTATATATTGGTTGCCGTTGTGCCGCCGGTCTCCGGGTTGCGGGCGGGGTTGCCAGTACCGCAGTTGCGGTTGTCCGAGGTCCTGATCGCAAGCATCGGAGTTCTGCTGCTGCTTGCGCGGCCCGGGCATACTCCGCGCTGGAGAGCCTTCGACTGGTGCGCGTTCGGTTATGCCGTAGCCAATGCCGGTCTCGGTGCGGCCGATCTGGTGATCCGCGGTGCCCCGGTCACGTTCACCGATGCCGATAAGTTGCTCGGTCCGATTCAGTTCTTCATCATGTACCGGGCCGTGCTAGCCACGCTCACGACCGCACACCAGCGCCAGGTCGCTCTCCGTCTGCTGCTGTTCGCCAGCGTTCCGGTATCGCTGCTCGCGATACTTCAGGAATTGCGCATCCCCGGCGTGGTGTCGCTGCTGGCCAACGCCACAGGAACTCAGATTTTTATAACAAATGTCGGCGTCCCACGTGCAACTGGCCCGTTCGCGATCTGGCACGATCTGGGCAGCTATCTGTTCGTGATCGTGATCCTAGGTGTGTCGCTGCTGGTCAACCAGTCGCGGCAGGTCATGAAGCCGCGGAATTTGGCTGGGATCGTGGTGCTCGCCAGCATCGCGCTGATCCTCACGGTGAGCTTCACTCCTATTGCGGGAACTGCGGCCGGAGTACTAGTGCTGGCGCTGACCGCACGTCCGCGCAAGCAGTGGATGGTGCGCATAGCGGCGTTCGTCGTGCTCCTTAGCGCCGCGTTCGGGCCGATCCTGTCCGATCGTTATCAGCAGCAGTTCACCGTTCAGATTCCGGTCCAGCAGATTGCGTTCCTGCCCGAGAATTTTAATTTCCGCATCACCGTCTGGACGACCGAGTTCATCCCGGTGATCCTGCAGCACCTGTTGACGGGCTATGGCCCGGATACCCCGCCGAACCTGGCCTTCAGCTCCACCGAGTCCATATACGTGACGATTCTGCTGCGCGGCGGCCTACTGCTCCTGTTCCTCTACGTCGGGCTGATGCTCGCACTGGCTTTGCAGGCGCGTGATCTCAGGAACGATCTTGATATGGAACGGCGAGCTGTCGCCCAGGTGCTGTTCCTCCTGATCGTCTTGGTCGTGTTCATGCAGCTGGTCACGAACTATTTCGTGAATGCCGGCTTCCCGTTTCTCTTCTGGGTCCTCGCGGGCCTGCTGATGGCCGGCACCGAGACCCGCGTGCGACGCCGATGGACGAGCTCGCCACGCTCCGTCCCGGTGCAGGACTGGTCACGACGGGTCAGCCATCAGGACGAATTTGTGCACTTGCGGGCAGAGCAAGGGTTGATCGATAAGGCCCGGAGTGGCCGGGAGCCGCCTGATGCCTCGGCACAGCGCGGGCATCTCCGTGGGCTCGGCACGGTGCTGCGCGGATTTGCTGTCCTGTCGGCGGCCACGGTCCTCATCCGCCTTATCGGCCTGGTGGCAATTACCTTGTTTGCGCGCAAAGCCGGGCCGCAGACGTTCGGGACGTACAGCTTCGCACTTGCACTGGCGGCCTTCGCCGTCGGAGTTCCAACCAACTTCGGGATTGGCACGCTGGGGATCCGCAAGATTGCGCGCGATCCGGGGGACGCAGGCAAGGTGGTTGGCGAGGCGCTCGCAGTGCAGGCGATCATCGCTGTGGTCGCCGTTGGCCTGCTGGTGGCGCTCGTGCCCCTCCTCAGCACGGATGGGGAACTCGTGGCGCTGGCCCCCCTCGTTGCCCTCTACTACGTCGCGTACAGCATGACGGTGGACTGGGCCCTCCAGGGGCTCCAACGGCTGCGGAGCGTAGCAGTTGTCCGCTTGGCGGGTCAGGTGCTATACGGGGTCGTGACCCCGCTGATCCTGGTCCGTGGCCCTACCGGGGCCGTGCGCTATGCGGCGGCATTCGCCGCCGGCGCGACACTGACGGCGATCGTCGCGTTCGTCATGGTGCGGCGGGCAGTCGGACCAATCAGGGTGTCGTGGACGATCGCTCCGCTATGGGATCTCGCGAAGCGTGCCGCGCCTCTCGGCTTCTCCGTGGTCATGCTCCAGGTCTACTGGTCTATGGACCAGGTGTTGCTCGGAGTCCTCGCCGACAAGACGCAGGTTGGGCAGTATGCCGCGGCAGCGAAGCTGCCGTCGGTTCTCAGCGGGTTCGTCGCCATCTGGGTGAGCGCGATCTATCCACACGCGTCGAAGCTCTTCAGGCATGACCCCGATACGCTGCGGCGTCAACTCGGCAGCTTCACCTCGCTCAGCGTCGTGGCGGCACTGCCTCTGGCCGCGGGCTCGGCGATTGTCGGTCGCGCGGTGATGACCAGCTGGTTCGGGCCCGCCTACCGTCAGGCCGGCACGCCGTTTGCCATCCTGATGGCCGCGAGCGCGATCGTGGTGGTGGCGATCAACTATACAAGCCTGGCGATGGCAGCGGGGCAGGAGCGCAGCTTTGCGGTATCTGTTGCAGTGGCTTCCATAATCAACGTGCTCTTGAACCTGCTCCTGATCCCGCCCTATGGCGCGATCGGAGCAGCGATCTCCACGGTTGCGGCGGAATTGGTGGTGTTCTTGATATGTGCACGCCGAGTGGTAGCCGTTATCGGCAGACCGCCACTCACAGTCCGCCGTATCGTTGGCGCAGTTGTAGCGACCGCGGTGATGTCGGCAGCGTTGATCGTGATGCCGTCGAGCATCTCGGTGTGGCTACGCATCGCAGCAGGAGGAGCGATATTTCTCGCCGCTGCGGCGGCCTGTGGAGCGGTCCGCCAAGAGGATCTCGCGCTCCTGCGGCGCGGAACATGACAGAGCCGCGCAGCGGTCCGGCTCGATGCCCGCCGACGCGGTCGCCGTGACGATCGATCCTCAGCCTCGGCCCTGATCCTACGGAGGTTCTTATGTCACTCTCCGCCTCTATAATCGTTCCCACTTACAATCGCCGTCAGATCCTAATGAGGACGCTTACTAGCCTCAATCACCAGTCAGTGCCGAAGAACCTCTACGAGGTTGTGGTGGCAATCGACGGATCGACCGACGGGACACTCGAATCCGTGTCCAATCTGCACACCACGTATAGATTGCATGCAATCTATGGCGACAACAAGGGTACGGCCGCGGCCTTCAATCTCGGCGTTCAGCACGTCAAGAACGATGTGTTGATATTCCTCGGCGACGACCAGATCTGCACTCCGGATCTAGTTCTGGCTCATCTCCTTGCGCACGAACGCCACGAGCGGCTCTTTGTGCAGGGTTTCTACCCCGTGGCCAGGGAGTACATGAAAGGAGGAGCTTCGCTGCTGTACGATCGAACGTACCGGTCGGCCATGGCCGTGGCGGAGCGCTTGGAGCAACAAACAAAGCCATGGGGGATATGGGGAGGCAACTGCTCCCTGCGGACTGAGATATTCCGCGAGGTCGGGGGCTTTGATGCGTGGCAGTTCCGAGGCTACGGCTGCGAGGACGCCGACTTGGGTTTCAGGCTAGCCGCACTGGGAGTAATCTTCCATTACGAGCCAAGGGCGTGCTCCTTTCACATGCATGAGTGCGGTCCTCGGTCCCTGGCCAGGCAGGCTTACGAGGAAGGGCGTGCCGATGTCGCGTTGGTCCAGAAGCACCACCTCGACCTCGAGTCATTGACCATGACTGATGCCCCTGGCAAGGTTGATCACGCAGTTCTCTGGGCATGGCGTCGTGTGCCACGGGCAATGCATGCCGCTGGGGCCGCCGCGACGGCCGGGCTTTGGATTGCCGATCATCTGCCCATCGAAACGCTGCAGATCTCGGCCGCACGTGTCGTCAGGAAGTTGCACAAGGCAAGGGGAGTCACCGTTGCACTGAAACGACGGGATTCACAGCAGGAGCATGAAATGCGCTAGGGGGTACCATCGGCTATCGGACCTGACGATTAAGGACGAGTAGTCTGCCCGCTCAGCTACGAGCAGACCGAATTTGCCGGATGGGTTGGAAACTCCACGGTGTCCCCACAGGGGTGATGCCAGGCGCAAGTGGGCGCATGGAGGTAACTGGGATGCGGATAGCGTACGTGACCGATTTCGACCCCACTGATCCCCGTTACGAGTCAGGACTTGCGCCAGCAATGACGTGCGCGCTCGAGTCACAGGGAATCGAAGTTACGCGTGTCCATGTCCGCGCGACACCTTGGCTACGGACGGCAAGCGTGATCCGGAAGCTGGCTTACGCCCGCAAGGGTAAGACCTATCTTGGCAAACGCAGTCGAGCACGGATTGCATCATACCGACGGCAAGTAACACACGTACTAGAACGCCGACGGACTGACGCGATTTTGGGCCCTAACCCTTCACCGCTGGCGGCTCTCACTTGCACTCAGCCGATTGTCCTATGGACAGACACCATGGCAGGTGGACTAATCGGATTCTATCCGGAAACGTTGTCTTTCACCGAGGAAACCATTCGCGATTCCCGTCGGGCAGATCAGGCATGCCTTGACCATTGTGCACTGGCCATTTTCTCCTCGCGATGGGCGGCGGCAGTCGCTACGCGCGACTATGCCGTCGATCCAGCCAAAGTGAAAGTCGTGCCTTTCGGTGCCAGCGTCGAGGAGCCACTGGGGGCTAAAGAGGTGCGGGAACTGATTCGCTCCCGCGGGACGCGCCGCTGCGAGCTTTTGTTCCTAGGCGGCGACTGGCGACGGAAGGGCGGCCCGTTTGCCATGGAGGTAACGTCGGAGCTGAGGCGGCTGGGGATTGAGGCTCAGCTTACCACTATCGGCCCGCCGACATCAGTAGTCTCAAACGTCCCTGCGCACATTCGCATGCTAGGGTTCGTTTCCCGACGGACCCCAGGCGGGCGGCGTGTACTATGGGACGCCCTCGCCAAAACCGACTTTCTCATTCTCCCAACAGTCGCGGATTGCACGCCGAACGCAGTGGCGGAAGCTATGTCCTTGGGTGTCCCTTGCATGACCACCGATGTCGGAGGTCTTCCATCGCTCATCAGCGATGATATTAATGGCCGGATGTTCCATCTCGGAGTCTCCGCAATGTCGTGGGCGGAGCACATCGCCGACGTCTTCGGTAATCGTGCGATCTACGATCAGCTAGCGATGAATGCTTATGATCAGTACCGGACACGGCTTAACTGGCCGCTGTGCGCTGCGCAGGTCAAGGAATTGCTCGAGGATCTCTAAGTAGGTTCCCGCCGCGAGTGACATCAACCAGCATGCTCGGCCGACAGTCGCCACCCTGCTCCGTCCTCGTGCTCGCACACATGTCCTGGCGGTGTTCCAGTCGTGGACGTGGCGACCCTCAAGAAGCTTAGCAGGTCTACGCCCAATGGGGGATGACCCGACTCTTGAGGCCGCGTAACTTTTCATGCAGCCTGATGGTCGCTAAAGCTCCTTAGCTGGCACGGCCAGGCTGGTGACCATGAGTGCCATGCATGAGAGGAGCACCTTGCCGATGTCGTACGGCGGCAACCAGAACCCGTCCGACGGCAGGGATGTTCGCCTATATGCTGATGAGTTCGACGTCACGCGAGACGGTCGCACGCATGCATAATCCGTGCCGACTTGCATGGCCCCGAGGGAAACGTGATCGCATAGAGCTGCTGCACCAATATGTCAGCTGCTTCGGCAATCTACGTGGCACTGCTCTTTTTCTGCTCGCCCGTTTGTATTCGCCATTCAATGGACGTGAAGTAAGACTGGCGGTTCCCGGATATTCGGCCAGTGTCTACGTAAGGCTTCGCACATCTGACATTACTGTGTTCACCAGTACATTCCTTGAACGCCAATATGGCTGGAAATTCACGACTCCGCCCGTAGTGATTGTCGACGCCGGTGCTTATACCGGCCTTTCTACCGTTTATTTTGCAACACGATATCCTGATGCCCTAATCATTGCTGTAGAGCCTAGTAAATCCAACTATGAACTGCTGATGCGTAACACTGAGTCTTTTACGAATGTTCGTGCGGTACGGGCCGCGCTCTGGTCAGGCAGCGGTTCACTCGTACTCACCGATCCAGGCGAAGGCACCTGGGGATTCCGAGTGGGTGACAGCGGGGCACTCACGTCAGATAAGGATGAATCGGTCGAAATTGATGTGCCGGCCGTTACCATAACAGAACTTATGAGAACTTTCCATGTCGCCAAAATCGATTTGCTCAAGGTGGATATCGAGGGCAGCGAGGTAGAGGTGTTCTCAAATCCGGATCCGTGGATACGCAGCGTGGAGGTAATTTGCCTTGAACCGCACGACCGATTTAGACCTGGGTGCAGCCGTACTTTTTTCAAAGCCGTCACAGACTTTCCAGTAGAGCTTTGGCGTGGCGATACCGTGATGGTTGCAAGAAGTCTGACTGCAATTGACCTCCACGCGCCACTCGCCACATTTCCAGAACCTTTGTCCGTCGTCGGGGCGACGTCGGCGCCACAAGATTTCCGCTATTTCCGCACGGTGCCGACCGAAAGGGAAAGCTGATGAGCGACTTGGTTTTCGACATCGGCATGCATAACGGTGACGACACTGCCTACTACCTCGCTCGTGGATACCGAGTGGTGGCAGTAGAGGCAAATCCAAGCATGTGCGCCACGGCTCGGGAGCGTTTTGCTAAAGAGATCAGCGCAGGCCAACTCTCGATTCGAAACATCGGTATTGCCGATACCCAAGGAGAAATGAATTTCTGGATCTCGAGCCGCACTGAGTGGAGTTCCTTTCATTCGGACAATGCGACCAAAGGCGGCGCCCAGGCGACCAGCATAAAAGTGGAGACGATGAGATTTAAGCAGCTCATCGACGAAGAGGGGACGCCTTTCTTCGCAAAGATTGACATCGAGATGAACGACGGTTTGTGCCTAAGAGATCTCGCGGCCACCATATCGCGTCCTGCGTATATATCAATCGAATTGATTCATCCCAACGCCGAAGCCGACATCACGCTTCTTGAAAGCCTGGGCTACAGGTCCTTCAAGTGCATACGACAGAATGATCTCCGTGAGATTACTCCTCGGAATGTGGTGTTTCAGGAAGAATTCCGACGGGTACGGATGGGACTCGAATGGCTACCAAAAATCGGTGTTCGTCGTGTTCTTCGGCGACTTCATTATAGAACACGGCCCATCAACGGGTGGGAGTTCAGTCCCGGCAGCTCTGGCCCGCTGGGTGTGGAACTGCCTGGTCGGTGGCTCACCTCTGACGAGATGCTGTCGGTTTGGCATCACCTTGCCGCCTATGACCTCCGCCTAGGTGCGGACGGGCTAGGTGAATGGTTCGACATCCATGCCGCGCATGAAAGCGCTGAACCGCTGCGGAAGCCCGGGTAATAAGTGGGGGCGAGGTTGATCGAGTCCGGGCGATATCTCTCGGGAACGAACCAAGGGACGGAGCCGATGAGCCTTACGTGAATGGCCGCAGCAGACGCGCAAACGCCTGCAAGGAGCGCCTCACGATCGGATCGTTGATCTCGGTGTTGCTTGTCGGTTGTTCGCTGGCGGCCGGGATGACGCCGACTAATGGTTTCCCTCCCGCTCGGCGAAACCCGAATGGCTTGACCTGGGCGCCCCCGCAATGCGGCGACGCGGAGCACCGCTGCGTCGACCTGTACCTGAGAAACACCGGATCGCACCAGACGCCTCTGCTGAACGACAGCACGGATTACCGTATCCACCTTCCCACCAACGGTCCGCTGGTCGGCGGAATCACGATCATCGGCGGCCGTCGCGTGCTGATCATCGGCGGCGAGATCGACCTGACCTATCCCTGCTCCGATGACGCCAGCGATTGCACGGGCATCTACATCGCGAAGAAGTCGCCTGGAGCCGTATTTGTGGAGGGCGTGTGGATCCACAACTCTGCCTATATCGAGCGTACCTGCCCGGGCGGCGCGTCAAGCGCTTCGCAGACCTGTTCCTCGGGCCACGGCATTGACGTTAATACGACGAACAACGGGGTCATTAACGTCAACACGATTACTCTGGAGAACATCCGCATTGACGGCATCTCCGGCTGCTCAGGCGGGGGCCACCGCGATCATGCTGACGTGTTTCAGCCCTACCAGGCCCCAGACGACACGATCCGGATCGACCGCATGACCGGGGTAACGAACTGCCAAGGACTCCAGCTCGACCCAGATCTGGCCTACTCGGTATGGCATATGTTTCCGGCGTCGATTACGGTCCAGGACGTGAACATTGACCTTACCTTCAATCCGTATCGAGGAAGGGTGGAAGGGTACACGTGGTGGCTGACCTACGGGCTCGGTTGCATATCTGGCCCAATCTTCCTGAGCGACGACTATTCCGGCGGGCCTCAGACCGACCCGGCACCGGCTAGGGTCTGGCCAGACCCGGCCAACCACGTATGCGGCGCCCGGTACTCAAATGGAGCGTTCAGCTGGACAGAACCTGCCATCCACGGCACCATCCGCGGCGGGGCGCCCTCTGGCGGCGATTTCGTACCCCTTGGCTCCGTAGGCATTGGCTACCTGTCACCTGGATATCGGTAACCCGCAGCCAGCCAGGCCGCTAGCTCAGCGCAGCGCCTGGGCCGCGGTCCGCCGCGCCCGTTCCAGTATCCACAGCGCGGGCGCGGCAGGCCCCGAGGTCAGCTGGTCCAGCGCGATACCGAATGCCCGGGCCGCGAAACCGCCCTCGCGCAGCCCGCCATAGACGTCGTCGCAGCCGGGCAACGGGGCGGTGGCCGGGCCGGGTACGGCCAGCCGCAGCGACAGCGGGAACATCTGCCGCCTGGTGTGCAGGTCCAGCGCCACGAACGGGGCCGCCCCGTTATGCCGGGCCAGGTCGAGCGAGTTGCGGTTCGGCGCGATGCCGTCGTACTTCCGGTTCCACACCTCGACCGCGCTCAGGTATTCCCACCAGGCCGGGTCGCAGCGCTGCCAGGCCGCCCGCCGCCACGGATGCGCCCAGACCGCGGTGCCGCCGGCGTCAGCCGCCTGCTTCAGCAAGTCCCCAGTCGGCGGGGCGTCGCCGAAGAAGGGGAGCTGGCCCCAGACCGGGATGTGCACCACGTCGTCCTCGTCGCCGTACTCGATCCCGGGCACCAGTAGTACCCGGTCGGTGCTCGCCTCTGCGCAGGCCTGGCGGTAGTCATCCCACTTCGCCGCGGTGAAGCCACGGCTGTGCTCAGACATCAGCACGACCTGGTAGCCGCGCCGGGCAAAGGCGGCCGCGATCCGGCTCAGCGGCCACGTCCCGTCGTCGGACCATTCGGAGTGGACGTGCGCCACGGCCTTGACCTGGCGACCGCCGTGCCCCGGTGGGGGATGCACCTGGCTCATCGTTTCCGGCCCGGCCTGCGGAGCAGGCTGCGCACCGTGCTCCAAGTGTCGGCGGCGAACACTGCAGGCTCGCCGGGCCGCCAGTTGTACCAGCGGTCCCCGCGGTGCACGGTGAGTACCTCCCGCACGGTCCGGGCCCGGGGCGCCCCGCCGCGGGCCAGCACCATGCCCAGATGGACAATCTCCCGGCCGAGATGCCGGGCGGTCACGTCCGGGGCGGTCACCCCGGCCATGCCCGGATACGGCGGAGCAAACTCCGGGTCGAGCGCGGCCCGCACCGCCCAGGCCGGGTAGGCCAGGCCGCGCTGGCGGGCCAGCGCCATGCTGCCCCAGGGCCGGCCGTTCAGCTCCATGAACCACGCCCGCCCGGCGCGGTCCCGGAGTACCTCGACCATGAACAGCCCGTGCCAGTCGCAGCCGGCCAGGAAGGCGGCCACCGGGCCGGCCAGGTCGTCGGCCAGCGGGATGGACCGGCACGCGCTCGACCCGGAACCGCGTGGGTTCATCATCCGTACACGGCGGTGGGCGCTGACCGCGGCGATGCCGCCGCCGACGACGATCCCGAACACGCCCTCGCCGGTCCCCTCGATCAGCGGCTGCACGGTGAACGGCCGGCCGATCCGCTCCGCGATCCCGCGGACCTCGGCAACGGTGCCCGCCACCCGGCCGACCGGCTGGCGCAGCCTGCCGTCGGCTAGCTGCACGGCGAGCGCCGGTTTCACCATCCACGGGCCCGGCCCCGGCGGCGCCTCCGCCGCGTCCGTGGATGCCGGGACGGCGAAGCCGGCCGTGACCGCTCTGGCCAGCTGCTGGCGCTTGTCCAGGGCCAGTTCGGCCAGCTTGCCGGTCGGCCCGGCCACGATGGTGCCTGATCCCGGGTCCTGCTGCGCCCAGCGGTCGGCCAGCCAGACCGCATGGTCGTCGAGCGGCAGCACCGCGGCTGGCCCGAGCTCGGCGGTGAGCCGACCGAGATCTGCGGCACAGGCGAGCGCATCGTCTTCCGGCGCGGTGACCGGGAACACGCGAACCCGCTTAATGCGCCCCAGCGCGGGCCGGGTGCCGGCCCGGGTGAACGCGCAGACCTCGAATCCGCCGTCGGCCAGGCACCAGGCCGACTCGATGGCAGCCAGCGAGTCGGCGAAGCCGATCAGGACGGCGGGCTTCATCGCCACGCCTTGACCCGCGCCGCGGCCGCGCACCGGACCCGCTCGGCCAGCGGCCGGGGCGCCAGGATGTTCTCCCGGATGCTGTTCAGCGTGTCGCTGCGCAGGATGCTGTACCGCGGCTGCAGCCAGGCGCCGGTCCGGGCCCGCCGCCGGTCGCTGGTGAACACCTGCTCGTACCTATGCCGCCGCAGGGCACCGAGGACCCGCCGGTCGTAGCTCCCGAACGGGCAGGCGGCGGCCCGCACTGGGGCCTGCGCCGCGGACCCGATCAGCGACCTGGCCACCGCGAGTTCCTCGCGCTCGGTCTGCGTGTCCAGGTCGCGCCAGGACCGGTGCCACATCCCATGCGAGCCGACGCGCATCCCGGCGGCGGACAGCGCCCGTACTCCGGCCGCATCCAGGTAGCCGGGCTGGCCCAGCTTCCCGGCCACCGGGAAGAATGTGGCCGTCAGGCCGCGCTCCCGCAGCGCCGGCAGGGCCACCTCGACGTCGGAGGCGTTACCGTCGTCGAAGGTGAGAGAGATCCCAGGCCGGACCGCGGCCTCGTCCAGCACGGCCAGGAGCAGCTCGGCGCTGACGAAGTACTCGTGCCAGCCCGGCTCAAGGCCCGTCGGTGGCTTGCCGATGCCGTGGAAGCAGATGCCTGTGATCACTCCGGCCGGCTCCGCCGCGCTGGCACGCATGCGCTCCCCCTACCTCCGGTGCTGCCCATCCGCCCAGCTCCGCTCAGGAACCGGCAGGCTAGTACCGTTCTGATAACCACTTCCACTTTATTACGGCAGGGGGGCCAACACGGAGCATTTTCATCCTGCTCGTGGGGTTTAGGGGCATAGATCCTGATCAGGTACCTGCTGTTCACGTGAGAGGATGATCACTGTAGGCGGCGCAAGAAGTGGCGTGTAAGTTCTTGATTTCATCCACGCTCGCCATGGATCTGGGCAACTGGCGCCCATCGATCACCCACAATGATCTGCTCTATCCAAGCACGTGGAACGGAAGGCACCGCTAGGACGGTGCGCCCGATAGTTCTGGAAAACGCTCGCCGCGCGTGATGCGCCACCCTGAAACAGGGTCCTCCTCGCCGCTGAGCCGATCGAATCCGCGTACCAGCAGGCCTCGAAATCTCACGTCGCGACCGCCCTTCCCTAATGTCGAACAGGAAGAAGGGCGGCACCCTGGCGCGCGCTGATGCGTCGGAAGAAGCGTCATCCCGGCTACAGGGGGCCTCACGCCGTAGTCCAGACCGAGCAGCACCCGAAGAAGCCGGGCATTCTCATACCGAACGGGCGGTACTGCGTGCCTCCGGCCTCCACCCCGCCTCCCCCGGCCAGTGCGGGCCCTGCGCCTCATACGGCGCGGTGGTGATCAACCTGGCGAGCGTCGTAACGCAGCTGCGCCTGACCGGTCACGGGGCGGCCCGTGGGCCCCGTTTTGCAGTTCCAGACGTATGCTCAGTCTCCGTTCGGCTGCGTACCGCGACGGCGAGAGCGGGCCGGTCGGTGACGAGAATGTCGATTCGCTGGCGCGACAGCCAGTACCGGATTTCGCGCTCGTTGTTGACGGTCCAGACCATGACCTTAAGGTGCTGCTGCCGGCACCGCCGCGCAACCCCGGATATCGCGAGTCGATGATCGATAGCCACCCAGTCCGCGCCGCAGGCCCGCAGCCTGGGCAAAGGCCGCAGCTCGCTGAGCCGGGTCTGGAGCCATGCGCGGCGCGATGACCCTGGCATGGCGCGCCCGAGGGACAGCGCGACCGGGACCTCTTCAGCGTCCTGGAAACGTGCTCTGATGGCGGCCACGGAGGCATCTTCGCGGGAGGTAATGATGAACTCGCCCGGGCCGAGGATGTCGAGCGCCGATCGCGCCACTGTGTCCTCGTAGCCTGTTTCCTTCAGGTCTAGATGACCCTTGGCGCG
>Ga0302326_10013913_pt1 | contig 17054 bp, 12 predicted proteins | sample Palsa_T0_3_FD_202264 | JGI IMG/M metagenome (GOLD analysis project Ga0302326, IMG submission 202264) | Peat permafrost microbial communities from Stordalen Mire near Abisko, Sweden - Palsa_T0_3 | ecosystem: Environmental > Terrestrial > Soil > Palsa > Peat permafrost | place: Sweden: Abisko...
TCCCCTGCTTGCACTCCCGCTCTCTTTCCGGCTTACTTGACGATCTTTGCCTGCGTCTTTACAGGTTGCCACGCGTTGCCTGCTCGCGTTCGATGGCTTCAAAGAGCGCTTTGAAGTTTCCCTTGCCAAAGCTCCGGCTGCCTTTGCGCTGGATGATCTCAAAGAATACCGTAGGCCGGTCTTCGACAGGGCGGGTGAAGATTTGCAGCATGTAACCTTCGTTGTCGCGGTCAGCCAGGATGCCCAGGTGCTCCAGCTCATCCAGTGGCTCATCGATCTTGCCGACACGGTCCTGAAGCTGCGTGTAGTAGCTATGAGGAATAGTGAGAAAGTTCACGCCTTGCTTCTGCATCTTATCCACCGTGGACAAGATGTCGTTGGTGGCGAGGGCCATGTGTTGCACGCCTGGGCCGTTGTAGAAGTCGAGATACTCCTCGATTTGCGATTTGCGGCGGCCTTCTGCTGGTTCATTGATTGGGAACTTGACGTAGCCGGTGGCGTTGGCCATCACCTTGGACATGAGCGCGGAATATTCGGTCGAGATATCGTTGTCGTCGAAGTGTTGATAGAGCGAGAAGCCCATCACATGCGAATAGAAGTCGACCCACTCGTTCATGGCGTGCCAGCCGACGTTGCCGACGATGTGATCGATGTGCAACAGTCCCACCGGCCTTGCGACGGTGTCTTCGGGCATCGGCTGGTAGCCAGGCAGAAATGCGCCGTGGTAATCTTTGCGCTCGACAAAGGTATGCAGGGTGTCGCCGTAGGCGGCTATGCTAGCCACGACGACGCGGCCTTGCTCGTCTGCGAGTTCCCTCGGCGGCTCGACGGAGTGGGCGCCGCGGCTGGTTGTCTCGCGCCAGGCATCGGCGGCATCGTCCACCCAAAGCGCAATGGCCCGGACGCCGTCTCCATGCTTGTGAACGTGGGCGGCGATTTCCGAGTCGCTGCGCAACGCGGTGGTGAGAACGAAGCGGACCTTGCCCTGCTCAAGCACATAGGAGGCGCGATCGCGGACGCCCGTTTCCGGCCCTGCATACGCAATCAGTTTCATGCCGAATGCGGTGCGGTAATAATAGGCAGCCTGGCGGGCGTTGCCAACGTAAAACTCGACGTAGTCGGTGCCGTTCAGCGGTAGAAAATCTTTTTCCTTTGCGGATACATCTTCGAGCAGGGTGGCCATCTCACTTTTCCTTCAATGTGCCCTACAGCGGCGGCAGGCTACCTGCAAAACCAGTGGAGCACAGCAAAGAATCTCTCTCCGATGGGAGTGCTGTCAACTCGCGGTGTGAGCGGGTAGAACCGTTCCGCGGCACTCTCCCAGGCTGATGCGTGGAAAGCCTTCTCTCTCACAGAATCCATTCAGAACGATCTCGTCGCCATCTTCGAGAAAGGCGCGGGTTTCTCCGTTCGGAAGCTGAAGCGGGGATGCGCCGCGCCGCGTGATTTCAAGCAGGCAGCCCTCGGAGCCGGGTCGAGGTCCGGAGACCGTTCCGCTCGCGATGAGATCGCCTTCGACCAGATTGCAGCCGTTGCTGGTGTGATGGGCGATCATCTGCGGAAAGGTCCAATAGAGATCGCATAGATTTCCCTCGCTTAGGCGAACCGGAGCAAGCGATGTCTCGCGCATCCGGGCAGTTGAAAGAAAAACTTCGAGCGTCAGGTCAATTCCTCCTGCATTCGCGGAAGCCGCGTTGGACAAGTACGAGGGCGGCTCCGGATCGCCAGAGGGGCGAGTTGACGAAGGAACCGTGAATGGACTGAGTGCTTCTATCGGAACTACCCACGGCGAAATACTGGTTGCAAAACTCTTACCCAGAAATGGGCCCAATGGCTGATATTCCCACGACTGGATGTCTCGCGCCGACCAGTCGTTGAGGAGCGAAAGGCCAAAAATGTGTTGCGCGGCCGTGGCGATCGAAATCGGCTCGCCAAGCGGGTTGCCAGTGCCGATGTAAGCAGCGACTTCGAGCTCATAGTCCAGCTGTTGCGTTGGGCCAAATGCAGGGGATTCTTGGCCGGTGAGTCTTATTTGGCCGTGAGGCCGGCGGATGCCGGCGCCGCTGATCGTCAGAGAAGACGCACGTCCGTGATAGCCGATGGGAAGCCATTTGTAGTTGGGCAGGAGCGGCTGATCGGGGCGGAACAACCTGCCGACGTTGGTGGCGTGGTGAATGGAGGCGTAGAAGTCCGTGTAATTTCCGACCGCGACCGGCTTGAGAAATTGGACATCTTTCGTTGGTATCAACAACGGTTCGATCTTGCTTCGATGTGCGGGGCTCGCGTCTTCCATGAGCAGCTCGATCAGCATTCGGCGCAGCGCCGACCATGCCGCTGGCCCACAGCGCATGAGCGAGTTCAACTGCGGAGATGTGCATGCTTGCTGTATCTTCACGTCCAGCGCGGAGACCAAGCCACTTCGACAGAGCTCATGCAAGTCGAGAAGAAATAAGCCGATGCCCACGCCCAGGTGTGCGTCCTCTCCGCCGTCTTGCGACGAAACGAACGAGCAGTATGGAAGGGACTGCAACGGAAAGCCGGATGCAGGGTTGTTGGCCGACACCACCCAGCTCTTCCTTCTCCATAAGTCGTCTTGCACGGGCTTATTCATGGGTTTAAGACGCGCGGCCGGGATAGTTGCGCTTCAATCCCTGCCAGCATTCGTAGTATTCATGCTGAAGTATCTTTTCTTCCAGCGCATAGCGAGTGGGGCGAACGGCCATGCGCGTCTCGAACATGAATGCGAGGGAGTCTGCGATCTTGCGTGGCGCGAGTTCGGCGTTGCTGGCGCGCTCAAAGGTTTCGGCATCCGGGCCGTGGCCTGACATGCAGTTGTGCAGGCTCGCTCCGCCGGGCAGGAAACCCTCGGCCTTGGCGTCGTATTCGCCGTAAATCAGGCCCATGAACTCGTTCATCATGTTGCGATGAAACCAGGGTGGGCGGAAGGTGTGTTCGGCGACCAGCCAGCGCGGCGGAAAGATGACGAAGTCCACGTTCGCCGTGCCGTGCAGATGCGAAGGCGCGGTCAATACCGTGAAGATCGACGGATCGGGGTGGTCGAAGCTCACCGTGTTGATGCAGTTGAATCGCGCCATGTCGTAGATGTAGGGAGCGTAGTTTCCGTGCCACGCAACGACGTTGAGCGGTGAGTGGCTGTAACGAGAAAACCATAGCTTGCCGAGAAATTTTGAGACGACCTCGCACTCTTCTTCGCTGTCGTCAAAGGCTGCGACGGGCGTTAGAAAATCGCGCGGATTGGCCAGCCCGTTGGCTCCAATCGGGCCGAGATCGGGAAGGCGAAAAGGCTGGCCGTAGTTCTCGCAGATATAGCCGCGAGCGTTTTCGTTCAGCAGCTCGACGCGAAACTTGATGCCGCGCGGAATGACTGCCAGTTCTCCCGGCTTGACCTCCAAAATTCCGCATTCGGTAGCGATTCGAAGGCCACCCTGCTGAGGCAGGATCAGCATCTCACCGTCGGCGTTATAGAAAACTCGGGTCATCGAAGTGTTGGCCGTGTAGATATGAATGCCCACGCCATCCTGCGCGGCGGGATCTCCATTGCCGCCAATCGTGATCATTCCTTCTACGAAGTCGGTCGGCTTCGACGGGAATGGCAGGGGGTTCCAGCGCATCTGATTGGGAGGGGTTGGCATCTCGTCGAAAGGACCACTACGCAGCAACGTGTGCCTGGGAAACGGCTGATACGGCTCATGCACGACGGAGGGGCGGATGCGGTACATCCATGTGCGGCGATTTTGACCGCGCGGCGCGGAAAATGCAGAGCCGCTGACCTGTTCGGTGTACAAGCCCAGCGGGTGCTTTTGTGGAGAGTTCTGGCCGACCGGCAGCGCTCCCTTATGCGCCTCCGTGGCAAACTCGTTTCCGAACCCCGATTGGTAGCTTAGATGGGCTTCGTGATTGTTCTCGGGCATTGGCTAGGCTCCTCTGTGCTCCGATTCCTGGCAACCGGAGAGTATCGCACGGAAGGCTCTTCTCTGGCTGAGAGTACGGCTTGGAGCGTGTCTTTCCGTGCGCATTGGCCGATGAAACTGTCCTCAATCGTGTATCGTCTTCTTGAGCAGGACCGGTGTCCAAATTCTTATCTCTGCCGGAGCGTTTCATATGAGCGAAACTCAAGCCATTTCAGCCGCGAATTCGGGCACTTTCACCATCGGAGGCGACCTCACCGTCAACCGCCTGGGCTATGGAGCCATGCGCATTACTGGCCCTGGCATCTGGGGTCCGCCAGCCGACAAAGCTGCGTCCCTGGCGACGCTGCGACGGGCTATCGAACTGGGTGTGAACCTGATCGACACCGCTGACTCTTACGGGCCTGGCACGTCGGAAGAAATGATTGCCGAGGCTCTCTATCCCTATCCTGCCGGCTTGGTGATCGCGACGAAAGGCGGTTGGGAGCGTCCTGGGCCCGGCCAATGGACGCACAACGCCAGCCCTAAACACCTGACGGCCGCGCTCGAAGGCAGCCTGAAGCGGCTGCGGGTCGACCGGATCGACATTCACCAGCTTCACGCTCCCGACAATGCCGTTTCCTTCGAGGCGTCTATAGAGGCGCTGGCCGGGCTGCGCGAACAGGGCAAGATCCGCCATGTTGGGCTCTCCAATGTAACCCGCGAACACATCGAGCGGGCGCGCAGGATTGTGCCCATTGTCTCAGTGCAAAACCGCTATAGCTTCGCCGATCGCGAGTCCGATTTCATTGTCGATCATTGCGAAGCGAATGGCATCGGCTTCCTGCCCTGGGCTCCGCTGGGGCAGGCGAAGAAAGCGCATGACGCGATCGAGAAGGTTGCCGGTGAGCTCAAGGCGACCCCGCTTCAGGTCGCGCTGGCGTGGCTGCTCAAGAGGTCCAAAGTGATTCTGCCCATCCCTGGAACCTCATCGGCTGCCCATCTGGAAGAGAATCTTGCAGCGGCGGGGCTTGATTTGCCGGAGGCCGCGTTTGAGGAACTCTCCGCTATCGACCATCCGCCTGTAAGCTTGCGCGGATAAGTCCGCCGTGCGGCGCAATTGACCTGGATGACGCGGTAAGCGATCGCGGTGTCAAAGCTGACGCCCAGAAAGATGTTGGTAACTTTCCAGGCGTCTTTGAAGACCTGCCTCGCTCAGGTCGTATTTTCAACCGTTCCGAAGTATGACCAATTGCTCTTCCAGTCCGTCTCAGTCGTGGCTATCGCAACGATTCGGCATTGCATGTGGCGGGCGCGTTAATGGGATTGCAGCGGGCGGGTGCGTTCCCAGGCAAGGTGACGACGAAGTGTCCGGACCAGCGCGCCGGTTCGCTGATTGGGTAGTCAGTGCTGAGCATTTGAGCGCCACTCGCGATTGTGCTGTCGCGCGGAGCGGTGTCGTTGATGCGGGCTTCTTTGGTATCTGAGTCGGTGCGGGCTCGGATGAGATAGCCCTGGCGCACGAGAGCGGAGATATCGGACGCGGGGCCGTCGTTGCGTTCGATGAAGGCGGCGTCCGGCTGTCCCGGTTCGGCATTGGTGAAGATGACGCGGCCGCGCAGTGAGGGATGCCCTTCGAGATAGACAGGGCCTACAGGACGCTGGTCCATGAGGAAGACGACTTTGCCGCGCGCGCTGGCGAGGGTAGGCCAGTTGCCAGCCAAGACTGCCTGGTTGAGCGTGTCATAGCGGCCGCGAACATCATCGGGAACGATGAGTTCCTCGGGAGGAAAGACGGAGCGAATCTCGGCGTCGAGGGCATCGAAGGTGCTGGAGGTGAATGGCTCGGGTTCGGTGAGATGAAGCTCGCCGCGTGGGTGGCCTTGCTTCGTTTCGACGAGGATGAAGATGGGGATATGGCCGGGATGGACGTGCGACCATTGCCGGACCTGTTGGAGACATGCGGTGAAGGGCTGGCAGGTGCTGCGGTAGTCGATATCCTGCACATGCATGACTTTGAAGCCGGGCTTGGCCATCACGCCGTCGGGATCGAATTCGGGATCGGGCGGAAGATGGGCTGCTGCAACCATCTGCGGGCCGGAGGGATGGGCATAGAGGCCGCCCTTGCTGTCGGCGTAGACATCGAGTTCGATCTGACGGACGCCGCTGTCGAATTGTTGCGGAAGCGGCTGATGCTGATAGTCGAGGCCTTTGTAAGCGTCGGCGTACTTGGCTTGCCAGAGTTTGCTTTCATTGGGCGCGATGCCCGCGTGATAGCTGTTGTGCGTGCCGATGACCTGGATCTGATTGAGCTTCACAGTACTATCGGCTGCGGGAGTCTGGGAATAAGCCATGGTGAGAGATGCGGCGAAAGCGATAGAGGCGATACGGCGATACGGCAACATGTATAAATCCTTCGATACAACGATAGTTGGAGTGTTTTGGCGGATGCCGGTCTGCGGATTCAGACTGCTCGATAGGGCTGGCTGTAATGCGTCGACCACTCGACGAGATCCGCGTTCATGAAACGCCATGTACCATGCTTGGCATCGATCTCCATGAGCATGTAGGCGTTGGGATCGTAGCGCGTGGCGGCCATGACGTAGTGCTGTGGGCCGTAGGTGTGCGCGAAGTCGATCCACTTGTGCATGTGGCCTGAAACGACGAGCTGAATATTGTCTTTGTACTTGCGCAGCAGTGGCTGCAGGCCGTAGTCGCCGAACTCTGTTGGGACGTCCTGAATGAGCGGGTAATGGATGAAGACGAAGGTAGGCTTGCGCTGCTGAAGCTGCGCCTCGAACCAGTGAAGCTGCTCTTCGCCCAAAGAGCCGACATTGGGGTTGAAGGTGGGCGAAGTTTTGTCTTGGGTGCTGCCGAGGAAGTTGTTGAGGTGAATAAATTTGTAGCCTTTGTAATCCAGAGCCGAGTAGGGGTCGGCGTTGAACTTGGCCTTGAAGAGACGGTTGCTCATCTCACGGGGAACGCGATGGACATCGTAATCGTGGTTGCCAAAGCCTAGGTGGACGGGCATCTTGAAACCGTCGGTGATGGTCTTGGCGTTGTCGAGCCGCGTGGTGTTTTTGAAATAGAAATCGTAGTCGGTGGAAGGATAGTTGTGGAAGTAGTCGCCGATGAGGAAGACCTGTTCGATGGCCGGGTTGAGCGAGTTGATGAGATCGCGCGCAGAGACCAGGCGCGGCGTGGTGACGAGGATGCTCTCGTTGTCCTCGACGCCATTTTCGCTGCCTTTGACATAGAAGCTATCGATGATGTGTGTGTCGGCGATGAAAGCGATGTAGAACTTGTTCGAGGAAGCCGTCGCGATGGCCTGCTCAGCCCAGAGTTTCTGGGTGAGCAGGCTTCCGAGCGATGCGCCGGCAAGGGTGGCGAATTGTCTGCGGTCCATAAGCGACGGCCTCTCCTGTGCTTTGAGTATTGACGGGTTAGGTTAGAAAACGATCTTGCCGGCGAACTGCAGAATACGCGCCGGGAAGGTCGATGCCGCGGCGACAATGCCGAAGCTGCTGGAGCCGACGCCGCTTTGCGGGAAGGCATAGTTGGTTTGATTGAAGATGTTGAATGCCTCGAAGCGGAAGTCGAACTTGACATTCTCAGGATATAGGTCGAACGACTTATGCAGTCCAAGATCGGTTTGATAGAAGTTGTCGAAGCGCACCGAGTTGCGGCCCGCATTTCCGTAAGGATGATTGACGTCGGGCAGGCTGAAGAGCGTGCTATTCAGAGCCAGGAGATCCTGGTTGTTGCCGACCTTGAGGCGCTTGCTGCCGTGGAGCACGGGATTGCCTGGCAACTGGTTAGGACGCTGAACAAGCAGCGGGCTTACCTGCTGAAAGCTATTGGGCGAATATGTGATATTGACCGGCAGGCCGCTGCTGGAACTGTTGATGGCCGTCAACTGCCAGCCGCCAAGCGCCTCTTGCATGAGGTAGCTGGAGCTGTTGCCCCAGGTGCGTCCGTGGCCGTAAGGCAGATCGTACACAACGGAGAGGATGTTGTTGAGCGGCTGGTTGTATGCCGAAGGGCCGAACTCTCCCTTGGGATTGGCCAGGTTGATGCGTGAATTATCGCCATCTGGCGTATCGAGATGGCCAGCCGCGTTGTCGATGGCTCGGGAATAGGTAAACGAATCGAGCAAGTAGAGGCCGTGCCCAGTGCGATGTTCTAGCTTGGTTTGAAGAGCGTTATACGAGAGGCTTCCGGCCGGCAGAGATTCCTCAATAGTAGTGAAGGACTGAATCGGACGGCGCGCCGCGAGCGACAGGCAGCCGGTGGTGACGGAAGGATTGCAAGTTGGCGTGACAGCGTTGGGCGCGGCCTGGTTCAAATCGGCCAGCACCTCGAGCTTGACGCCATGCGAACCGACATAAGCCGCTTCAAAGGTCGTCGATGGGCCGAGTTGACGCTGAATGGTGAGGTGATAGGCCTGCACGTAGCCTGTTGGCAGGTTCTTGGGGATGTAGCGCGCTTCCGTGGTCAAGTTGCTGGCAGCCGTCACATTGGAGGGGCTAGCCAGGCCGGTCGCATAACCCTGGCTCGTGGTGCGGAAGCAAGGAGTTTGGTTGGCGGGGTTATAGGGTGCGCCGGCCTGTGCGGCGGTGCATACCGGCAGAACAGCCTGCGATGCGCCGGTGACTGCAATGTCGGCAAATTGCGGAGCTTGGATGATGTTGGTGTTCACAATTGCCGGCAGGTTGTAAACCAGCAGATTTTCGCCGCCCTCGCGGTTGAACTGCGAGTAGCTCAGTCCATAGCCGGCGCGAACGACTGTCTTGGGATTGACGGAATAGGCTGCGCCCACGCGCGGCGCGAAATCGAGTTTGGGCATGTTGACCAGGGCGCGGTTATAGAGCGAACCGCCGGTGGCGGTGATGAGCGACTGCGAAGTGGGATCGTAGTTAGCCAGGAGGTTATGCGACTCCCACTGCGGCGTCACCAATTCGTAGCGGAGGCCCGCGTTGACGGTCAACTTCGAATTCAGGCGAACGTCGTCCTGGAGATAGAAGTAATGCATGCGCTGGTTGAGATGGACGATCACGAAATTATTCAATTGGAAGCTGTCGCGGGCGCCGAATAGAAAGTCGGCCAAGGCAACCGCTTCTTTGGTGCCGGTATCGGCGCCGCTCAGGGCGCTTGCGGTGGCGCCGGTATAGCTGAAGCCGCCGTCATAGGTGTCTTGTCCGTAGACGGGGTTGAAATCGTCGATCTGGGTGAAGATGGCCTGGTACTCGTAACCGACCTTGTAGGTGCTGCGGCCGCGGATCTGGGTGTAGTTGATCTTGGGGTTGTAGACGTGGGGATTCTGGAACTGCGGGTTGCTGCCCTGGTTGCCGAACTGCGAATAGTTGTTGACGCTCTGCACGTTGAGGCTTCGCACCACGGTCGGAGAGGTGGGCAGTCCGGGAATGCCGCCCATGAGGCTGGGCAGTCCGGCGCCGTAGGGGCCTTTGCCGCCGTCGGTCAGCGTGAAGGCGAAACGCGCGTCGAGGATCGAGTTCTGATTGAAGACGTGCGTGGCGCCCAGTGCTCCCTGCTGGTTAAAGATGTTGACGGTGCCATTGCTGTTGCCGCCTGCCGGGCCCTGAATGTTGGGCGGCGAAAGAATGATTCCCTGGTGCTCGCTGTAGCGGCCAAAGGCCGTCGTCTTGGGACTGATGGTCGCGTCGATGCGCAGGTCGCCCTTATCGTCGTTAATGGTGTCCGGCGGCAGCGAGGCGTAGTTGTTGGCGAACAGGTTTGCGGGAACATTGGGCTGCGGAAGCGCCGCGAGCACACCCTTGGCAAAAGACGATACGGAAGGATCGTTGAAGGGAATGACGCCGTTCGGATAGTCCTGGCCGGTGAGAGGGTTTCGCAGAGGCACGGGAGCAACTATAGGGTTTGCCGAGGTCGCCGAGGTCAGGAAGGTATAGCCGCCATTGGCGATTGCCAGGGCACTGGTGCCGTATTGGTCGGCAGTAGGCACGGTCGCCTGCATGACCGCGTGGACAAGCTGCCGTGTGCCTTCATAGTCGCCAAAGAAAAAGATGCGATCCTTCCAGACCGGTCCGCCAAAGGTGCCCCCGAACTGGTTGCGGATCAGGGTCGGTTTTTGCGCTGCGCCGGTGAGAGGGTTGTTGGGCGCCGAAAACGGCCCAATGGCGTTGAAGACGGTATTGCGGATGTAGTCGTAAGCCTTGCCATGGAACTGGTTGGTGCCGCTGCGGATGCTGACGTTGATGACCGCACCGGCGGAACGTCCGTATTCGGCGCTGTAGTTGTCGGTCTCGACACGAAATTCCGAGATGGCGTCTGGCGACGGCGGGATGGCCTGATTGGAAAAGCCCTGATTGGAGGTGCCGTAAGCGTTATTGTCCAGGCCGTCGAGCAGGAAGTTGTTGAATTCACTACGCTGGCCGTTGACATTGAACGAGGCGTCGCGGCTGCTGTCGGTCGTGTTCTCAAGGACGTTGCGGCGCACGCCTGGGACCAGAGCGGCGAGATCCGCGTATGCGCGGCCATTCAGGGGAAGATTCTCAACCTCGCGGGTGCCGATGACCTGGCCTCTTTCACTGGAATCGGTTTCCAACTGTTTGGCTGCGTCGTCCACAGTCACCACCTGATTGACAGACCCGACGCTCAGCTGCACGTCCACGCGCTGATGGGCGTTGACCTCGACCGAAAACGCCTGCGTGGTGCTGGTCTCAAAGCCGTCGGATCTTGCCGTCACCTGATAGGTGCCGACTTTGACGTCGGTGAATTCGTAGGCTCCTTGAGCATTTGTTTTAACGGACACGGTCGCGCCGGTTCCTTGATTCACGAGGGCGACGGCCACGTTCGGCACCACGGCGCCGGAGGAATCATGCACATAGCCCAAGACGGATGCCGTATCGAACTGCGCGAAAGATTGATGTGAGCTGAGGACGAACAAACATACGAGAGCGGTGAAGAGTAGGACGCGTTTCAATTTCGGCTCCAAGTGCTGATCGGGTTGGGAGGGATTCGTGTTGAGCTGACGCCTTCCAGGGGCCTGAGGTTGATCGATTTGAAAGCGGGCGGCGGGCAGACAGGCCGAGCATGACTGGATTCTGCGGGCTGGAAAAGGGTATTGTATGGGCCTTTCGACGTTACACGGTGATCGCACCCCTGCCTCACCCCTCTGTCTTTCGCGGTGTTTCTGCATATTTACCGCGTTTTCGTTTACAGAAAATTCATAGGGCGGCGCTATGGTGTGAACTGGATTAGTCGCGGGAAACGGCAGCGAAACGGGGACAGCCCAAGCTGCGTCGGGCTAAGTATCGTCGAACTTGGCGAACGATAAGGGTGGATTACTTGATGGGTGCGGGTGGTTTGCAGTTGGAATTGGAAACCGCGATGCCGCGGGAAATGGAAGAGTTGGCCTCCCGGCCGGAATGGCAGCTAGCGTGTCGCGTGGCAGCCAGCAAGGGCCTCGGCAAATCGGATCGTTTACCGAAGTTTCTACTCTACATCTGCGAGCAGTCCTTGTTGGGACGGACACAGGAGATCACCGAGCAGCGCATTGGTATCCAGATATTCGATCGATCCGTTGGCTACAATCCCGGCGAAGACAATATCGTGCGCAGCTACGCGCGCTTGCTGCGCAAGCGCCTCGATCAATATTTTGAAGGTGAGGGCTCCGGAGAAGCGATGCGGATTGTTGTCCCTCGCGGCGGCTACGTTCCGATCTTTGAGAGCTATTTGGGAGTTCAGGAGCCGATCGCATCCACTTCTTCCGATGATTTTGCCGCTTGGGGTCAGTCGGCGCCGGACGTGCTCATGGAGGCGACTCCCCGGCAAGATGCAGATGACGGGACGCAGCCCCATGCGCGTTCCGCACGGCAACCCCGGCCCGCTTGGTACTTCAGTCTAATGGGACTCGCGGCGGGGATTGTCATCGCATCGGCGAGTTGGCTGGGACTGGACGCGATCCAAGCGCACAGAGCTCAGGGGCCTGCGCATGCCATGTGGGCACAACTCTTTCAAAGAGATCGAGACACGCTGATTGTTCCCTCGGACAGCGGGTTGGGCATCCTGCAAAACCTTACCATGCATCTTGTCAACATTGAGGAATATGCCAACGGATCCTACCCGTCCGATATGCCGTTGCCGCAAGGAATGAGTGTGCGGAACTTCAACGATCTGAGCCGGGAACGCTACACCAGCGTCGTCTCGCTCAACATCACTTCGCAGTTGATCGGGCTCCCGGAATTTATCCCCGACCGTACAAAGGTTCGCTATGCACGAAGTATTACCGCAGAGGATATCAAGAATTCGAACGTCATTCTTCTAGGGTCGAAGCATACCAACCCGTGGGTGTCGTTGTTCGAGAACAGGCTCGCGTTCAAGCTGGAATACACGCCCGAAGTGGATGACTCATACGTTCTCAATGAGCATCCGATAGGAGGGGAACAGAAGATCTATCGCAATAGTGCCGGCGGAACCTCGAGCCTCACCTATGGAACGATTGCGTATCTTCCGGACTTGAATGGAGCCGCGCATGTTCTGATTTTGCAGGGACTGAACATGGCAGCAACTCAAGCGGCTGCCGATATGCTATTCAACGCGCACGGAATTGAACCGGTTTTGCAGCAGGCCAAGCTCCCGGGAGGCGCATTGCGGCCCTTCGAATTGCTGGTCGAAACCACAAGCATCGGAGCGACTGCACCCACAGCCCAGATTATTGCCATCCGCATTGATCAACAATGAAATTGAGAATAGTTATGGGGATGCATTGATGGGGCCGGCTACTGGTCGGCCCGATCTTTTGTACCCGCGAGAGCGATTCGTGTAACGCGTCCATCTTTATCGATCGATGTGCGCCGCTTCGAGGATTATGCCGGCAGCTTTGTCCGGCGCAGTAAGGAGCGGCGTGTGGTCTACGGCAAACGACCGAATCGTCGCCTTCATGCGCTCCGCCATAAAGCGCTGCGTCTTCGGATTGATCATCCGATCTTCTTCCGCGAGCAGATACCAGGTGGGCTTTGACTTCCAAGCCGGAGCAGCGACTGGCTCTTGGATGCTCTTCACTGAGATCGGCCGCTGCACGGCGCGGCACAAAGCGATCTGCTCAGCCGTTGCGCCCTGCGCGAAAGCTTCGGCGAAACTTTCATCGGGCATCCAGATGAATCCATCCGCATCGGGTGCAAGCTTCGGGGCCTTCGGATGCGGCTCGTCCCGGTAGAAGACCTGCGCCACGGTCTCGCCTTCATCCGGAGCGAGGGCCGCGATATAGATGAGCGCCTTGACTCGCTCGTCGTTCGCGGTTCCCACCACAGCCCCTGCGTAAGCGTGTCCCGCGACAATAACTGGCCCTTGCGTGCGTGCGATCGTCCGTCGCAGCGCAGCAGCGTCGTCGCTCAGCGAGGTCAGTGGGATCGGCGCAGCCACGACGGTCAGGCCCTTGCTCTGCGGTCTGCGAATGACCGGCTCCCAGCTCGACCCATCGGCCCATGCGCCGTGGATCACAACAACGGTGGCGTTCTTAAAATCCGGCATGATGCTTCTCATATTCCGATGTCTTGTTGGAAATCTCGCGATCCTTGCCCGCGAAGCGAAATCAGGGAGCGCGAAGTGAAATCAGGCGAAAAAGCCGATAATCTTCCCGGCGATCACATCGCCAAAATCCTCCAGCGCAAAGTGCCCCGTGTCGAGCAGGTTCAGCTCAGCCTTCGGAATGTCGCGCAGATACGCCTGAGCGCCTTCGACCGTGAAGAAGGGGTCGTTCTTACCCCAGACGATCAACGTCTTCGGTTGCTTATCGCGGAAGAACGTGTGCCATTCGTCGTAGTGCGTCAGATTTGCCTGGTAGTTGTGCAACAAGTTCAACTGGATGGCGTCATTGCCCGGGCGATCCAGAAAGTGCTGATCCATCGTGTAGGCATCCGGATTGATGCGGCTCGCGTCCTTTACTCCATGCGTATACTGGAAGATCGTCGTCTCGAGCGTAAGCAGCCCGCGCACCGGCTTTTCTGTCTCCGCCGTTCGATTGGCCCAGAACGGCTTCATCGGATCGAATGCGCCGCCGATGCCTTCGGCATAGGCGTTTCCGTTCTGCACGATAATGCCTTCGATTGCATCCTGATGTTTGAACGCAATGCGGTACCCTATGGGCGCACCATAATCCTGCACATAGATGCTGAATTTCTTCAGGCCGAGAACATCGAACAGCAGAGCGTCGACGCACGTTGCAAGGTTGTCGAAAGTGTACTCGAACTCGCTCACGCCCGGCGCATCGCTGTAGCCGAACCCGATGTAATCCGGCGCGATGATATGAAACTTGTCCGCCAGTTGCGGAATCAGGTCACGGAACATATGAGACGAGCTGGGAAAACCGTGCAGCAGCACGATGGTCGGGGACTCTTTGGACCCAGCCTCACGGTAGAACATCTTGAGGCCGCGAATGGTGGCGTATTGAAATGTCGACATCGTCTCTCCCTTTGAATCGAATCCTGCGGCGATTGGGCCGTCAATGAGGCGAGAGTAGTAGACACCGATAAAAATGTCAATATCGGTGTTATTGTTTTCTTGAATTATTTTTGAAGATGGGGAGTGCGATGGGTGCTGTCGCTAAGGATGCCGGCGAATGGGTCGAAGGTTTTCTCTTCGTCGCCAACAGGCCGATCCTCGATTTCTTGAATACCCGCCCGGTCCTCGCAGAGGGCCCCACCGAGCTGCTCCCCGACGTTCCCGCGCTGGAACGGTGGCTGATCGCTTCGGGCATCGTGAGTTCGGCTAAGATGAAACGTCTTGTGCAAGGCTGGCGGCACTCGCCGGAAGCGGCCTTGTTTCATAAGGATGCGATCGCGTTCCGGGAACGGCTGAGGGAAGCTGTTCTGTGTTTGGAAAGCGGTTCGGCTCCATCGGATGAATTTATTCAGGAGGTGAATCGAGGTCTGCTGCAGAATCCGCCGGCCACTGTGCTGCGTAAGCAGGAGGGGCGAATTGTTCGGGTGCAGCTGTTTGATCTCAAGCGGCCAACGGACCTGTGGAAGCTGATCTTTGATGGCGCGGCGGATCTTCTGAGCGAGCCGGAGATCGATCGAATTCGCCAATGCGAAAAGTGTGTCCTGCACTTTTTCGACACGAGCAAGAAAGGCTCTCGCCGCTGGTGCAGCATGAATATCTGCGGCAACAAACTCAAGGTTGCCGCCTATCAGCGCAGAAAGCGTGAGAGCGAGTAAGTGCGCTGAGAGATTGCTCCTGCGAGCACGGCCGGCGGTCGCCGATCTGCCTGGATATGATCTTGGGTTAGAGAGCAAGGCAGCTTAGCTGCTAAACGGTCCCTTACTGGCCCCATTCAGCTTTCAGCCTTCTAATCGGCCCCAGGTTTTCTGGGCTATATGCTTGATGCATTTGGTGGAGCTGAGCGGGATCGAACCGCTGGCCTCCTCGTTGCGAACGAGGCGCTCTCCCAGCTGAGCTACAGCCCCACGATGGGAAACAACTTTTCTATTTTAGCAGCGAGAGGGAAATCCGCAAACCGCACCTGCCGGCTCCGATTGAAGATTTCCCTGCCCTGGTGAAACCTACAGATGATTCATGTTCAGCAGGAACTCTGCATTGTTGCGCCTTTTCTCCAGTTGGCTTACGAGCAACTCCATCGCCTCCACCGGAGACAGCGGGTTCAGCACCTTGCGCAGCACCCAGATGCGCTGCAAATCTTCCTTGGAAATGAGCAGCTCTTCCTTGCGGGTGCCGGAGCGCTGAATGTCGATAGCCGGGAAGACGCGCTTGTCGACCAGCTTGCGGTCCAGAATCACTTCCATGTTGCCGGTGCCCTTGAACTCTTCAAAAATTACTTCGTCCATGCGCGAGCCGGTGTCGACAAGGGCTGTGGCAATGATGGTCAGCGAACCGCCCTCTTCAATGTTTCTCGCCGCGCCAAAGAAGCGCTTGGGCCGCTGCAAAGCATTCGAATCCACGCCGCCCGAGAGCACTTTGCCCGAAGGCGGAACGATGGTGTTGTAGGCACGCGCCAAGCGAGTAATGGAATCGAGAAGAATAACCACGTCGCGCTTGTGCTCGACGAGGCGCTTGGCCTTTTCGATCACCATTTCAGCGACCTGCACGTGGCGCGCCGCCGGCTCATCGAATGTGGAACTGATCACTTCGCCCTTAACTGACCGCTGCATATCCGTGACTTCTTCTGGACGCTCGTCGATGAGCAGAACGATCAGCACAACCTCGGGATGATTGGTGGTCACCGAGTTGGCGATCGATTGCAGCAGCATGGTCTTGCCGGTACGCGGAGGGGCGACGATCAGGCCGCGCTGGCCTTTGCCCACGGGGGTCAACAGATCCATCACGCGGCCGCTGGTTCCCTCGCGCACCGTCTCCATCTTGATCCGCTCCTGCGGATAAAGAGGAGTCAGGTTGTCGAAGAGAATCTTGTTGCGCGTCTCCTCGGGAGACTCGAAATTGATGGCCTCGATCTTCACCAGCGCAAAGTATTTCTCGCCTTCATGGGGAGGGCGCACGTTGCCGCTGATAGTGTCGCCGGTCTTCAGATCGAACTTGCGAATCTGCGAGGGCGAGACGTAGATATCGTCCGGCCCCGGAAGATAGTTGTAGTCCGGAGAACGCAGGAAGCCGTAACCGTCGGGCAGGATTTCCAAAACGCCTTCGGCGAAAATGTGGCCTTCTTTTTCGCTCTGCGCCTGCAAAATCTTGAAGATCAGGTCTTGTTTGCGAAGGCCGCTCGCGCCTTGAATGTCCAGAGTCCGCGCAATGCGGCTCAATTCGGTGATGTTTTTTTCTTTTAATTCAGCAATGGTCATGGATTCCTGCTAAGGCACCTAGAAATAGGCGGATCGAGGGGAGGTGGATTGGAGGGTGCTCCGGAGAAGTACCAAGGCGGGTATGGGTGTTGCGGGCGAAGCAGGCCGCGCGCTTACGCTGCGCGGCGCTGCTCAACCGGGTGAGTCGGCTGGGCTTCGGGCTCCGCCATAGGGGCCGTCATGCCGGGGTTGGCGTTGCGAAATCGATAGAAAACCTCATTCGTTGTGTCCTGCAGGCGGCTGTTGGGCTTGTGCAGCTTCCGGGTTGCCTTGCTCGCCAGTTGGCACAACTGGTAGCGGTTGGACACATGAGTAAGTGCCCCAAAAATCAGTTCCGAGCGCATATGCATCG
>Ga0302326_10013914_pt1 | contig 17052 bp, 21 predicted proteins | sample Palsa_T0_3_FD_202264 | JGI IMG/M metagenome (GOLD analysis project Ga0302326, IMG submission 202264) | Peat permafrost microbial communities from Stordalen Mire near Abisko, Sweden - Palsa_T0_3 | ecosystem: Environmental > Terrestrial > Soil > Palsa > Peat permafrost | place: Sweden: Abisko...
TGCACTACATCGCTTTTTCTGAACCCGCGATTGCAAAGACAAGGCTTGTCTCGCTGGTGTCATCAAAAATCGCAAATCTGGCATTGTCGTGACGAACTTCGGCTAATGTCGGTTGACACGGAAAACTGTTTCACATTGACGCAAACTGCGATTCGGAGCACAATGACCGCTGTCTTTTGGGGGTCATAAAAGGAACTTCTCAATGAAAATCCTTGTGCTAGATATCGGCGGTACCAACCTCAAAATCTATGCCACCGGGCATCTGGAGGCCGTCAAGGTTCCATCCGGTCCTACGTTCACCCCCAAGAAGGCGGTGAAGGCAGTGCAAGAAGCGACCGCGGGATGGGCTTATTCGGTCATCTCCATCGGCTATCCCGGTCCGGTCGTGCACGGAAAACCGGTGCACAACCCCGCCAACCTTGGCGCCGGCTGGGTCGATTTCGATTTCGCGAAGGCTTTCGGCTGTCCGGTCAAGATCATCAACGATGCCGCCATGCAGGCGCTCGGCAGCTACCGCGGCGGCCGTATGCTGTTTCTCGGTTTGGGCACCGGCCTGGGTTCCGCGTTCATTGTTGACGGCGTGGTCGAACCGATGGAACTGGCCCACCTGCCCTACAAGCATGGGCGCTCGTTCGAGGAGCACGTCGGAGCTGCTGCCCTGGAGCGCATGGGAAAAAAGAAGTGGGGCAAGTCAGTTCACGACGTGGTCGCTCAGTTGAAGAATGCATTGCAGGCCGACTATGTCGTGCTCGGCGGAGGGAACGCCAAACGGCTCGCCAGTCTGCCGCCAGGCGCGTTCGCCGGGGACAACACCCACGCGCGCGAGGGCGGATTCCGCATGTGGCAATCCGAGAAGCAGCGTAAGACTCTGGCTGCTGTAGGCGATTAACTGGACACCAATCATGGAATCCAAAGTGCAAATCGTTTCCGATGCGGCAGCCCTGGCCCGGGCCGTAGCCGACGTCTTCATCGCCACCGCCAATCACGCCGTTGAGAAGAAGGGGTCGTTTACCGTGGCGTTGTCGGGAGGTTCGACTCCGAAAGCGCTCTACTCACTGCTCACCGCCGACCGCGATCTGAACTCGCGCGTTCCCTGGCAGAAAATAGATTTCTTTTTCGGCGACGAACGCCACGTCCCCCCCGACCACCCCGACAGCAACTACCGCTCGGCACAGGAAGGCATGCTCTCCAAGGTCCCCGTCAGCCCGGAGCGGGTGTTTCGCATGAAAGGCGAATCCAAGGACACGGAAAAAGCAGCCGCCGAATACGATCAGGTGCTGCGCGAATTCTTCCATCTCTCCGAAGGGCAGCTCCCCCGATTCGACCTGATCATGCTCGGCATGGGGCCGGACGGCCACACCGCCTCACTGTTTCCCGGCACCAAGGCCCTGAATGAATCGAACCGGCTCGTCACTTCCAATTGGGTGGGAAAGTTCTACACGCACCGAATTACCATGACCGCGCCTGTGCTGAACAACGCCGCCTGCGTGATGTTCATGGCGGGCGGCCAGGACAAGGCCCAACCTCTGAAAGCGGTTCTCGAAGGGCCCTATGAACCGGCGCAACTGCCATCGCAGTTGATCCGCCCGGCGCATGGAACGCTGTTGTGGCTGGTGGACCAATCGGCCGCTTCTTTGCTCGACCCCAGCACAAGCATTCCCACAAAGATTGCCTGAGTCCGGCATTTTGTATCGTTTTTTGGGATCATCGTGAACCGAATTCCAGACCTGAAGTTCTGGCAACAAATCACGCTGCCGTCTAAGCTGGACGAAGTTTTGCCAATCCTCGGAGGCCTCATTGTGCTGGCGGCGATCGTCATGATCGCCCGCCCGAAAGAACGCGGTGAAGTGCGCACCGCCGGCGTCCTGTTCGGTTTCTCTCTCGTCCTGCTCCTCGCCTCCAATGCCTGTTACTGGTTCGCACTGCCGTCTGTGGGAACGGCTTTCCACGGGGCGGCGCTGCTGGTTGGGGGCGTGGCCGCCGTCAATCTGCTTGCGGCGCTTTTCTTTGGCGTGGGAGTGGATTTCTTCCGGCCGCAGACACCCCGCATCCTGCGCGACCTTTGCGTGGCCATCGGCTACATTGGCGTGGTCTTCTGGCTGCTTTCACGCGCGGGAGTGACGCTTTCGAGCATTGTCACGACTTCGGCAGTGATTACGGCGGTGATTGCGTTTGCGCTTCAGGACACGCTCGGTAACATCATGGGCGGGCTAGCCCTGCAACTGGAAGGGACCATCCGCGTGGGAGATTGGATCCGCGTAGACAAGACCGAGGGCAAGGTAAAAGAGCTGCGCTGGCGGCACACCGCCATCGAGACCCGTAACTGGGATACGGTGGTGATCCCCAATAGCGTGCTCATGAAAGGGGAAGTCACCGTGCTCGGAAGGCGGACCGATCAGCCCCTGCAACACCGCCAATGGGTCTACTTTAACGTCGATTTCCGCGTGCCTCCCCCCGACGTGATTTCTGCCGTCAACGACGCTCTGCAGTCGGTCGAAATCGAGTGCGTTGCTACCGATCCCAAGCCCCATTGCATCGCCTTTGAGTTTAAAGAAAGCTTCATCCAGTACGCGGTTCGCTATTGGTTAACCGATCTGGGGGCGGACGATCCTACCAACTCGCGGGTCCGCCATCGCATTCTGTTTGCGCTGAAGCGGGCCGGAATCGCCCCCTCGATCCCCGCGCACGCAGTTTTTATGACCGAGGAGACAGAAGAGCACAAAGGTCTGCACCAGGAAAAGGAAATCAACCTCCGGTTAAAAGCGCTGCAAGGCGTGGAGCTGTTCCATACCCTGGAGCAGGACGAATTGCGCATGCTCGCCGAACGCTTGCGGTACGCCCCCTTCGTGCACGGAGAAGCGATGACGCGGCAGGGCGCCATCGCGCACTCGCTTTACGTGATCACCCAGGGCTCGGGCGAAGTGTTCATTACCGAAAATGGTCTGCAGCGCACCGTAGCCACTTTGCACAGTGGCGATTTCTTCGGAGAGATTGCTCTGCTGACTGGAGCGCCGCGTACGGCCACCATCCTCGCTCTCGAGGATACGGTTTGCTACCGCTTGGATCAGGAAGGCGTGCACGAACTTCTGCACAGCCGTCCCGAGATTGCGGAGCACATTTCGCATGTGCTGGCGCGCCGCAAGGTGGAACTGGACGCGGTGCGGGAGAACCTGGACGCCGACGCACGGGCCAAGATGATGGCCAATACACAGAAGGATTTCTTTGCCCGCATTTCGAAGTTCTTTGGCCTAAGGGGTGAGCCACCCAAGACCTCGAAGCCAAGTTTTATTAGCGGTCCCTTGGGGCTCTGATCGCGGGAGAACCAAGTACGGGGTTCAGTGGATCCGGCGCCGAACTTCAACTGATGAGCTGCCGATTCCGAATGATCGTTCGGTTCCCGCTCTCGAACGGCTAACAAAGTAGGTTGCAGAAGAAGACTTTAACAAAGCTCCGCCCGCACGGAAGGGAGTTCTGCCGATTTTGATAGCTTTGGCTTTGGTTCGGTGAAACGGCTAGAACCCTTACGTCACAAAACAGAATCGCTGAAACTTGAATCCCGCAGCAGGGAATACCCCGTATGCCCCGCTCATTTTATTGACCTACCTGTCTCACCCCCTTAAGATTATCGAGCAGTGATCGTCTGGGCACCTACGATTCGGACGGGCGTCGCTTTCTGGTCAATGGCGACTCCACCGCGCTGAGCGATGTTCCTCTCACTCTGGTGCTCAATTGGGACGCTGACTTGAAAAAATGACCTGCAAGCACCGGTGAGTTTAAACGCGCACCAGAAGCTAGCCCCGTTAGTGTGGAGTCCGATCAATAAGCGGCCAGATCAGATTTTGCTTTTCGCCGCCGGGTAGGTACGGCTGGGCCGAATCTGTTCGAAGGTTTGTCGACAGCGCGATCGCTTTTGCACGATCGATTCCACGGTGACAGTCCAGACAAATGTTTCGGGTTTTCATTCCAAGGGGTCAGAAATCCGTGATCGCCTTCTCGAGATCAGAACGATTGCTTCTCGCTCGCGACAATCGATGCTCGCGACCGTCGATGGTGGGCTTTCGCCCAGACTCGTCATGGCCCACCACCGGCCGACCGCTCCTTATCGTTAATGACCCATTACCATCGCCGTCTCGGCTCGAGACGTCCCCTTCCTTGCCAACTCCATCTCCGGTTTTCCCTGGAACACCTCCCATCCCACTTCCTGTCCTGGCGTCCAGATTGTCGCCAGGAAGTATTCGCTGCCGTAACGGTGAAAAATAAAGTGCGCTTTCTCTGGCGCCGCCTTTCCCTGTTTCGGCATCGCCAGAAAAGTCACCGCTGTGCGCCCATCGTTGCTCTGGATGCGCAGTCGGCCGTTGGCCACTCGCTGAATGGTGTAGTCGCCCGCGGACATCCGATCGTTCTCCACCATAAAGCTAAAAGGAACCGTCACTTTCATCGGTCCGGAGTACTGCGCCATCGCTGGAACCACTGCGCCGAGCATCAGCATCAGTGCGATTACCACACTCGCTCGATTCTGTTTCATAATCTCTCCTTGTTTTCTTGTTTTCCTAGCGACCTCCGATTCCCTCTTTCGTCGCCTACTGGGCATTGAACGGGAGGTCAGGCCGGAGGGAAATATTTTGGCGGTGAAACGTGGCCGACTTGGGGGTGACCGCGCAATCTGCTGAAACAGCGCCACTTAAATCGGCAGGTAACTTACGCAGGGACTCTCACTCAGCTTCCCAACGTGAACTCGCGGCGTCTAATCAGGCAGGTGACAGGAATGGGGAACTTCGCACACTAACGGCTCGTAACATTTTGTAGCAGACGTGGAATGGTAAACTTTGCCTTCAGACAGCTCAGAATCTTACCCGACGGACTCTCGCGTGCCCACGGACGACGCTGGATCGAACGGTCATCCCTTGCGCTTTTCGAGCTTTGAACTCGATTTGAGCGCCCGGGAGCTGCGCAAGCACGGGTTGAAGATCAAATTGCAGGACCAGCCCTTTCAGATTCTGGCTCTCCTCCTAGAAAAGCCGGGCGAAATCGTTACTCGCGAACAAATGCGCGACCGGCTTTGGCCTGCGGACACTTTTGTCGATTTCGACCACAGCCTCAACAGCGCAGTCAAGAAGTTGCGCCAGGCTCTGAATGACGATCCCGATGTTCCCCGCTTCATCGAAACTCTGCCGCGCCGGGGCTATCGTTTCATCGCACCGCTGCGCAATGGCTCGAGTCTCGACACCGCAGCCGTCGAGACCCCGGAATCCACGAGCACCAGCCAAAATTCCGTCGCAGCCTCCGCTACCCTGTCTACCCTTCGCACGCACCAATGGAAACTTTGGGCCGCCGGTGCGGTCGGCTTTGCCCTGGCGCTTGGACTGGTTGCCTGGTTTCGGCCATGGCGCTCCGAAAACACCGCCAATTCCGCTGCCATCCGGCTGGTGCCGCTCACATCCTTTTCAAACAATTATTCGAAGGGGGCGTTTTCTCCTGATGGCAACCAGGTGGCATTCGCCTGGGATGGGGATGAGTCGAACGCTGGCATCGATATTTACGTCAAGCAGATCGGCGTCGAAAAACCACTCCGGATCACTCACCAGTTCGGCTACAACTTTGACCCTGTATTTTCGCCGGACGGCCGCTACATTTCGTTCAGGCATGCCAACCACGGCGAATTGCCTGGCATTTTCGTCATTCCCGCCCTGGGCGGGCCACCCCGCAAACTGCTCGAATTCACGCCCTCTCAGGACTGCAATCCCGGACTCGACTGGTCCCCTGACGGCAGATTCCTGCTGTTTAGCAATCGGTCTGGAGATCAGCCTTGCAGCCTGCAACAGCTCACGATCGAAGACCTCAGTGTCCGCCAACTTTCCTTCCCTCCGGTTCCCTCCACCGGCGACGGCGATGCCGAGTATTCCCCGGACGGCAAGAGCATCGCCTTTATCCGCGATCTAAAGGACATCCGGGATATCTACGTGATGCCCGCCTCCGGGGGCACCGCTCGCCGCGTCACTTTCGACAACCGTCTCATGGTAGGACTGGCTTGGACTCCTGACAGTAGGGAGATTGTGTTCTCATCCAATCGCGGCGGCGCCAGTTGGGGTCTTTGGCGCGTGTCGGTCGGCGGAGGCGCACCCGAACGCGTTTCTGTCGGTTCCGAACACGCCTTTATGCCGACCGTCAGCCTTAGGGGAAATCGTCTGATCTACTCCAGTTCATTCTGGAATGAGAATATCTGGAGGGTCCCGATCGGCTCCGGCCATCGCCTCGGAAAGCAGCAGCGTTTCATCTCCTCGACCCTGCAAGAGGAAGGACCGCAATACTCGCCCGATGGCAAGCACATCGTCTTCCAGTCAACCCGCTCGGGCAACTTCGAAATCTGGCGCTCGGACGCCGACGGAAGCAACCTGGTTCAGTTGACCTCCTTCGGTGGACCGCTCACCGGCACCCCGCGCTGGTCTCCCGACGGACGGCAGATTGCCTGCGACTCCCGCCCCGGCGCACACCCCAACATTTACATCGTCAGCGGCGACGGCGGACCGGTTCGCCAACTGATTAACGATCGCTCGGACGATGCCGTTCCCAGTTGGTCCCACGACGGCCGCTGGATTTATTTCGCTTCCAACCGCAGCGGCAGCTGGCAAGTCTGGAAAAGGACGGTCGATGGCGGGCAACCGGTTCCGGTTACGAACAATGGGGGATTCGCCGCGCTCGAATCGCCCGACGGCAAATCTGTTTACTACACCAAGTTCAGCGCGAAAGGAATCTGGCAGGTCCCGGTCGACGGCGGCCAGGAAAGCGAAGTGGTCGACGAACCACCGGGAGATTATTGGGGATACTTTGCCATCGGTCGGGATGGATTGTATTTCGTAGGAGACACCGGGACGTCCGGGAAACACGTTCCCGGCTTCAAGTTCTTTGACTTTTCCACTCGCAAAATCACAGTCATGGGGGACATGGAGAAACCGCCTTACCAAGCCGCTCCCGGCCTGTCCGTTTCCCCCGACGGAGAGTATCTCCTCTATGTACAACTCGACGATGCGCGCACCAGCCTGATGCTGGCCGAAAACTTCCATTGAGGATTCTGCGCCTCAGCAGAACCAAATCGGGCGAAAATCATTTCACGAAAATGTGATCCCCGGTTCGAATCAAGTTTCGTCGGCGTGTCCAATTCGACGAACCGGCCTTTCAAAGTAATCCGAGAGCTCCGACCGATCGGAGACGGCGCGCACCAGCTCAAATACGGCCACCGAAATCGATCCTGCAGATACCAGACATAAACTTCAGGCGGTGCCATCGACCGCAAGCCCATCGGACGCACACATCCCCTCGGACGCCAACGATCGAATCAGAGATTCTTATTGTCGGCGGAATGTTAAACGAGTCATCGTATCTCGTGCCTAGGCCTGCCTGTTCAACCTCGCTATACTGTGACGCGAGCCGCAATGATGTCCAATCAATCAGGCGTGACTTTGCTTACGACGGTACAGCAACTTTACGACAACAATCGTTTCCTCGACGCTTTTCGGGAGAGTGCAGAATACTGGAAACCGTCAACCTCGATCCAGAACTTGTCAGTGGATGAGTTGATCCTGGGAGGTCGACTGGCGGCTCGACTCGGAGGCGGTCGGTTGTCGCGCCGCTTGCTTCGAACTGCATATGCGCGCGAACCCGACAATCCGCGACTGCGCTATTTCACGATGAACATCCGCCGGTGCAGGTGGCGAGTGCTGGACAACCTGCGGGAGTTCGAACAGAATCCGGACCTCTGCCCGGAGGATCCGGAGATGCAAGCAGCATGGCTTGCTTTCCATGCGGTCAACTGGGCATTTCTCCGCGATTTCACCAGCGCTCATCATTGTCTGGAGCGCGCCCTCAATCTGCAAAGCCGGCACGCCTGGGTGACCGCATGTGAATCGGATGTCCTGGGCCTCGAAGATCGCTGGCCGGAGGCGCTGCAGCGCGCCCAACTCGCATGGAAAATCAATCCGGGTGCGCCGTTTGCGGCAAAGAGCTTGTCGACCAGCTTGCTCAATCTCGGTCGGGTTGAGGAGGCCGGGCAGTGGCTGGCAGAAGCGTCCACGGACTGCCAGTCCTACGAAGTCGTACACCTGGCCTGCTGGTACCAGTCCGCTCTCGCGGAGACTCTCGACGGTGGGGGGCACTCATTCGAGCCTCTATTCTGTGAACCAAACTGGCAGAAGTCTTTCACGGTTTTTTCTTGCTCTTGACGAGCATTTGGTACCCTTGCAATTCGCCAGACGAGCTAGCGTCACGCGAGCCTGCTTGGGAGGGTGTTCGCCGGCCGGGAACTTCGGTTCTGGTTGCGCATGTCCGCCGTCACTTTCCGCTACGGTGCCTGCAAAAAGCCTTGGAGCAGCTTCTTGATCAGCAATTCGCATTGGAGGTCCCTCGCGGGATCGCTCCCCGTCGACAGAACGATCATCTGGCCCCTGAGTTCTTCCATCTCCCGGTCCGACTCCAAGATCTCACGCGCGCGTCTCCTCGTATCTTCGGAGAGAACTGCGGCCGCATCCCGCCCCAGCAACCTCGCTCCCGCAACTTCAAAATCGTGCCCCTCTTCTTCGAGAATGTTCAGTGCCTCGCCATAGAGGCGATCTTCGTTTCCTGCGTCCCCATATTGCTTTAAGAGCGCGTGAATGTCGGCGGCATCCCGTCTCTCCTGCTTACGATCGCGCCAGGCGAAAAGCTTCAGAATCAGCAAGGCGGGGAGGCTGACGACGGGAACGACCAGATCGTTTGCGAGCCTTACCGCGACCGACGATGCCAGTCCGTCACTGAACCCGGCCACCCGCATCACAGTGTCTTCGTCCGGCGGTCAGGCAATCGTCCGATCCGAACGTTCCACGCCTCCGAACGGGATGAGATCGATCACGACGCCGGGGCCCGAAGGGTAGATCAGCCGTTGAAGCACACGAGCATGGGAGCGGAAACCCGCCTGCTCTACCAGCGCGTTTTTTTAGGTTCTCGAACTGCTTCCAATCGCGGACCGCAATGCCGAAGTCGATGTCCAGAGTGCGGCGTCCCGCCGGCCTGCCGAAAACGTGTCGCAGAATCACTTCCCGCGCGGTAGCACCGGCGAGAAAGTATCTTGTCTCCTGCTCACGCGCGACCGTATCTATCTTGCGGACCGCTTCGAGAACCAGTGGATCGATCTGGTCATGCCGGATTTCTAAAACCGGGTTCGAGGTATTGGTCATAGATCATCTTGGCCGCTTCCAAGTTCCGTCCGTCCGTGGTCGCGGTGAGATCGGCGTAGGCGAGCAGCGGCGGCACGACATCGCCCGCCTCCTGCATCTCGGCCACGTTCCAGAAAACGTCGAGAATCTCCACATCGCCGGTCGCGTCCGCGCGCATCCGTTGTTCCGCGATGAGCTTCTTGGCTGTGTCCTCGGCGTAGATGGTTGCCGTTTGCGGTTCCAGATGGCGCAGAAGGCGATTGGCCGCCACTTCACCGCCCCACCGTGCATGGTACCGGCGAAGGTCCAATCCCCTGGTCCATCCCGTCCGCGGTGCTCGAAATCTCCGGCGATTGAGCTTTGGTCGCAAGATCGTGGGATAAACCGCCGCCCACTCCTGGACCAGTCGTGGCACATCCGGAAACTTGCGCCCCCGGGCCCGCTCGCCTTCCGGCAAGGGGGCGAGATGGCCGCGAGCTTCCAGATCCTTGATCACCGGGCCGACTGTACCCAGTGCCACCCGCGCCGCTGCCGCCATCTCTCGATACGTGCCATCCAGCAGGTCCGGCTTGCACAGCAAGGCAAATACAAGTTTGAGCCCGGCCGCGTTCGTTATCCTGCCTCGTTCTCCGGCCGTGAACTCAGCCGTCTTCCGCCTCCCCATGACATAGAGATGGAGTCCAGTACCCTGGAGAAAGACGTTGCCCGCAGTGTCGGCATAATAGAGATCCATCTGCCGGCATCGTTCCGCCGCCTGCGCGGTGACATACGGCGCAGCGATCATCAAGGGAGGCTTGGCCTGGCGCGGCCAGAGCGCTCGCACCTGTTGCAGCGTCTCGAAACGGTCGACGGTCCGCACCTCGACGGCATACTTCTGGGTATGTTTGGGGCCGTCGATTTCTACGAGAGCATCCGGACGAATCGGGGTGTGCCAGCCGGGGACGGGTTGCCACTGCAACACTCGTGCGGTCAGCCCGGTTTCTCGTCCTAATGCCTCCAGCACTCGTTCGAGGGTAACGCGTTCTCGAGTCGTTTCGCCCATGGAGTCTATCCCGATGTGTTCAGATACATGTTAGTGTACACGTAGCGTGAACATCTGCAAATAATGAACATAATTAAAGCCAAGCCATAACCAAACACTGAGCCAAGCTCAGATCGAGTCCTTCCGGCAAACTCGCCGTCTAAGTTCTTCCGAATTCGGCGAATGTCATTCTCGCGCAGAAAAATCAAGCTCTTCAAAACAGCGCCCGGATCACCTGCGTTTCGCTGATCGACCGGTGGGCACATGCCGTGCGCCACCAAGATCTGAGCGGGATTTCCGCGGATCATGATGCGGCCGTGACCGCGCAGCTCTCGTTGGCAGGTCCGACAATTTTTACTTAGCGCAAATGCACTGAACTGCGTTTCGCTTCGTTCCGAGCTCGATTGTGAAGTGTGTTGCGAGGCTGTCAAGGTTTGAAGGGAGCGTTGGTGTTCATGCTCAGCAAGTACGAGCTCCTGCATTTGTTTCCGGTGCCGCCGGCGATGTCGGCCAATCTGCGCAAAGCATTGTATCCATCGGGAGCCAAGGATGACCCGCGGGATGCGGATCTGCTGGTGGATTTGTTGTTGCAGCATCGGGACAAACTGCGCCGTTTGTCGCCCGATAGCGAAGCCACGCGGCGGATACAGAATCTGGTGGAAGAACGGCGGCACCTGGTGGAGGAAAAGACGGCGCAAAGCAATCGGTTGACCAACCACTTGAAGATCTACTTTCCGCAGATACTGGAATGGTTTGACCGACTGGATACGGAACGGTGTGCGCCTTTCTGGAGCAGTGGCCGACGCTGGAGGAACTGCAAAAAGTTCCGCCAGCACGATTGCGGGCGTTCTTCCGCAAGCAGCGCTGTCACTATCCCGAACTGGTGGAGCGCCGCATCATCGGAATCCGGCAGGCGGTGCCGGCGATTCGGGATCGAGCGGTGATCGAGGCCAAGAGTGCGGTAGTGAAAGTGAGCGTGCAGGTCATGCGAAGTTTGATCCGTGGAGTTGCGGATCTGGACCGCAAGATCGAGGAGGCGGCGGCAGCGCTTCCCGATTTTTTTATCTTTGAGTCGCTGCCGGGAGCAGGTGCGGTGCTGGCGCCGCGCTTGTTGGCGGCAATGGGCTCGCAGCGAGAGCGTTACGCCAATGCCGCGGAAGTGCAGACCTACAGCGGGATCGCGCCGGTGACGGAACAGAGTGGAAAACAGAAGTGGGTACATTTTCGTTGGGCCTGTCCGAAGTTTTTGCGGCAGAGCTTCCACGAATGGGCGGGCCATTCCATCGCTCACTCGCAATGGGCGCGAAGTTACTATCAACAGCAGCGGAAGCGAAGCAAGGGACACCACGCGATAGTGCGAGGGTTGGCCTTCAAATGGATTCGCATCGTTTTTCGTTGCTGGAAAGATCGGGTGGTTTATGACGAGAGCCGATATCTGGCGGCGCTCGCCAAACGAAACTCACCGCTGGCTGCGCTCGCTGGTGGGACAATCCTGTGAAATCTTTGTGGAAACCCTGTGAACAGGGTCGCGGAGGGAGATAGAAAACCTATTGACAGACTTACTCAGATATCTGATTACGGCAGCTACGACCGCGCCCCACCGCCCCACTTCCGCATTGCCCATCGGATCAGGAAAAAGGCAACGACGAACGGAGACAACCAGAAGAGCGCAGCGGCGATGAGAGTGTCCCACCCGCCGTGTAGTAGCGTGGCCAACATGTCAGGATTTTACGCTCAGATCATCGTAGTTGGTGAAATCGCCTGATAACGTAAACCATCATATTTGTTATATTCTCGAAGCCGTGAAAAACCCCAGACAAGACCGCTTGAATGATGGGCACGAGCTACTGCGCCACAGTGGAGTCGAAAGCGACCGCAAGTTCTGGTCGGGTGAACGGCCTCTTTCGGTTGTGCAGTGGTTAGGGGTAATCCTAGTGCTCATGACCCTCATCGTCGGAATCGCCGTGTGGGGTAATTATGTGGTCTCTGCCGTGATTCTAGGTGGTCTCGCTCTCTTCGTTGTGCTGGGAAATCTCCGCGCGCGTCGCTCCCCAAGAAAATAATCTGAGCGGGTTGGCGTAAGCCACGACCACGGCGAACAGACGGCGCAAGCTTGTGTTAACGCCTGGTTACGACAACAATCATCTTGATGCCGGCATTCAGTGCTGCCAAACTCTGTGCATGCGGCTAAAGCGTGGTGTGAAGATCGGTCCTGTGGGGTCGGTGCTCCTTCTGCCCTTCTTGTTGTTCGCCGCTGGAGTTTCTATTCCATTCGCGGTAGTTGCGGCCTACCGTCAAAAACGGAACAAACGCATACTTCAAGCCAAGATGAAGGCCCAAGGTCGAGTAATGGAGTGGTCTGACTTCCTTAGGGCTCTCGACGACACTCACGGCACGGCCATCGTTGAACGATATTCGTTCAAAGGTCCTGTTTATTCGTGGTGGACCCCAGAGAACCTCTATGACGCGTGTCCTTACCCCACGGTGGACTGGATGACGCTGCACGAAGAGAGTTTTCTCCCGTTTGCGGTGTGGTGTCATGAGCGATATACAAGCCCCGAGTCGGGTCGGGCGCTCTTGGTGAATCCAGGCCCAAAAGGTGAAGGTCCCTCTTTGCATTCTCGATTTGAGTCTGAGGCGGGAAGGGAAAGATGGATTGAAGTTGTTCCGCCGGAAATCGTGCGAAAAGGACGGTAGCTGTGGTTAAATCGCAATTCACCAACTAACCCCGAGCCGGAAGTTGTTGGTGAAATCGCCTGTTCTAGACAGTTGAGTTGGTGAGTGTCATCATGCTGTCATCATCGTGGTATCGAAACCGCTCATTTCGCGTGTTCTAGCTGGCACTCTATTCACCGTCGGCGGGATTTGCTTAACGTTGGCATCGCTGTTGGGTACCCCAAGTTTTTGGTACGTCCCTTGTGTCTGCGCGTTGATTCCTCTGGGCTTCGTGTGGTGGCTTTGTGAGCCTTCGCTTGCCGCTGCGCTCAGCGTCGGACCCTTAGTTGCCGCAGCGGCTTTGCTTCGATTCGTTTCAGGAACATGGTTTGCCATTTTTGCTGGATGCCTGATTGCCGCCGTAGGTTTTGTCTTACTGGCACTATGGAATAGGCGTCACTGGAAAATCCCGCTGGTCATTTCTCTCGTTTATCTCGCCGCTTCCTTCTGCACCGACCGATTGTTCACCAGCAAGGTGAGGGTGAAAACGTTTCAGATGAACATCGCATTGGACGGCAAGGCCCCTTGGGGCCAAGTTGCGCCCGAATGGGACGACGGGACGCCGCCACTTGTGCTCTACCGGAACGTGAGCGGGAGTTACTGCTATACGGCATTTAGGTCTCAGGAATTGCGCGAGCGCCTCGCGCAGAAACGTAGCAACACGGTTAGCGTCGAATACAACGTGTTCAGTGATTTCGGTCGTACGCGCAGCTACAATGTGCGCTCCGTAGACGGGGTTCTCCTCCATGATGGAGAGCGCGTAGTCAGAGATGCTGAACGATTTAGCGGGGAAATGCTGATGGACAATTTTTCCAGTCACTGCTGGTAGTTGGCGAAAAATCGCGATGTCACCAACTACCGGGCCGAAATTCTCAGTTAGCGCAATGGCCTGACTTCGTCACTTGACCGTCGGGGGTTCAATGGCATTCGCCGCACACAGCTCAAGTATGTTTCGCGTCTCAATGGCCCAAGAGACAAGCGAGTTCTCGTTATCGTATAAAGTGAGGTCCACATCCCCATCGCCCGCTCTAATGCGGAACTCGTGGACCAACGGATGATGAATGACAACATCAAATTGCGGCAGAGCGACGCGAGTCTGCTGAAGCTTCGAGAATTGCACCTTGATGGCCGGGCAATCCATTTCGGTCAGTTTCAACTTCTTTACGTGCACGTCCTTCTGAATGTCGTCCGCTGAACGATTTGGAAATTTCCGATGCTGTGCCATCATTTGGTCGTAAACGGATGCTGATTCGGCTTCTCTCACCTGCGCGGCAAGGTAGCGCGGCAATCCAGAAACCGTATCGGACTTTTCAGTCCCAATGAGGAAAGAATACTCAAGGACATCCGTGTGCAGGTCGCGGTGGGAGCGGTAGGCAACGTAGACACCGTAGCGCTGGTCAATTGGGAAAAGATCGCGGAGAGCCTTATCGAAATGATTGGCCATCCACTCCCAATCTGCGCTCGACTGAGCCGACAGGTTTCCGCCCACGCAAAACGAGAGCAGAACAGCAGCACCGAACAAGCGGTAAGAACGTAAAAACATGGCTATATTGTGCCACCAGCGGCTCGTACTTGTTGAAATATCGCGATGTCACCAACTACGGCCCTTGCGCGTCATTTGGTGCTAATGGCTTGAGGAACGTAGCATCGCTGCCTACATTCGGGTCAAGGAAAATCCCGCCGCGACGACGGACCTGTACGGCATCGTCGAGTTTACAGTGTAACAATCAGGCGGACAGCGCCAATTCCATTTGTTTTGGTGGCAATCGCTGGGGCGCGTATTTGCGGAGGAAGGAGCGGGCAAACTCATTTGCCAATCGGGAATCGTCGTCGGCTCTCATAATTACACAGGTCTTGAAACACAATGATGTGTCAGAAATCGGCTTTACCACTACCCTGTTGGCGCTAAAGCTAGCGGCTGGAGGTTGGGCGAGGATGGCCACGCCGACGTGCTCAGATACCAAATGAACCGCCTGTTGAACCGTGATGATATCGTGAGCGCACTTTGGAGCTATTCCCTCACGCGCTGCTGCGTTCCGGATTGCGTCATGAACGGTGGGGTGAACTCTTCGCGCGAATAAAATCCATTCGTCTTTCGCCAGATCTAGCAGATCTATGCTCTTCTTCTCGGCTGCAGCGTGAGTCACTGGGAGGGCCGCACATAGCGGAGTCTGAGCGAGTGCAACGGCGGTGATCTGAGAGTTTTCTGGTGGCGCCGTTACCAACGCCAGATTCAGGTCGCCAGCCATTACACTCCGGATCAACTCGCTCGAGAATTCGCTGATGAGTTGAATGCGGAGTTTAGGATAGAGGGGAAGACGAATTCCACTGTAAGGTTTCCCGTTGTGGCGGAGCGGGCGCGTGATCCGTCCTGCCGCATGTTCGGCGTTCCACGGCCGAACCCAAGGCCTCACACCTTTTTCCAAGTGGCTGACGATCTGATTGGTAATCCGCGTGTAGATGTCCTGCTTTTCGGTTCGCTGCATTGTTTTCTCCTTTACGAGCGTAAAAAAACTTCATTCCCTCGTAGTGGAGAGGTGGTGTGCAGAGCGGCCCGAGCAGTCACAGGGCAGCCGGTTAGTGGCTGGCGACAGCTTTACCCTTGACGGCGGAAGGGCCGTCTCTGCTATAGGTTTCTAACAAGAGGGAATGAGGGGTTTAAAACGCGGAGAGAACGAGGAGCGCAATAAAGAAGGTGACAGGATTTCAGAGAGCAGAGGCGCTGGCAACCCGCCCATGCCAAGCGTCTCAGGCGCGCCTTCATCGCCATTTCCTTCGGGCTCTTGCAACCTCTATTCAGCCAGTTTTCAAGATCCTGAAAGAGAAAGACGACCCCACCCGGAGTACGGGACCGTTGCGCGCGGCTGCGCCCGCCCGCGCTAGTGAGCGCCGACTCTTCCCTTCACGGCGGCACGGAGTGCCTCGGCATCGGCGCGCCTGCGCCGGGCATCGTCCCCGGCAAGATTTCTTTCGAGATCGGTCAAGTCCCCGAGAAACCTGAAGCCATCGACGACACGCTGGATCATCTGGTCGAGGTCGGGCCTCTGGTTCCCTGCGAAGCAGCGTAGTGAGATCGGCAACGTCGTAGTCGCCTGCGCCGGTGATCCGCGCGCGGAACCCGCCATAGTCTAGATTCGGGCCATCGCTGTCCCACAATTTGAGGACCACCAGAGAACGGATGATGTCGCGATTAAGAACGCGGACTGCGATTTCCGAAAGATCGTGAAGATCTCTGACCTTGGAGCGCTGGGCGGCGGCCCTGATTTTCTCGGCGACGACTTCCTCGAAGGCGAGGCACGGAACGGCAACCGGAACGAATTCGAGGAGATTGAAATAATCCAGGGCTATCTGCGGCATCGGACGAATGGGAAGAACGGGCCGTTCGCGCATGCTGACCTGCAGTTTGATCTTCACGCCTTTCTCGTTCTCCGCGTGCGCGCAGACGGGATTGGCGGCGCATCCGTCATCGGTCAGATACCAGTCCTTCTCACGGTCGAACCGGAATGAGATGCCGTGATAGGGACGATCGAGAGCGTCCAGCATCATCAGCATCAGATCCTCGGCGTCGATATCCGAGTGAGATGTGAAGTCGAGATCGGTCGACAGCCGTCCGCGCGGACCGAAGACCATTTTCCGCAGCATGGTGCCGCCCTTGAATCCGACATGGTCCATGATGCCCTTCTCCGCAAAGAGCTGGAGCAGGTAGGTGAGTATCACGTCGATTTCGACATTGCCAATGTCTCTGGCGCCGGAGCGGCCTGCGACTCGGCGAAGCTGGTTCGCTGTCAGCATGGTTCCCCGCTCGCGCCCCTGATCTGTGGCACCTCGGCCAGCAGATCGTTTCGCCGCGCATATACAAACAGGCCCCATTCGGCGACGTAGCCGATATCGCCATCCTTGCGTTCTCGCCGTCCGAAGATTGAGCGTCTTGATTTAGGGATCGCGTTCCTGACCTGTGAACGCAATTCGTCCGGCAGCTTTCTTCCGACAAAATCGGTCAGAAAGCCGAGCCGCTGAAGCAATGCGGTCGATTTCATGGCCATGGCCGCCGTGACCAGCTTTTCATGCTTGATCTCTCCCATGGCGGTGTAGGCGATGCGCGTGAGTTCGGCAGGGCCGCCTGCAAGATCG
>Ga0302326_10013915_pt1 | contig 17052 bp, 14 predicted proteins | sample Palsa_T0_3_FD_202264 | JGI IMG/M metagenome (GOLD analysis project Ga0302326, IMG submission 202264) | Peat permafrost microbial communities from Stordalen Mire near Abisko, Sweden - Palsa_T0_3 | ecosystem: Environmental > Terrestrial > Soil > Palsa > Peat permafrost | place: Sweden: Abisko...
CAAGAACGAGCTGCTGCCCAGCCTTTCTCTCTATGGCCAGTATGTCGGCGCCGGCTACGCAGGAGAGCTCAATCCTGCTTGCGCGCTGGGAGCGGGGGAGTGCAGCACCACTCTTCCTAAAGATTTTTTGGGAGCGTTGGAGAATACCTTCAATTATTCTTCGCCCGAATACCAGGTTGGCTTCTCACTCGTTATCACTCTCCGCAACCGCGTCGCTAAGGCCGACCAATTCCGCGCTGTACTCGACTATCGCCAGAAAGAGCTGAGCTACGAGCAGCAGAAAAAGAACATCCTGCTCGATGTTCGTAATTCTCAATATTCGCTGCAACAGACGCAGGCCCGCGTGACCGCATCGCAGAAGGCCCGAGACCTGGCGCAAAAGACCTTTGACATTGCCAAAAAAGAGCAAGAACTCGGAGCTATGTCTGCCTACGATACTCTTACCAGCGAACAGGCCCTGGCCGTCGCCGAGTCCGCTCTGGTTGTTGCCCAGGCGGCTTATGAAAAGGCAAAGGTTTATATTGACCAGGCCACCGGTTCAACGCTCGATCGTACGGGAGTTTCGATCGACGATGCCAAGTCTGGCGTCGTGACGCACGAGGCGCCGTAGACCGGCCGCTAGGCCGCGAGCGTTCTGCAGTAGTGTAGGGTGGAGTTTCATGGTCCGTACCGAACAAATCGATCTTGTGCAGCCCAGCACGTCGAGCGCTTTGGACGCGCCGTGTCTGCTGGTGGCGGACGATCAGCCGCATATTTTGGATGCTATCGAGTTGCTGGTGGGGCCGGAGGGGTATCGGGTCGATCGGGCGCGCTCGCCGCAGATGGTGCTGGATGCCTTGCGCAGCCGTTCGTACGATGCGTTGCTGATCGATCTGAACTACACGCGGGACACGACTTCGGGGCAGGAGGGACTCGATCTGTTGGCGCAGGTGACGGCGCTCGATGCGCAGCTGCCAGTGATTGTGATGACCGCCTGGGCGAACGTGGAAGTTGCCGTCGAGGCGATGCGGCGTGGGGCGCGGGATTTCATTCAGAAGCCCTGGGAGAATGCTCGGTTGCTGACGATTCTTGCCACGCAGATCGATCTTCACCATGCGGTGCGGCGTGCGGAGCGGTTGGAAGCGGAGAACCGTTTGCTGCGGGCGCAGGGTTTGCCGGAGATGATTGCGACCGCTCCGGCAATGCAGCCGGTGTTGCAGACAATTACGCGGATCGGGCCTTCGGATGCGAATGTGCTGATCACCGGCGAACATGGGACCGGCAAGGAAGTGGTGGCGCAGATGCTGCATGGGCTTTCGGCGCGGGCTTCGCGATCACTGGTTGCGGTGAATACGGGCGCGTTGCCTGAAGGCACGTTCGAGAGCGAACTGTTTGGGCATGTCAAGGGCGCGTTTACCGATGCGCGCACCGACCGCATTGGCCGCTTTGAGCTGGCCGATGGCGGGACGCTGTTTCTGGATGAGATCGCGAATGTTCCACTGCGCCAGCAGGCGAAGCTTCTTCGGGTGCTGGAGACGGGCGAAATGGAGCGGGTGGGTTCGTCGAAGACAAGGCGAGTGAATGTGCGGGTGTTGTCGGCGACGAATGCGGACGTTCATGCAGAGGCGGAGGGTGGGCGATTTCGATCGGATTTGCTGTTTCGACTGAATACGGTGGAGATCCACTTGCCGCCTCTGCGGGAACGGCGGGAGGACATTCCGGCGCTGGCGGCGTACTTTCTGAGCCGATATGCGGCGCGATACCGGAAGCAGCTTCAGGGGCTGGAGCCTTCGGCTTTGCAGGCGATGCTGGGGTATCCGTGGCCGGGGAATGTCAGGGAGCTGGACCATACGGTCGAACGGGCGGTGTTGATGGCTGGCGGGGCGCGGATCGCGCTGGCCGATCTGGGGTTGAGCGCGCCTCGGGTTTCGAGCGCGAGCCTGGAAGAGCTCAGTCTGGAGGCGGTGGAGAGTATTCTGATTCGCAAGGCGCTGGCGCGTTGCAACGGCAACGTAAGCCAGGCGGCGGAGGCGCTGGGTCTCAGCCGCGGCGCACTCTACAGGCGGATGGAAAAGTATGGCCTCTGACGGGCCGACACACGACGACAGCTTTCAGCGCGAAAAGAACAGACAGGGACGACGGTCGGGGCGGAATTCTTCGCTTGAGCAGCGGATTTGGGTCTACTGCCTGATTTTTTCCATACCCGTGCTCGCGCTTTGCGTGGTGCTGGTTTGGCATAGCTCGTTGTCGGTGCAGGCGGCGGTGTTGATCGTTGCGAGCCTGGCGCTTTTGCTGCTGTCTTCGTTGCTGATCGAAGAGGTGGTGCGACCGCTGCAAACACTTGCCAATGTGGTGGCTGCATTGCGGGAGGAGGATTATTCCTTTCGGGCGCGGGGTTCCGGCCGCGGAGATGGGTTGGGAGAGCTGTCAGCCGAAATCAATGCGCTGGCGGACCTGCTGCAGTCGCAGCGGCTGGGTGAACTAGAAGCGGGTGCGCTGCTGCGCAGGATCATTGGGTCGATGGATGCTCCGGTGCTGGCGTTCGATCAGGACAGGCGATTGCGGCTGCTGAATGCGGCGGCGGAGCGAGCGCTGGCGCTCGATACGGATCGAGATTTGGGGTGGCGCGCCGAAGCATTGCGGCTGGGACATCTGCTGGATCAACCGGACGAAGGTGTGACGACGCTGGATGCTGTGGGAGGCGAAGCCGGGACGGGGGGCAAAACACTGGGGGGGAAGACTTCCGGTCGTAGTCCGGGGCGGTGGATGGTGCGGCGGAGCGGGTTTCGGCAGCGGGGGGTTCCGCACACGCTGTTGCTGCTTTCGGATGTGAGCACTGCTCTGCGAGAAGAAGAGCGGCTGGCCTGGCAGCGGCTCATTCGGGTGCTGGGGCATGAGATCAGTAACTCATTGGCTCCGATCAAATCGATTGCTGGTAGCTTGCTGGCGCGGCTTCCGGCTGGCGATGGAAACGATTTTGCGCGTGGATTGACGATCATTGAAGGGCGAGCTGAATCGCTGAACCGGTTTGTGCAGGCTTATCGGCAGTTGGCGCAGTTGCCGGCCCCGGTGATGAAGGGGATTCGCATCGAGCTACTTTTGGAACGGGTGGTGGCGCTGGAAACACGTCTCGATGTGGTGTTAGGGGACGTGGATGACGTGGAGGTCCGCGCCGATCCGGACCAGATGGAGCAACTGCTGATCAATTTGGTAAAGAATGCGGTGGAAGCCGTCATCATCGCTCGGGACGAGGGAGGCGTTGGCTCCCGCAATGGAAAGGCAGCGGTAACGCTGAGTGCGCGGAAACTGGATGATGCGGTTTCCATTCTGGTGGAAGATAGCGGGTTGGGTCTTACGAATACGGCGAATCTGTTTGTGCCGTTTTATACGACGAAGCGGGATGGTTCAGGTGTGGGGCTGGCGCTGGTGCGGCAGATTGCCGAGGCGCATGGGGGGACGGTTTCTCTGCGCAACCGGGAGGGTTCTCCGGGTTGCGTGGCGGAGGTGCGGATTCCGTTGATGTAGGCTTCTAAAACAGTCCCGTGATCCTCAGGACTCCCTGGGCTTCTTTCGGTGAAGCGCGGGGCTTTTACCTCGACGCTGAGGTCGTAGTGCCGATGGACGAAGGGATCGGCGAGGCCTATGCGCCTGCGACGCACCTCCGGCATGCGGCCCTACTTGGCGGCGACAACCGGCTTGACTTCATCGAATTTCGGATCCTTCCAAAGTTCGCCATGATATTCCAGAATATTGGCTGTGACCTGCGCGACATCTTGCCCGTAATACCGTTCGACGATGTGCAAGGCGAGGTCGATGCCAGAGGTCAGGCCGCCGGCAGTGGCAACCTTTCCGTGGTCGACGAATCTAGTTCCGCTCATGAAATGCACAGCTGGGTATTGTTCTTGCATGCCCGCCGCGAACATGTGGTGCGTGGTTGCGGTCAAGCCGTCGAGCAGGCCATACTTGGCGAGCATCGAGGCGCCGGTGCAGACCGACATAGTGACTTCGGCCGTCGCCGCATTCGACAGCAACCATGCTTTCTGCGCATCGCTGCGGCCGTCTTGCGCCGGGATGATAATGACCTGCGGCTTGGGTGCAGTCTCAAAGCTATAGTTGGGAACGATCATGAGGCCGTTGGCGGCATGCACAGGCTTCAATGAATCCGAAACCGTGTAGGTCTTGAACGGCATCAACATGTCGTCCATCCCATCTGTTTCATGCCATGGCTTCCCTTTGGACGTGAGCATCGCATCGCTGAACACTTCCCAGGGACCCGCGATGTCCATGACATCGGCATTTTCCGAGATAACAAACGCGACATTGACCGGCCCGTTGGCCGGCGGCTTGAGAGCCGTGGTCTGCATGGTTAAGGGAGCTGCTTTTTCCGGAGCGCCAGCCTGCGCCAGCAGCCCTGTGCTGCCTAGCATCATTGCGGGTGCGCCCATTGCGGCGGACTTCAGGAACGTTCGTCGATCAGACATTGTGAATTTTCTCCAGATTCATCGGTGAACAAAATGTACGTGCGACTCAGGATTTAAAGGCGCTGCGATCTTAGCCCAAACCAGACTTCGTTTTAGCCATTCTTTGCAACGCTAATTTCTGAGCCAAGCCTCTAGAACTTAAAGCGATAGCGGAATTCTCCGTAGATTTGCCTTGGGTCGTTCCAGTGGAATCCGCCAAAGGTCAGGCTGTTGTCGAGTTGAACCCGGCGGTTGGCGACGTTCACTGCGTTTGCGGAGATGGTGTAGCTCTCGGCGAAGGTTTTGCCGATGGCGAGATCGAAGGTGGTGTGGCTGGGCAGATAGTTGCCGGGATACTGGACGCCGGGCAGCCCATTGGTGAATCCGGAGCCGTAGTAGACGTTGGTGGAGGCATAGGCCTTCCAAGGAAGCGTGCCGTTGAAGCCGAGGTTCAGGGTGTTTCTCTGGTCGTGGTCGACGGGGGAAAGTCCGGGCGGAAGATTGTCTGGGGAAAACGGGCAAGCATCCGTGACCGGCACTGGACAGATCAGTCCTCCGGTAATTGGTGAGGTCGCCTGGGCGATCTGGTTCGCGTAGGCAAGGTGAAACTGGCCATGGTTGAAGACGTTGGGAGAGCGCAAAGTGAGCGACCAGCCTTGAATGAGCGCCGAGGACCAGGTGATCGGCCAGAAGATATTCGACTCGCCGATATTGTTGTGGTCGAGCCAGTTTTGAGCGTGGGTGGTGTAGTTATTGGCGGACAGGGTCCAGTTGCGGTAGGGAATCGTGACCCCATATTGCCATTGGATATCGCGTTCGCCATGGAGGGGAGAAAAGGTGAAACCCTGGTCGTTCGCCACGTTGTTCAAAGCGCTGGTGGCCGTCGACAACGGCGGAGCCTGGTAGTAATAGCCGTAGAAGCCGCTGAAGACGATATTCAAGCGTGGAATCCTCAACGCCGCGCCGAACCGTGGACTGTTCGCGGTCTCGGAGATGGTGGAGGTGAACTGCGTTGAGCGGAGCCCGGCGATCAAGGTAAACCAGGGAGTGACTTTGAATTTGTCGTTGATGAATTCAGAAACGACGCCGCCATTCACGCCGATGGACGAGGAGGGGTAGTTGGGTGTTCCGTCGGTGTAGTAGTTGTAGAAGTAGTTGTATTGGTGCTGGCCGAAGGAGTAAATGCCAGCCTGAAGATCGTTTTTCCAGAAATTCTCGTTGAAGGCGATTTGTGCGCCCGCATATTGAGCGTCCTGCTTGACGGTGGAGATAACCGGTGTGTCGTGGGGGCCACCGTTGTAGTCGGCGCCGTTGTAATGATAGAAGGGCGAGACCGTTAGCAGCGTTTCCGGGTTGAAGGTGTGGACCCAGGAGAAGGTGACGTAGCCGTCGGGTTCGACCTCGGCGTCGTGCAGGCCGCTGGACGGATAGACGGAGTTCCCGATTGAGTTGGGATCGGGGTCGATCGGGATCTGGTAATAATCCCGCCGTAGTGAAGTTACCAACCGGTATTGGTTCTTAGCGTCTAGGTTGAAGATGAACGAAGCGAAGCCGCCGAAGCCGTTGACGGCATCGTTCACCACCTGCTCAACCGGCGTCTGGAGGCCGTAATTGCTGCGGTTTCCGTTGAGGCTGCCATACCAGGCGAAGCGCTGGGTGTGGGCTCCGCAGCTGATCTGGTCGTCGGTCTGGTAGAAATTGCCGGCGGTGAGGACGAGATCGCAGTCTTTGTCGCGTTCGAAACCGGTGCGCGGCACGACGTTGAAGACTCCGTAGCTGCGGTCGCCGTAGTCGGCGTCGTAGCTGCCGCTGTAGACCTCGAGATAATCGATATCCCGCGGTAGGATTTGCGGGCCGAGGTTGGTTGCTATGTTGGTATTTGGGATGGGGACGCCGTCGATGAGCCAGTTGACCTGATGGCCACCCATCATGTGCAGCATGTCGTGGGTGACGTAGGAAGCTGGGACGTAATCGGTGATCATCTCCATGCCGTTGGTGCGATCGGCTCCGGGAGTTTGCTGGATGTCTTCCCGGCTCATCATCTCCGTCGGCGTAGCGCTGTCCGTACTCGGCCCTGCCGCTGTCTCCGGCACGACGACATTTTCTTTTGCGCTCTCGATGGCCAGCTGGAAATGGAGAACCGGGCTGGTGTCGGACTGGACGACTACCGCCTGGCTGGTCTGCTGAAAGCCATTGGATGAGACGGTTACGGTGTAGTTTCCGATGGGGACGGAGGTAAATATGAATTCTCCGTTGCTGTCGGAGTCCTGGGATTGAGTGAAGTCCGAGTTTTGCGCTTTGAGGGTCAGGTGCGCGCCCTGAATGGGTCGGTGTTGGGGGTCATGGACGATTCCGCGAACGGAACCGAAGATCGTGGCGAATGCTGCCGATTCCAAGAGAAAGATGACTGCGACCGCACTAAGAAGTTGCCTCATAAATATTTCCTCCCTGCGCTTTTCCTTCGTCGCCTGTCCGCGAGATGAGTGTGCAGACGGGCGGAACGGGCCCACGGTGGAGCTCGAGATAGCAGTTGAATTGCGAGAGTAAAAGCGAATTAGCTGGCTATTAGAGCCGCGGGAGGGCCGCGTTTTTGGCGGGAACGGGCGGAGGCGATGCGATAGCGTGCCTCGGTTTGGGGCGGGGCGCATGGGTGGACGAAGAGCGGTGTGGCCACGTTGCGTGGGACGGCCGGGGTGAAGTTGTGCAGCGTTGGCGCTGCGGTGGCCTTGGGGAAAGCTGGGCATCGGGAGCCGATGCTGGTAAAGGACCTGTCCGCGCTACTGGTCATTGAGCCGTCACAGTGATGGCGCCCGGTGCGACGGCAGCACTCGGGAAGGTTGCTGTTACTGTCGATGGCGAAGAGCGGCGCGGCCAGCGTGAAGCTGAGCAACAGCGTGATCGTGATGGCCAAGAGTCGCCGCATGCTGATGTGAGGATACGCGAAGTTCGGTCGAAGTTGCCACTCGCGCTGGGTTGCAGGGCGGATCTTGAACCAAAAGGGACTCGGCCAATTGAGTTAGGCGCGGATGCTCGCTCTTGTGGCTGACACCGACCCATGTCTCAAAAGCGAGACATGGGGCACCCTGGATTTGATGAAACACCATGTATGGGACCTGAGGGCGCGGAGATCAGCCTACAGCCACGGCCTCGCGCCTGGGGTTGCCGAAGACGTTGCCCATGCGGCGGACTTGCGCGCCGACTCCGCGGAGTTTCTCTTCCATGTGTTCGTAGCCGCGGTCCATGTGATAGACGCGGTCGAGGATGGATTCGCCATCGGCGACTAGTGCTGCGAGGACGAGCGATGCGGAGGCGCGGAGGTCGGAGCACATGACGGCCGCCGAGGATAGCTGGGACTTGCCGCGGACGGTGGCGGTGCGGCCTTCGACGCGGATGTCGGCGCCCATGCGGACGAGTTCCTGAACGTGCATGAAGCGGTTTTCAAAGATGTTCTCGGTGATCTGCGAGGTACCTTCGGACTGGGTCGCGAGGGCCATGTACTGGGCCTGCATGTCGGTGGGGAAGCCGGGGTATTCTTCGGTTGAGACGTCGACTGCCTTGAGGTTTCCCTCGCTGCGGACGCGGAGCGATTCTCCGTTAATTGGGTCGATGCGCGCGCCTGCGTCGGTGAGCCGGGCGATGACCGCGCCGAGATGCGCGGGGTTGCAGTTGGCGACGCAGAGATCGCCTCCGGTGATGGCTCCGGCGATGAGGAAGGTGCCGGCCTCGATGCGGTCGGGGTTGATGCGATGGCGCGCGCCGTGGAGCTTTTCGACTCCCTGGACGCGGATGGTGGCGGTGCCTGCGCCTTCGATTTTTGCGCCCATGGCGGTGAGGAGCGCGGCGAGGTCGGTGACTTCGGGCTCGCGGGCGCAGTTCTCAAAGAGGGTTTCGCCTTCGGCGAGGACGGCGGCCATGAGCAGATCTTCGGTGCCGGTGACGGTGATTTTATCGAATACGATGTGGGCGCCTTTGAGTCGTTCGGCGCGTGCCTCGATATAGCCGTGTTCGTAGCTGATGACCGCGCCCATGCTTTCGAGGCCTTTGATGTGGAGATCGATGGGACGGCCGCCGATGGCACATCCGCCGGGCATAGCGACGCGGGCGAGGCCAGTGCGGGCGACGAGCGGGCCGAGGACGAGCGAGGAGGCGCGCATGGTCTTGACGATCTCGTATTTGGCGGTGGGGTCGGAGAGGATGCGGCAGGAGATGGTGGTGCGGTGTTGGGCTCGGCCGTAGCCGAGTTCGACTTCGGCACCCATGGAGACGAGAAGCTTGCGCTCGGTCTCGATGTCCTGGACCTGGGGGATGTTTTCGAGAATAACTTCGTCTTCGGTGAGGATGGCGGCGGCCATGCAGGGGAGGGCGGAGTTTTTTGCGCCGCTGACGCGGATGGTGCCGAGCAGCGGATTGCCGCCGCGGACTACGAATTTATCCATGATGACCCGTGAGTGATGAAAATGCCGTGAGCTTCAGTGTAAACGTCGGCGGCCTCCGCGGAGATTACTTTGCGGATACACTTATTCGGTTGAGTGCGAGCGCGCTTTTGAAGCTTCGGAGGAGATTACAGGAATGATGGCAAAGCGAAGATTGAGCGGAGTGTCGGCGTTCCTGGCAACGGTCATGTTGTTTGGTCTGCCCTTATGTGGGCGGGCCGATACGTCACTGGTGGTCAAGACAAAGACCGGCAAGGTCGCTGGGAAGGCGGATGGGCCGGTGCGGGTTTTTCTGGGAATTCCTTTTGCTGCGCCTCCGGTTGGGCCTTTGCGGTGGAAGCCGCCGATGCCGGCGGCGAAGTGGAAGGGCGTTCGGCAGGCGACGGAGTTTGGGTCGCATTGCATGCAGCCGACGATTTACAAGGACATGATCTTTCGCGATCCAGGGATTAGCGAGGATTGCCTGACGCTGAATATCTGGACTCCGGCGGCAAATACAAAGGCGAACTTGCCGGTGATGGTCTGGATTTATGGTGGGGGGTTTCTGGCTGGGGGGACTTCGGAGCCTCGGCAGGACGGCGCGAACCTGGCGAAGAATGGCGTGGTCGTCGTTTCGATGAACTATCGGCTGGGCATCTTTGGATTCTTTGCGCATCCGGAGTTAACGGCGGAGTCTCCGAACAAGGCGTCGGGGAATTATGGATTGATGGACCAGACGGCGGCGATGCGGTGGGTGCATGACAACATTGCTGCTTTTGGGGGCGATCCGGCGAAGGTGACGATCTTTGGGGAGAGCGCGGGATCGTTTTCCGTGAGCTGGCAGATGGCTTCTCCGCTGGCGAAGGGATTGTTTGTGCGGGCGATTGGGGAAAGCGGAGGCGCCTTCGCGAGCGCTGGCCTGCCGGCGAAGCCGCTGACCGAGGCCGAGGTGCAGGACGCGGATTTTGCGAAGACGGTGCTGTCGGCGACGACACTCGCGCAGCTTCGCGCACTTCCGGCGCAGCAGTTGATGGAGGCGAAGACTCCGCCGGGAATGCGATTCAGTGCGATCGTGGATGGATATTTTGTTCCCGAGCCGATTGCGACGATCTTTGCGAACAAGAAGCAGAATGATGTTTCGCTGATAGCGGGTTGGAACCGCGATGAAGGCGGCGTTCTTGACAAGACTACTGTCGATAGTTTCAAGGCTGACGCAGAGAAGCAATTTGGGGCGCAGTCCGACGAATTCCTGAAGCTGTTTCCGGCGACGACAGATGCGGAAGCGGTTCGCTCGGCTTCGGACCTTGCGGCGGCACATTTCATCGCGTTCTCTACATGGAAATGGCTGGAGGCGGCGGTTGCCGACGGCACGCAGCCGGTGTATCGCTATCGATTCGACCTGGTGACGCCGGCGGATCCGAATCATCCGGGTGGAATTGCGGCTTATCATTCGTCGGAGATTCCGTATGTGTTCGGTGCTTTGGATTTGATGAAGGGTTATGCGTGGAGGCCGGAGGATTACAAGACCAGCGAATTGATTCAGAAGTACTGGACGAACTTTGCCAAGACGGGCGATCCGAATGGGGATGGTCTGGCGAAGTGGCCGACTTACAAGAGCGATTCCGGTTGGGAAGTGATGCATCTGAGTCCTGAGCCGGAAGCGCAGGCCGATCCTCATCGGGAGCGGTATTTATTTCTGGATAAGGTTTGGGGGAAGTAAGATTCGAGACGCGGCTGATTTTCGGAGGAATGGATTGGGCCGGATTGCAAGAGCGATTTTTTTGGTATTCGCGGTGGGGGCGATTTGCTGTTCGCCTTCGTTGGCGGAGAGTTTGAGCACAACCTACAGTGGATCGAGCATGGCCTCGGATGGATCGTCGCGCGTGATAACGATGGATCTAGCGAAGGATGGTACCGGGGTCTATCAGGAACATAGCGGAAAGGGCGACGTGAAGAAGGACCTTCATTGGTCGCGGGACGGGAAGACGGTCACAGTGATTTTGAGGCCGGAGGAGGGGAAGCCTGCTGGGAGTCCACTGGTCTTTACGATGAAGCGGAAATCGCTGGTGCCGGCGAATCCGGTGAACAGCCAGCTCGGTATTTTGGGATTTCCGGTGATGCACCCGTTTGGGCCGGCTACGGTGGGCAATAGTTCGGGGATGACGACTTGCGTTACGGGCGCTCCGGGGCCTTGCGCGATGCGGGAGACGTGGAGTTCGAGACAGTAGTTAGTTCTGAAATGGTCTGTTTACAATTCCAGGGTGGAATCCTCGATAGCCAAGCGGACGTTGCCGTCGGATCTGGCGAGACGGCGAACGGCTTCGGGTTTGTCGACTCCAGCTTTCAGCATGACTAACGCAACCGGGATGCTGCGGCCGGCGGACTTGATGGTCAGCACGGCGGTTTCGCGGTCGATGTTACACGAGCGCATGAGAAGCGAGATTCCGCGCTCGACGAGCTTGGAGTTCTGCATGTGGACGTTGACCATGGCGTTTTCATATACGTAGCCGAGTCGGGTCATGGCGCCAGTGGTGATCATGTTGGTGATCATCTTTTGGGCGGTTGCGGCTTTCATGCGAGTGGAGCCGGAGATCACCTCAGCTCCGACGTCGGCGACGATGACGATGTCGGCGGCGTCGGCGAGCGGGGTGTTCTGATTGCAGGTGATGGCGGCGGTCTTGGCGCCGCGGGCGCGGGCGTAGGCGACGGCGGCGACGACGTAGGGGGTACGACCGCTGGAGGAGAGGCCGATCACCATATCCTTGCGGGTGGGTCTGCGGCGGGCGATGTCGCGCTGGCCGAGTTCTTCGGAGTCTTCATTGACCTCTACCGCGGAGGCGAGCGCTTTGGGGCCACCGGCCATGATGTATTGGACCGATTGCGGCGGGGTCGAAAAATATGGAGGACATTCACAGGCGTCGAGAGCGGCGATGCGGCCGCTGGAACCGGCACCGATGTAAATCAGACGACCGCCATCGCGGAGGCTGCGAGCGACTGAATCGATCACGAGCGCGATTTCGGGCAATGCCTTCTTGACTGCGGCGGCAATTTTCGAATCTTCGTGGTTGATGATGCGCGCTATTTCGAGGGCGGATTTAGTGTCGAATCCCTGAGAAGCTTCGTTGGCGCTTTCGGTGGTGAGGTGGTTGAGACTCGCGGCCGGATGTTGCTGTCTTTCCGGTTTAATCTGCGTTTCTGCGCTGGTTGTGATGGTGGCCATTGTTTTGAGTGAGTACCTGCCCAGATTTTTATTTTAGTCGCATTTTCGCGGAAGTGGGAGAAATAGAAGAGGCTTGTCCCAGTTGTTCGCAGTTGAAGGTAACGACCGTCGCGTGGAAATGTTTACAGCTCAGGTTAGCTCCAGAGCGGTCATGACTGCGTCATGAAAAACGGGACGGATGGCGCGGATGGCCTGGGATGCGCGGTCGGGCCAGGTGCGGTTGGTGAGCAAGGTTACAGCGAGGTTACGATCGAGGTCGATCCATAGCGAGGTGCCGGTGTAGCCGAGATGACCGATCGAGCGGGGGCTGAAGAAATGGCCGGAGGAGGATTCGCCGGAGGGTGTATCCCAGCCGAGGGCTCGAGAGCTTTCGGGTTGGGGATTTTGACGGGACGCAAAGAGCTGGATGGTCTTCGCGTCGAATAGTTGTTTGCCTTCGGGGGTGTGGCCGTTGGCGAGAAATCGCGACGCGAACTTGAGGACGTCGAGGGCGTTGGAGAAGAGTCCGGCGTGGCCGCTGACTCCACCGAGCACAAAGCAGTTCTCGTCGTGGACTTCGCCTTGAATGATGCGATGACGGAAGCTGGTGTCGTTGACGGTGGGGGGAATTGCGCCGTGCCAGGTTGATGGCGGGTGATAGCGGGTAGCGGTCATTTCGAGCGGTGCGAAGATCTCGCGACGGCAGAAGACATCGAGTGGTTCGCCGGCCAGCCTTTCGATCGCCTTGCCGAGGAGGATGAAGCCGATGTCGGAATATTCGGCGCGCGTGCCGGGCGGGGCTTCGAGCGGCATGCGCAGGCAGTTGGCGAGGAGATCGGTGGGCGTGGTGCTGATTTCGAAAAGCCGAGCGTAGGCCGGCAGGCCGGAAGAATGCGCGAGGAGGGTTCGCAGAGTGACGTCGCAACGGACGCGTGGGGATTGGCTGCCGATGACGAAGCCGGGGAGGATGTCGCCGAGCGGCTGTTCGAGATCGAGTTTGCCGCGAGCGTAGAGGACCATGGCAGCGGCGGTGGTTGCGACGACTTTGGTGACGCTGGCGAGATCGTAGATGGTTGCCGGGCCGACGGGCGGGGAGGTTGGGTCGTAGGTGAAGCGGCCTACTCCATCGAGAGCTATGACCTGGCTGTTGAGGTAAACGCCGAAGGACGCTCCAGGAAAGGCGTGTTCATCGATTCCGCTCTGGAGGACGGAATAGGCGGAGGCAAAGCGTTCGGGCTGGGTTAGAGTGGAAGCGACGACGGCTGCCGGGATGTTCGTTGGGAGTGAGTTTGGCGCGCTCATGCCGTATGGTAACGCGGTTACGCTACCTATTGAGACCGCCTGTCGTCTATCTGCATGGATATCTGGCTGGAGGCCAAACGATGCGGCGATTCTGGAACTATGTGATAGCGGGATGGATCGCGGTGGTTGTCGGGGTTGCGGCGGTGGCCCAGGCTCCGGCCACGGACGCGGTTGCTGCGGGACAGAATCCTAAGAGTGCCACTGCTCCGGCAGTTGCGGCAACGGCCGCTCCGGCTGCTGCTTCTTCTGCGGCGGCTGCACCGACGACGCTGGAGCTTCCTGCCGGTACTAAGGTACTGCTTTCCATTCGGAGCGCCATCAATACGAAGACGGCGCAAGCGGGAGATGGGGTTTATTTGCAATCGACGTTTCCAGTGGTGGCGAATGGCCGGACGGTGATTCCAGCGGGGGTTTATGTGCAGGGAGTGGTGGATTCGGTGGAGCGGCATATTCGCATCAAGGGGCCGGCAAAGCTGACGATGCACTTTACGAGCATCATTTTTCCGAACGGGACGGTGGTGGAGATTCCGGGACAGGTGAATAGCCTGCCAGGTTCGGATGGGCCGAAGGTGAAGGGCGACGAGGGTACGGTACAGCAGGGCAGCAGCGTTGGGGACGTGGCGAAGGCGGCAGGGCAGGGCGCGGCGATCGGTGCCGGTGTGGGTGGAATTTCCGGCGGCGTGAACGGGCATCCGGTGGAAGGATTAGGGCTTGGCGCGGCGGCCGGGGGCGTGGTCGGGGCGGCGGTCTCGCTGTTCACGCATGGCAATGACATCAGTATTCCGTCGGGAACGCCGATCGAGATGGTGTTGCGTCAGCCTCTGGTCCTGCAGGAGGCGAACCTAGGCGGCAAGGATGTGACCGGGGAGTATGTGCCGGCTCCGACGCAGCGGCAGCGGATGCAGAAGCCGAGCTTCGGGTCGCCGACCGGGGGTGCACCGACTGCTGGGCCGATGACATGTCCGCCGGGGAGTTTGGGTTGCAATTGACCCTTGCGCCTGCGCCGGCAGTGGGGGAAGTAGAATGGAACAGAGCGGAATCTGGAAATGAAACCTTGAAATGGAACCTGGTCGGCCTCTCAACCGTAAATTCCGAAGAACGAAATCCTGAAGAACCATGAATCCTGAAATTCTTGATAAACCGAACACCGACGCCACAGCTGCTCCGGAGCTTCCGGTTGCGAGTGGGAGAATGCGAACGTGGCTACGCGACCTGATTATTTCGGTGGTGGTGTCGTTCTTCATCATCACGTTTCTGTATCAGCCGGTGAAGGTCGAGGGGACGAGCATGTCTCCTCAACTGCATGACCAGGACCGGTTGTTCATCAATAAGTTTGCTTACGATTTCGAAAAGATCGAGCGTGACGATGTGGTCGTCTTTTACTATCCGCGGGATACGCGGAAGAGTTATATCAAGCGGGTGATCGGGCTGCCGGGGGACATGGTTCGGATCGATGATGGCCAGGTGTTTGTGAATGGCAAGCCGGTCGACGAACCTTATGTGCCGGCGCGGTTTCGGGATGTCCGGTCGATGGATGCGTTCCAGGTGCCGGCGGGCGAGTATTTTGTGATGGGAGACCATCGGTCGATTTCGAGCGATAGCCGGGACTTTGGTCCGGTGACGCGGCAGCTGATTTATGGGAAGGCGGCCTTTGTTTATTGGCCGAGGGAAGAGATGGGCGTGGTGCGGTAGGACGCTGACCCGACTTGCCCGACCTGTAAGAACTCTGTTGACATGTAAAGACAAGAATGCAAGTCTCTGATGAACGTTTTGCCTTCTCTTATACAGGTTCCGAAAGAGGCATATGAAGAAGACTTTTCTTGTATTTTTCGCGATCGTCCTGCTGGCTCCTATAGCCTTTGCGGCGACGCCAGCCGACGTCACCGCACCCATCAAGCAATTTATCGACGGGTTCAATACCGGCGACGTAAAGTCAGCCTATGCAGCATATGCGCCGGGCACGATTACCATCATCGACGAGTTTGCTCCGCACTGCTGGATCGGCCCCAATGCCGCTCACGAGTGGGCCGCGGATTATGACAAGCATGCAACCGCGACGGGCGTGACGGATGGGTTGGTGAAGTATGACGCACCGACGCGTTCGGTGATCGATGGGGATACGGCCTATGTGGTGATTCCTGCGCTTTATACCTACAAAGAGCATGGTCAGCCTGTCGCCGAGGAAGGGCAGATGACATTCGTGCTGCATGCGGAAACGGCTGGCTGGAAGATCCAGGGCTGGACGTGGACTGGGGTGGTTCCGCATTTGCCGAAGTAGGGGCTGCCGATGCCCCGCTGGTTTCTCCGAATTCGCCGGGGGTTTCTCTGCTCACTGGATTGGTGCACTCGGCAAGCGGCGATGCAGGCTATCCTTGGGCTTACATGCCTCACTATTCTCGCGAAAGCTCACAGATCCAGTTCACTTCCCAGGTTTTACCTCCGTCAGGCGAGAACGACTGCTCCATCCGCGCCGATTTCGGCGAAATGTTCAGCCAGACATAGCGAACTAAAATGGCCCGCCCCTTATAGTCCTGCTGGTTGAAAAATTCTCCCCTATTGCCGGTGAACTCGCCGACAACTGGTGGCAGAGTGAGCTCCCCTTTGTTTAGATCGAGTAGATAGATGCTCCACTGGCGCGACTCGGGATTGTAGAGCCTCAGCGTCTGCGCTTTGATGTGAAGGTGCTTCCCGGGGTTATCGACCTCGAACTCCTCGAAGTTCGCGTTGCTGTCGAGAAGCTTCATATGGTTCGATATGCCGTCATACTCGTCCCATCTGTTAGATCCGTTGAGTCGATCGGGAAGCCGCCGAACGTGCGCCTTCCAGTCACCGATCAGGAAGTCGAAGTCGTGCGAGCCGTCACGCTGCGCCTTCACCGGAGGCGGTGGATTCGCGGACGAGCTTTGCGGAGTCTGCCCTCGCGCGAAACCAAACAAAACAAGCCCTGTTACGAGTGCCATGCCGCAAAACCTGACCAGCCGATTCCACTCCATGCCATCCCTCCTAACGCCCATTCAGGGTTGGGCAGCCAGCTCGTAAACGCCCACCAGTCACTCGCCCCGCGCCACTGAGTTTACGTCCTAGACGAGGGTTTGCGGGATGTAGATCGAGGGTGCCCTTAATTGGTGCGAATGATCTACGCGCCCCTGCGCCGCCTTTTGGGCAATTCAACGGGGTTTTCTCTGCTAAAATCTATTGAATCCACTCCACGGAGAAGCGATGCAGGCTATCCTTGCGCTCGAAGACGGGCGCATCTTCCGCGGTGAAGGCCACGGCGCCAAGGGCGAATGTTATGGCGAAGTCGTTTTCAACACTTCTTTAACCGGTTACCAGGAAATATTCACCGATCCATCGTATGCGGGGCAGATAGTCGTCCTGACGAACCCGCAGATCGGGAATTACGGCACCAACTCCGCAGACAACGAGGCGGCCAAACCCTATATTGAGGGGCTGGTTGCGCGTGAATTTTCTCCGGTCAGTTCGAGTTGGCGTTCGGAACAGGTCGCGGACGATTACCTGGAGCGGTTCAACGTTCCGGTGATCTCGGAGATCGATACGCGGGCGCTGGTGCGGCACTTGCGGACGCATGGCGTGATGCGGGGCGTGATCTCTTCGATAGAGACGGATGCTGACGCCTTGGTGGCGAAGGCTCGGTCGATTCGCAAAATGGATGGGACAGATCTGGCGAAGGTCGTGAGCA
>Ga0302326_10013920_pt1 | contig 17050 bp, 12 predicted proteins | sample Palsa_T0_3_FD_202264 | JGI IMG/M metagenome (GOLD analysis project Ga0302326, IMG submission 202264) | Peat permafrost microbial communities from Stordalen Mire near Abisko, Sweden - Palsa_T0_3 | ecosystem: Environmental > Terrestrial > Soil > Palsa > Peat permafrost | place: Sweden: Abisko...
GAAAGCGAGTTTCCTGCCGGACGATGACCCCTTTGTCCCGCCAGTTCACTTCCGAGGCGAAAAATAAATTCACCCACAGCGACTGCTCATTGTGAAAATAGAACCCCTCGCTGAGCTTCGAGAAATTTTCCAGGCCGGTACCGCAGCAACAGAAGAAGCCTTCGTGCGGAACGAAGTGAACTTTCCACTGGCCGGATTGCATTCCGAGGTAGTAAAGAGGCGAGCCATCGGCTGGGTTGGGGGTGGCGAGGATGTGGTTCAGAAAAGCGCGCTCGTAATAATCAGCGTATTGCGGCTCGGCCTGCCAGGTGAAGAGCTGGCGGGTGAGCTTGAGCATGTTATAGGTGTTGCAGGTTTCCTGCGAGAGGTCCGTAAGCTCGGAGGCGAGCACGTCGGGCGGCGTCCGGAAGTGTTCGCTGGCGCTGTTGCCGCCGGACGCGTAGCTGCGATGTAGCGCGACCTGCTGCCAGAAAAACTTCGCCGCGTCGCGGTAATGGGGGTCGCCGGTAAGTTCGAATTCGCGGGCGGCCCCGATGAACTTGGGGATCTGGGTGTTGGCGTGGAGGGTGGTAAGAGTATCGCGCCCCTCGGCGGCGGGATCCATCACTGCGTGATGATCAAAGCGTTTCGCAACCGCCAGATAACGGGGATTTCCGGTGACGCCGGAGAGGTTGGCCAGAACTTCGTTCATGCCGCCGAATTCGATTTGCAAGGTTCGCTGCATTTGTTCTTCCGGGAGCCGGCCGGTGCGCCAGTCCATCCAAGCAGCCATGCCCTCGAGCACCTGAAGCGCCTGCGGATTCTGCATGAGTTGGTTGACATCGAGCAAGCCAGCCATGATCTTATGGAGGGCATACCAGACGACCGCGGCCGGACGGCCCTGTTCAAGGTCGTCGAATCCCGATTCAGGGAACGCGGAAAGATAGCCCTTGTCGCCAAGCTGCGCCTGGCATTTTGCCAGCTCCGACACCATAGCGGCGGCCTTCGTCTTGATGCGGACATCGCCGGTGGAGGCATACATCTGGCTGCAAGCGGAAAGAAAATGACCGACATAATGGCCACGCCATCCGTTGGTTGGAGATTCGCGGTTGTAGAGCGGTTCGGCCGCCGATGGAAGTTTTGCGTTCACGCGGAAGTTATGCAGCAGGCGGTCAGAATCAAGGGCGAGGGCGTAGTTGAGAGTTTGTTCGCGCATCCGGAGCAGATCGGGGTCGAGGATCCTGACATCTTCAAGACGGAATGGGATGGCGGTGGGGAGGGGAAGCGAGTGCGTATCCTGCTGGTCGGCGCCGGTCAGATTCCACGGATCAAACTTCGAGGAACCAAGCTTCAATGAATCAAGCGCCAGGGCCGCATCATGATTCATACGTGGCGTAAGCGCTCTGCCGGCCGCTCTCGTCGCGGCAAGCGCCGTGCCGCCGTAGAGTACGCGGCGCAGAAAGTCACGTCTGATCATCGAAATATCCTACCACTGGGCCGACGGGATTTTGACCGGACGATACGTGCTCCGGGGATGTTGATTTTACTTCAGTGTCCGGCGATGGGGGATGACAGGTCAAGGAGAGGAAAAGACACGAAACAGACAGAATTGCACGCTAAGGAATGCAAGTCATTGATTTACAAAGGCCCTGGTCTATTTCATGAACTGGGCCATGTTTGCCCATTTCACGCATTCGTAAGATATTGAAGATATTAAGCAGATGGCGGCTTAACAGTCGGTTTTAATCCGCTTGATAACTTCTGGCGCTGGTTCCTTTTGGAATATTTGTAGTCCTTATTTGTTCCTGGCAGAAAAAAGCACAGCTCCTCCCAACCCCCGTCGAATCTCCCTCCAGACCGGCACGCGCCACTGACACAAGATCTTACTCTTGGGGCGTTCATCATAAAAATGGGTTCCCTGTCGAACTCAAAGCCAGGCGGTGGCGTCTGGCAATTGTAGGGAGAGAACCGATGCAGGAATTCACCTGGCCCGGTCGCACGGCGGAGACCGAGTTGGCGTTCGATCTTGAAACGGCTGCCCTCAGGCGCGAGTTTGAACAGCGGCTCGAGGAGTGCGGCACGCTGGCGTTCCGGGTTGCACGTGGAGTCTTGCGCAATGCAGCCGATGCAGAGGATGTCGCTCAGGAAGCAATTCTGCGTTCGTACCGTCGCTTTGAGCGACTCCGCGACCCCTCGCGGTTCCGGGCATGGCTGGTTCGAATCAGCTTCCGTCTCGCGCTGGATCATGGGCGTTCCGCGCGCCGCCGCGAACAGCGGGAAACCGCGTGGGCGACCGATGTGCCGAAGCCGACCGCCGAGGACATCGCCGCGTCCAACGAATTCGGGCGGCGCTTGGAAGAAGCGATGGCGGCACTGTCAGAAAAATCACGGCTCGTCTTGTTACTCACAAGCATGGATGGTCACTCGCTCGAAGAGGTGGCAGAGCTACTACAGTTGCCGGTCGGCACCGTGAAATCGCGTCTGCATTCCGCACGGAAGCAACTTGCGGAGAAATTACGATGACTTGCGACAAATACGAGAATGCGCTGCTGCTAACGGCAGCGAGCAATGGCGAACTGGATGCGAAGCTGGCTCGGCACCTTGAGCGTTGTTCGACGTGTCGCATGACTCTGCGCTCGGAGCGGGAATTGTTCTCCCGAATCGACAGTGCCCTGCGCGCGCAGGTGAACGGGGACCTGCGGCCTGGTTTTCTGACACAGTTGCGACTCCAGCTTTCGAAAAAGCTGACTGCCCGACCTGGATCGGAGCGCCTGTGGCATGTGGCGGGAGCGGCCTTGGCGCTTGTTCTGATCGCGATGTTCTATCCGTTGGTCGATGCGCGACAAGCAAGCGTCCAAGGAAACCTGCAGACACCCACGATTAAAGTGCCGCAGAGTGGCGGAGTGAAGCAATCCCGGCGTGCCAGTGAAGATATAGGAGTGCGGTCCCGCCATCACTCCAAGCGTCCGGCCCAAAACGCAGTCCCGCAGGAACCGGAAGTCTTGGTGCCGCCAGATGAACAGAAAGCCTTTGCGCAATTCGTGGCTTGCGTCGCAAAGCGCGATGCAGTAGCGCAAGCGTTTGTGACGCCGGTGGCGACCAAAACCGTTGACAGGAACACGGAACTGCCTCAGGTGTCTTCAGTTGACATCGCCGATCTCCAATGGGGTCGAGCGCGACAGAAAGAATGGATCGATCAGACTGGCAGCTCAGAGTGAGTTCCACAGACTTAGGTGATGCAGGAGGAAGAATGGGAAGAAGAGCGAACGCCGCATTCCTAGTGGCAGCATTGGCGATGGGAACACCGTGGGTTTCGGCACAAGAGAAACCTAAGAACGAGGACGTGGCCATGGAAGCCCGTCAAACGGAAACGACACCTTTGAAGATATCGGTCACGTTTACGGAATTTGAGGGCGACAAGAAAGTGAAGAGCTTGCCCTACACGATGGTTGTGGTCGCGGACGGAAGGCCACCGAAGTCGGTAGTGAAGATGGGGAGCCGCGTTCCGGTTTACACGGGCAAAGAATCCGGGATGCAATATGTGGACGTTGGCACCAATATCGACTGCCAAGCGTCTCGCACAAAGGAAAACAAGTTCGACATCAGGCTGAATCTCGAGCGATCGTGGGTGGAGGGCAATGTAGCAGTTGCCGTTGATCCCGGTGCGTCTCTGCAATCATCGGGGCAATTTCCAGAACCAATTTTGCGGCAATTCAAATCAGAGTTAAGTCTGATACTGCGGGATGGCCAAACGGTAGAAAGCTCGTTTGCTACGGACCCTCTGAGTGGGAAAGTCTTTAAGGTGGAGGTAGCACTCAACGTAGTGAAATGACGAGTGTTCTGACCATCGGAGGACATATTTGTCTGTACGCCTGACGGCAGTGGTCGCACACGATGAGAAACGCACTCCTGCACGCGTCCAGCCGCCAGTAGCCAACAATGCGAATGGGAAGATAATTTAGGGGTGGAAACAAAGCGCACGACTTTCGATCTTCAACCCACCCTCAAGAGCAGCCTGCTCGAACTCAGGCCGCTTCGCGCCAGCGATTTCCAGCTTTTGTACGCGGTGGCTTCGGATCCATTGATTTGGGAGCTGCACCCGGTCACGGACCGCTGGAAAGAGGATGTATTCCGAAAATTCTTTCAGGAGTCTCTGGGTTCGGGCGGGGCACTGACGGCCGTTGACTGCAAACTCGGCAAAGTAATCGGATCGTCACGGTTTCACGGATACGAAAAACAAAAAAGTGAAATCGAGATTGGCTGGACGTTTTTGGCGCGCTCGCACTGGGGCGGGACCTACAATCGGGAGATGAAAGAACTCATGTTGCGGCATGCGTTCGCTTTCGTGGATCGCGTCGTCTTTCTTGTCGGTCTGAACAACCTGCGTTCGCAGCGGGCAGTAGAGAAAATCGGCGGCACTGCTGTCGGTTCAAGGCGCGATGCAGGTGGTCGGGAAAGCATTGTTTACGAGGTCACTATATCTTCGTTCCGAGAGAAGTTCCGCATGCCGAACTGACCCGACGCATGAACTTCTTAAAGAAGACATTGAACTGGCGAACAAATCACCGTCGGCGCGCAGCTCGCATGCCGTCTTTGATCCGCTTCCTTGCTTCCTTTGGTCCTTTCACACCAATCACGCGATACTGCTCACCGCTCAGCTGGTGATAGTTCACAAAAAACTCTTCCAGCTCTAACAGGAACTGCTTGCCCAGATCATCGATATGTTTGATATCGGCAAAACTGTGATTCGCTTTCTCGATAGCAACCACACGATCGTTTCGTTCCCTCATTTTTTTGTTGCCCTGTTCGCCTTCGATGATTCCTATCACCCGACACTTTAAGACGCAGCCCGGAAAGGCGGGATCATCCATAAGAACCAAAACGTCGGTGGGGTCGCCATCTTCAGCTTTTGTGCCGGGAATGAATCCGAAATCGTACGGAAAGGTCATTCCAGCGGGCAGGACTTTTTTTAGCTCAAAAACTCTCTGCTCTTCCTCGAACGCATATTTATTGCGGCTGCCTTTTGGTGTCTCAATGATTACTTGAAGGATCGCGTCATCTTTCTGATCCAATGAGGGCAGCCGGGACGGGTCGGCTAGCGAACCCGTAGATCTCTTCTTTTTGCTCATAGGTAGTTCGAAATTGTCCGACAGCTATATTTTTCCGAACGAATATTCATTACGCCTTCCGCATTTGAGGCAAAACTTCCTGGCCGTAGAAATCGATGGCTCGTTTCTGGATCGGGCTGGCCGAGTGAATAGGGACTTCCGTCGCGAGCCTCGCTGGCCTCGGTTCCGCTCTTGATTGAACCCACGGCCGCCGACATTCGCCATGGCCGACTTCAGCAGGTTCGACGATTCCAGGCCGCATTTACGCGGCGTTCCGGGAAATCCATTCGGCCTCCGCTCGTGCACCAGTACTCTTTGCGCGCTTATTCTTCTTCGCGCGCCTTCAAAGATTTCTAGGCGGGTTCCCGGTCCCAGACTCTGCCATTCTTGGCGTACGTTATGAATTCCGCGATATCGCTCGCCGAATCAAGATCGGTGACGCCGACAACATCTGTGATGTCCGCTTTTTCTGCGAGCGTCGTCGCCCCTGACAATCCGATGGCTTTGAGATGACGGCAAGCGTCCATCAAGAAAGAAACTGCATTAGGATCCCCACTTAAGGCGCCATCTCCCGCTGGTCCGGCCAACACCACGACCGCGTCAAATAGCACCGATGGCGACCCAGAAAGTGCCATCTCCGCCGCAAGTTTTGTTCCGGTCGAATCGATAACTCCGCCAACCTTGGTTGCGATAATGGCTGCCCCCGCTCCTTCTTTCTTGATAGCAGATAGGACTGCATTCTTCGTCTTGGCACTGAAGCCATCAGCCAGGAGCACGCCAACTTTTCTCCCTTTGAGCGTCGGTTTGTATTTGCCGTACAGTCGCAAGGCCGGGCTGGGATCAAGATCGATGGGATCGATGGCCGGCGTCGCCGCCACCGCCTCCCCAGACATTCCCAACGCTTCGGCTACGGTGCTGCCTAAATCTTCGTCGATTACATCGAGATGTCCCAGCATTCTACGTCGGATTTCTACAATATCGACCTTGCTGAGTTCGAAGGTCAAGGCCTGTGCAATATGCTTCTGCTCTTGAGGAGTGACGGATCGATAAAATAATCGCGCCTGCGAGTAATGGTCTTTGAATGACTCGGGCCGTAGCCGAACCTTGGTCGCCTCCGTCGGAATTGGCGCCGTACGGAATCCCAGGGTGGGCATCTCTCTCGGACCGGCCGAGTCTATCGAATTTGGCTCGTAATTTCCACGACCAGTCGGAACCTGCATCTGCATGTGGCCATCCCTCTGCAAATTCGCGAATGGGCACTTCGGGCGATTGATCGGAAGCTCGTGGAAGTTTGGCGATCCCAACCGGCTCAGTTGTGTATCGAGATAGGAAAATAGCCGGCCTTGCAGCAAAGGGTCTTCACTGAAGTCGATGCCAGGCACAACGTGGCTGGGACAAAACGCAACCTGCTCGGTTTCCGCAAAGAAGTTGTCAGGATTTCGGTCGAGCACCATTTTGCCTACCATTTCGATGGGTACGACCTCTTCGGGAACCAATTTCGTCGCATCTAGAACGTCGAATGGAAGGGCATCGGCGGTCTCCTGATCGATGATCTGGAAACCGAGCTCAAATTCTGGAAAGTTCCCGGACTCGATGGCCTCGTATAGGTCCCGTCGATGGTAGTCCGGATCGGCGCCGCTGATCTTTACTGCCTCGTCCCACAGGACGGCGGCGGTACCAAGGATTGGTCGCCAGTGAAATTTTACGAAGTTCGTCCCGCCTGATGCATCCACCAACCGGAAAGTGTTCACTCCGAACCCTTCTATCATTCGTAGGGAACGAGGGATGGCGCGATCCGACATTGCCCACATAATCATGTGCAGAGATTCGGGCATCAGTGAGATGAAGTCCCAGAAGGTTGCATGCGCACTGCCGGCTTGGGGATAGCCGCGATCGGCTTCCATTTTTACGGAATGGATTAGATCAGGAAATTTGATCGCATCCTGGATAAAGAAAACCGGAATATTGTTTCCGACCAAGTCAAAATTGCCTTCCTGGGTGTAAAACTTGACGGCGAATCCTCGCACATCGCGTGGCAGATCGACCGATCCCGCGCCCCCCGCAACCGTCGAGAATCGGGCAAAGACCGGTGTTTTCACCTTTGGATCTGCCAGGAAAGCGGCGCTGGTGACGCGTTTCATCGACTTGTAGGGTTGGAAGTAGCCGTGCGCAGCCGATCCGCGAGCATGAACGATTCGCTCCGGAATTCTTTCATGATCAAAGTGCGTAATCTTCTCACGCAAAATGAAATCTTCGAGAAGGGTCGGGCCTCGGCCACCCGCCTTTAAAGAATTCTGATTGTCGGAAATCGGCAGTCCTTGATTCGTTGTCAGAATTACGCCGTTCCGTGAAGATTGCTGATGTGTTTCGCCACCGTTCGACGATGAGGATTTAGCAGGTGTCGACTTTTTCTTAGGCACGGTCCCCGTCCTTTAGTATCGCAGGCTGCGACGATATGAATGGAAGCCAGTCAGATGCGTAGAAATGCGTAGCAGTTGTCGAGGGCTGATAGGTTCAAGCCAGGGTATCAGATTCCGTCGCCGCAGGGGAAATTCACTAAAGCGGGAGTTGCTCCGCGGTCGGGAAGTGGTGCTGTTCGCGCCCTACTTTGCCATCGTACTTGGTGGTCATCTTGAACAATTCCAAATGACCATCTGCAGCCGCGAGCCGGCACTGCTCGCGCAGGCTCTGCATTTCGGAGGCTTCAAGAGACTGAAAGTTAACCGCGACACGGAGATTTTGATTGAGCACTTGCATGCTATCGATGCCACTGATTGTGGTCGCGACCGGTAGGCTCATGGCATAGCGTAAGCCCTGCTCCGCTGTGATGGCACCGAATTTCACCAATTCGCCACTTCCGCCAAGACTTTTCATGCCTAGTGCCGCCATACCTCTGCGGTTTGCTTCAGGCAAGACTTGAGTTTCGAAACTGCGGAACGTGGCGTCGCAACAGTTCAGGGGCATCTGAATGGTGTCGAAGGGAAAATCGTGAGACAACATCTTTAAATGGATTTCTGGGTCTTTATGTCCGGTGAAACCGATGAAACGAACTTTTCCCTGTTGCTTGGCTGCCAGTAGCGCTTCCGCGGCCCCGTTTTGAGCAAAAATGAGGTCGGGATCGTTTTCGTACACCACCTCATGAATTTGCCAAACATCTAAATGATCGGTTTGCAGTCGTCGGAGCGATTCCTCCAGCATGCGCATAGCAATCTTTTTCTCACGACCATGAGTACAGACCTTGGTCATCACCAGTGCTTGGTCACGCTTCCCCTTCAGCGCTTTTCCGAGGCGCTCTTCGCTGAGGCCATCGTGGTATTCCCAGGCGTTGTCAAAGAAGTTGACCCCGTAATCGATCGCCTTGGCCACAATTTCATTCGCTGCCTGATCGGTCTCGGCGGAGCCGAGATGATAGCCCCCAAGCCCCATCGCTGAAACCTGTAGTCCCGTGCGCCCAAGAGGTTTCCGGGGAATTTGGCCGGTAAGATCACGTTGCGATGGACTACTTTGCTGCTGCGCCATGCTGCCCCCGTAGACGAGAGGTGCCGCACCCAAAACGGCCGCGCTCTTGATGAACCTCCGGCGATTCCATTCAAAAGACTCAGTCATTGTCCATGCTCTATCCTAGAACTGCTTTTCCGGAAAAGGGTGGCCAGTGTTCTGTTGAGCTCCGAGCATGTCCTTGACCTCGGACTGTTCGGTGTCCAGAGGAAAGTTATGAGCCAGCCTGGCCTCTGGATTGTCGAATTTCAGCGATAACTTATAAAGCTCATAGCGGCCGTCCGCCGCATCTGGCTTACATCGATCACGAAGTTCCTGCATCTCCGATTCCGAGAACGGCTTGAAATTCTGAGCGATTTGCAGATTCTGGTGGAGCACTTCCAAGCTGTCCATGCCAGTGATGGTTGTAGCAACGGGCAGGCTCATGGCGTAACGCAGGGCTTCTTCAGCCGTAACCACACCGTTCTTAATCGCTTCTCCATGCCCGTTCAAGGGCTTCATCCCCAGCGCCGCGATGCCACGCTTGTTCAGTTCCGGAAGAACCTGCCGCTCGAAACTCTTAAAATTGGCATCGAAGGCGTTCAGCGGCATTTGGACGGCATCAAATGGAAACCCGGTCTCCAACATACCGAGATGAACTTTGACATTGTGGTGACCGGTAAAGCCCACGAAGCGGACCTTTCCATCTTTCTTGGCCTTTTCCAGGGCTTCCGCAGCCCCGTTGGGACGAATGAAAAGCGCTGGATCGTTGTCAAAGGCCATGCCGTGAACCTGCCATAGATCCAAATGATCGGTCTGCAGGCGGCGTAAAGACTCTTCCAGCATCGAAAGCGCGAGGTTGGCGTCGCGGCCGTGGGGACAAGTCTTGGTCATCAGAAACACCTTGTCCCGACGGCCTTTCAAGCCTGCTCCCATCCATATTTCTGTTTTGCCTCTGCGATACTCCCAGCAATTGTCGAAGAACGTGATTCCACCATCGACCGCCTGATGAACTATCTGTACCGCGTTCTTCTCATCAGGCGCTTCACCCAAATGATGGCCGCCAAATCCGAGCGCTGAGACTTGCGCATCGGCACGTCCAAACTTTCGAAGAGGTATTGTCGCGTTGGGGGACTGAGGCATGAGCTTGAATACGGCTTCTTCCCGTTTAGGTGATTAGGCCACTTCGATGCAGACGCCAGTCCCGAGGTTGGCAAATGAAAACAAAAGTCAGCGGTTCTTGTCCTATTTCGGAGTATCTCGAAGAGGTGTTTGTCGGAAGGACAACTACTGGTTTTAATCATCAGAGACTTGTTACATGCCTGAGGCATACGAGGTGCAATTCCGTTAACTCTCGCAACAACAAAAGGCCGCGACCTACGCCGCAGCCTTACCCATTCAGCCTGTGTGAATTAGCGACTAATCGGGTGGTTTTAGGTGGATCATCTTGCTGTTTGCGTCCAAAGTCCTCGGCGGCTCACGGTCGGAACTCCTGGCTTCATGCGGCGGCTCTAGATGTTGGAGTTAATACTGTCAATGGGAACTTATTGTTGCGAGGTCCCTTAAGAGGAGGACGCGTATGCTTCGAGGGATTATTCCAACCTATGCACCTGTTCGTTCTCGTCGTCCTACTGGTTGGCGTGCTTCTCGTTTTTCGAGTGCTTTGGCGTCTTGGTTCAAAGCTAAAAATAGAAAAAATCCGGATACCAGACCAGTTCAAATTCACCCACCACCGCCCGTCCTCCCTTATCTCTGCATCCTTGACAGCCACCACACGCGCGTGTATGGTTGCGCAGTCCGCCGCGTGGGGTTTTGAGTGGAGCTGTGTTGGGACTTTGATTCCGATCCGCAATCGAGTCATCTGTTCCCGGCGAGCAAGTCCTGCCTGGCCAGAAGCAACCCACTGCTTTTTTAAACGCCGCCGTCCCATTCACCGGCAGGCCCCAATCTCAGGAGAGATCACTATGACCACCCGGCCTGCCGGCTCGGCTTTCCGTGCCTGTTGCGCATTCCTGTCCACCTCTTCCGGCAATGTGGGTGACCGCAGCTTTGGCTCGGGAGGGCTAGATTCCCGATACCGGACAAGAGGAGAAATCATGATGCGAAGATCAACTACTTTGCTAACCATTGTTGCGCTTGTGTTGGCCGTAAATATTGTCTGCGCAGCCCAGTCTCAGCTCTTAACCCGCCATGTTCGGGAAGTGACGCTCAATGGGCAGGCGCCTGTGGTTGGGCATCTGCCCACAACACAGTCGATGCGCCTTGTCTTGGTTCTGCCGCTACGTAACCAGGAAGCGCTGGATAACTTTTTGCAGGAGCTCTACACTCCGTCGAGCGCATCTTACCGCCAGTTCCTCACGGTGGAAGAGTTCACCGCGAAGTTCGGTCCCAGCCAGAAAGATTATGATGCCGTCGTTCGCTTCGCGGAAGCGAACGGATTCAAGGTGGTTGGGACTTCGCGCAATCGCCTGAACCTTGATGTCACCGGATCGGTGGCGAGCATTGAGCGGGCTTTTCACCTAACCATGGGCGTCTACCAGCACCCCAGGGAAGGCCGCACTTTCTACGCTCCGGACCGCGAACCCACGCTGGACCTGCCTTTCCAGCTCTGGCACATCTCCGGATTGGACAACTATTCGATCCCGCGTCCGCTCTTCCAGCGCCGCACCGTGCCGGCAAAATCGAACGCCACCACGGGCTCCGGCCCAGATGCTTCATTTCTCGGCAGCGACATGCGCGCGGCCTACTACCAGGGAACAGCTCTCACCGGCAGCGGCCAGTCGCTCGGGTTATTGGAGTATTACGGCACCGATTTGGCCGACTTGGACACCTACTACGCGAACGTGGGTCAAACGTTGCCCCTGACACCAACTCTCGTCTCCACGGACGGAACCAGCACAAGCTGTGTTTATCCGGACTGTGATGACACGGAACAGACCATTGACATGACGCAAGCTCTCGGCATGGCGCCAGGTTTGTCCAACTTAGTGATGTACGTCGGATCTTCCGACGCGGCCATCTTCGGCGCCATGGCCACCGCCAGCCCGCTCGATGCCCAATTGAGCTCTTCCTGGACGTGGTACCCAGCGGATCCCAGCACAGACAACCCATATTTTGAGGAGTTCGCGGCGCAGGGTCAGAATCTGTTTCAAGCGGCCGGTGACGGTGCTAAGTGGTCGTCGTCTTCCGAGATTTACCCAGCGGATGATGTGTACCTCACGTCGGTTGGCGGAACGGACCTGGAGACTAGCGCCCCGGCCGGACCCTGGGCCTCGGAAACCGCCTGGGTCGACGGCGGCGGCGGGATTTCGCCGGACAAGTTTGCGATTCCCTTCTGGCAGACGACCACAGCCAGCGGCTGCTCCAATTGCTCCGACACCTATCGCAACGGCCCGGACGTTTCGGCCAATGCGAATTTCACCTTTTATGTTTGCGCCGATCAAACCACCTGCTCAGCGAACCTTTACGGCGGGACCAGCTTTGCGGCCCCCATGTGGGCCGGCTACCTGGCTCTGGCCAATGAACAGGCTGTGCATGACGGTAAGTCCACGCTCGGCTTCATCAACCCTTCCCTTTATGACATTGGCTTAAGCTCGAGCTATGACACCGATTTCCACGACATCACCGGTGGCAGCAACGGCTATCCGGCCACAAGCGGCTACGATTTGGCGACCGGTTGGGGCAGTCCGAACGGAAGCAGCCTGATCACCGGGCTGCTCAGCACAATTAACACTCCCGGTTTTGGTCTTGCGGCCTCACCCGCTGCGCTCACGCTGCTGCAGGGCAGCTCGGCAACGTCCACGATTACCAGCACGGTGACGAATGGCTTTGACTCGGGCATTTCCCTGTCTGCGACGGGCCAGCCCAAGGGAGTGTCAGTAACCTTTGGCCCAACCTCGATTACCGGGGCTGGAACTTCAACCATGTCGATCACCGTAGCGTCATCTACAGTCACCGGCACGTACCTTATTCGGGTCAGGGGAACCTCCGGCGCCATCTCGGAAATCGTCACGGTCTCCCTGACAGTGAACAAACAGCCTCCCAATTACACCATCAGCGCGTCACCCACAACGATCAGCGTGGCCAGAGGTAAATCCGGCACGTCAACAATCACCTCAGCTGTTTCTGGCGGTTTTGACTCGGCCGTTTCCATATCAGCGACTGGCTACCCAATTGGCGTAACCGTAAGCTTCAGCCCGGCAACCATACCGGCGCCAGGCTCGGGGAAGTCAACTATGAAAGTTACAGTGGGTACCGGAGTCGCGCTCGGAAATCACACGATCACCATAGACGCCAAAGGCGCCGGACTGCCGCATACGATTCAGGTCACACTCGACGTCCTCGACTAAGTAGTAAGGGTGAACTCGGATCGGCGGCACAGACAACCTCAAGAAGGGGGGAATACCACCTTGCGAAGCCCTCAAGCCGGAGGCTGATCAACGCGGTATCCCTCCCTGGCTCAATGAACGGTAGTTGAAGGAGCGCAATCCCGGACTTCTAGTCTGGTTTAGCGACAGGTTTTGTCGGTCGGCTTGGAGTCGCATAATCCCTGCCGTGGTAAGGCGCAAGAGAGTTGCCGACAGCTTTACTTTTAGCGTTGGGCGGGATTCGCCCACGAAATCGGGTAATGCCCGAGTCCGGAATCCCAGAGTTCCACTCTGGGAAGATCAACCGTCGGATTGAACCCGCAGTCTCTAACCGCAGGATCACAGACCCCCTAGGGGGACATTCACAAGGAGAGCAAAGATGGTAAAAACAGGAGTTTTTTCGCTAGCGTTGGCGGCTGCCCTGATTTCGTTCGCCCAACCGGCGGCAGCACAGAACTACACCGGAAAACCTAAGCCCACGATTCAAGATTATGGACCGTTTCCCGTCAAGTCCCAGGCTAAGGGAACCCTCACCACAAAACCTGCCGCCACAAAATCTGCCGCCACAAAATCAGAATGCGGCAATCCCGCTAGCGCCTGCTTGTTCTACGGCGGCGACTTTGTGGACAACTCGCTCGGCTCCCCCTTCCTGCCCAATGGCTTGGCCAACGAGAGCACGTTGCTCGTACCCGGAACCCCGTACGGAGCCGCAACCTGGGTTCCGTTCACCGTACCGGCGGGCCAGACTTGGAACGTGACGGGACTCTTCACCAACAACCTGTCGACGTATGGCGTCCTCGACCAAGGAAGCGAACCCACGGCTGTGGCCGCCTGGTCGATCAATCAGGAGGTGTTCCCAGGGAACGCTGGAACCGTTATCGATTCCGGCACTTCTCCGGCCACCAGCACCCCGACCGGTCGCGCCGCTTTTGATCTGACCGAATACACGGTCCAGGTGACAGGACTGAGCATCGTGCTGACGTCTGGTTCATACTGGCTGTCCGTGGTTCCCATCTGTTCGAATACGGCCGACCCTTACTGCGACGGCATTTTCTTTACGACTGACGTCGAATACATTAACACCACGCCCACAAACGCCTACGGCCCGCCGGAGCCCGTGTATGCCTCGTACTTCGACTCCCCTGCCTTCGGCTTGAGTTTCGATCCTACCAACGGTGGGCCGGGCGCCTGCGCCGGCGAAGGCTGCGACGCGTTCTCGGCGGGCGTACTTGGAAAAAAGGCGGCGAAATAAAGTGTTACAGGCGACCAACTGACTTTCAGTTTGATCGAGATTCGAGCGTTTAGGAGTGCGAAAAAGGGAGGCTCGACGGTTGTGGCCGTCGGACCTCCCTTTTTGCCTTTTTGTGGGTCGCGTCGCCCCGCCATAACCCTGGATGTCCGATCAGACACCAACGCTGCGCACCGTAGGAAAGCCGCTCGAAGTGGGCGTTCACCACTGTCTTAGTTTGAAATGATTGGGAGAAGTGCGGTTGGCGGAACGTCCCAATAATTGCCAACGTAAACCATGCTGCCAGTGCCGTGGAGGTCAATGCTTTTGCCAGAGCTGTTGGTGTTGAACGACGTATTGCCCGTCACAACGACCCTATTGTTGGTAGTGCCAACGACCGAGTCATTCAGGAAGTTGAATACGCAGTTCTGAATAATGGTGTTTGCCATGGTGTTCACTCCGAGGTTGATGGCGTGGACGAGACTGTTCGACGGCAGGCCCCCGAGTTGGCTGTTCCGCACCACAAGCGAATTGGTCGGCGCCGAGAAATGCACGATGTAATGATTGCGGCCATCGTTTGCGCCACCGATGCCGGCGATATTAACGTTATTCATCTCCACGGTGTTGCCACCCGCACCGAGCAGCCAACTGCCCAAGCTCCCATCCGTACGAAAGTCGTGGATGAAAAGGCCGCTGCCAACCCCGAGGTTAAAGCACGGCGTGGGCTCCGTCGGAGTACCCCCGTACACGACAACACCGCATTGGGACATCGAACCTGTGAAATTGTTCTGGAACGCGTACAGCCCGCCTGAGCTCGAGTCAATCAGCGTTCCCATTCCGTCCCAAGCGATATCAAAGACGGAGGCGCCGAGCAATGCCCCGGCGTCGACGAGAATGCCGTAGCGCCAGGAAAAAGTTTCCGTGCTCTCTACGACTAGCGTCACGGTTCCTCCCGCTGTGATGTGGAAAAGAGCATTGACGTGGTTGGCATCGTTGATGGCTGCCTCGCACGCTGCCGAGAAACTGCAAATATTCAACAGTGGCCCCGGAGTGAAACGGTTGTTGCTGAGCGCCCAGCTATCTCCAGTGTTGGTCAGATTAAACAGATGGTGGTACCCCACATCGTAGAGTTGGAGATCTTCACATCTCCGGACCCGCCCCCAGGTGTAGTTGTCATGCCGTCATAGGCATTGATGATCACGATGTCATGGATGACACCGTGGTTGAATCCTTTACCCCTGCCACCGTCGCTGAGTAGCGGTGGATACGGCGTCCTGCCCGTCGTTTGATTCGGCCAATAAAAGTTGATGCCGGAAATCTGCCAGCCGGCTTCCAGTTGAAAGGGCGGTACAGTTTCGCTGGTCAGCAGAATGGTCGTACCGTACTCTCCGCTGTTGTCTCCTGCTGGAGCGCCGACGCCCATCATGGCGCAGTGGTTGAGCACGACCGTTGCGGCGCCGGTCAAAAGAATTTTTCCAGCTGGAAGCACGAGCTTGGTCCCGGCCGCGTCACATGCCGCGGCCGCTTTCGCAAGGGCGACATCGTCGGAGGTAACGCCATCGCCGGCAAGATTTGGGTGAATGTACTTCTCGCTATCGAGATAACTGGAAGCGCTGGCGATATGAGCCGAAATGACCACCAAAGAGAAAGCGGCTACATGGAACTGAGCAAAGCGCCTGACGGTTATTGTGTTCACAGTTCCTCCCTGGGCAATACAGCGGATGGTCGGCAGCGGCGAAAACAGTACCGCCAGCAACGCTACGCCTATTCCCCCGTTGTTGAGAACCAGTGGCGCAAGCGATGTCTGCTATTAAGAACAGGAACCCACCCTCCGGCTAGAACCCCGAGTTTATTGGAGAGTTGTGCGGGCGCGGCAGCGTGTTAGGGAAATCTAAAAGACGAGTGGGCCACAAACTGGAAAGGAACGACCCGGAACATCGGCTTCCGGCTTGCCTGAACAATCGTCGATGGCGAGGTTTCGCCGACCGGGTGCTGCAGGCGTGCCGGTCTGTTATTGTCCGGGCTTCGCAATGTTTTCATATTTTTGTTTCGCCTCTTCAAAGTTCGCCAGAACCGCCTGCTTCTCCGCGTCAGTATTCCACGCAGCGCTGCTCTGCGCCGCCGAGATCAGCCGCTCCATCCAGGCCACGAAATATGCTGCATCGTCGGTGTTGCGCAGCCGGGAACCAGTCACAGACACATAAACCGGACTGGTCGTCGCATACGGGTACAGATCTAGAATGGGATACTCCGCCTTATCACTGAACGCCCGCAGAATGCACCAACCACTGCCTTCGAGCGCCACCTGGCCTTCGGCATAAGCCGTAGTGCGATCAGCACTGAGCTCGAGTTCGCGGGCAACTTTCCCGTTGCAGACGATCTGCAGATGATCCACCGGCACAATGGAACCGAGCGCGGCCCGGAAAGAGACCTGCTGCGTCTTGTCGAGGTGGACCTCTCCTCCCGGGGTCTTCCCTCCGAGCGCAAAGCGCAGCAATGGTCCATTCGTCGCGAAAGTCCGTCCGGCTTTGATGGACTCGAGCCACGGCTCAAGCTTCAACGGTCCGGCGGGAGCTTCCGCGTATACCCGGTTCAACCCGATCGGTCCGCGCAGTGAGGCGTAATTCCCCATGAAGTCCGTTCCGGCTGCGGTCGGCAAGCGGAAACCACAGTTCAGCAGCTTGTACCAGACCGCTGCCGTGGACTTATGGTCGGAAAAGCCGACAACCTCGATGTAGTCCACCTTGCCGAGCGCGACATCGGCGGGCAACTCAAACGTGACCGCGGTTTTCACGGGATCCGGTACGCTGTCCAGCGGATGCACATACCCGACCAGCGCTCCCTGTTCGTGTGCCAGATCAGCCACATTGGCATTTGCCGGGAACAAACTA
>Ga0302326_10013921_pt1 | contig 17050 bp, 10 predicted proteins | sample Palsa_T0_3_FD_202264 | JGI IMG/M metagenome (GOLD analysis project Ga0302326, IMG submission 202264) | Peat permafrost microbial communities from Stordalen Mire near Abisko, Sweden - Palsa_T0_3 | ecosystem: Environmental > Terrestrial > Soil > Palsa > Peat permafrost | place: Sweden: Abisko...
ATTGAACCCGATTTCCTATTGGGCTTCGAACCCGCAACAATCAGGCTGCAGACCCGAGTTGGAAGGAATGTCTCTGCGATCTGGTTTGATTGCGGTGCGTGGGCTCGGGACTCTTTGTAGCTTTTCGCGCGAAATCTGACAACGCAACACGCAGATGGACGATTGCAGAGGTTCGAATCTGTTGCACTCTTGATTCGTTGATTCCCAAAGCAACGCTGATCTCGCGTCGTGTGAGTTCTTCGTAGTAGTAGAGGGTCATTACCAGACGCTCGTTTTCGGGAAGATTCTCGATGGCTACTTTCAGACGCTCGGTGATCTCTCCTCGGAGACATTTGAAGAGGGGGTCGTCCTCCAGTGGTCCCGGAATCGAAACCAGAGTTTCGTCCCCAGAATCGTCATCGGATGCACGATGAAGCGTTCCAATCTCGAGGCCGTGAAGGTCGCCGAGCAGGCTTTGGTATTCTTCAAGGCTGAGTTTCAGTTCGGTCGCAACCTCGTCTTCGGTTGGCACGCGCCCAAACCGCGCAGTGAGAGTCCTGGCTGCTTCCTGGATCGCACGGCCTTTCGACCGCAACATTCTAGGAGCCCAATCCCCTGCCCGCAAACTGTCAAGAATGGCGCCGCGGACGCGAAACTGAGCATAACTGGCAAATCGGACGCACTTCAAGGGATTGAATTTTGCATAGGCATCCCACAATCCAAGCAGACCTGCAGCGTAGAGGTCTTCGATGTCCAGGTTCTGGGGAATACGTCGATGAATATTTCGCGCTACAAAGCGCACCATGGGCAGGTATTCCCGCAGATCGAACGCGGGATTCGGGTTTGTACTTGACTTCGCCTTGTGAGTCTCGCTCATGGTTGTCATGGAATCGTGTCTCCGTCTTGCCATTTTGGTGTCGCAGGCTCGAACGTTGCGATCTCCCAGTCATTCGCGTTTGCTTTCTTGCAACCGCAACCAGGTTTCTGAGGTGAACCTGGTCGCTATCTCTATTGCAGGCTGGTGGCCAATTGCGGAGTGTGCGAGGACAATTCTCCATGTTACTGATTTGAAAGACATTGAGCTGGGCAATCGGAGCAAGTACTTTAGGCTGGGTGGCAAAAGAAGTCTGGATTCTGGACGGTCTGGTGAATTTGTCTGTAATCTGGATCAATTCATCAGGCATTATGGTTGCGTGGTTCGAAGAGCGGCGGGATTACCGTCGAAAGAGGAATTCTAGGAACTGATGATTTAGCAGTTTCCGTTGCACGCGTTTCGAGGTACTAACTCTTGATAGAGAGATAGCGGGATGATTTGCCTAACTGAACCGCCGAAGGGTTTAAACTTCGAATCTCTCACGAATAATTCAGTATTATGCGGATGCACTGAAAGTTTGATTGCGATGGGTGTGCGATGGGAAACAGAGTCCTGGTTGTTGAAGACGATGAATTATTGCTCGAATTTCTGGTCGACGGACTAGGTGTGGAAGGATTTGAAGTTATACCGGCCAACAGTCTCGCCAAGTCTATGTTGGAAGTGCAGAAATCGACGCCAAATGTCATCTTGACGGATTACCAGCTTGGAGACGGTACGGCATTCGACCTTCTGGCGTGGCTGAAGGCCCGCGATCTCCCTGTGCCCGTGATTGTTCTGACAGGTGAAGCCCGCTATGATCTGGCAGTTCAGGCAGTCAAGAACGGTGCCGAACAGTTTATCCCCAAGCCTGTTGACCTGGGATTTCTCACCAAGATGTTGCACCGCACGATGGAACATTTCAGGTTTCAGCAAAAGGACGCCGCAACGAAATTGGAGCAAACGCGCTATGCTCGCGATCCATTTATCGGCAACAGCCCCGCAACTCTGGAACTGATGAAGATGGCGAAGCGGGCATCGGAAGCCAATGTCACGATATTGATCCAGGGGGAAACCGGAACCGGAAAGGGGGTTCTTGCACGCTGGCTGCACCGGATGAGCGCTCGCTCCAATGAGGCTTTTGTCGATCTGAACTGCGCGGCCCTGTCCCGTGAGTTATTCGAATCAGAGCTTTTCGGTCATCAGAAAGGGGCGTTTACGGGTGCGGTAAGCAACAAAATTGGTTTCCTGGAAGCTGCCAATCACGGAACGCTTTTCCTTGATGAAATTGGAGATATGGACCCTCAGGTTCAGCCGAAGATCCTGAAAGTAGTCGAAGAACGACGCTTCCATCGGCTGGGAGACGTGCTCGAACGAAAGACTGACGTACAGATCATCGCGGCCACCCACCGAGACTTGAAGAAGCTTTCAGAGGAAGGAAGCTTCCGGAGCGATCTCTACTTTCGTATCAATACTTTTCGGCTGCGGATTCCTCCGCTGCGCGAACGCCTGGACGATCTACCGCTCATCACAGACAGATTACTGGAACAATTGTCCTTCGACATGAAGCAGGCTCCCCTGCGCATCACCGACAACGCCAGGATGGCACTTCAACGCTACTCATGGCCTGGCAACATTCGCGAATTGCGCAACGTACTGGAAAGGGCTGCTCTCCTTTCCGAAAACGGCGTCATCGAAAAGGCAGGGCTCGAGTTCGAACATCCGCTGCGTCAGGATTTTGCCGCTGTTGTTACGGTCAAACCTCTTACTTTGAAGGAGATGGAGAAACTTTACATCTCTCAGGTGCTCGAATCTGAGAGTGGCAACGTTGTTCGCGCAGCCCAGCGCCTCGGTGTACCTCGAAGTTCGTTATACGCGAAGATCCAGGAGTACGGGATCTAACCGCTGTTCGAAAGATATCTATGTCGCCCGCAACTTTAAGATTCCATTCGGACTGTTGATGCGTTTTCCGTGGATCCTGCTGCGTGAAGGCCAATCGCGTTCCCAGAGCAGCTACTGTCAAGGGATTGTCTGCGCGGCGCGAAAGTCTCGTCCCATTCAGGAAAAAAAACAGCCACCCATAATTCCGTCGATAACAAATTGGAGACAAGAGAAATATTCGCGATTGGTGATGGAGATCACATCTTGTCTGTCACCTTGGTGGTAGATTTGGCCCACCAAGCTCCAGACCAAATCCCCGTCGTTCACAGGTGCAATGTCGTACAGCTCCGAACATGTAATCAATAGGCGATCCGTTCGTTACGCCCTCGCGATTGTAGTGGTTGCGGCCGCATTCCTCATCCGGCTTGCGATGAATCGCCTTCTTGGAGCCGAGCTGCCGCCATTCATCACTCTGTTTCCGGCGATCTTCTTTGCCGCGATTCGCTGCGGCCTCGGTCCTGGCATCCTTGCCTCAGTATTGTCGGCAATCGCAACGGACTACTTTATCCTGGCCCCCATCGGGACTTTCAAGATCACGCAGCCCGCGGACCTGACGGGGCTATTGATCTATGTAGCGATGGGCGCAATTATGAGCATCTTTGCGAATCGCTATCGTCGCGGCCAAGAGAAGCTTATGGCCGCCACGATAGAAACGACACGCCAGGAACACAAGGATAAACTCAGGCGGGCTACCGAATACAGACAGATGGCCCTCGAAGCGGCAGAACTTGGGGCCTGGGAGTTTCGCCCCGATTCCGGAGCAATTACTGCGGACAACTATTGGCGAAAGTTGTTTGGCTTTGATGCCGATGAGCCTCTCGACTACGAGTCAGCAATGACTCACGTTCATCCTGATGGTCGTGCAGGGCTCCGAGATTTTATCAGCGAGCTACTTTTCCGCGCGGACGAGGAGCTTTGGCATTCCGAGGTTCGTGTTGTATGGCCCGACGACTCGATTCACTGGGTGGCTTCGGAAGGACGCGCGTTTCGCAACAAAGATTGCGGAGAAGATCAGCCTCTAATTCTCATCGGAGTGAGCCGGGATATTACCAAGCACAAGCTTGCGGCGGAAGCGCAGGAGTCCGACCGAGCCAAGCTTCACGCGGCATTGGCCAGCATGACCGATGCTGTATTCATCTCCGATGTTTCTGGCAAGATCGTAAGTCTCAATGACGCCTTTGCCACATTTCATAAATTCGACACCAAATCGGAGGTTGCGGGGTCGTTTTTGGAGTTCAAAGAGCTGATCGACCTTTTCACGCCTTGTGGCGAATTCATTCCGAAGGATGAACGGCCCACGGCACGATCTCTGCGCGGCGAGTCGGCGACAAACATTGAATACAAGCTTCGTCGCAAAGATACGGGTGAAAGTTGGATCGGAAGCTACAACTTCAGCCCTCTTCGCGACAGCAGCGGAGCCATCTTCGGGTCCGTTGTTGTTGCGCGGGATATTAGCGCGCAGAAGAAAGCCGAAGAAGATCTACGCGCCAGTGAAGCGGGCCTTGCGGCTGCCCAGGCGCGTGCGCATCTTGGAAACTGGGAGGTGGAATTAGCGACATGGGAGGCCAGGTGGTCCGATGAGATGTGTCGACTGTACTACCGCGATCCCTCCCTGGGAGCCCCATCCCGTGAAGAGTTTATGGACTTAGTTCACCCCGATGACCGCGGCATAATCGAACTCCAAATGCGACAGGTTCCTGACCTGAGCAAGTCCTTTGTGTTTAGAAGTCGCACAAATCCAACTCTTGGCCCGATACGACATTTGAGCAACACGATTGATATCGTCTATGACGCGTCGGGGATTCCGGTTCGGATGACTGGCACTTCTCTCGATATTACTCAACAAACCGCCGCGGAGATGGAACTACAGCAGACGATGAACCTGCTGCAACTCTTTATCGAGCATGTGCCCGCTTCTATTGCGATGTTTGACAAAGAGATGCGATACGTATTCGCGAGTAGCAAATGGGCGGAAAACATTGGAATACCGCGCAAGGACCTGCGCGGGCTTTCGCAATATGAAGTCCTACCGGATATGCCCACGCATTGGAGAGAAGCACACCGGCGAGGACTTGCGGGCGAGGTGGTGAGCCAAAAGTCTGACCTCTTTCAAAGACCGGACGGTTCCATTCGCAGGGCAGATTGGGAATTGCGTCCATGGCGGGATGCGACTGGCGCTATTGGAGGAATCGTCTTCTTTACGGAAGATGTGACCGACCGCTTAAGAACAGAAGAAGCCTTGCGCGAGAGCGAAACTCACTATCGAAGTCTCTTCAATTCCATGGACGAAGGATTCTGCGTCATGGAGGTCCTCTTTGACGCCGATGGGAAAGCTGAAGACTACCGATTCATTGAAGCCAATGCCAATTTTGAAAAGCAGACTGGAGTACAAAATCCTGTTGGCAGGCGAATGCGAGAGATCTCGCCTGCAATTGAACAGAGTTGGTTCGAGATTTTCGGGAAGATAGCGTTGACAGGAGAACCGGCGCACTTTGTCGACGAAGCGAAGCCCTTGAATCGATCTTTTGAAGTTCATGCCTATCGGATCGGCGCGCCTGAGCAGAGACGAGTCGCAACCGTATTTAACGAGATCACCACGCGCCTGCAGGCTGAGGCTGCGATTCGTCAGCAGGCTGAACTGCTTGATTTGGCCCACGGCGCCGTCATGGTGCGTGATCTGGAAGGAAAAATACGCTACTGGAACCATGGTGCCGGAGTCTTATACGGGTACTCCGGTGAGCAGGCCAATGGAAGAATATCGAACGATATTTTGGCAACAGTTTTCCCGCGCCCGATTGCGGAAATCGAAGCGATTATTCTGCAGGACGGACTCTGGGAAGGCGAGTTGATACATACTACCAACGTCGGAGAACAGGTCATCGTTTCAAGTCGATGGGCCTTACAGAGAGACAAAGATGGACAACCGATTGGCGTGTTGGCGCTAGAGATCGACATCACCGAGCTCAAGAATGCAGAAGCCCACGTAAAGCGTCTCAACCGGGTCTATTCAGTCCTGAGCGATGTGAACCAGACCATTGTTCGAGTGAGAGACTCTAACGAGATAATGAAAACCGCCTGCCGCATTGCCGTGGAAAAGGGCGCATTTAAGATGGCCTGGATCGGAATGCTCGATCCCGCGACTCACATATTGGAGCCAGTTGCATCCAGCGGTTCCGTTGATGGTTATCTCGACGAAATTCGAATTGATTTAAGCGATCCAACTGCCGCGTCAGGGCCGGCTGCACAGTGTTTTCATTCCGGAACGCATGTCATACGCAATGACATCGAAAATGACTCGAACTACCTTCCATGGCGAGATCATGCCTTGGAGCGTGGCTATCTTTCCTCAGCAGCCTTTCCACTCGAAGTCAATGGCAGCACGGGTGGAGTCTTCAGTCTCTATACCCACGAGAGAGGTTTTTTTGAAGGAGATGAAGTCGTCTTGCTGGACGAAATGGCAATGGATATTTCCTATGCACTTGAAGTCAGCCGACGGGAAGAAATTCACAGGAAGGCAGAAGGCGAATTGCACCGCCGGACGGCGCTGCTTGAGGCGCTTGTAGACTCCTCTCCAAATGGCGTTTTGGTTGTCGACGGTTCCGGAAAGATGATCCTCCAGAATCAGCGATTGAAAGAGTGTCTGAAGCTTCCTGAGGATATCTTTGAGAATGCGGACTTAGCCACTCGAATTCAATTCATCACGTCTCGAATGAAAAATCCCGACGTGTTTGTCGACAAAGTTCGGTATCTCATGGACCATCCGGAAGAAATCAGCCGGGATGAGGTGGAATTCACGGATGGGACTACTCTTGATCGATACTCCTCTCCGATTAAAGACAAGGCAAACAACTATTTCGGGAGGATTTGGACTTTCCTGGATATTACCGATCAGCGGAAACTGGAAGAGCAATTCCGGCAGGCCCAAAAGATGGAAGCATTGGGTCAACTGACAGGCGGAATCGCTCATGATTTCAATAATCTGCTGACTGTAATTCTTGGTTGCTCTGAGATCATCAGCGAGAATGTTAAAGAGAATGCACGTCTCAGCCGAATGGCAACGATGGTCTTAGGTGCAGCAAAGCGCGGTGCGGATCTGACTCATCGCATGCTCGCTTTCGCACGGCGGCAGACATTACAGCCGAGACAAACCAATATCATGAAGTTGCTTCTCGACCTTGAGGGCATCCTGAGCCGCACGCTGAGCGCTGATATTGAGTTCAAGATCGTCGAAGGCGGGGAGGATTGCGAAGCGAACGTTGACCAAGCTGAACTTGAAAACGCGCTCCTCAATCTTTGCCTGAACTCCCGGGATGCTATGCCAAATGGCGGGACCCTAACGATCGCTACCAGAAATCGTTCCCTGGATGATGACTATGCCGCTCAAAACCCGGACGTCACACCCGGGCCATACGTAGTTGTGGAAGTCTCTGATACGGGGAGTGGGATCACCGCTGAAAATCTGGCTCGCGTCTTCGATCCATTCTTTACGACGAAGGAAGTCGGAAAAGGTACCGGCCTGGGCCTAAGCATGGTTTACGGCTTTGTCAAACAATCGCGTGGCCATGTGAAGATCTATTCTGAGCCGGGGAGCGGCACGTCGGTGAAGCTTTACCTGCCAGGCGGTTCGCAAAAAGAAGAGTCATCCGGAGAACCTCTACAGCCATTCGCTGCACTCGAAGGCAATGAGGTCATTCTCCTCGTAGAAGACAATGACGATGTACGAGAATTTGCCAGGATTCAGCTAGCATTGCTCGGCTACCAGGTTCTCGAGTCAACCAATGGAAGAGAAGCCCTGAAGGTCATTCGAGAAAGCCCCGACATTAGTCTTCTGTTGACCGATATGGTCATGCCAGGGGGCATGAATGGCCGCGAACTTGCCGAGGAAGCTTGCAAACTCAGGCCGTCTCTCAAGGTGTTGTATTGTTCAGGATATGCCCAGGATGCCATTGTCCGGCAGGGACTGCTGGATGATAGGGCCAGGTTACTGAATAAGCCTTACACGAAACTAGAGTTGGCTAAGGCAATTCGACAGGTATTAAACGAAGGAACCTCTTCTCGATAAATTTGTGAGTGAAATCGGACGCGATTCAGAAATGGAAACTGAACAACTCCTGAACCCTGCGTTGCTTCCGCTTTAACTCATGTGAGAAATGAGAACTACTACCGAACGAGAAGCCGCAAAATAGGTCTGGGTTGAGACTGCCGGAGCACTAGTCCAATCGACGATGTCGTCAGGAGATTCGAGACTGGTGTCAATCCACCGTGTCCATGGATGATCTCCGTCTTCTTTCCGCGGAAGAGCAAATTCGAGAGATTCCCAGTACGAATTCAAGATCAGGTAGAATTGCAAGTCGTCCACGGGACATGACATCCTGACAGCGAGCGTGTGAGAGTTTGGACGCCAATCCGGCATCCATAGATTCACGCCATGCCACGTCCGGCTTCCCTGCTGCAGCAACTCGTTCAGGCTAAGGCGCGATTCTGCCAAGCTTTCATGACGCGAAAGACGGTAGCGATTCAGTAATCGCGTGAACCGATAGACGTCGGCGTGTTTTGCAAGCAGATCCCAGTCGAGCCAACTTATCTCGTTGTCCTGGCACCATGCATTGTTGTTGCCGCGCTGAGTGCGGCGCATCTCGTCGCCCATCAGAATCATGGGAAGACCCAGTGAGATCATCGTAATCGCGAGAAAATTCTTGATTTGACGATTGCGTACTGACTCTACCGCAGGATCGTCGGAAGGTCCCTCGACACCCCAGTTTCGGCTGCGATTATCGTCGCTGCCATCGTGTCCATTCTCTCCGTTATCTTCATTGTGCTTTTCGTTGTAGGAGACGAGGTCGTTGAGCGTGAATCCATCATGGCAAGTTACAAAATTGACGCTCTGCTCTGCTTCTCGCACTTTGTGCGCATAAATCTGCGGGCTTCCAATCAGTCGATCAGCCAGCCTCGGGATCGTATCCTCATCGCCGCGAAGAAAGCTGCGAACGTCGTCCCGGAATCGTCCATTCCACTCTCTCCAACTGTGCCCTGGAAAAGTTCCGACCTGGTAAAGGCCCGCTGCGTCCCAGGCCTCCGCTATGAGTTTCGTTCCGGCAAGAACAGGATCGGAATCGATGTCCCAGAGTACCGGAGGACTCGGCATCAGGTTGCCGTCCTCGTCCCGATTGAGAATGGAAGCCAGGTCGAATCGAAATCCATCAACATGCATCTCCTGCACCCAGTAATGCAGGCTATCCAAAATCATGCGCCGGACCACGGGGTGGTTGGCATTCAGTGTGTTTCCAGTGCCGGTGAAGTTGGCATATCGCGAACGATCCTTCTCGAGCACGTAGTACACGCCGTTCTCCAGTCCTCGAAAACTGAAGGTCGGGCCATTGTGGTCGCTCTCGGCTGTGTGATTGAAGACGACGTCAAGAATGACTTCGATCCCTGCCCGGTGCAACGCCTTGACCATATCCCGAAATTCATCCATCGGTCCACACGGGTCGCGACGGGAGCTGTATCCGCAATGAGGGGCGAAAAAGGAGATTGGATCGTAGCCCCAGTAATTCAGTTTTCCACTTACGGAATTACCCGGATCATATTGAAAAACTGGAAGAAGTTCTACCGCGGTAATTCCCAGTTGCTGCAGGTAAGGGATCTTCTCGATCACTCCGGCGTAAGTTCCCCGATGCGCCTCTGAGACTCCTGAATTTGGGTTGCGTGTAAATCCACGCACTTGCATTTCATAAATAATGGATCGCGAGGCCGGGCGGCGTAGAGGAGCATCACCCTCCCAATCGTACAAATCCGGATTCACAACTACACTCTTCATTGCGGTTGCGGCGTTGTCTCCGGGATTCGTTGCCAACCGCCGGCTGTAATTTTCCGGTACTGCAACTCCACGTCCATAAGGATCCAGCAAGACCTTCTCCGGATCAAAGCGCATTCCGCGTTCCGGATCAAATGGGCCGTAGATCCGGTACCCGTAGATTTGCTCTGGCTTTAGGTTGGCCACCTGGATATGCCAGTAATCCAGGGTTCGATTTGTCGAACTCTCGATCTCGATCACGCGGCTGGGCTGGGTATCCTCAACCCGATCAAAAAGCAGCAGCTCCACTCGCGTTGCATTGCGAGAGAACACACTAAAATTCACTCCGCCCGCTACAATCGACGCACCAAGAGGCGCACTCAAACCCGTTGTGAGGTCTTTTTCCTTTTCCCTTTGGGGCGATGAAAGCGGCGGACATACCAGGGAGATTTGGCCCATGGCTAGCTCCTGCAAGATCAAGAAATTCCGTTCAATTGAGGATTCCCATGCGCCCTCGAAGTAAGCACTTGTTACGAAGATTTCTCCGAGGGCGACAGGGCAACGGCGGCTTCGCTTGTGAGGACACGGAAAACAAATGTTTCCTGAAGATATAGCCGCACAAGAGAGTCAGTATGACTGAGGTAGCCAATTGAAACATCCTGGCCAACGTTCAGTTCGAAGTCGCCGCCGCGCGTGGTTAGAACAAACGCGCCTTCGATTGCCGGCGCCCAGACCAGATTACCGTCAACGATGCGCTTAACATGCTCCAGAACAGGATATCCATGATCGCGGGTCTCTGCGAGCATCGTATATTCATTGGCACCAAGCAAAACCGAGTAGGGCCCATTTACGCCCACAAGGCGTAACTGGCTTAATGCCTGAGCCACGGCGTCAGGATAGTCACGCACATCTGTTGGAAGAGCAACGATTGGATTGCTGGTTGCTTCCCGAATACCCTGGATACCCGCATCGGTGTATCCATTAAAGATGGCTCGGTCTTCGGCGAAGGCGAGCACCTTCGCGGCATCTTTCGCGGGCTGCCAGTCGGAGTCGTCCGAACCACGCTCAACATCATCGATCGCCTGACGGGTTAAATCAAACGGTACCCGTAGTTCGACGAGTGGCTTTACCTCACGCTGCCGAGCAACAATGCCTTCAGCAGGAGCGTTGATCGGCAGCAGATGACCGGTCGCAACTCCGGGAAGTGCAAGTCCTCCCGGTGAAGGAAAATCAACGACTCGCCGCCCGGCCAGATACCTCTTCAATGTCCTGGTCGTCTCTTCTTCAATCTGCGACCACGCAGCGTCAGAGACTGGCGCCAGTTCTCGATGGAGGTTATTCATCTTTCTCTCCTTTAAGTGATCCTATCTTGAGTGAGGTGTCGTCTGCGGACGAAGCTGACGGCGGGTTAGATGCCTGCGACGTAGCGGTTTCCGATGAGTCCGGCTCATCTCCGGTGATGTTGTCCAGAAACGTCGCCGAGGGCACGAAAAACAAGCTGCCGGTTACCGCGCGGCTGAAATCGAGGAGCCGGTCATAATTACCAGGAGGGCGGCCGACGAACATATTCTGAAGCATCGTCTCTGTGATGCGAGGCGTACGGCTGTAACCGATGAAGTATGTCCCAAACTCACCGTGGCCCGGGCGGCCAAAAGGCATGTTGTCTCGCAGAATCTTGAGTTCTTTCCCATTCTCCTCGATGACTGTCAGAGCGTTGTGCGCCGACGGCGGTTTCTCGACATCGCTCAACTCGATGTCTGAGAGCTTCCTGCGGCCAATGATGCGCTCTTGCGCCTCGACCGGAAGAGCATTCCATGCCTTCATGTCGTGCAGGTACTTTTGCACGATGACGTAGCTGCCGCCAGCAAAGATCCGGTCTTCGCCGCCGACAATTGCAGCCTCGCGAGCTACTTCACCTCGTGGATTCTCTGTACCATCGACGAAACCGATAACATCGCGATCGTCAAAATACCGGAAGCCGTGAACCTCGTCCACTACCGAAACGGCTTCACCGATAGTGTCCATGATCTGAGTCGCCAGTTCAAAACACAGATCCACACGTTTGGCTCGAATATGGAACAGGATGTCGCCGGGAGTGGAGACAGCGTGGCGACCACCCGACCGAATCTCTCGAAACGGATGAAGCTCTGCGGGCCGCGGCGATCCAAAGAGTTGGTCCCAGACATCAGAACCGAATCCAACGACGCATGTAAGACCCGCCTCAATGTCTCGAAACTCTACGGCACGTATGAGCCCGGAGAGGTCCGCGCAGAACCCACGCAGAAGTGCGCGCGCATCGGGTTCCTGGCGGATACAAACAACCAGAAAGATCGCCGCGCGTGTCAGCGGAGCGATTGCATTCTGAGGAAGAACGACTTCGTTTAACTCGCTCGGCGCGTCCATTGCGTCCATCTCGATCTAGGATGATCTGGATCCATTCGAAGTATCGCATTTCTGGATTACTCCGTACATTTTTCTCAAACCGGGCAGGATCGCGCGGTTACGGCGCGAGGGCTCAATCCGTTCCTATGTTGTGAGAAGGATGAGAGCCTTTTCGGCTTCCTAAGGCCTCCCAGTGCGGCAGTGATACCCAATCTATTCGCTTGGCGGAAAAGGCTCGGCGCCTGGCAATGATGTCAGTAATTCTCCCAGATCGCGCTTGAGAAATGAGATCCTGGCACGAACATCCTGGAGCATGGCGACTCGGTCTTCAAGATCGTCAATGCTCAGCCGGAAGGCCTCGGAAGGCTCGCTTGTGAGGTGATCGATCTTGTCGACGCTGGTGAGAGAATCGATTCGTTTCACCTGGACCCAGGATCGAAGCAACTGCTGCTTCCGGGTAAGACCATCGGAACTGTTCGGAGCAGCTTCATTCAAGAATGTCCAAACCGTCGGTGGGTAGTGACTGTCGGGCAGTGTGGGCCGATCGAAGAGTTCCGCAAGCATATTGGAATCGAAGTTGAATTGGCTGGTTTCGCCCTTCTGCGCGTGGATACCCGAGATCGCGAGACCGGCGGATAACGTACCTGCGCTGATACCAACAATTGCTGCAGGCTTGTTCAAACTTGACGAGAGTTGAAGGCCGGAACTCGTGGCTCCCAGGCCGCCGCCAACCAGAGCACTCAAGAGGTTAGCACGACTGACTCTTCTGTCGCGGCGGTCGCTGAGATATCCTCTCAGTTCATTTGCACGCGAGATCTCGTTGTCAATCTGTGCGATAGTGGCGTCCACCTGCAACGATGCTCCCATGACTCTCTCTGAAACGCGCTGATGAAGCCACAGGACTTGCCATCCATCCCCATGAATGTCACTGTCTGCAAGCTTTCGCAGTTGATTCAGCTCAGATTGAACGCCGACCAGCTGTGCGGTCCTCTCCGAGCCAGTGGAGTGAACTTGAAGGGATTCTTGAGTTCGCCCAACGGTGCCCACGGACAACGCAACAACGGCCAAAATCGACGAGAGCAACCATTTCCACGACTTATCGAAGCCAAGACTGGCAGCCGAAGGCCTGACAAATTCCAACAGAGCGTATCGAACCGCGAAGAGATATAACCAGCGCATCAATCGCTGGCTTATTTGCGGGTTGAATGCATGAAAGGCGATGGCACCAACGGACACGGTAGCAATAACGGTCCCGACAATGAGGAGGATGAAATCGTTAGCCACAGATCCGTCCTATGGGTGAAACAGTGTGATTGAACAGTTGGCGGCTTTCGAGCGCGAATGATTCATTTGAAAAGAATCTTGGCCATCATCCCTTTGTCTTCGATCTTCAGAAGATGATAATGAAACACGGACACACCTCGAATCATAAAGTCAGTGGCGAACGAGCCTCGAGCGGGTTCGTCAAAATCGGCGATTGATCGTTGTACGGGGGCGCTTCTCGGGATTGAGCCGATACAATCACAGACCCTGTCAACAGGACTGCCGCCTTTTCGATCACTCGACTCTCCTTGATATCCTGTTCCATCATTGAACCTCGCGCGATCAGCCGTAAGCGCTACAAAGTCTTGATTGAGCCAGCTTCCGTTGGCATTTGGTGTCAGGCTGACCCAGGTTGACTCTGGCCGCGAGGCCTATTCAGAATCAGATTGCAGGATTCCGAATCATGATTCTCGTCGGACCAGATAAAACTTCCATTGGCCTTTTCAAGGAGCGCCCGGCGGAATCTTCGATAACCTTTGGAAACGTTTTAGGAAGTCTCGGCTTCAATCCGCTGCCTTGACTCCTCTGGGCTGTCGCGCGTAGATTGCCCACATGTGGATAGCCCAGATGATTACACCCATCGCTTTTGCGCTGCGTCGTATTCTCCACCATAAGCATGACTTAGGCATCATCCAAAGAGTTCAAGACCGCCGGCGTTCTAATTCGTAGGCTTGGTTAGCATATTGAGGATTTTCATGATTCGTTTTTTCCAAGCGAAATTGAAGCAATTCATCATCTCCATCTTTGCCGGCGGCTTGCAAAACAGGAACCCAGTCAGTTCCGTACGTTTAGGAAGTATTGTCTTCATTGTCGTCGCTGTGTTTACAGCTTCGCACAGCGGCGCTCAATCTACCTCCCCATCGGGACGGACTTCAGCGCCTGCGCCTGGAGCGCAAACAACGCCGCGCAGTGGCTCCGCGACCGCTGGTGTATTTGCGCCGGTCCTGGATTCGGAGCAGCGTCCTATTACCGCTGGAGGCTTCGTGAAGGACGGCCCGGTGATCTTCAAGGACATCGCTCAACAGGCTGGGCTCACAAGCTGGCGACACCAGATGGGGACGCTGGAGAAGAAATATATCTTGGAGACGACCGGGTCGGGCGTGGCTCTACTGGACTACGACAACGACGGCTGGCTGGACATCTACATGGTCAACGGATCGACCTATGACGCCCTTGCCGGCAAGAGTGATCCACCGCATGCAGCTCTCTTCCACAACAATCATGATGGAACGTTTACAGACGTGGCGGCCAAGGCTGGCGTAACGAATGATCGATGGGGCTTTGGGGTGGCGGTCGGGGATTACGACAACGATGGCTGGCCGGATCTCTACGTCTCAAACTTCGGCAAGAATCGCCTCTACCACAACAATCATGACGGCACATTCACGGACGTCGCAGAAAAGGCCGGCGTGACATTGGGGAACTGGTCTACTGGCGCAACCTTTGGCGACTACGACGGCGACGGCCGTCTAGATTTGTTTGTGCCGGGTTATGTTCATTTTGATCTTGATCATCTGCCGATACCCGGCTCGGCGACTGTCGGTTACGCTAACTGCTCGTTTCGCGGAGCCAATACCTTGTGTGGGCCACGCGGACTTCAAGGCGAGGCGGACCATTTGTTTCATAACAACGGAGACGGCACATTTACAGATGTAAGCGAGAAAGCGGGTGTCAGCGACAAGGAACACTACTACGGCTTTACCGGAGTCTTTGTCGACATCAACAACGACGGCAAGGTCGATCTCGTGGTCACCAACGACTCCTCTCCCAATTACCTCTATATCAACAACGGTGACGGTACATTTGAAGATCAGAGCTTCTACTCTGGCTTTGCCTTGAATCAGAGCGGCCTCGAGCAGGCCGGCATGGGACTGGCCGTTGGAGACTATCTGAACAACGGCCTTCTCGATCTCTATACCGGAACATTTTCCGATGACTACAAGCCTCTTTTTCGAAACAAGGGAGACGCGGCCTTCACTGAGATCAGTCCACGAATCGGCCTTGCCGCGCCAACCTACCCGTTTCTTACATGGGCGACTGAATTTATCGACTATGACAACGACGGCTGGAAGGATATTTTCCTCGTGAACGGGCATGTCTATCCGCAGGTAGACCAGCATAATTGGGGCACCTCTTACGCGCAGCGGCCACTCCTGTTTCATAACGTGAACAAAGGCCAGAAGTTTGAAGAGATTCCGGCAGTGATCGGCACCGGTCTGGCCGAAGTGATCCCGGGGCGCGGGGCGGCATTCGGAGACTTGTTCAACGACGGGAAGATAGACGTAGTCATCAACTGCATGGACCATGTTCCGGCGCTCATGCGCAACGTCAATCCGGATCATCATCATTGGGTAGGGCTCAAGCTGATTGGCGGCCCGAAGAGCCCGCGAGATGCCGTCGGAACAGCCGTCTATCTCACGGCTGGTGGCATCCGCCAGCGCATGGATGTGCTAAGTGGCGGAAGCTACGAGTCTTCTAACGACCAGCGACCTCATTTCGGCCTGGGGGATGCAACCTCTGTCGATGCAGTCGAAATTCATTGGCCTAGTGGATTCGTTGAGCCGGTTACGCTGCCATCGATTGATCGATTTTTTGTCATCGAAGAAGGCAAAGGGGTAGTTCCGAGTTTGTATGACTCAGCGGCAAAAACAGGTGGAACTGCGGTGCAGCCCGTTGCGAAGATAGCAAAATGACTCCGGAAAACTACGTCATTGAGGTTGGAACAAGGATCATCATGCGCGCGCTGCGAATGATACAGGACAAGGATTTTGATCGAAGGAGTTTGACCGGTCCGATTCCACTCTCAGGGAATCGAGGAGTCCTTTTGAGAGGCATTGCTCTCGCCTCGTTTGTGGCAGTCCTGATTCTGGCAGGCGTATTGGCATCGGTTCCGGCGATCGAGGCGCAGTCAGATCAAACCAAGGCCTACTCAACCGACAAAGCCGACCAGGAAGCCCAGCGCAAGCAGTATGCCGAAAAGGTAGGTCAGACCTACAACTTCGCGTTCGGTAAAGGAAAGATATCCACGCCGGGGAATGGAGCCGTTGAAGGCAACACGTTTCTGCAGCCCAATGCCTTTCCGAATGCTTCTTACTGTGGGCACTGCCACCAGGAGGCTTATCATCAATGGCAACAATCCCTGCACCGCAATTCGTTTCGGACTCCGTTTTATCGCGCCAGCGTCAACATCCTCCTCAATACCAGAGGAATCCAGTTCACGCGCCATTGCGACAGTTGCCATAATCCCATCGCAGTATTGGCCGGAGGGTTAACTCAGGAGTCTGTGGTTGACCGGAAGTTCGATCAGGATGGTCTGACATGTATGACCTGCCACTCGATCCAGAAGGTGCAATCAACCCTCGGCAACGGCGGATATTTGATGGGTGTGCCCGCGGTGCTGGTAGACGAGAAAGGCGATCGCATACCAGGTATACCGCCGGATTCTGAGATTCTGGCACATTTGGACCGGCACTCGAAGGCAGTGATGCCAGACTTGCTCCACAAGCCGGAATTCTGCGCCGCATGTCACAAGGCAAACCTTCCCAAGACCTTAAACGATTACAAGGAAATCCGCGCATTCACGACTTACGACGAGTGGCAGAACTCAAAGTTCTCCCAGCGCAATCCCCTCACCTTCTATCAGAGCGATTTCACCACTTGCCAGGGCTGCCACATGAAACGGGCTGCCAATTTGCTTCCTGAGCCGGGAGCCAAGAACGGTACGTTTGTTTCTCATCGCTGGCCCGCCGGAAATTCTGCCGTACCTTTCTACTATGGCTACG
>Ga0302326_10013922_pt1 | contig 17049 bp, 8 predicted proteins | sample Palsa_T0_3_FD_202264 | JGI IMG/M metagenome (GOLD analysis project Ga0302326, IMG submission 202264) | Peat permafrost microbial communities from Stordalen Mire near Abisko, Sweden - Palsa_T0_3 | ecosystem: Environmental > Terrestrial > Soil > Palsa > Peat permafrost | place: Sweden: Abisko...
CTGGGCCTGATGTCAGACGCCGAGACCTATCTTGCACGAAACACGGTCGACATCATATTGCTCGATGTCAGGCTTCCGGATGTTCAAGGTCTGGAAGCCGTGCGCCGGGCTCATGCGGCGGCGCCGGAAACGACGCTCGTGGTTCTAACGGACCAGGACGACGAGTCTCTTGCGGCGCGTGCGATGCAGGAAGGTGCACAGGACTGTCTGTTCAAGGTGAAGATCGAAAGGCGCAACCTCGCGCGCGCTCTCCGGATCGCCAGAGAACGAAAGAGCATGGAGGACGCGCTTCTCACCGAACGGGGACACGCTCAGATTACGTTGAACAGCATCGCCGATGCCGTCGTTTGCACGGATATCTCGGGAAACATCAGCTTTCTCAATCTGGTCGCCGAGACCATCACAGGTTGGTCTTTGGAGGAGGCGCGCGGAAGGCCGACCGCCGAGGTCCTGCAAATCCTCGACGGCGCAAGTGGCAAACCTGTTCCCGATCCTATGGAAAGGGCAGTTCAGCAGGATAAAGCCTCATTCCTTCCGTCGAACTCCATCCTGGTCCAGCGCGACGGAGGCGAAGTCCCGATTGAAGACTCTGTTGCACCGATCCATGACGGCCACGGCAAACCGACGGGGGCGGTCATCGTCTTTCACGATGTGAGCGCGGCTCGGGCGAGGGAAGCCGAAGCCGCACACGTCGCTGCACATGATTTCTTGACGGGGCTGCCCAATCGCATGCTCCTGCTCGACCGCATCAATCAATCGATTGCGGCGACGCCTCGCCATCTCAAAGGTATTGCAGTCCTCTTCATTGACCTGGACGGCTTCAAGCACATCAACGATTCGCTGGGACATTCGATTGGCGACCGGCTGCTTCAATCCATATCGAAGCGCCTTGTAAGCTGCGTTCGCGGCTCGGACACCGTCAGCCGGCAGGGCGGCGACGAGTTCGTCGTGCTGTTGGCGGAAGTGAACAATCCAAGAGATGTGAGCGTCATGGCGAGACGGATGTTGAAGACCGTCGCCCATCCCCATTCTTTGAATTTGCACGATGTTCACGTCACGGCGAGCATCGGCGTCAGCGTTTATCCGGGCGACGGCGCGGATGCAGAGACACTGATCAAGAACGCGGACACGGCAATGTATCAGGCAAAGGACGCCGGGCGACGAGGCTACAAATTTTTCAAAGCAGCCATGAATGTCCGGGCAGCGGAACGCCAATCCATCGAGGTCAGTCTTCGGCGAGCCATGGAACTCAACGAATTCCATCTGCACTATCAACCCATCATCGATCTGCGGACGGGCCAAATCACCGGCGCGGAAGCGTTGCTGCGCTGGACCCATCCTGTTCGGGGGTCAGTCCCCCGCGCGCAGTTTATTCCCGTCGCGGAAGATTGCGGCCTCATCATACCAATCGGAAATTGGGTCCTTCATGAAGCATGCAGACAGGCGCGCTCCTGGCAGGATGCCGGGCTACCGCATCTGGGCATGGCCGTGAATATCTCCGCGGTCGAGTTTAGAGGCGGGAAACTGCTCGAACGCGTGTTTTCGGCACTCGACGACACCGGTCTGGACCCGAGATATCTCGACGTAGAAATGGCCGAGAGCGTTCTGATGAAGCATCCTGAATCGACTGCATCCATCCTAAAGCAATTGCGGGCAAAAGGTGTGCGGGTGTCGATAGACGATTTCGGTACGGGTTACTCGAGTCTAAGCCAACTCTGGAAGTTTCCCATCGATTCGCTCAAGATCGACCAATCCTTCATCCGCCAGATCGCCACGTCTCCCGACGACGCCTCCCTGGTAATTGCCATGATCAGTATGGGGCAAAGCCTCAAACTTCGCGTGATCGCCGAAGGCGTTGAGACACAGGACGAGTTGAGCTTTCTGCAAGAACACCACTGCGACGAGGCGCAGGGATATTATCTCAGTCGACCAATGCTTCCCGCAGAATTCGCGCGGTTGCTCGGAGACGGCCCACTGCAAGGATCGTTTCCCGGTCACGGCGGTGATCCCGACGCTGATCGCTGGAAACGCCATCCAGCCGCATGACTCTCAAACATTGTCTATCGGGCACAAAGCCGGTGAATGCGAACGGGTAACTGTCGATCACCGATCACGAGCGAGCCGGCTGCACCCTTAACCCGCTGTAAACGACGATGGTTGGTCTCAATGATCCGTTTCGTAAGCTGGTGCGTTCCAATCTATAGGCGCGGTTTGGGCCAACACCCTTTCACTGCCTCCAGCGAGGGCGCACGACATGAACGAAAGCCGCCGTGACGACGGGCGCCCTGAACAGATTCCTCCGCTTCGCGACGCTGATTGGCCGCTTGAAGGGATTTTCGATGCTGTGAACGACGGCATCTTCATTTCAGATCCGAAAACGTTGCGGTTCACCCAAATCAACAAACCCGGTTGCGCCATGTTCGGGTACAGCGACGCCGAACTCATCGGCCATGATATTGGATCGCTCTCCAGCGGCATTCATCCCTACACCCAGGCGGGGGCACTCGATAACAACGAGAGACTACGCGAGGGCGCCGGGCAGGCGTTCGAGTGGCAATGCAGGACCAAGACCGGCAAACTGTTCTGGACCGAAATCTCGGTGGGGTTCGCGCAGACCGGCACTACGGCCGCGGTCGTTGCTATCATTCGCGATATTACGCGGCGCAAGAACATGGAGCATGAGTTGAAGCTCGCCCTTGAGAAAGCCTCGGCGGCCAACACGGCGAAGTCGACGTTTCTGGCGAGCGTAAGTCACGAATTGCGCACGCCGCTGAACGCCATAATTGGCTTCTCCGACTTGATGTTGACCCAACGGCTTGGCCCGCTCGGTAATCCCCGCTATGTGGAATATATCGGCGATATCCACAGAAGTGGATTGCAGCTTCTTGCGTTGATCGACGACCTTCTGGACCTGACCCGGATCGACGCTGGCAAGATGACTCTCAGCGAGCGCGAAATTTCGCTCCCACTGTTGATTGCGGATGCGCGCCTGACGGTCGAATTGCAAGCCAAGAAATCCGATGTAGAAATTTTGATCGATCTTCCCGCCGGCCTTCCGAACGTTTGCGGCGATGAACGCCGCATTATGCAGATCGTCCTGAACCTGCTTTCGAACGCCATAAAATTCACGCCCAGGGGCGGAACCGTGACCGTCCGCACTTCGCGCTCCGCGAATGGATTGTCGCTCGAATTCCATGACACCGGCATCGGCATCGCCGAGTCCGATATGCAAAGAGTGCTTGAGCGGTTCGATCAGGTTGACAGCATGGTCTCACAAAAACATAAGGGTTTCGGGCTCGGCTTGCCTATCGTCAAGCATCTGATCGAACTACACGGCGGCTCGCTCAGCATCGAGAGCGGGTTGGGCGTCGGGACCACGGTGAGTGTCCTATTTCCCGCCCACCGCGTTATCGAGGCGACAAGCAGCGCGGCAGCTTGAGGCGTTCCCGCAAAGTACCGGAGCGCAGCGCGCTCGATGGCGCCGATCGATCGATCTTACGCGCATTCGTAAGGGCAGTTGCATAAGCCGGCTTGGAGAGAAGATGATAACCGCGTACATATCCTCAGAGCGCGCGACGTGCACGCTAACGACAAATTTCTGCGCCGAGCAATCGCCTGCCTCCCGACGAACGTGATCGGCACGTAGGCTGTGGATAGTCACGACACACCCATTCTTGAACCGCCCGCAAAGCGCATTCACGCTGCCAACGCGATGCCCAGAAGCCCGAAGTTTGAACCGCTTATCCGCCATCGGCATCGGGTCACGGTTAGACGTGAAACTCGCCACCAAAAAAACTTCAATATTCGTAGCGATATCAATGCGCTGCCAGACTCTTGGGTGGGTCAATATTGCGCGTAACCTTACAGTTTGAGTCAGTTGATCGGGCAATTTCGTGATAGACAAACCAACGCATTGGCTCGGTACGGATTCGGACCGAACTCCCGATATCTTTAGGAACATTGTGGGCGCACTGTGACTTGCTGGCTTGAACCTGACGGGTCGCCACAGATGCCGCGCTATTACTTCAACATTGTCGATCCGGACGGCACAATTCCGGACATGGAAGGCACCGACCTTCCCGACATCGACGCTGTAAGGGTAGAGGCCTTAGCTTCGGCCAGAGAAATGATCGCGGATACGGTCAGGCACGGCGGCATCGTTGATGGCCGCGCATTTCAGATCGTAGATATTACGGGAGCGGTCGTCCTCACGGTCTCCTTCAAGGAAGTCGCTTCTTAGAAATGCGAATTCCGCGTTTCTCCTTGATCGATTGATGGCGCTTAGGCTGGCCGCCGTCGATTGCGACTTCTCAGATGGCTACCTCCACATTCTGAGCACGTCGGGTGCGACGGTCGATTGCAGGCCCTAGGTGCGATCCCAGATTAGTGTTCAATTTTGAACAGCGCGGCCTCCTGACCGCTGAATATCATGAGCACCTCAAGTTGGGGTCAGGCGTATGCAAGCCAATGAAAAGATTGCTGATTTTCTCGACCGGGCTGAAAAGGTTCGGGAAATTGCACGGGGATTATTCGACCAAGCCGAGCGCCGGATTGTTCTACGCTTCGTGGCTGACAGCCTGAAGTTCGTCGAAACGAGCGCCGGCAGCCCTCCGCGCTGACATACGATCTTCTAGGGTGAAAACCCAATAAATTCGTTGTCGGCTGAATCGGTTGCTGATTCTCTGTGCTTGCGTGATTCGGAGCAGAGACGATGCGGCGTAATCTATTTTGGCTGAGCGACGATCAGTGGCGGCAGATCGAACCACATTTGCCGGCGGATGTGCGTACGCCTGCCGATTTCGAAAGTCGGGGCACGGAGTCGAATTCGTTGCTCACGTGACGGGCGCGAGAGTTCCAGTGGCCATTTGAAGATTTGGACGCATCCCAATCGGGACTGGGCCCCAAGTCTCGGGTCCCGAGGTAATTTGGGCCACCGTCGATTTTTCTAAGGGTTAGCCCGATCGAAAATAGAGAATCCGCGCCCAGTCCCTCTTCCTCCGCCACTTATACCCGGGACTAACCTCTCCGCCCCGTATTTGGCCGGCAAAAACGCCAATACCCCCGCGGCTTTCCCACCGAACCTGTTAACCGACCTATCGGCGCCGGGGCCCAAATTCGTCTCTCTCAAGTCTATTCTCTCCGAAGCTCATGACTCCGGGGAAACGGTACGGATTTTTGGGCGCCTGTTCTTCCGGTGTTGTTCGACGCAGTGAATCGGCGCAGTTCGAATTTCTCGCCTGGGGCGCGAAAGAACCCCGTATCAAATTTTCTTAATTGATTGGCAGCGGATTTCGATTTTCTCGCTATCCAAGATCATCTGACCGACGCGCCAAGCAGAGGCACACGTTATGCGTTATGAGCCGATTGAGATGTCAGGAGTTGACCCAAAGCGGACACTTGCCAGCATCGCGACCAACCTTGAAGAGCACCGGCACCCTCCGTCCGAATCGGCCTATATTGTTCGTGGGCCCGTCGCTTTTGCGATGGATATTTCCCTTACGGACGTCTCACCCGCCTCACGCTCGGCGTGAGCAAAGCTTGGCTCATTTGTCACCATGACCAATGTTCTCTCCCGATCCTTTCCGCCGCCTCGCAATTGGCAGGATTTCGAACGACTCTGCTATGATGTGTATTCCCGCTTCTGGCAGACCAGCGATGCCGCGATGAACGGCCGCGTCGGCCAGCCGCAAGCAGGCGTCGACGTTTACGGTCACGACAGACGCGAAAACGCCTTCGTCGGCGTTCAGTGCAAAGGCAAGGATCAGACTTACGGTAGCGCGCTGACATCAAGCGAGCTGCGCGACGAGGTCGAGAAGGCGAAATCTTTTGTTCCGAAGCTCGATGTCTTCGTCCTTGCTACCACGGCGCCCAACGATCAAGCCATTCAGACGCTCGCGCGAGAGGTCAGCGAAGAGCACAAGAAGACGGGTCTGTTCGAAGTGCGTGTCGAAGGCTGGACCACGCTCAGTCAGCGCGTCACCGACCACGAGGACCTGATCCGCAAATACTTCTCCGACCTCGCGCCCTTCGATGTCGTCGAAAGGATCGGCGCCGGGTTCGCGATAACGCGCGCTGAAGGCGACGAGACGCGCGCCGTGATCGAACGCAATCAGACGACATTGCTCAGCGCGATCGAGCGCACCGATCCGTCCGACCCGCTGCAAAATCGCATCGCCGCGTTGACCAAGATCGTCGAAGACGGATCGCCCGAAGCCGGTCTCAAAGCGCTGGAACGACTCTGGACGGCAGAAGTGGCCAAGGCCTCGCCCCGCAATCGTTACCGCATGCGCGCCAATATCGGCTTTGCCAAGCTGATGCTGGGCCACAAAGCTGACGCGATCGCCGATCTCAGGACTTCGGCAGCCGAAGATCCTGCTTGGCCGCCGGCGCAAGCCGTTCTTGCGACCGCTGAGCTTCTCGACGGCCAAAAGGATAAAGCCTACGCGACGGCGAAACGTGCGCTTGCCGCGGATTCCAGTGCCCATCAAGCTAGCCTCGTCATTCTAGAGGCGGCGCCCGACACGCTTTCCCTGGCCGAACTGGAAGCAGAAATCCCTTTGGCTCACCGAGAGCGGGCCGACATTCTGCTGAGTCTTGCCCGCCGCGCTCGGACCTTGCACGACGGCGCGGCGCGGGTGCGCTATCTTGCGGAGGCCGACAAGCGGCATGGTCAGGATTGGCGGGTTCTGGAGGCGCAAGCCGAGCCGCTGCTCGAACGCATCTTTGCCGTCGACGGCATCGTGTTCACCCACGTCGTGCCGGCGGATCTGGTGGCCGATTTCAATCGGGCGATCGACTCCTTGCAGCAGTCCTGGGCCATCATCAGCAAGCGCGACAATGTCCTTCTGGGCGCCCATGTCGCCGCCAATCTTCTCGGCGCCCTTGATGTTGCGGGACGGACCCGCGAATACGAGCAGCTTCTAACAGACACGCTCAACGCGGCGCCGGAGTTTCCGCCCTTCCTACGCCGCTATGCGCGACGCATGATCGAGGCCGGCGACTGGGCCTCGGTCGCCAAAGCCATCAATCGCATTCCAGCGGAAGATGCCGAACTGCCCGACCGGCTTCTCAAGATCCAAGCGCGCATTCACCTAGGCGAAGCCCGCGAGGCTCTTGCGGATGCGCGCGCGCTCGAACTGGACTTTCCCGGCGACCGCACTGGGGAGATTGCCGCCGCGCTGCAGATCGAGGCGGCCGCTGCGGCCAAGATCATGGACGAAGTCGTCAACGAGGTTCTCGCGCGCTGGCCGACTTCGGTGTTGCTGCGCTCGATCGCACACAACAACTTTCCGGAAGATCATCCCCGGCGTGCGTCGCTGCTCGGCGAAATCGGCGAGCTTGCCAAGTCTCTCAACGATCCTGGCGAGCGCATGTATGCAGCCGACGCGCTGTACGGCGCGAAGCGGTTCTCGGACGCCGCCGACATGTACACGCCGCTTTATGCACGGGACAAAGACACGCCGATGTTGTTCCGCGGTCTCAAGGCGCTGTTGTTCGCCGAGCGGCGCCGCGAAGCCCGCGAGCTGTTCGAAAGCCTTTCGCCGGAGTTGAAGGTGATGGCCCGTTATGCCGATCTGGGCGTGGCAATCTACGAGCATTCTGGTTTGCTGGCTGAGGCGCGCAATCTCGTGGAAATGAGGCTTGCGCGCGACGATGCGCTGATCCGGCGCCTCCACTGGCTGAGCCTCAACGAACGGATCGGCGACCACGCGGCCATCATCGCCTGGCTCGAAAACGTGCCGCCGGATGTTGTTGGCATGCCGCAGGAGCTGATGCAGCTTGCGCTCGCTATCGATCGTCACCTTCACGATCCCAAATGCTTCCCCGTTGCTTACCGGGCGCTGCGCGCGGCCTATAGCGATCCCGACCTGCACGCGATGTACGTTATCGCGCTCGTGTTCATGGGCCGCACGCGTCAGGCCTCGAACGGATTCGAGCAGCCAAACGTTGTGGTGCCCGATACTGCAGTGTTGCTTTCCGAAAAGGATGGTCCCCGCAAGCTGGTCCGCATTCTCGAGACGGCACCCGAGCCCAAGATCGAGCGGGGCGAGATCGCGCCCCACACCGAGCTCTGGTCGCGCCTTATCGGCCGCAAGGTCGGCGATGAAATCGAGATGCCTTCCGTCGGCATCACACCCAATATCTATGTCATTCGCGAGATTCGCGACAAATATCTTCATGCGCATTTCCGGTCACTGGAAGAGTTCGAGAGCCTCTTTCCGGGTCATCACGCGCTGGGCTCCTTTGTTATCGACGAATCGAAAGGCGACGAGAAGTTCAAGCCGCTGTTCGATTCGCTCAAGCGCCGCGCGGAGTTCGCGAAGGAACTGACCGATCTCTACCGCCGCGGCCAGACCGCACTGATGCTCCTGGCGCGGTTCTCAGGCGTGTCGCCCTGCGAAGCCTGGGATTGGGTTGTGGCGCATCCCGATCTCGGGCTGCGTACTTGCGTCGGTATGGCTCAGGAGTTCAGCTCGGCGCGCGATGTGCTGGCCAAAAATCGCAAAGCCGTCATCGATCCTATCACGCTCTACGGCCTGACGCGCCTCGGCATCGCCGACACCATACGCCGCTGCTTCGAAGATCTGGGCGTGGTGCAAACCACACTCGACCTCTTCCGCCGTCTCGCCGCGGAACGGGCGCTCGATATCGGCAAGAAGCACGGCACGATGAGCTGGGACGGCACGCACTACCGGATGATCGAGCTCGATGATGCTTACAATCAGCGTAAGGTCGAGGAAGCAAACGCCGCTCTCGCCTTCGCAGAAAGTCTGACCTTGCTGCCCGCCGAGCCGGGTCAAGGCGTCCCACAAATGGTGCGTGACATCTTCGCGGAAAGCGATCCCGCCTTTCTCGACACGCTCTACGCCGTCCAAGGCACTGGGCGTGTATTTTACTGTGACGATCACGTGCTGCGCCTGCTGGTCCGCGAGGCGGCTAGTTGCGATGGCGTCTGGACCCAGCCCGCCGCCATCCAAGCGACTTTGGACGAAGCGCTCACGAGCGACACGTACTTCGATGTCGTTGGCGCTTTGGTCGGCGCAGACTATCGGCTCACCGCGATCGACCATCGTGCAACGCTCCATCAACTTGCCAAGGATGGCTGGGCGCTATTTGGCGGGCGATTATGGGGCGACTTTCCAAATTACGCGCAGGTTCTCGACCGGAGTCGAGATCGGCGCGTTCGCGACGTTCACAAATGTGTCCGCGCACCAGTTCGGCGAAGGTAGCTTTGACAAGGGAATCGTTATTCGCATTCCGTTGGAGTGGGCATTGCCACTATCGACGCAAACAGAATTTGCAACCGACCTTCGACCGGTACAGCGCGATGGAGGGCAACGTCTGGAGGGGGATACAACTCTTTATGATGAGACCCGCCGACTGGGGAGTGACGAGTTTCTTAAAAATTTGGACGAAAGCGTAGACCCATAGAGAGCGTCGAGTTCGCCTTCGATTTGGAGAAGCTTGATGTCTGATCCGAGCGATGCGTTTGTATGTTCGATTCGCACAAGGCTCGAATCCGGGCGCGACTTCAGGCCGACGCGTCAATGATTCTCGCTCAGACTGCCGATGAGAGACCTTTTTGTTGGCGTTGCCCGGGATGCGACTTCCGGACCCTTCTTTCCGATCGCGACCTTGACCGTTCCATCGGGAACCTGGTCGCTGATGAACACGCAGCCGCCCCTGGAACAAATTGAACCGCTTTACACGTCAGATTAATGCAAACAAAGAAGTTAAGGCCGCAAACACAGTTCTGACAGAGGACGCATGGTGGAAGGACTCGACGGACGCGAGTGCAAACACTGGGTTCCGAGAGCGGAACGGCCCGTAGCTAAGGCCATGACCGTATATGCCGAACCTAGCAGTCCGCAGGAACTTCGAAGTCTGGAGGCGTTGCAAGATCTATTCCGCCCGCATTCCCCGGATGACATTGGAGTTGCAAGGTCGCGCAAGTCGATTCAGACATGAGTATCAGGAACTTATGTCGTCGGACCGAGGACAATCATGGCGCACCCGGCAGGTGAATCGGAATCGGATGTTCCTCGGCTCATTTTCGACCGCCGCCTCAAGCTGGAATTTCACGGTTCAAGCGTCACGTCGGATGCTGGGTTGCTCGCCTACCGTGAACTGGATGATGCGCTCGGCCTGACCGAGCTCGCCGGTGGGATGCTGTCCGAGAGCCGTCGCGGCAAGAACACACGCCACGTTCTGATTGGTCTCTTACGTCAATCCGTGTTCGGTCGTCTTGCCGGATACGAAGATGTAAACGATGCCGAGCGTCTGGCGCGCGATCCCGCGATGCGCTGGGTTGTCGGCGGACATGCGGTTGCCAGGCAGGCGGCATCGGCAAGTCAGATTGGACGCTTTGAGACGGAATGGCTGACGCGCGATCACAATCTCGCCGCGCTTGCCAATCTCAGCGGGCAATGGATCGACCGGGTTCATGGCCGCCGTCCGCCCAAAGCCATCGTGCTGGACATGGATTCCAGCGTCAGCCCGACCCATGGCGAACAGGAAGGGACGGCGTACAACGGCCACTTCGGTTGCACCTGCTATCACCCGCTGTTCGTGTTCAACCAGTTCGGCGATCTGGAACGTTGCGCGCTACGATCCGGCAACGTCCATTCCGCCGATGGATGGCATGATGTTCTGGAGCCGGTGGTCGCACGTTACCGGACGCGGAACATGCGCCGCTACTTCCGCGCCGATGCTGCGTTTGCGAACCCCGAGGTCTACGAGTTCCTCGAAGCCGAGGGATACAAGTATGCGATCCGGCTTCCTGCCAATCAGGTTCTTCAGGAACGCATCGCCCATCTGCTCAAACGTCCCGTCGGGCGTCCGTCGCACGAGGTTCGACGCTTCTACGCCAACTTCAGCTACCAGGCACAGAGCTGGAAAATGCCGCGCCGCGTGGTGGCAAAGGTCGAGTGGCATCCGGGCGAGCTTTATCCCCGTGTTGGTTTCATCGTCACCAACCTGTCGCGCCCGGCCGAGCGTGTCGTCGGCTTCTACAATCAGCGCGGCACCTGCGAACAGTGGATCAAGGAAGGCAAGAACGCCGTGAAGTGGACGCGGCTGTCGTGCTGCTCCTTCGCCGCCAACGCCGTCCGGCTTCAGCTTCATGCGCTGGCTTACAATCTCGCGAACTTCATGCGGACGCTGGCATTGCCGGAGACCGTCAAGCACTGGTCGCTGACCAGCCTGCGAGAGAAGCTCGTCAAGATCGGCGCGAGGATCGTCGCACATGCGCGCTACGTCACCTTCCAGATGGCAGAGATCGCCGTGCCGAGCGAGTTGTTCGCGGAGATTCTGAGGCTGATCGATGGACTGCGGCCACCACCAGCCCCGGCCTGAGGGCTGGGATCGTGCAATGCATAATGATGACGGGAGGAGTGTGTCCGGATGCCAGGAAAATCACGACGAAACAGCCAGCTGGGCTTGGTCCTGCCTGGGCGGGGACGCCGCCCGCGGCAAAAACGTCCGCTCGGGCTTCAACAGGCCTCGCAAGAGTGGTATTGTCCGCTCCAATCTGGGGTCATCCGGGGAATGTCGGACTATAACAATGCCACGAACTGGGATTGGTCGTCGGAAACTCAAGAAGCTGATACGGTCCTTGGATTGCCGCGAGCGGGGTTGCGGCTTTGATTTCACTTGAGGGCCGAGATTCATCTCGGCCGCGCCAACAATATTGGGGGAAACACATGTCGCTTCACACCGCCGCACGTTCACGCACGGCTCTCAAATCGTCTGCCTCATTCAATTGGTCGAAGGCGGCCATCTCCGGGATGGGCGCGAGTCTGCTCGTAGCGTTTCCGCTGTTCGCGTCTCCGGCTGTCGCCAATCCGTCGGCTGGCGCAGTCGCGACGGGCTCGGCCTCGATTGCAGCGCCGTCATCGAACAAAACGCAAGTCAATCAATCGAGTGAAGACGTCGTCATCAATTGGTCGAGCTTCAATGTCGGTGCGGGTCAGACCACGCAGTTCGTTCAGCCCAACGCGCAGGCCATCGCCGTCAACCGCATCGGCGGCAACACGCCGTCGCAAATTCTGGGGACGCTCGATGCGAACGGCCGCATCGTTCTGATCAACGGCAACGGCATGCTGTTCGGCAAGGGCTCGCAGGTGAACGTCGGCTCGCTCGTTGCGACATCGACCGGCGGCTCTGATGCAAATCTTCTGGCCGGAAAGTTCACGCGGACGGGCAACCCGAACGCGTCGATTGTCAATCAAGGCCGGATCGCTGCGAGCCAGGGCGGTTTGGTTGCGCTCGTCGCGCCCAATGTGACGAACGCCGGAACGGTCAATGCGAAGTTCGGCACGGTCGCGTTGGGAGGTGCCAACAAATTCTCCGTCGACTTTACAGGCGACGGTCTCGTTTCCTTTGCCGCACACGGCGCAGGTCCTGCCAGTGTCACCAACACGGGCGTCCTCGCAGGTGCAAACATCTCGCTGACGGCCCGGGCCGCCGAAGGCGTCGCCACGGGCGTGGTCAACGTAAGCGGAATCGTCGTCGCGCAGACTGCACATGATACCGGCGGCACGATCGTCCTCGATGCGGGCGACGGTGGTGAGGTATCCGTGTCGAACGCGAAGCTCAATGCGTCCGGCACCAATGGCGGCGGCAACATCATGGTCGGCGGCGCGAAGGACGGCACCGTCACCATCGACAGCGCCAGCATCATCAAGGCCTCGGGCATGCAATCCCGAAACGGCGGCAGGATCGAGACTTCGGGCGATACTGTCTCCATCGGCGGCGAGATCGATGCGGGAAAGGGCGGACACTGGTTTGTCGATCCGGTGAACCTCACCGTCGATGCCGCTGCGGCCACGACCATCGAAGACTCGCTCGACGCCGGCACAAGCGTCGAGCTCAAGACGACAAAGACGACCGCAAGCGGCCCGGGAACGACATCGAGCGGCCCCGGCGACATCACCATCGATGCCGCGTTGACCTGGAGCACGACTGCGACGCTCACGCTCAGTTCCTATCACTCGATTCTCATCGATGCGCCGGTGAGCGTTGCCGGCAAGGGCAGGCTCATGCTGCTCACAAACAAGGAAGGCACGGACGGCGACCTGTCATTCGCCGATGGCGACGTGACGTTTGCCAAGCTGAACAGTGCTCTTTTTATCAACAGCGCGCGTTACACGCTCGTCGACAATATCGCGACGCTTGCGAGCGATATCGCGGGCGATCCGTCCGGCAATTTCGCGTTGGCCAGGGACTACAACGCCAAAGCCGCCGGGACTTATACATCGTCTCCGATCGCGACAACCTTTTCCGGCATCTTCGAGGGACTCGGCAACACGATTTCCAATCTCTCGATCGACGATACCAATGTCGGCGACAATGTCGGCCTGTTCGCCGACGTGAACGGCTTTAGCACCGGAGTCTCTAATATCGATTCGCTGGGATTGATCAACGTCAACGTCAGCGGAAATTCAACCACCGACGGAGGCACCGGAGGTCTGGTTGGCTATGGGAGCGGAAACTTCTACGAGGATTTCGTGACGGGAAAGGTCTCGGGAGGCTTCAGCACCGACGTCACTAACACCAACGTTGGCGGACTTGTCGGCGGCGCCGCCAACATCAGCGATTCCTATTCCACTGCCACAGTGACGGGAGGCATCCAAAGCCTGGTTGGCGGTTTGTGCGGCGGTTGCGGCATTATTACGAACTCCTATGCGACTGGCAACGCGTCAGTCGTGTCCGGAGGCGAGCCGAATTATGGCGACACGGGTGTCGGTGGCCTGGCAGGCAGTGCCAATAACGTCAGCAACTCCTACGCAACCGGCAATGTGACGGGTGGATCGGGCACCGAGGTAGGCGGGCTCGTGGGCTCCGTCCTTTCAATCAGTGACTCCTACGCGACCGGAACGGTAACGACGGGCAGTAACGGCTTCGCCGGAGGCCTGGCGGGAACTCAGCCGCAATATAATTCTTCCAGCGAAATCAGCGGCTCCTGGGCGAGCGGCAACGTGAACGGCGGCGACAACACAGACGTCGGCGGACTGGTTGGTCAGAGTAATGGGAGCATCGCCAGTTCCTACGCGACCGGCAACGTGACGGGAAGCGGTGCAAACGCCTACGGCAATGCAGCAGCCGGCGGATTGGTTGGTTTCTACAACAGCAGTACTTCCGGCTCGGAGATGACCGATTCCTATGCAACGGGCACTGTGACGGGCAATGGATCTGCCGATGTCGGCGGGCTGGTTGGAATAAATTATATGCCGATAATCAATTCCTATGCGACTGGCGTCGTAAAAGTGAACAACAGTCCAGACGCAGATGTTGGAGGCTTGGTCGGATACAACTCGGGGGCTTTTCCTGGCGGCTCGATCAGCGGTTCCTTCGCGATCGGCGCTGTGACAGCGACGAATAGTACTTCTGCCTATGTGGGTGGGCTGGTGGGGCTCAACGATCAGGATGGAGCGATCACAAATTCCTATACGTCGACCGGTGCCGTGACGGGCGGCAGGGACGAATTCGTCGGCGGGTTGGTTGGCGGTCTCACCAACGGGGCCACGGTCGCCGATTCTTATTCTGCCGGCGCTGTGACGGGCGGAAAGGGCAGCGAGACAGGTGGTCTCGTTGGCTCCGACGGAACCGGCGGCATCACGGATTCCTATTGGGACACGACGACAAGCGGGATCACGAATTTGAGCCAGGGCGCGGGCAACGTCGTCAACGATACCGGCATCACGGGATTGACGACTGGGCAATTGCAGTCGGGACTCCCGACGGGATTTGATCCCGCGATCTGGGGCGGGAATGCGACGATCAATGGAGGATTGCCGTATCTGCTCGCGCTGCCGCCGTCCTAAACCGCACCCGCCTGGAATGTTCTGGACTAACGAAAATTCATAGCTGGCGCAATCGCTCGGCCGCCGGCGAGGCTTTCGTGAATGCTGGCTGAACACCTGATAAACTCATCGGAACTGAAGAGGTATAATCGACGAGCAAAGAATTCCCGGTTACACATCAATTTTCAGCTGTGAATCGAATGTCACACAGCAGATTTCAGGCATTATTAAGTTCGACTCGAACACAAAAAAAGCGGCAATAAGCGGATTTGAATCCACTTATGGCAACAACGGCTCACCAACTTTGACGCCGGTGTCAGAGAAACTGGACTAATGTTTCTCGTGGTGCAAATTCGCCAGGCGAATCAAAACCAACGCGCCATGATTCAGCAGGGTCGTGCAACCCGAACCGCCGATTTCTTGCTTCGTGTGATCGACCCCGCCCTTCTTCCGGCATGGACGATGGGCTTAAGGGGAGCGACTGACATCGGCTCCGATCGGCACTTTCAATTTATGTACATGGCTCGGGCCCGGTTCCTCAGTCTGGAAGACAGCTTTCTCCAGCATCGCAACGGCCTGATGGACGAAGGCGCGTTTGTCGGCCATGTCGAAGCATTCAAAATAAACGTACTTTTTCTCGGTCATGTACGAGCATAATCGGATCATGAGGCATTCGTCCTAATCGCCATTTCGGTAGAGCGTGCATTCAGGCCAAAGCCGCGCCACAAGAATATTTGCGGAAAACGATGGGCAGTATCTTCGGTTGTATATTATTTTCGGTGGGGGCGGGCCGAAGCGGACTGGGAGCGGAATACACCCTGGGGTGGCGCGTGGACCGAGACGGTTTTGCATGCCTTTGTAAACTCGGGCGACGGAAGCAGTCCGAGTGCAGGCCTGACCAATGTCGGCGGCAAACTTTTTGGAACCACTTCTTCTGGTGGTGCAAACGGCGACGGAACCGTGTTTTCTCTGACTCCCGGCGCACCGGGAGCGCCGTAGGTTGAGAACGTGATCTATTCGTTTTGCAGCAAACCGAATTGCACCGATGTCTCAGGGCCTGATGCCGGGCTCATTAATTCGGCGGCACGTTGTATGGCACTACCCAGAGCGGAGGGGCAAATGGCCAGGGCACGGTGTTTTCGCTGAAACCTTGATAACGCGGTTGCGCCGGTTCGATGCAAAGCCACTCCGCGCGTTGCGATCGCACGTGTAGCAAATTATGGCGACTTAAGCCGATCCCAGAATACGTTTGTCTCGCCATTGTCTCAAGGTCGAAGGAGCCCCTGAGTCAGTCTGACTTATCGATGCGCAGCGCCGCGAGCCCGGCCCGAGCCCAGGGGTCGGACAAGAGCTGCGGCGCTGGCTGCCCCAGGTCTGTCGGCGCGGCCGTCTTGAAGAGAAACGCGGCGCTCTCGCCTCCGTCCCCTTCCATGCGACGCATGATCTCCGCCGTGCGCGATTCGCTCGTGGTGATCGTCAGGATGAGCAGGTTGGGGACGCCCAAGGCTGTCTTATATATCCGATGGGCCAGGAGGTCGCGGTACGCGGCGACTTTTCCCAGATATGAGGACTGATGGGCGTTCGATCGTGCGACCGGCATGGTGCCGCGATCAGCTTCGAGTGCGAAAAAGCGATACGACTTCTTCCCGGCGTCCTCATATTCAAGACCAAACATCCCGTCTGGTGCCACGCTGTCGCCAGACGGCAGCGGAATCCGAAGAGGCGTTGCCGACGCCCGAGTACCTTCCGGCGCGCGGGCGAGTATTTCAGGCCACCCGATAAATCGAAGTTTTGGATAACAACGAGCGGCAATCTCTAACGAAGCGAGCAATTCGCAGATCATCAGCGAGTGTGCGAATTGCCTATGAGCATTCGATGCCAGGAACGTGCACGCTCCGTGCTCGCCTTCGCCGTGGTCGCGTAGAACGTGCCGTGCGCCCTCCCCGCTTTCATAGATGGCCGGTTGATATAGAGCGCCTGCGAACTGCCACTGCTGGATCGGCCGGTCGAGGTAGCCCTCGTGAAATAAATCGCCCAAGCGCTCCTTGAACCGGGTCTCTGACGCGCCGCCCACGAACGCATGGATGTATGTCGAAGGCAGATAGCGATAGCGGGCCAGCACGCGGAAGATTTCTAGGTCGCGCGCGGTCAGTTCAATACGCTTGCCGGTTCTCGTGCGGCGCATTCGTGAGCGGCGAGATGTTGTGTCCATGGCGCGGCCATATCGCAGCACCGCGCCGGAAAC
>Ga0302326_10013923_pt1 | contig 17049 bp, 7 predicted proteins | sample Palsa_T0_3_FD_202264 | JGI IMG/M metagenome (GOLD analysis project Ga0302326, IMG submission 202264) | Peat permafrost microbial communities from Stordalen Mire near Abisko, Sweden - Palsa_T0_3 | ecosystem: Environmental > Terrestrial > Soil > Palsa > Peat permafrost | place: Sweden: Abisko...
TGACACACAGGGGTTCTCTACCAAGGACCTAAAGACTCCTTGGTGGCAGCGAATCTTTGGCGCACCAAAAGCAAGAATGGAAGACGATCTCCACTCCGGAACTTCTACTTACACGATTACCGGCCACTTGGAATATATAGATATTTTTGACACTCTTCGTACAACGGATTATTGCTACCAATTTGAGGGAAAAACCGGGGGCGAGTTTACCGCGTGCCATGCGGGAATCGCGCAGACTAAAACTTCGAAGAGTTCGCCGGAACCGGGGCTACGCTCTTCCAAGTGCTCGACTCCGGCAGGGCGGGGCACGCGGGAATCCACCTGAATTCAAAAGAGGACTGCCTTCGTGGTAAAACTTTCCCATGTCTGCTGAGGGGCGTCAGCCTACGTTTCTTGTCGTGAGCACCTATGAGAAGGGTCAACCTTTTCTGGAGGAGTTGACGCGGCTGGGGGCTCGGGTTGTTTTTCTTACCGTCGACAAGTTGCGGGATGCGGATTGGCCGTTTGCTTCGCTGGCCGAGTTCCACACCATGCCGGAGCAGATGGCGGTGGAGCAGGTTCTGCATACCGTGATGTGGCTGGCGCGGACGCGGCATTTTGATCGCGTCGTCGCGCTGGATGAGTTCGACATGGAGACGGTGGCGGCCATCCGGGAGCACATGCGGATTCCGGGGATGGGGCTGACGACGACGCGGTACTTTCGCGACAAGCTGGCGATGCGGGTCAAGGCGAGCCGGCTGCATATCCCGGGACTGCATGTGCCGGAGTTTTCGCCGGTCTTCCATCATGCGGACATTGATCACTTCCTGAAAAACACAGAGGGGCCGTGGCTGCTGAAGCCGCGTGCAGACGCGAGTGCGATCGGGATCCGCAAGATTCGGCAGGCGGAGGAGATCTGGCCGATGCTGGAGGAGCTGGGGGATCGGCAGAGTTACTTCGTTCTGGAGAGATTTGTGCCGGGGGAGATTTTTCACGTCGACGGCATCACCAGCGACCGGGAGGTGCTGTACGCGGCGGTCCACAAATATGGCAAGCCGCCGATGCAGGTGATGCATGAGGGCGGAGTGTTCACGACGCGGACGCTGGATCGCGAGGGCGAGGAGGCGCGGGCGCTGACCGCTGTCCACCGGGAATTTTTGCCGGCCATTGGCATGGTGCGCGGAGTCACGCATACGGAGTTCATCCGCGCGCATGCGGATGGGCGGTACTACTTTTTAGAGACGGCGGCGCGGGTCGGGGGAGCGTTCATTGCGGACGTGATGGAGCATGCCTGCGGGATGAATCCCTGGGTGGAGTGGGCGCGGATTGAGTGGGCGGCGGCGGTGGGGGAGGAATATCGTCTGCCGGAGTTGAAGCAGGAGTATGCAGGCAGCGTGATTTGCCTGGCGCGGCAGGAGGCGCCGGATACGTCGGCCTATGATGCGCCGGAGGTTGCCTATCGGATGCAGAAGCATCATCATGCCGGGTTGATTGTGCGGTCGACGGATGCGGAGCGGGTGCGTGTCATCCTGGAGGAGTATGCGGGGCGGTTTGCTGCGGATTTTGGGGCGGCGATGCCGGTGCCGGATCGGCCTACGGCCTGATGGCTGTATGAAGGCGAAGGGCAAAAATCAAGATGAGTGGGCGCGGATTCCCGGAATGGGAACGGGAAAAGTCCGTGCTAACCTAAAAAGTTGGGAGCGGGTAGCTCAGTTGGTAGAGCATCGCCCTTTTAAGGCGTTGGTCCTGGGTTCGAGCCCCAGCCCGCTCACCAAATTGTCATCCTGGTTACGATTACTTTCGAGCACCAAAGTGCCAACCATAAACTCTATGGTGACATAGTGTTTCCCGCATTCCGAGCCGATACTCTGCATATTGGCGGTTACTGGATGCGATGCCTTGTTCCACTTTGCCTTAACTTCGCATTGATGTAGAACGAGTTTCCACAGACCAGCATGGGTAACCAGAGGCGCAGGTATGTACGTCTGCAGCCGTGGTGCCGGGTGAGAGCGTCGGGTGGGGCGTCCGCGTGTGTGAACGGAGCGTATGAGCAAGGAAGAGAAAGACCGCGGAATCGACCGGGGAGAGCCGGTTGGGAGCGAAACGCCGGAGGATGTGGCCACGTTGTATTCGTGGGCCAATCTGCATGGCGCGAAGTACCGCGATTTTTCCGCGCCGCGGAGAGAGCATCGAGCACAGATGCGGGCGACGCAGGCGGCCGAGGCTGCGCGGACGGCTGAGGATGCAGCGAGCCAAAAATCAGAGAGCGGGCAGGCTGGGGCGGAGCACGCATCGCAGCAGGTGCCGCCGATGTCGGCGGAATTTTCGCAGGCCGGCAGTGTTGAGGAAGAGCCGCGGGTAACTTATGTCCGCGAATATGGGACGCCGGCCGCGCCGCGTGCGCCTGAGTTGCCGCGGACCGGGCAAGCGCCGCCGGCATATTATCCGCCGGCGCAGGGAAGTTCTGCTTATCAGGATCCATATCTTGCGCCACCGGCTAGTTATTCTGCGCCGGTGCCGGCGCGGCAGGAATCGCAGGGGCGGCCGCAGCAGCTGCAGCATCCGATGCCGGCTGAAAGGCAACATCAGGCGCCGGCTGCAGCGCAGCATCCTGCGCAGCCTCAGTCGCCTCCGCAGCGGATGACAGCGCCGTCGGAGTGGCAGTATGGGGAGGGTACGGCGGCAGGTCCAAGTACGGGGCCGGCTTTTCAGGAGACGCTGCAGCACTCGCGGGAGCGCATGGCTTCACGCTGGTTCGCGTTAAAGGGAGTTTTCAGCCATCCGCAAGGCGGGGAGCCGGAGGCGACCGTAGTCCGCAGCCGCGAGAATCGTCCGCCGGTGCTGGCGGTGTTTTCCCTGGCTGGCGGAGTTGGCAAGACGAGCCTGGTGGCGACGCTGGGGCGCGCGCTGGCTTCTTATGGGGAGCGCTCGTTGCTGGTCGATGCATCGCCCTTCGGCATGCTGCCCTACTATTTCGGTTCGCGCGACCGGCGTCCGGGAACGGTGCGGACATTTACTCCTCCTGGTGGCATGGCCGACGCGCCGGTGCATTTGCTGTCCCTGGATGGGGAGGCACACGACGCGGAAAACGCAAAAAACAGAGCCCAATCAGAAGAAAGTTTCAACGAGGAAATTACTCGCGCTGCCGTGGGCATGCAACGGGTTGTCATTGATCTGACCACCGCATCGGGACCCGCAGTCGCGCAGATCCTGCGGCTGGCCTCGACCGTGCTGGTGCCGGTGGTGCCCGACTTGAACTCGATCGTCAGCCTGGATGCGCTGGACAACTTCTTCGGCCAGCAAACGTCCGTCGATGGCCGCAGGGTGCAGCCCTACTATTTGTTGAACCAGTTTGACCCATCGCTCCCGCTGCATCTCGATGTGCGGGAGGTCTTGCGCCAGCAGCTGGGAGACCGCCTGCTGCCAACCGTCGTGCGCCGCACACCTGCCGTCAGCGAAGCCCTGGCGGAAGGTATGACAGTCATCGACTACGCTGCAAACTCCCAGGTAGCTGAGGACTACCTGAACATAGCTGCATGGCTGCGAAATGTTTCCGCGCCGGCGGCCGCCTCGCTTCGAGGCTTGCGCTGGTCTGAAAAGTGACGGCCACCGCGTCGACCGCAGGTGGCAGCCTGCGGACCGGCGGTGTGACTCTGCTGAAGCTGCTTCGCTACGCGCTGTTCATTCCAATTGCATTTCTGCTGTTGCAATTCATCACGCTCGACCTGACGTGGCCGCGGCAGGCAATGTTCGGCCTGTTGCTGGTCCTGCTGACACTCTGGCTGGATCGCGGCTCCGATAGCCATCTCATCACGCTGACGCTGATGTTCGTATCCATGGCGTCGACGGCGCGCTATGCCTGGTGGCGCTTTCACACGGTCTTTAACTTTTTTACGGACACAACGAAACACTGGGGCTGGCTGGACGCGTTCTTCATTCTCGTCCTGCTGGCTGCGGAAACTTACGCCTTCGCCATTCTCTTTCTCGGCTACCTGCAGACCATCTGGCCGCTGCGTCGCGCGCCCGTTCCTCTGCCCGATAAAACTGCCGACTGGCCGCACGTCGATGTCATCATCCCGACGTACAACGAGCCCCTCAGCGTGGTCCGGTACACGGCGCTGGCTGCTGCGGCGATCGATTATCCGCCGGAGAAATTTCACGTCTACATTCTGGACGACGGCAAGCGCGAGGAGTTCCGCAAATTCGCCGAGGAAGCCGGGGTCGGCTACGTCACCCGCAGCGACAACAAGCATGCCAAGGCGGGCAACATTAATAATGCGATGAAGAAGCTGACTTCGCCGTTCGTCGCTATCTTTGATTGCGACCACGTGCCGACGCGCAGCTTTCTGCAGGTGACGATGGGCTGGTTTCTACGCGACGCGCAGCTGGGCATGCTGCAGACGCCGCACCACTTTTATTCGCCGGACCCATTTGAGCGCAATCTCGGCCAATTCCGCGTCATCCCGAATGAAGGCGAGTTGTTTTACGGCGTGGTTCAGGATGGCAACGACTTCTGGAACGCGGCCTTCTTTTGCGGTTCCTGCGCGGTGCTGCGCCGCTCCGCGATGAATGAGATTGGCGGAATTGCAACTGATACAGTTACAGAAGACGCGCACACGTCCTTGCGCATGCAGATGCGCGGCTGGAACACGGCTTACATCAACATTCCGCAGGCAGCGGGGCTGGCAACGGAGCGGCTCTCCGGGCACGTCAAGCAGCGCATCCGCTGGGCTCGCGGCATGAGCCAGATTTTGCGAGTGGATAATCCCTTGCTGGCACGAGGCCTGAAGCTGCCACAAAGGCTCTGCTACTTCAACGCGATGGCGCACTTCATGTACGGGATGCCGAGACTGATCTTTCTCTGTGCGCCGCTCATTTACATGCTGCTGAATCACACCAACATTCCTGGTTATTGGGCGGCGATCCTCGCGTATGCGGCACCCCACCTGGTGCTCTGCAACGTTACCAACTCGCGCATTCAAGGCCACCACCGGCACTCCTTCTGGAATGAAATTTATGAGACTGTGCTGGCGCCATACATTCTGTTGCCGACGCTGCTGGCCCTGGTCAATCCAAAGCTGGGCAAGTTCGACGTTACAGACAAAGGCGGCGTTGTGGACACGAGCTATTTCGACGGACAGATTGCGCGTCCATTTATCTTCATGCTGGGGCTCAATGTCGTCGGCGCACTGGCGGCGATTCCGCGCCTCGTCCACATGCATTCATTTTTGGGCCGGCTGTATGATCCCCGCCACCCTGGTACTGTTTACGTGAATCTGTTCTGGATCATGTTCAACGTGGTCGTGCTGGGCGTAGCGATGGCGGTCGCCCATGAAGCGCAACAGCGCCGCTCGAGCGTGCGCATTCAGACAACCATTCCGGCCATCATCCGGATGAGTGACGGATCGGAAATTGCCGGCGAGACGGTGGACCTGTCAGCGGGCGGGGCAGCGATCCGCTTGCTGGAAAGCGTGAAGGCGCAGCCGGGAGAGTATGTGCGGGTTCTCTTTCCACTGCGCACGGGAGATGCATCGTTGCCGAGCTCGGTGACGCGGCTGGAGGGAGACGTGCTGCGGTTGAAATATGAGGCGATGACTCTGCCGGAGCAGGAGACGCTGACGATGGTGCTTTATTCTCAGGCCGACGCATGGCTGGGATGGGGCGAATCGCGCGAAGCCGACCGGCCGCTGCGCAGCTTGTGGCGCATTGTGATGTTGTCGGGCTCAGGACTGGTGCAGGCGCTGCGTGGACTCCTGCCACGTGGCAAAGTCGCCGACGCGCCGGTTGTGGCTTTGCGCACGGCTGGCGCATTCCTGCTGGCCTGTTTGTTGCTCGGAGCTACAACTCTGCGGGCCGCGACCGGGCATGGGAATTCGGATCAGAGAACGGGTGCGGCTTCATCTCCTGACACTGCGACCGCAAAGGCGGCTGCAAATACAGTGCCGCGCGCGGGCAGCTTCCACCAGAATTTCACGCTGGCCGACATTGGGCTGCCGGCGACGATCGAGCTTCGCGGCGTCGACGCTTACAACTCCATCCATTTCGCGCTGCCGGAGACACAAGTGGTCCGGCAGGCGACGATGAATTTGAATCTGCACTTTTCGCCCAGCCTGATCGCCAACCTGAGTCACTTGAAAGTGATGGTGAACGGCGCGCTGGTGGCAACGGTGCCTGCACAGTCAAGCGGCGTAGTGGCGGTCGCGATTCCGGCGGAGCTGCTGGTTCGTAACAATGAACTGACATTTGAATTTATCGGGCACTATACGCTGGCGTGCGAGGACCCGGCGCACACGAGCTTGTGGATGCGCATCGGCTCATCTTCCACCATCGACCTGACCGGGGATTTGCTACCGCTGCAGGACGACCTGAAGCGGCTGCCGCTTCCGTTTTATGACGAAGCGCTGCAGGCGCCGCCGGTGCTGCCTTTCATTTTTCTCTCGCCGCCAAATACGAAGGCGATGCAGGCGGCCGGGATTGTTGCGTCTTGGTTTGGCGTGCAGGCGAATGCGCGGCCGATAAAATTCCCAGTCAGCATTGCGGGCGCCGGGAGCATGCCGGCGGGCAACGTTGTCGTCATTGCGGAGAGTGCGGAGCTGCCGTCGGCACTGGATTTGCGTGGCGGCAGCGGGCCGACAATTTCGATCCGGCCAAACCCGGGGGACGCTTATGGCAAGCTGCTGATCATCTCAGGCGACAGTCCGGAGGAGCTGGTGCAGGCGGCGCAGGCCTTCAGCAGCCAGCGCGGCTTGTTGCAGGGCAGGTCCGTCCACGTCGAGGAGACAAGAATGCCGGCACCGCGGCAGCCGGATGATGCGCCTCGCTGGTTGTCAACGGAGAGCGGCAAGCCGGCGCTGTTCTGGGACAACAGTAATCTTGACCAGTTGCAGGGAAATGGCGCGGCGACTTTGCCGGTTTATTTGCGGCTGCCGCCGGACCTTTATTACGGCGAGCGCAGTAACCTGACGATGAAGCTGGTGTACGCGTACAACGCGATCCCGATCGCGAATGCGTCCAGCCTGAAGATTCGGATCAACAACGGTTTCATCGGGAGCCTGCCGCTGAAGCCCGGGGACAAGCCGAAGTCCGTCGTCGAGCGGCAAGTTGGATTGCCGGTGGTGGACCTGCGGCCATTTTCGAACACGCTGCTGTTTGACTACTTCTTTCAGCTCGCCAAGCAGGGCGAGTGCAAGAATACGGCGCCGACAAATCTTTACGGCTCGATTTTGCGGAGCTCCAGCGTGGATATCAGCGGACTTCCGCATTGGGCGACACTGCCGAACCTTGAACTGTTCTCCAACGCCGGCTTCCCGTTTACCCGACTTGCGGACTTAGCGGATACCAAGGTAGTGATGCCGGCGGCGTCGTCGCCCGAGGAGATCGCGCTGTTCCTGGACTTGATGGGGCACTTCGGCGCGATGAGCGGATATCCCACGCTGCGGGTTTCGGTGGTGAGTGCGGACGACCTGGGCGCCGGCGACAACAACTATCTCGTGTTGGGCACGGTGCGGGATCAGGCGGCGATCGCCAGATTGAATCCGTCGATGCCGGTGACCGTCGAAGCGGACGGGATCAAGGTGAAGGACACGGGCGGATTCTTCGCCAGCACGCGGCACGCATGGTGGAGGATTCGCAGCGACCGCGGTCCGGACGGCGAGATGGCAGCGATGGGCGGGACGCCGGATGCAATTGTTGAGGGAATTGAAAATCCGCTGGCGCCGGAGCGCAGCATCGTGGTGATTGCGTTGCGGGACCCCGCGGCTGCTGGAGCATTCGCGACGGCGTTCCTGAAGACATCGCAATCGGGGGCGATGGCGCGTACCGTGAGCGTCCTGCATGGCGACGAGTTTGAGTCCTACCAGCTGAGCGGGAATTTGTATCACGTCGGGCATCTGCCGTGGTGGGTCAAGACGCGGTTGTGGTTCATGCAGAATACGTGGTTCGTGGTCGTGTTCCTGGTTCTGCTGTGTTTCGTGCTGGCGTCGTGGTCGCGCATCTGGCTGCGGCATCGCGCGCGCGAGCGGCTCCAGGCTCACGAATTGGTGTAGAGCCGTTTTCTCACCCCGACTTTATTGGGGTCCTGCGCAGACTTACAAGCGCCGGCTGTAACTAACTTATAGATATATTCATGGCTAACCATACTTAGCGAGTTAGATACTTACTGGCCAGATGCAGTTATAACTTAGCCGCTCGCCCGAGTTATTCGCTTCTGCGCTCTGCGCGGAATTCACTGTATGCTCGCCACCATATGGCGTCATCACATAGGTGGAAATGCGCGCCCGCCGGCTAATTGTCCTCATTTTGAGTGCGGCGATGGGCTGCGTTGCAGGGCATGCACAATCCGGCGCGGAGAAGGTGTTGCTTGAAAAAGCGCGCTCTCTCGAGGCGCGCGGCCGGCTGGATTTAGCAGCGCAGAACTGGCAGCAAGTGCTGCTTTCCGAGCCCAACAATACCGAAGCTCTTGCGGGAGCGGCTCGCGCTTACGCCAGCGCGGGGCAGCCGGAGCGGGCGCGCGAATATCTTGACCGGCTCCGCGCGATCAACCCGAGCGACCCTCAGATTGGGCAAATTGGAGCGATGCATCCGCAGCAAGCGGTGACGCAACAGCTGCGTCACGCAGGCCAGCTGGCGGAGTCGGGAAAATATGCCGAGGCGATGGCGATTTATCGCCAGGCTTACGGCAACAATCCGCCGCCCGGCGACATGGCGCTTGCCTACTACGAGACTGAAGCCGCGATACCGGAGAGCCGCGCTGCGGCCATCGCCGGACTTCGCGAGTGTGTGCGTAAATATCCGGGCGACCCACGCTACGAAACGACGCTGGGGAAAATTCTTACTTACGATCCCAAGACTCGCTCCGACGGCATGACGATGTTGAAAAAGTATCCCAGCGATCCGGGTGCAAATGAAGCTTTACGGCAGGCCTTGAAGTGGGAGGCGGCCAACCCCGCTGCCTCGGGCGCGATTCGTGGATATCTCAAGGGACACCCCGACGCGGAGTTGCAAGGCGAGCTCGACGAAACCGAAGCCAAACAATCGAAGCAGAACAATGGTCTCGCGCGGACACCGGAAGAGCGCGCGGCGTTCGCTGCGCTGGCGGCGAACAAGCTGGATGACGCGGAGCGACGCTTCACTGAACTTCGTGATCGGCAGCCGCAAAATCCGCGCGTGCTGGCGGGGCTGGGATTTCTCAGCATGAAGAGAAATGATTTTGCTGCGGCGGTCAACTATCTCGAATCGGCCGATGCAAATGGGGCAAAAAGTGGAGCTGTAACCTCCGCGCTGTCGACGTCGAAATTCTGGCTGGTAATGACGGACGGCGGGAACGCGCTAAAGGATGACCAGGCGGACGTCGCGTTGGAGCAGTATCGACAGGCCGTGCAGATGCGTCCGACCAATCCCGATGCTCTGCGCGGATTGGCGGGGACGCTGCTGCGCACGCAACAGCCTGCGGAGGCTGCCCAAGTTTATTTGCGTTTGACTCACATCCAGCCCGCGTCGACGGAGGGTTGGCGCGGCGTGGTGCTTGCCGAATGCGCAGCGGGAAATTCACGCGGCGCACTGGAAACGGCGAGCCGCCTGCCGTCCGGAGTCCATGCGACCCTGGCTCGTGATCCGCAATACTTGAGCGCGCTGGCCGGAGCCTATCAGGATGTGGGAGACGAAGCGGGGCGCCAACGAACGCTGGCCGAGGGCATGGAGCTTCCGTTTCCACAAGACGGCAGGGGGCTGACGGCGGCAGAGCAAATGGCATTCGCCGAGTTACTGGTGCAGGCGAAACGATATTCGCAAGCTGCCGGAATTTATCGCCTGGTGATTCTGCAGGATCCTGCGAACCTGGCGGCGTATGAGGCCTTGATACGCACACAGCATGCGAGTGGCCAAGATGGTCTGGCGTTGGCGACGGTTGAGGACATGCCTCCCGATGTTCTTTCAAGGGCAGAGGGTGACGCGGGATTTCTTGGCAGCATTGCGGCGGTGTATCAATCGCAAGGCAAGCTGGACATTGCGCAGATGTTCATGGAAAAGTCGCTCGCGCTCTCGGCAGATAAAGGGCAGGCTGTGCCGACGAGCATGGAGCTGGCGCTTGCCGGCATCTACATGGCGCGCGGAAATGTTGCGCGCGCTTACCCGCTCTATCAACGCATACTGGCTGCCGATCCGAAGCGGATGGACGCGTGGATCGGGCTGTTCAATGCTCTGCATGCAGCCAAACGCGATCGCGAGGCGCTGACGGAGCTGCAGCAGATTCCGGCCGCCGCGATGGTTCAGTTGGACAAGGACCCGCGCTTCCTTCGAGTGCTGGCGTCAATTTATAGCGATAGCGGTGATGCGACGACAGCGCTCCGCACGATGCGGCAAGCAGCAACGCGGTATGAGCAAAAGAATTCTGCGCCGCCTGCAGACTTCTCGGTTCAATATTGCTATCTGCTTTTGCATGCTGGCGATGAACAGAATCTATATACGCAGCTCATGCACCTCGGTCTGCGTCAGAACTTGACCGCCGAAGAAACCGGAGATGTGCAAACCGTGTGGGCGGCGTGGAGTGTACGTCGCGCTGCGGTTGCGGCCCGAGCGGGAAATAATCATAAAGCGTTACAAATCCTCGACGCGGCGGATCGTGCATTTCCGAATAATCCAAACGTGCAGAAGGCGTTGGCGGGCGGCTATCAGCAGGCGGGTGAGGCGAAGCGGGCAGAGTCAATTTATCTGCAGATGGATTGGGCGAACGCGAAAGTGGATGACTATCGCGGGGCACTTGGTGCGGCACTGCAGGCGCGTGATTTGAAACAAGCCGCGCTATGGCTGGATGCAGCCCTGACGCAATTTCCCGAAGACCCGCAGATCTTGCAGCAGGCCGCTCACTATGAGCAGGCGCGCGGCAACACTCGCAAGGCTGCGGAATTCTTTCAGCAGTCGCTGCAGGCGATGGGACCGGCCGATCCATCGGTGGCGATCCTCGCGGACCTGAAACAACCGCTCACGAATGCGTCGTCGGCAACGCTGCAGGCAAATCCGGGGCAGCAGTTGATGCGCATGCTGGCGCAGGGCATGCAGCCTGGCGCGAACGCCGACGGACTCGCGGCGACCGCGCAGCCGACGGCGGATTATTTGCCCGGACAGGCGCCGGTTCCGATGCAACCCGATCGCGCGGAGACGAACGAAGCGCCGACCCAAATTACGGCGCCATCGCCATCGAAGAAATCGCGACGCACAGAGCCGGAGGCAAAGCCCGTGTCGCCGGAAAATCTGGAGCGGCTCGGGGATTACAATCCGCCGGAAGGCCGGTTGACGCCAGGGGATCTGTGCACGTTGAATCGCGCGGCCGGCCTGGCATGCAGCGAAGCGGAAAATGATCCTGCCGCCTGGACTGTGAAACAAGCGGCATGGCCGGTGGCGAAACAACCCCTGGCTGCGATCGACGCGCCCGCTGCTGGCGTGCTGCGCACTGCTTCTGCGCCGGAGATATCGGCGTCGAGCAGCGTCAGTCAACAGACAGGATCGCAGCCGGCACAACCGACACTTCGCGACGAAGTGCAGGACCAGTTGAACGCGTTGCAAGGCGGGTACAGCCCATGGATTGGTGGGACCGCGATGGTGAGTACTCGCAGCGGACAGCCGGGCTTCGATCATTTCGTAGTTTTCTCCGAACCGCTGGAAGCTTCCGCTGTGTTGAATGACGCGGTGCGGGCGAGCATTATCGTGAAGCCGGTGCTGCTCGACGCAGGTGTGGCGAACGGGCAGAGTTCGTTGCTGCAGGGAACAAATCAAGCCGGCTGCGGCTCGCAGCCCGGTTGCACAATCTACACGCAGACTGCGTCAGGGACGGGCGGCGAAATTCAATTGCGGTCCAATAACTTCGGAGTCAGCGCTGGGTATTCGCCTTATGGATTTCTGGTGAGCAATGTGATTGGCAGCTTGTATGCGAATCCATCGGCCGGGCCGCTGACGTTTACTTTGAATCGCGACAGTGTGGTGGACACGCAGCTGTCCTACTCGGGCCTGGTCAATACAGGTACCGCGTATCATGATGCGGTTTGGGGTGGAGTGGTCGCCAATGCGTTTCAGGCGCAGTATGCGAAGGCCTCGGATCACTCAGGTTTTTATATTCAAGGCGGTGGTCAGTACATTACCGGCAATCATGTGCAGACGAATGCGCGCGCGGACGGAGATGCGGGTGCGTACTGGCATGCAGCCAGCTGGCCGGATTACGGAACTGTGACCTTCGGGATGAATATGTTTGCGATGCATTACGAACACAATTTGCGCTACTTTACTTATGGGCAGGGCGGCTATTTCAGTCCCGATGCTTATTTGCTGGCGAATATTCCGGTCCGCTTCGACGGGCACTCGGGGCGCAACTTTCATTACCGCATTGATGGAAGCCTCGGTGTACAGGCGTTTCAAGAGGACGCCGCACCTTACTATCCGCTCGATCCAACGCTCGAGCAATCGTCTTCACCGCCGCTGATGTATCCAACACGTAACAGTATCAGTGGCAATTATCTGATCGATGCGGAGGGCGCTTACCGTGTCTCTGAGCATTGGTTCGCTGGCGGCTTTCTGAACGCGAACAATTCGCGCGACTACAACAGCGTCAACATTGGTTTCTATGTGCGGTATATGTTCCGTTCGCAATTTCCCACGGAAGAGGGGCCGCCGACTGGGATTTTTCCCGCGACTGGGCTGCGTCCCATGCAGGTTCCCTAGTAATCCTAGTTGTGAGTCAGCGCTTGTCCTGATCGTTCTGGCGCTTGCGGCTGAGCGGCACGACTTGCACCGTTGCGTCGCGGACCTCGGCGAGGAAGCGATTGATAACGGAACCGCGAAGCAAGACGTCCCAGCGGGTGCGGGCCGACTGGCCGAAGATGACGTGCGAAATGGCTTCCTGCTTGGCGAAGGCGATCAATGTGTCGGCGACATTCTTGTTTTTCAGGGTGACGATTTGGGCGCCGAGCTCGCGCGCCATGCGGCGATAATCTTCCAACCGCTGGTAGGCTTCGGGATTCATGCGGCCTGCCTCGTCTTCCGGGCGCTCGACGTAGACCGCGTACCAGACGGTGTCGAGCCGGCCTGCGATGCGGGCGCCGGCGCGAAGGAGACGATCGGTGCCGGCTCGCGGCGAGAGGCAGACCATCACCTTTTCCGGCATGGGCGCCTGCTCCAGGCCTTGCGTGCGGCGATACTGCGCGGCCTGGGCGCCGACTTCTTCGGCAACGGTGCGGAGCGCGAGCTCGCGCAGCATGCTCAGATTGCCTTTGCGGAAAAAATTCCCCAGCGACTGCTCAATCTTTTCCGGCGGATAGATTTTCCCTTGCTTGAGGCGGCTGCGCAGTTCCTCGACGGTCACGTCTACGTTGACGACTTCATCGGCGCGCTTGAGGAATGCGTCGGGCACCGTCTCGCGAATCCTTGTGTTGGCCGAACGGGAGACGGCATCGTTCAGCGTCTCGATGTGCTGGATGTTGACCGCCGTCATGACGTCGATGCCGGCCATCAGCAGATCGAGAACATCTTCATAGCGCTTGCGATTTTTCGAGCCAGGTACGTTGGTGTGCGCGAGCTCGTCGACAATCACCGTGTGAGGCTGCCGCGCGATGATCGCGTCGACGTCCATCTCCTGCAGCTTGACGCCGTGGTATTCGATTTCGCGGAGTGGGATGATTTCCAATCCGTGAAGCTGATCCTGGGTGTCCTTGCGACCGTGCGTCTCGATGAGTCCGGCGACAACGTCGATGCCGCGCTCTTTCATGAGCCGCGCTTCTTCGAGCATTTGAAATGTCTTGCCGACGCCAGGCGCGGCGCCGATGTAGACGCGGAGACGCGCCGGCTCACTCGAGGGCTGGGTCAGAAGAGTAGGGTCGGCCACGTTAGCCTATCTCCACGGGATGGCGGGAAAGCAGATCGGCCGCGGTCGGCAAAGTGAAGCTGAAGACGGTGCCGCTCTGCATTTTGCTCTCGACTGAAATCTGGCCACCCATGGACTCGATCAGCCGGCGGACGAGCGCGAGGCCGAGGCCGGTGCCACCGCCCGTCGAGTTGAAGCGGCCGAAGATGGACGGCAGACGCTCGGCTTCGATGCCGCGGCCGGTATCGCGAACGAAAAATTGCACCGCGCCTTTTTTTTCCTGCGCTTCAAGAATGATGGAGCCACCCGCCGGGGTGAAGCGCATAGCGTTGCCGACGAGATTGTCGAGAATGCTGCGTTGGGCGCGCTCGTCGACGACAACGTGCGAGAGGTCGGGAAATGCGTTGTATTCGAGATGGATGCTTTTGCTGCGCGCCTCACTCTGAAAGCGCTCGACCGCGGTGCGGAGAATGTCGGAAGGCCGCATGCGGCGCAGATTCAGCGGGCGCGCGCCGGCGTCGAGTTCGCCGAGTTCGATGAGGTCGGACATCAGTTCATCGAGCGACTCGGCCTGAGTGTGGACATCTTCAAGAATGTCCGTCTGCAGTGGGCGCAAATCGCCGGCCATGCCGCGACGCAGCGTGTAGAGGCCGAGGCGGATGGACTTCAGCGGGGCTCGCATCTTTTGCGAAGCGACGGAAAGGAAGCGCGTTTTAAATTTGTCGAGGTCGCGCAGTTCGGTGACGTCTTCAAGAACTGTTACAGCGCCAAGAAGACGGCCCTCGGTGTCGCGCATCGGAGTGGTGCGCATGCGATAGCTTCTCTCCTGATTGTGCAGGCGCAGCGGTAGGATCGAGGCCTCACCTTCATACGCGATGGGGCGCTGCATGGACACGGCATCGCGTACGGCCTGCAGAATTTTCTCTCCCGCTGGCGTGCCGCCGAGGCCGTCTTTACTTTCGGCGCCGAGGACCGCCGTGGCCGCGTGGTTCATATTCAGAATCTCGCCTTTTGCATCCGCCACGATGACCGGCTCGAAGATAGATTGCAGGACTGCGTCGGAGAGGCCGCGCTCGAGCATCATGCGTCCAGCGGTGGAGTCGCGAAACTCGCGCAGCCGGACCGCCATTCGGTTGAACTCCGTACCGAGCTCGCCGACTTCGTCGCGGGAGCGTATTTCGATGCGCTGCTCCAGATCACCTTCGCCGATGCGTTTGGCACTTCGCGCGAGCCGGGTGATGGGCTTCACGACAGAGAGCGTAAATTCTGCGCCAAAGAAGATGCCAAGTCCGACGCCCAATGCAACGGCCACCAGCATGGCGAACTCCTCATGCTGCGCTACTCTTCGCGCTGAGAGCTGCCCGCGAATCATGGCGTCGCGGCTGTCGGTTGCAATGATCGCGCCAATCGCATGTTCCACGCGCCTGGTGCTGCGAATGCTGTAGACGCCCACTGCGATCGTGATCGCGACCAGCAGGAAATAACTCAGCACCAGTTTTTGACGCAGGCTCAGCATACTTTGGATCGGCCGGTGTGATTGCGGGGCCGCATGGCTAGTGTAACGGGGAGGCCGTCCTTCGACCTTTGCGAATGCGCAGTTTGCCGCGGGAGCCTTTATTATCCTTGGTGGCCTTCATGAGCAACAACTCCGGTCCTTTCATCCTCACAGGCGAAGCAATTCCACTGGTGTACCTTGCCGAATTGGCCCAGGGGCCTTCGCGCGTCGCTTTGCATCCTGATGCGATGGCGCGGATGCGCGCCTCGCGCCAGGCCGTGGAAGATGTGCTGGCCCGCGGAGAAGCGGTCTATGGCATTAACACTGGGTTCGGAAAATTATCCGAGGTGCGCATCCCGACCGACGACTTGGTGCGGCTGCAGGAAAACCTGGTCCGTAGCCATGCTTGCGGGGTAGGCGAACCGCTGCCGGCGAACGAAGTGCGGGTCATGCTTCTGCTGCGGGCGAATGTGTTGGCGAAAGGATTCAGCGGCGCGCGGGTGGAAGTGGCGGAGGCCCTGCTGGCTCTACTGGAGCACGATGTGTTGCCGTGGGTGCCGTCGCGCGGATCGGTCGGGGCAAGCGGCGATCTCGCTCCGCTGGCCCACCTTGCGCTCACGCTTCTGGGTGAAGGTGACGCGATCTACCAAGGCCGGCGCATGCCGAGCGGGGAAGCGCTGACTGCAGCAGGACTGGCCCCGCTTCAGCTTTCCGCGAAAGAGGGGCTCGCCTTGCTCAATGGAACGCAGGCGATGACATCGATCGGCGCGCTGGCTGTACATCGCGCACAGAGGCTCGTGCGACTGGCAGATATTTCCGGCGCGCTTACTTTGGAAGCGCTGCTAGGGACGCCGACGGCATTTGATGAGCGCATTCATCGAGCGCGCCCGCATCCCGGACAGATTGCCTCGGCTGCGCATCTGCGGTGGCTGATGGATGAGAGCGCAATCCGCGAATCGCACCGGCACGGAGATCCGCGAGTGCAGGATGCCTATTGCCTTCGCTGCATGCCGCAGGTGCACGGCGCGGCGCGCGACATGCTGGCTCGCGCCGCATTCACACTGGAAATTGAAACCGGATCGGCTACAGATAATCCGCTGGTGCTGCCATCAAGTAACGGCTTCGATATTCTTTCCGGCGGCAATTTTCATGGGGCGCCGATTGCGGCTGTGCTAGATTTCGCAACCATTTCTTTGACTGATTTGATGAGCATTTGCGAAAGGCGAGTGGACCGGCTGATCAATCCCGACGTCAACGAAGGTTTGCCTCCATTCCTGACACGTGAGGCCGGCGTTTCTTCCGGCTACATGATCGCGCACGTCACTCTCGCGGCGTTGTTGAATGAGTGCCGCGTCCTTTCGCATCCCGCGAGCGTAGACAACACGCCGACGTCGGGAGGCAAGGAAGACCACGTGTCCATGGGGATGACGTCCGCGCTCAAGTTGCGGCAGGTTGTGTCGAACGCTGAATACACGTTCGCCATCGAGTTGATCGCGGCAGCGGAGGGCGTGGAATGCAGGGCGCCGCTACAGCCATCATCCTGTTTGCGCGAGGTGATGCGGGTGTTGCGGAAGACGGTCGCGCCGCTCACGCATGATCGCGTGTTGTCGACCGACATTGAAGCGCTGGCGGCGGAAATTCGTGAAGGCGCGTTCGATGCGTGGCTAGAGATTCCGGCGTAATTGCGAAACGCCGCAATCCACGCGGCTTTTGACCCTATCCCGCAAGC
>Ga0302326_10013925_pt1 | contig 17047 bp, 14 predicted proteins | sample Palsa_T0_3_FD_202264 | JGI IMG/M metagenome (GOLD analysis project Ga0302326, IMG submission 202264) | Peat permafrost microbial communities from Stordalen Mire near Abisko, Sweden - Palsa_T0_3 | ecosystem: Environmental > Terrestrial > Soil > Palsa > Peat permafrost | place: Sweden: Abisko...
GGTATCCATGAAAAGGGTGGCGCCGCGAGCGCCTGGCACGTAGACGTGAGCCAGCCGGTCCAGGTCGAGGACTGCGTTGCAGCGGTGGCCGGGGTGGACGGCCCAATCGACATCCTCGTCGTCAGTGCCGGAATTGGCCTGCGCAGGCCCGCCGTTTCTCTCGGGCCCGAGGACTGGCAGCGGGTCATCGACATCAACCTGAACGGGTGCTGGTATTGCAACCAGGCGGTCGGCCGGCGGATGGTTGAGCGCGGGAGCGGAGGGTCAATCGTCAATATTGGTTCCGTCGTAGGTCAAGTCGGCATCGACACCGGCAACGCGAATTACGCGGCGAGTAAAGGCGGCATGATCGGCCTCACCAAATGCCTCGCGGTCGAGTGGGCCCCCTATGGGATCCGCGTGAACGTCGTCGCCCCCACGCATTTCCGGACGCCGCTTGTCGAGCAGGCCATACGCGATAACCCGGGCCTCGAAGAACGGTTCTTGGCCAACATCCCGCTGGGCCGGCTCGGCTTGCCCCGCGAAATAGTCGGCGCGGTGGTTTTCCTGGCCTCAGACGAGGCATCGATGGTAACCGGCCACGTCCTCAACGTAGACGGGGGGCATACAGCCAGATGAGCTGGGATCTGGGAGCGGGGCTCGAAGGCCGTGGCGTCGTGGTAACGGGGGCAACGGGCGGGATCGGCCGGGAGGTGGCCAAAGCCTTCGCGTCGACGGGGGCCAAAGTCATGGTGGTCGACATTGACGAGGGTGCCTGCCGGGAGTTAGCAGGTGAGCTCGAGGGGCCCGGGCACGCTTATCGCGCCATGGACCTGTCACGCGTTGCCGCGCATCTGGACCTCGTCGAGGCGGCGCGCCAATCCCTCGGCGAGATCCATGTTCTCGTCCACTCGGCTGCCGTACTGCGCCGCCAGGCGAAGATTACCGACGTGACCGAGGAAGATTGGGACCTCCAGGTGGACACCAACCTCAAGGCGACATTTTTCCTCTGCCGCGCAGCGGCCGAGGCCATGGTCCGCCAAGGAGGCGGAGGACGTGTTATCACCTTTACGTCCCAAGGCTGGTGGACGGGCGGTTTCGGCGGGTCCGTCGTTTACAATGCGACAAAGGGCGGGATAGTGACCATGACGCGGGGCTTGGCGCGCACCTACGGCAAGGACAACATCACGTTCAACTCGATCGCGCCGGGACAGGTCCGCACGAAGATGTTGCTCACCGACCTCGACCCTCAGGTCCTCGAGGCGATGACCCAGGCGACGCCTCTCGGCCGGATCGCGGAACCCGCCGAGATCGCCGGCCTAGCCGTGTTCCTGGCGAGCCGTCACGCGGGCTACATCACCGGGGCAACTGTCAATATCACCGGTGGTTTCCTCATGTACTGAGGCGCGCCCGCCTCGTTTGTGGACATGGTCAAGTAGTCTGTAAACAGTTCTAGGACCAACAAAAAAGGTAGGGACGCCGTGCAACTCCGCATCCGTTCGATAGAGACGGTACCGGTAAGAGTTACGCTGCAAAAATTGTACCGGGGCAGCTACTACAAGATGCCTAGGCGGTGCACGATCATCACCCGCGTGCTGACCGAAGAGGGCGTGGTGGGCCAGAGCTACAATGCAGACGCGGATGAGGAACAGGCAGAGATCATGCGGATCATCCACAACGAAATCGAGCCTCTCGTTACAGGGCGGGACGCATTGGCCGTCGAGGATTGTTGGGAGGCGATGAGGCGGGTCACCTTCGACCAGCTGCGCGACCGGCGCTTCGCTATGCAGGCGATCGCGTGCGTGGACTCGGCCATTTGGGACGCCGTGGGCCAAGCCGTGCAGCTGCCGCTGTGGAAGTTGTGGGGCGGCTTCCGGGACGCTTTGCCGATGATCGGCATTGGAGGCTATTACACCGAAGACCCAAACAGTATCGAGGAAGAGGTTAGCTTTTTTTCCGAGGGGGGCTTCGTCGGCATGAAGTTCAAAATAGGGGGCGCCTCGCCGGCCGATGACACCGAACGCCTGCGCAGAGCGGTCAAAACGGCCAGGCCCGGATTTGTGTTCATGGTCGACGCCAACCAGGCTTGGACTGTCGCACAGGCGGTCGAATTTGTGAACCGGGCCCGCGACTTCGTCGAGCTCCGCTGGTTCGAAGAACCGTGCCAGTGGCCGGACGACCGGCGGGCGATGCACGCCGTGCGCTTCAAGACCGGGGTGCCAGTGGCCGCTGGGCAGATGGAGATCACCCGTTCGGGGATGCGCGACATGATGCTCGACGAGGCCATCGACGTGTCCAATTTCGACGCCTCGTGGGGTGGTGGCCCGACCGAATGGCGGCGGGTGGCCCAGATGGCAATGAGCTTTGGCGTTGAGATGGCGCACCACGAAGAAGCGCAGGTGTCCAGCCATCTGTTGGCCTCGGTACCGCACAGCACCTACGTGGAAGCCTTTCACCCGGCTCGTGACCCGATCTTTTGGAGAATGCTGGGGAACCGGCCTGAGCTCGAAGATGGGATGTTCCGCCTCCCGCAGGGCCCTGGCTTCGGCTGGCAGCTGGACGAAGACTTCGTCCAAGAGTTCCGGTCCGACACTTAGTGGTTTCGGCGATGAGCCCTGAAATCCCCCGTGGCCAACAGGAGGCCGATGGCCGGCCATTGGCCGACGTGCGCGTGCTGGCCCTCGAACAGTACGGGGCCGGCCCGTTTGCGACGTCTCAACTGGTGGACCTGGGTGCTGAAGTGATCAAAATAGAGGACCCAGGTAGCGGCGGCGACGTCGCACGCTCGGTACCCCCCTATGCGAACGAGGGTTCTAGCCTATTTTTCGAGTGCTTCAACCGGGGAAAACTGAGCGTTTCCCTCGACCTTGGGACAGAGGCCGGACGCCAGGTGTTCGAAGAGCTCGTGGCCCGATCGGACGTGGTCTTTGCCAACGTCCGGGGCGACGTGCCTGCCAAGCTCGGGCTTCGCTACGAGGACCTCAGCCATATCAATGCGAAGATCGTCTGTTGTTTCTTGACTTCGTACGGGATCGCCAGCAGCGAGCAAACGGCGCCTGGCTACGACTATGTCATGCAGGGCCGGGCGGGTTGGATGTCGCTGACAGGAGAGCCGGACGGCCCACCAGCCAAGAGCGGCCTTTCGCTCGTGGACTATTCGACGGGCTTGGCCGCAGCCGTCGCGATGGTGGCCGGAGTACACGCCGCCCGACGCACCGGACGAGGTAGCGATTGCGACCTCGCTCTATTCGACACCGCCATCGGTATGCTCAGTTACGTGGGCGCCTGGCACCTCAGCGCCGGCTTCACGCCTGCCCGCACCAAGAACTCGGCCCATCCGTCGCTCATCCCGTTCCAGAACTTCAAGACTGCCGACGGATGGATCGTGGTGGCCTGCGCCAAGGAGAAGTTTTGGGAACGCCTGGTCGGCGCGCTGGGCCGTCCAGAGCTTGGCACCGACCCGCGCTATGCACGCTTCGGCGCGCGCAAAAAAAATGCTGCTACTTTGCTGCCCGAGCTGGAGAGCTGTTTCAGCGCACGCCCGACCGGGTACTGGCTGTCCGCCCTCACCGCCGCAGGGGTCCCGTGCGGCCCGGTCAACGATGTCGCCCAGGCCCTGGCCGACCCGCTTGTGACCGAGCGCAACATGATCGTCGAGACGGACCATCCCACGCTGGGAGCCGTGCGCCAGCTCGGCGGTGTGGTCCGCGTCGGTCCCTTCAGACCAGTCCACCAACGCGGCCCCTTGCTGGGCGAACATACCTCCCAGGTCCTTGCTGAGCTTTTGGGAGCCGACGACGCACGGGTCAGGGAGCTGGCCGAGACGGGGGCCTTCGGTGCTGGGGCGCCGTCCCCGGAGATAAAACGAGAGGAGCGTCATACGTAATGGAGAAGCCGAGAGGGACCAAATGAAGATTAAGCGGGTCACCCCGTGGAACGTCAGCTACCCGGAGCCGAACGATTCCAACAATATTCGTTACCTGACTTTCTGTTCGATCGAGGCCGATGACGGCACCGTGGGCTGGGGGGAGGCCATAACCCAGTTCCCCGAATCGACCCGGGCTACGGCGCTGATGGTGGACGCGATGAGCCAATTACTTGTCGGTGCGGACCCCATGGAAAACGTCGCCCTGTGGCGAAAGTTGCACCAGCAATCCTGGTGGTACGGATATGAGGGAGGACCGGCCAACTTCGCGATCAGCGCCATCGATATCGCGCTCTGGGACCTGAAAGGCAAGCTCTTGGGCCAGCCGGTGATCAACCTCTTGGGTGGGGCGCACCGCGACCGGCTCCCTGTGATCGCCAGCACGCATGCTTTTGACGAGAAGCTCGAGGACGAGGCGGACAAGCACGGCCGCTACGTGCGAGAACAGAAGTACCAGGGCGTCAAGATCGGTATGGGCAAGCGGGGAAAGGCCCGCCTCGGTTACGAAATGGGACGCGACGTCAACTTCGTACGGTTGCTCCGCGAGGCCATCGGGCCCGACGCCCTGCTGATCATGGACCGAGGCCAGTCGCTTGTTTGGACACGAGCGGAGGCGATCCAGCGGACGAACAGCTTCGAGGAGTACGGCTTGTACTGGATAGAAGAGCCGCTGGAACCGACCGACACCGAGGGCTTCCTCAGCTTGCGCGCCCACTCGAAATGCATGATCGGCACGGCTGAACGCGAATGGACGGCAAGGGGTTTCGCCCGGGTGATCGAAAGCGGGGTGGTAGACGTCGTCGGCTGCGACCCAGGCCGGGCCGGAGGTATCACGGGGGCGCTCAAGGTAATCAGCCTCGTGGAGAAAGCGGACCTGTGGTTCAACGCACACGCTTGGAGCAGTGCTGTCGTCACGGCCGCCAGCCTGGCTTTGTCGGCCTACACACCCCGTTGCCTGTTGTTCGAGATGAAACCGATCTCGAACCCCATGCAGGACGAACTAGTCAGTGAGCCTTTTAGGCAGGATGACGGTTGGATCACCGTACCGCGCCGCCCTGGGCTCGGGGTGGACGTAGATGAGAAGGTGCTGCAGAAATACCGGTTGGAATGAGGCCGTGCGAAAAGGGGCTTTTTGATGGACTTCTTGGTAAGGATCGATGTAAACCTCCCCCCCGATACAGCGCCGGAGCGACGCGACCAGCTGGTCGCCGCCGAGGCAGTAAGGGCGCGGGAACTCGCTGCTTCCGGAGCGATCTTCAGGCTGTGGCGCATACCCGGGCGCTGGTCCAATGTCGGCGTCTGGCGCGCCGCTGATGCTACGGGGCTCCACGAGACACTTTCTTCTCTGCCCCTATACCCGTGGCTCGATATACAGGTGACTCCTCTCGCCTACCACCCGAACGACCCTGGCGCTCCGGAGGGGGTCTAGCTTTGGCCGAGCTACCGTTCGTCGACACTCACGTCCATTTCTACGACCTGCGGCGCAAGGATCTGGTGTACTCGTGGCTACAGCCCGAGTTCGTCCACCCGGTCCTCGGGGACATTGACGGCATCAAGACGCTCGTATATAGCTCGGACGCCTTCCTGGCCGAGAGCCGGTTCGCGAATGTTACAAAAGTCGTCCACGTGCAAGCAGCCCTCGGGGCTCCCGACCCTGTGGCCGAAACCGAGTGGCTCGAGCAGCTCGCACAGCGCACCGGTTGCCCTTCGGGAATTGTCGCCCATACGGATCTCGCCAGCGCGAACGCAGGCGAGACGCTCGAGCGTCACGTCACCGCATCGCCGCGGGTGTGCGGTATACGGGACTTCGGCACGGGCGACTATCTCGTCGACCCCCACTGGCAGCGCGGCTATGCACTGCTGGGGCGGTACGACCTGGTCTGTGACCTCGACTGCACCTGGGAGCACATGGGCGAGGCACGTGACCTGGCAGGCAAGTTCCCGTCCATCCCGCTTGTACTGGAGCACGCCGGCTACCCTCGCTCACGCAGCTCGGAATATTTCGATAACTGGCGCAACGGTCTCAAGACCTTGGCTCAGGCAGACAACGCCTGGTGCAAGATATCAGGGCTAGGCATGTGCGACCGCCGGTGGACGGTCGACAGCCTGCGGCCCTGGGCCCTCGCCTGTATCGAAGCGTTCGGGGTCGCTCGCTGCTTCTTCGGCACAAACTGGCCGGTCGACCGACTGTTCAGCTCCTATGACCCGGTTGTCGATGCATACGCCGAGATCGTCGCCGAATTCAGCCTGGCCGAGCGCGAAGCCTTGTTCTTCCGCAACGCGACGTCGTTTTACGGGCTCGATTGAGCCGCCGGATATGAGCAAACTTCGGCTGGGCGTAATCGGGGCGGGGTCATGGGCGATCGCGTCGCACCTCCCGAACTTCGCCAAGCGCCGTGACGAGGTCGAGTTCGTCGCCGTTGCCCGCAAAGGCCGCGACATGTTAGACAAAGTGCGTGCTGACTGGGGTTTCCAGTACGCCAGCGAGGATTACCGCGATGTCATCGACGCCGGTATCGACATCTGCCTCGTGGCCAGCCCCACACGCTTTCACTACGAGCAGGCGATGGCGGCCCTGGGCTCAGGCGCCCATGTGCTCGTCGAAAAGCCGGTCACGATAAAACCGGAGGAGGCCTGGGAGCTGGCAAGGCGGGCCGACGAAGTTGGGCGCCACCTGCTCATCAGCTTCGGGTGGAACTACCGGCCCATCTTGCGCGCAGCGAAGCGCCTTATGGACGAAGAGGGTGTCGGTGATATCGAGCAGCTAATGCTCCACATGGCGTCGACGACTCGAGAGTTGCTCAGCGGCACCGGCGCCTACCCGGCGGCGTCACCCGAGAGCCTGCCCGAGACCGCCACATGGGCAGACCCATCCCTGTCTGGAGGCGGCTACGCCCAAGCTCAGCTCACCCACGCACTCGGTATCACCCTTTGGCTGACGGGCCTGCGCGCTAGCGAAGTGTTCGCCTTCATGTCGGCTCCTCTAGGCGCGCCAGTCGAGCTCCACGACGCCGCGGCGTTACGCTTTCACGGCGGTGCCATCGGGACCATGGCGGGGGGCTCGGACCATCTCAACGCCGGGGACAATAAGCACCAGCTGGAGCTGCGCGTGATCGGCTCTGCCGGCCAGCTCCAACTCGACCTAGAGCGTGAGGCGCTCTGGTTGTTCCGCGCTCCGGGGACAGACATCCGGCCCGATCTCGAGCCCGACGCTGGTGTTTACGACTGCGACGGGCCGCCAAATGCTCTCGTCGACCTGGCTCTTGGCAAGGACGTTGACAACTGCTCGCCGGGCTGGCTGGGAGCCCGTACCGTCGAAGTCCTTGACGCCTGTTACCGCAGCGCACGGGCCGGTGCCCCGGTTGCGATTACCGGCGGCGGGTGAACCGCCCGTACGGGTTGCTCGAAGAAGGCGGCTGAGCCTGGATATACGAGCACTATCGACCCCCGGCTGTGTTATTGCCGGGGGTCGATGGTGAAAGCGCTCTAGTGCTGCCTCCAGGAACGTTCGCCCCCTTTGGCTAGACAAAAAGGGTAGGCGCTGCGATATCCGTCCCCAGTGCCAAAGGGGGCGAACGTTGCCTGTCGTGGCACTAGAAGGTGAAATCCTGCAGGTTGGCCTTGGAGAAGACCTCGGCGGGACCGGCGGTGACAACGCCACCAGCGGCGACGACGAACTTGCCCCTGCTACCACAGGTGAAGCTTTGGCCTGTCTTACCAGACACGGTGCCGGTGAGCACTGCGTGCATGGCACACATAGCCACGGTTCCCTCGGTGCTGAAGTTCCACAGCGCGAACTGCTTAACGCAACCGCTCGTCACATAGGTCTTCATCTGGCTGGGATCCCCGAGCCCGGTCAACACGTACTTGCTGCAGAGCTTCTGCTGCTGGAGCACCTGTGCCGCAGCTGCGACGGCCACCGTTGTCGGGGCAATGACACCCTTGATCGTTGGGTACTCCTGCAAGATGCTTTGCATGTACTTGGTCGCGCTCGCCGCTGAGTCGTCCGGAGGGTTGACAATCGTAACGAGCTTCATGTTCTTGTACTTCGGGAGCGACAGGTCGGCCTTCACCAGGCTGTTCCATTGGACCTGGTTGGTGTCGGTCGCCTGAGCGGAAAGAATCACGAAGCTCCCGCTGTAGCCGATCTGAGAACCGAGCATGTTCAGCTCTGTCATCGCGATCGACACGGCGCTCGTGCCCTGGATATACACGGTGCGGCCGGCCGGGAGCACGTCGGAGTCAAAGGAAACGACTTTTACCCCGTGTGCCTCCGCTCGTTGTAGCGCCGGCGTCACCGCTGCTGGGTTGTCGGCCGAAATGAAGATGCCCTTGTCACCCGCGGCAACAGCGTCATTGATGAAGTTGACCTGGTCGGTAGCGGAAGCCGTCGTCGGGCCCCCGTACTTCAAGGTATAGCCGTACTGCATGGACTGAGTAGCCGCACCCTGGTCCGCCTGAGTGAACGGCGGGATGCCGGTGAACTTCGGCAGCATGAACAGGGTCACCTTACTGGCGGCGCTTGCTGTGCTAGCGCCTATCGCGGGCAGGGCGATCCCGAGGCCTGCGCTCAAGGCGAGCGCGGCGATTGTAGCCCGTTTCGTACGTTGAAATCTCATTGTATTTATGCTCCTTTTAATTCGAATGACGCGGAACCCCCAGGCCCCACGATGGACGCAAAACATCCAACCCACCCCTCGAGTTGCTGTTGTATCACCCCCCTCCGGTGCTCGCCGCGTCGATGACCGCATTGGCGCTGCTGGAGCGGGAAGCCTTGACGGGCCAGAGGCGACGGAATGTCCCCGACCGGATCAGTGAACCGCCGCCGACGGCAAATACGAGCAGGATACCGACCGCTATAGTCTGGCCCTCGCCCGAAAATCCATGCAGGCCAAGGGCGGCCTGGAGCAGGGCGAGGAGAACCCCGGCGATAGCCACTCCGGGGATCGTGCCTGTCCCACCGTAGGCACTGACCCCACCGAGAATGACTGCAGTAATTGCGGGGAGGAGTTGGTCGGATGCTATGCCAGCCTGCGCAGTGTCGTAATCGCCGAGGTAAAAGATGGCCGCCAAACCTGCAAACAAGCCCGAGATGGCAAACGCCGTGATGCGGACCTGGTTGACCGCAATCCCTGCGAACAGGGCCGCGCGCCGGTTGCCGCCGATAGCGAACAACGAGCGCCCGAACTGCGTGCCGTGCACCACGTAGGTGAGCACGGCAAATAGGGCGACAAGTACGACGACGCCGATCGGGACCGGTGTGCCCGTGACATTCGAGCTCCCCAAGGTGACGAGCGAGCTCGGGAACTCGATGATCGCACTGCCCTTCAGGATGAGGAACGACACACCCGTGTACGCGCCCATCGTCCCGAGCGTCACGGCCAGAGACGGCAGGTCGAGCAGCACGACGAGCAGACCGTTCACTACGCCACAAATCGTGGCCAGCAGCAGTCCAAGGATAGCGGCAACCCAGATCCCGACGCCGTCGTGGGCCCACAGGCTTGCAGTGAACGCTCCGACCAGGGAGAGGGTACCCACGATCGAGATGTCGATATCACCGGTCATGATCACGGGAGCAGCGCCGAAGGCGAGGCAGAGGAGCACGACGTTATTGAGCGACGTCGTCTGCAGGTTGTAGCTCGAGATCAGGCCGCCACCGTCCAGTTGGGCGATGACGACGATCACGATCGTGATGGCGACAAGGCCGACCTCCCAGCGCCCCAGAAGGTGGCGGGCACTAGCCATCGGCCGAGCTCCCGAGCGCTGGGCCGTCGGACGATCGGGTCGCGGTCGCGACCTCTACCGGCGGCTCGACAAGTTGACCGAGCCGGACTTCGAATTGGGCCATCAGCTGCTCTCGTCTCAACGGGCGGCGCAACCTGCGGCTCGCGACCGCGTAGACGGCGACCGCGAGCACGATGGCCGATCCCTCCAGGGTCTGCTCGGCGAAGATCGAGATACGCATGAGGGCTAGGACGTTTTCTATCTCGGTGAGCAGCAGCGCGCCGAGCACAGCGCTCAGGGCCGTCCCCGACCCGCCGAAGAGGCTCACGCCGCCTATAACAGCCGCCGCTATCACTGTGAGCTCAAAGCCGCTGCCAGCGGTCGCGTCGACATTGCCATATTGCGAGGTGTACTCGAGCCCCCCGAGACCGGCGAGGGCTCCGCAGAACGCAAAGGCTTGGAAGGTCCGCAACCCTGTCCGGATCCCTAAGTAGCTTGCGGCTTCCGGATTGGAACCCAAAGCGTAAATGTCGCGCCCAAAGCGGGTCATACGCATAAGGAAACTGGTCGCGACCAGGCAGATGGCGGCGATCCAGATGAACGGTCCGATCCCCAGCCAAGAGTCGGCCCGCAGGTTGGCGAGCCAGGCGGGCACCTGTGACACATAGAGCTGAGACCCGTTGGTCACGATCACCTGCAGACCGCTGTATATGGACAGGGTGGCGAGGGTGGCGATGATGGCGGGCATACGGACCCGGTTGACAAGCAAACCGTTACCGAGACCGAGGAGCGCGCCTAGGCCAAGGGCCATGAGGACGCCGAGCACGGGCCCCAACGGCCCGGAGATGTGCCCAACAGCGCTCCCCACAAGGAACGCTGACAAACCGAGCGTGGCACCGACCGAGAGGTCAATCTGGCGACCGAGGATGACCACCGTTTCCCCAATTGCTACAACGGCAATCTGGGCCGCATTGTTGAACGCTTCGTTGGCGTTGGTCGCGGTACGGAAATCACTCAGCGCGCATGCGGCGACGATCGTGATTAGCACGATCAGCACAAATAGACCTGTTTCGCTGCGCCTCAACAGCGGGTGGTGCTGCAATGCACGGCGCGCTGATGACGCGGGATCGGTGCCGTCCTTGGCACCGCTGCTGCTCCAAGTGGTGCCGCTCACGGCGCCACCGCGGGAGCGGCATCAGCGGCGGCCTCCATGACACGATGGGATTCGACTGGCGTCTCGAACTCGGCGACGATCCTGCCTGCCCGCATGACAAGCAACCTCGTGCTCATCGCTCGCACCTCTTCGAGCTCTGAAGAGATGAAGAGCACCGCCACTCCCGAGCGGGCGAGCTCGGCCACGATGGCCAGGACCTCGGCCTTCGTCCCCACGTCGATTCCGTGGGTCGGCTCGTCGAGGATAAGGACGCGCGGCTCGGTGGCCAGCCATTTGCCGAGCACGACCTTTTGCTGGTTGCCGCCCGACAGAGCGCTCGTCAACTGGTCAAGTCGGCCCGCCTGCAGCTGCACGCGGGTCGCCAGTTCTGCTGCCGTGCGGTGCATAATCTTCGAGCGGAACCGGCCCAGCCGGCTCGCAATGCGCCCCCAGACGGGCATGGTCAGGTTGAACGGTACGCGCATGCCGGCGACAAGGCCGTTCGCCAGCCGGTTCTCGGGTAGGTAGGCCAAACCGCAGCGGACCGCCTGACGCGGCGAGCGTGCGACATAGGGAAGGCCGTCGAGCTTCATGGTGCCGGATTCGGCTGGGTTGACACCGAATATGGCCTCGGCAAGCTCGGTCCGACCGGCCCCGACGAGGCCCGCAAGCCCAAGGATCTCCCCGCTCCGCAAGTAGAACGAGATGTCCTGGAAGTAGCCACGCCGGGAAAGCCCGTGCACCTCGAGCACGACGTCGCCCCGTTCGCGCGATGGCGTTGGGTAAAGCTCGTCGATCTGACGTCCCACCATGAGCTGGATTAGCTCCGGCACCGAGACACCAGCCGTGTCGCGCGTAGCTACTAACTCCCCGTCGCGAAGAACAGCCACCCTGTCAGTGACCGCCATTACCTCGTCGAGCTTGTGACTTATGAACACCAAGGCGATGCCGCGGTCCCGCAGTGAACTAAGGAGGGCGAACAGCGAGTCGATTTCGCGGCTGGATAGCACCGCCGTCGGCTCGTCGAGGATCAGCACACGCGCCCCCGACAGCAACGACTTGGCGATCTCGATGAGCTGACGGTCCGCGATGCCGAGGTGGTACACCGGAGTGTGGGGATCAAGGTTCAGCCCGAGCTCGCTCAGGGCCCGCTCGGTCTCGGCGTGGATCTGGCCCCAATCAACGAGGCCGCGGTGTGTCGGCTGGCGGCCGGCGAATATATTTTCCGCCACGTCTAGGTCGGGAAAGACCATCGGCTCCTGATAAGTGGCGGCGATGCCAAGTTCGCGCGCGGTGCGCGGGCCGGCAATCCGGTGCTGCTTGCCGTCTACGAGGATCTGCCCCCCATCGGGCTCGAGCACCCCGGTCAGGATTTTGACGAGAGTAGATTTGCCAGCGCCGTTCTCCCCGAGCAGCCCGAGAACCTCACCAGAACGGATTGAAAGGCTGACCCCCTTGAGCGCTCGCACACCCCCGAAGCTGCGACGGATGTCAACGAGCTGAACGATCGGCGGGACGGGCTCGAGCTTAGGGACGGCCGTACCGACCGACGTCCGGGCAATTTTTCCGTCCTCCACCTGCAATGGCTCCCCCAGCTCGAATGCCCGCACCTAACCCATGTCTGGCGTCAGGGGCGCTCTCACCTGAATTCCCCTTTAGCCTCGAGCCGCTCTCCGCACCGAGGAGGTGCGGCAGGCTTTCGGTGTCGACAGAGACGATGCAGTCGATTGAAACGATCCAATAGACGTGGCGTGACGATAGCAAGTGCGGCAGGCTTCGTCAACACCATGGGCGCAAGATGTGCGACCCCTGTCCTGATGGTATGGGGCCGATGGCGTGGGCCCGGCGGGCCCGACTTGGCTGTCCGCAGCGAGGGCCAACCTTTGCGCTACTTTCGCGTCCCACATGTCCGATGGCTCCCCCAAACTCGACTACCGGTACCTCACACCGGCCCGACATCGCAGCGCCTGGCGGCGCTCATTCGATGGCAACCGGGCCGTGCGTTGCAAACGATACCAAAAGACTTTGGCGACATCCCGTCACCGAGGCGAGCACCGGCTCGCCTGCGAGCGACCTGTTCGCCCGAGCCAGCCGGGCATTTGGACCTGATTGCACAGATGATCGCGCCAATCGGCGTAGGACATTGTGGATGCGCACCGGCGCCAGCTATCATTAGCTGTCCTTATTGGAATCGATCCTCGTGGAGTGGCGGTGCCATCCAGCCCGCGCTGACGAGCAGGGGTGATGGCTTGTGGGCGAACGTGGTGGATCACTAGTGCGCTGCCATCACCGGAGGCGTCGGTGACGCTCGGCGGAGCGGGTGCTGACGGGCTCGTCATCACGCGGGTCGAAACCGTGCCGGTCCGAGCCCGCTTGGCCGCCGATTTCAAAGGCAGCCACTACCACATGACCCACCGGGCCACGATCATCACCCGTGTCCACACCGCCGATGGGATCGTCGGAGAGGCCTACGCTGGCGACGAAGACGCCACCCTGCTCGAAATCGAGCGGATCGTGCACGACGAGCTCGCCCCTACTGTCGTCGGCCTTGACGCCATGGCGGTCGAACGCTGCTGGGCCGCGGCCTACCCGGTGACATTCGACATCCTGCGTGACCGCCGGCTCGGCCTGGTGGCACTGGCTGGGGTCGATGCCGCGATCTGGGACGCCGTAGGCAAGGCACTTGGCGTGCCACTGTGGCGACTGTGGGGCGGTTTTCGCCGGCGAGTGCCTCTAATCGCCATCGGCGGCTATTACGGCGAGCCGCTGGGCCCCATTGAAGAGGAGATCAGGTCCTACGTGGAGCTCGGCCTGGCTGGGCTCAAGTTCAAGGTCGGCGGCCGCTCCCCGGCCGAGGACGCCGAGAGAGTGACGCGAGCTCGCGAAGCGGCACCAGATGGCTTCATCATTTCGATCGACGCCAACCAGGGTTACAACGTCTCGGACGCGATCGACTTGGCGCGGCGCGTTGAACACCTGGATATCGCCTGGTTCGAGGAGCCCGTCGGTTGGGACAACGACGCCAAAGGGATGCGCGATGTGCGCATGCGTGGGCCTCTCCCTATCTGTGCCGGGCAGAGCGAGCACTCGCCGGCAGCCTGCCGCGAGCTGATGGAACTGGCGGCGATCGACATTTGCAATTTCGACGCCTCCTGGTCCGGAGGCCCCACCGCATGGAGGCGTATGGCCGCGGTGGCGACGACCTACGGCGTAGGAGTAGGTCACCACGAAGAGCCACAAGTTTCCTCCCACCTTGTGGCCAGCCAGCCTCACGGCACGTACGCGGAGTGCTTCCACCCAGACCGCGACCCGTTCTGGTGGAACTTGATCGCAAACCGACCGCCGCTCGACAAAGGTGAGCTCGTGCTGACTGACGCGCCGGGCCTCGGTTGGCAACTGGACACTGATTACATCGAGCGCAACCGGGTGCGGCGCGACTGAACTCGATGGCACCGACGGCGAGGCCCGTGGGCGGGCGTCCAGGCACAAGGATCGGCATCCAGCAAGTCGCCGAGCGCGCTGGCGTTGCCCCGTCGTCAGTTTCGCGCGTGCTATCGGGACATCCCAACGTGAGCGCCGTCATGCGCAACCGAGTGGTGGACGCCGTCGCCGCCCTCGGCTACGAACCCGACCTTCTCGCCCAGAGCTTACGCACCCGAGCGACAATGACCGTGGGGTTCGTTGTCGGCAACATCTCCAACCCGTTGCTCTCCGAGATCGCACTTGGCGCCGAGACGACATTGAGGACGGCTGGGTACTCAATGTTGCTTGCCAACTCAATGGACAACCCGGAGCTCGACTGCTCGCACGTCCGGCTCTTCGCCCAACGACGCGTGGACGGTTTACTGCTGTCATTGTCGGACGAGCTGTCACCGGGTACGAACGAGGCCCTCGAAAAGGTAACTTTCCCCCTGGTACTTGTGGACAGGGAGCTTCGGGCCGGGGGCCATGCTTCGGCCGTCCTCGCCGACCACTCCGCCGGCATTGCCGCTGCAGCACGCCATCTCGCCGCGCTCGGGCACAAAAAGGTCGCCCTGGTAAATGGACGGCCCACTGTGCGCCCGGCTCGTGAACGAGCCACCACCTTGCGGCGGGTCTGCCGCCAGCTCGGAGTCGCCTGCACAGTCCGGTCGGGCACATTCACGACCGAGCACGGCGAAAGGGCAACCGCGGCACTGCTCGCTGAAGCGGAGCCGCCCAGCGCCGTCATCGCCGGGAGCAACCAGATACTCGTCGGCGTGCTTCGCGCGCTGCGCACCACGGGATGCCGGGTGCCCATCGACATCTCCGTCGTCACATGCGACGAAGTGCCCCTTTCGGAGTTCCTCGTGCCGCCGCTGGCGACCATCCAGCGAGACCCCTATCAAATGGGTGCGATAGCGGCGAACCTTTTGCTCGAGTTGCTCGCCGGAGAGCTGCCCCGGACGCAAAGCGTCCCGACGAGCTTTCACCCGACATCGAGCTGCGCGCCGCCCAGGACCGCGCCGCCGAAGACCGAGCCCCCCAAGACCGCGCCCTCCAAGACCGCGCCCTCCAAGACCGCGCCGAGCCGACGACCGCCCGGCGCAAACCTTAGTGAGGACGACATTGCGTCCTAGCTGCCGGCCCACGATGCCCTTGACACTGCCCACCTAGCACCCTAGCATCATTGAAACGATTCATTTCCAGCGCCAACAGGTGGTCCAGGCCCTAAAAACCTGGGATGGACAGCACAAAAACCTGGGATTGACAGCACAACATTTGAGGAGACGGCAATGGCATCGAGGAGCGAGATCAAGCAGGCTTTGCGCCAGCAATGGATCGAGACACCGTCATGGGCGTACGGCAACACAGGGACGCGTTTCAAGGTCTTCAGGAACCCTGGGGCAGCCAGGACCCCTTACGAAAAGATCGATGACGCCGCCATGGTCCACCGCCTGACCGGGGTCGCCCCATCGGTAGCGCTCCACATCCCCTGGGACCGGGTTGACGACTACGGCAAGCTTGCCAAGTACGCCTCCGACGCGGGGCTGCGCATCGGGGCCATCAACCCCAACGTGTTCCAAGAAGACGAGTACCGCCTTGGCAGTGTGTGCAACCCTGACCCCCAGGTGCGCCGCAAGGCAACCGATCACCTTTTGGAATGCGTCGAGATCGCGGCGGCCACGGGGTCGCCGACGGTGAGCCTGTGGTTCGCGGACGGCACCAATTACCCAGGCCAGGACGACATAACAGCGCGCCAGCAACGCCTGGCCGAGGCGCTCGGCGAGGTCTATGCGGCGCTGCCCCAAGGCATTGGCATGCTCCTCGAGTACAAGCTATTCGAGCCGGGTTTCTACACGATGGATGTACCCGACTGGGGCACGTCGCTCGTCCACTGCCTGGCTCTTGGCGATAAGGCCAACGTGCTCGTAGACACCGGCCACCACGCGCCCGGGACCAACATCGAGTTCATCGTGGCTTCGCTGCTGCGCCTTGGGCGCCTTGGCGGTTTCCATTTCAACAGCCGCTTTTACGCCGACGACGACCTGCTGGTAGGTGCTGCCGACCCCTACCAGCTGTTCCGCATCATGAACGAGATCGTGGCGGCCGGGGCGCACCTGCCCGGCTCGGGAGTCGCGTTCATGCTCGACCAGTGCCACAACATCGAAGAGAAAGTGCCCGCCGAGCTCCGCTCAGTCATGAACGTCCAGGAGGCCACGGCCAAGGCGCTGCTGGTTGACCGCGAAGCGCTGCGCTCAGCACAAGCTGAAGGAGATGTAATGGCAGCCAACGAGGTCCTGGTCGATGCATTCAGTTCCGACGTGCGCCCTCTGCTTGCCGAACTTCGTGAAGAGATGGGCCTCGACCCAGACCCCTTGGCCGCCTACGCGCGCTCAGGTTATGGCGAGCGCGCCCGGGCGGAACGGGCCGGCGGTGCAGGCCAAGGATGGGGCGGCTAGCGATGACTGTGCCGGACGCCGCAACGACACCGGTCGCCGCAACGGCACCGGAGCCTGTAACTGAGCTCCTAAACCGCTCCCACCGGCTCGGCAGGGACCCTCGCAACACGAATTATGCGGGCGGGAACACCTCGACCAAGGGGCAAGCCACCGACCCGGTTACGGGCGGGCAGGTCGAGCTCATGTGGGTGAAAGGCTCGGGGGGCGACCTCGGTACGTTGACCGACAAGGGACTGGCCGTTCTTCGGCTGGACCGTTTGCGCGCACTGGTAGCGGTTTACCCTGGCGAGCAGCGCGAGGATGAGATGGTTGCCGCATTCGACTTCTGCTTGCACGGTAAGGGTG
>Ga0302326_10013926_pt1 | contig 17046 bp, 17 predicted proteins | sample Palsa_T0_3_FD_202264 | JGI IMG/M metagenome (GOLD analysis project Ga0302326, IMG submission 202264) | Peat permafrost microbial communities from Stordalen Mire near Abisko, Sweden - Palsa_T0_3 | ecosystem: Environmental > Terrestrial > Soil > Palsa > Peat permafrost | place: Sweden: Abisko...
CCGGCGGCGGAGCTCAAGGGCATCAGTTTAACCTGCCGCGACACGGGTCCCATTCCCGTGTCTGGTGACCCGTTGCTCCTCGCGCAGGCGGTCAGCAATCTCATCGACAATGCTCTCAAATACGCGAGCGACGGCGGCAAGGTCACTGTCGAAGTACAGAGGAGTGCGCAGGGCGCGGTCGAGATCACGGTGGCCGACGACGGCCCGGGAATCAGCGACAGCGAGAAGATCAAGGCGCCGGAGCGCTTCTACCGCGGCGACACGAGTCGCGGCACGCCCGGCGTGGGTCTGGGTTTGAGTCTGGTCGCGGCCGTCGCGAAGCTGCATGGTGGAGCTTTGGTGCTGGCAGACAATCACCCGGGTCTACGGGCGCAGATGCTGATCGAGCCCGAGCGGCCATGGCGCGAGGACAGTCCGTCCGCATTAGGCGCTGCGCCAGCAGCGGTCGATGGCCTCGAGCTCGCGGGCGTCGGTGCTTTCTCCGCCATCAAAAGTGAGCCGCTCTCCCGCTAGGGCAAGGAAGGCGTCGCCGGATCTCTGCGCCGCGACGGCCGGATCAGTGTCGCCGTGCCCCAGATGCCGCGCCGGATCCTGCCGGCGGCGCGCCAAGCGCGCGAGCCTCGTGGGCTCGGCGACCCGACAGAGGACCTGCACGATGCGCGCTGCGGCCGGGATGGACAGCATTGACTCGTGCTCGCCGGGGCGAAAGTTGCCTTCCAATATCAGATCGGGACACGTGGCGAGCGCGCGGCGCGCCACGGCGAAGAGGACCGCAAAACTCGCATCGCTCAACTTCTTGGAGTGCGCGGCATCGGCCGAGCCCAACACATCAAGCAGAGGTTCCTTGATGAGATCCTTGCCGAGGAGCAGCACGCCATGGCGCCGCGCCAGGATGCTCGCCAGTGTGGACTTGCCGCTGCCTGGCAACCCCGTGATGAGGAGCACGCGCACAGAAGTCCGACCTAGCCGGAGTAGTGCGCCGTCAGATAGGCGAGGATCTGATCGACATCTTCGGGCCGGATGGGCGCGCCGAACTTGTCGATCATCTTGTGAACCGTCTTCTCCCAACTGGCGCGGCTCATGAGCGGCGCGTTCATCGGAATGTAATCGAGGCTGTGGCAGGTGACGCAGGACGCGGCGGTGAGATCGCTGCCGGGCGCATCGATGAGGTGGATGCTCTCCTCGCCGGCCAGCGCGACCGTGCAGGCGAGGAGCGCGCAGGTGCCGAGTGCCATCCGCTGCGCCACGCGTCTCATGCGACTTCCAAGGCTAGCGAGAGAATCTTGTTGTTATGGTAGCCGGCCGGATTGACGGTCAGCTTATCCGGCTGCTGTTCGCCGCCGCGGCTCGTGGCGCGCACGGCAACGGCGAGCGGCCCGGGCCGTGAGGTATCCAATCGAAAGCGAAAACCGCGCCAGGCAAAGCGTCCCATATCCTTATCGAGCGCCGCGGCACGCCAGTTAAGTCCGCCGTCCACGGAGATATCAACCGCAGAGATCCCCGTGCCGCCGTCCCACGCCCAGCCGCATAGCTGCGCGGGCCGGTTATGCGCCAGGCGCGCATCGGGCGACGGTGCGGTGACGAGCGAGTTGACGAGAATCTGTGTGATCGGAGTGGTCTCGGGGGTCTCCTGACTCGTGAAGCGGGCACCGGGAAAAGCGCCCGTCGGAATTCGGTAGGCGCCTTTCATCCAAAACCCATCGAACGGCTGCGGCTGAACGCGGATATCGGTGAGGTGCTTCACCCAGTAGGTCGCGGTCCAGCCGGGCACGATGAGGCGCGCGGGGGCGCCGTTGAAATGCGGCAGGGGACGGCCGTTCATCTCGAAGGCGATGAGAGTGTTCTCATCGAGTGCGCGCTCAATCGGCAGGCTCTTCTGGAAGTCCGGGGTCTGCGGTAAGAGAGGGCCGTCCGCCCCGTCCAATACCACTTCGAGCGCGTCGGGCTGCAGATTGCACTTGCGCAACACATCGCGCAGGCGCACGCCGCTCCAGGTTGCGTGGCCCATGGCGCCATTCTTCCACTGCACACCGGGCACCCGGGGGGTGAATAGGCCGCGACGGTTGCCCGAGCATTGATTGATGGCCGGCAGGGTCACCCGCTCGAAGCGATGCTGCAGATCAGCGAGTGACAATTCGAGCGGCTGCGCGGCGCTCGGGCCGCCGACCTTCAATCGCCAAGTGCGGGCGTCAATCTCCGGAATGGCGCTCAGGTGGTAGCGAACGAAGAATGCATCGTTCGCCGTAAAGGTGCGCCGCAGGTCAGCCAGGGGAGTTTCGAAGTTCGGCGGCCGGAATGTGCGCTTGATGAGAGGTTTCTTGCCGGGCAGGGCGATGAGAAGCTCGTCGGATGCGCCATCGGGCGCAGAAGACTCCTGGCCACGCGCGGCGCCCAGCGCGCCCAACATCAAGGTTCCCGTGGAAGCGGCGATCCATCGGCGTCGCGTCAGCATGTTGATCTTTCCAGTCCCGTCGTTCATTGACAGTACTCAAGTGTGGCGAGACCCGCAATGGCTGCGCGGTTGCGCGGCTTAAGTACAACCTCAACCAATATTTTCATCTCGCGAGAGGAGCCGAGCGACATAAAGTTACGGTAAGGTGCGCGCATGCTCATCGATCGCCTGCCTATCTCCGTTCTCAAGAGTCGGCTTGTACCGGGTCGCTGGGATGTGGTTGCGATCGCGCTCGTCTTCGGCCTCCTGATTTATCTCGGCGAGGCTGCGCATGGGTTGACTCAGCCACTGGCGGGGCTCGAGGCAACGCCCATCTCACTCGATCCGTGGAAGCTCATCGGCTACAGCGCCCGCAGCGCACTGCGCATGCTCATCGCGATGATCGCATCGCTGGTGTTTACGTTCAGCTACGCGACCTTGGCCGCAAAAAGTCGACGCGCCGAAGCGGTGCTCGTGCCCTTGCTCGACATTCTGCAGTCGGTGCCTATCCTCGGATTTATTTCCGTGACGGTGGTGTTCTTCCTGTCGCTCACCCCGGGGCGCGTCGCCGGCGCCGAGTTCGCAGCGATCTTCGCCATTTTCACGAGCCAAGCCTGGAATATGGCCTTCAGCTTCTACCAATCGCTGCGCAGCGTGCCGGACGAGCTCGACGAGGTTGCGCGCGGCTTTCGTCTGGGAGCCTGGATGCGCTTCTGGCGCCTGGAGGTGCCGTTTGCCACACCGCCGCTCATCTGGAACATGATGATGTCGATGTCCGGCGGGTGGTTCTTCGTCGTGGCCTCCGAGGCGATCAGCGTCGGGAATACCACGCTCACTCTGCCCGGCATCGGTTCTTACATCGCACTCGCCATCGAGCAGCGCAACCTCGTCGCGATCGGGTGGGCGATCGGCGCGATGTTCGTGGTCATCCTCGTGTACGACCAGCTCCTCTTCCGCCCGCTCATTGCCAGTGCCGATTGGTTTACGCTCGAGCAGGAGGCGGGACTGACGCCGTCGCGTTCCTGGGTGCTGACGATGTTGCGCCGCTCACGCGTCCTGCGGCTTCTGCGCCGCGGATTCGCAGCTTCCCTGCGCAGCGCCTCGCGCTGGGGACAGAACTTGCAGCGGCCGAAGGGGCTCAAAAAACCGCTTACTCAAAAGCCGACGCCCGCTTGGGTCGATCCTCTGTGGTATGCCGGGATTCTTCTCATCACCCTGGCGGCAGTCCTGAAGATTTCCATTTTCGTGCATTCCGGCGTGACCACCGCGGAGATCGGCCACGTCGTGCTCCTGGGTCTTGCGACGCTCGCACGCGTGATCATCCTGATTGCGCTCGCGAGCGTCGTCTGGGTGCCCATCGGGGTGGCGATCGGGCTGCGGCCGAGCGTCACGCGCATCGTGCAGCCCATCGCGCAGTTCCTCGCGGCATTTCCTGCCAATCTTTTCTTTCCGGTGGTGGTCTCGGGCATCGTGGCGTGGCACTTGAGTCCCAACATTTGGCTAAGTCCGCTCATGATTCTCGGCACGCAGTGGTACATTCTCTTCAACGTCATCGTCGGCGCCTCATCGCTCGCGCCGGATTTGCGCAACGTCGCCGAGAATCTGCATATTCGCGGCTGGCTGTGGTGGAGCCGGATCGCCTTGCCGGCGGTTTTCCCGTACTACCTGACCGGTGCGATCACCGCCTCGGGCGGCTCATGGAATGCGGCCATCGTTGCGGAACTTGCAACCTGGGGCAAGGAGCGGCTGGTCGCCACGGGTCTCGGTGCCTACATCGCGGAGGCGACGACTGCGGGCGATGCACGCCGTACGGTGCTCGGGATCCTAGTCATGAGTCTATTCGTCGTACTCCTCAATCGGCTCTTCTGGCGACCACTGTATGCGCAGGCCGAGCGCCGCTTCCGTATGGCCTAACGTTGCGGGGACTTGCCCATGAATGCGCCTCTTCTTCTCGATGTGCAAAATGTCCGGCAGGCTTTTCACAAGCCTGATGGCGATGAGCTGCTGGTTCTCGACGGCGTCGACCTGACGCTGCGCGCGGGAGAGATCGTCGGGCTTCTCGGCCGTTCCGGCTCTGGAAAGTCAACGCTTCTGCGCGTGATCTCAGGTCTTGCGAACCCGACGGGCGGCACGGTCAATTATCTGGGTCATAGCGTGTCGGGGCCGGCGGCGGGCATCGCGATGGTGTTCCAGAGCTTTGCGCTGTTCCCGTGGCTCACGGTGTTTGAGAACGTGCAGATCGGACTTGAGGCGCTGCGCGTTCCGGCGACCGAGATCCGCCGCCGCGCGCTCGCCGCCATCGACCTCATCGGCCTTGACGGATTCGAATCCGCTTATCCGCGCGAGCTCTCGGGCGGAATGCGTCAAAGAGTGGGGTTCGCGCGCGCGCTCGTGGTGCATCCCAACATTCTTCTCATGGATGAGCCGTTTTCAGCGCTCGATGTACTCACGGCCGAGACGCTGCGCAATGACTTTCTCGACCTGTGGGCGGCGGGGCAACTGCCGATACAGGGCGTACTCCTCGTGACGCATAACATCGAGGAGGCGGTGCTGATGTGCGACCGCCTGCTGCTGTTCTGTGCGCAGCCGGGCCGCATCGTCAGCGAGATCCCCATCGATCTGCCCAAGCCGCGACATCCCATCGACCCGCGCTTTCGCGCCATTATTGACCGCGTCTATGTGGAGATGACGACGCGGCCAGGCGCGGATGCGCGCCCCGAAGCGCGCGTCGAACGCTACGCGGGCATCGGCATCGGCACGATGCTCGTGCACGTCTCCTCGAACCTTCTCGCGGGTCTGCTCGAGGCTGTGAGCACGGCACCCTACAACGGTCATGCGGATCTGCCGGCGATCTCCTCCGATTTGCGCATGGAGGCCGACGAGCTCTTTCCGGTGGCGGAGGCTCTGCAGATGCTGCGCTTCGCGGAGCTTGCAGGCGGTGATATTCGTTTGACCGAGGCCGGGGACCAGTTCGCCAAGGGCGAGACCGATGAGCGCAAGCGGCTCTTCTCGGTGCACCTCTTAAAGTACGTGCCGCTCGCAGCACACATCCGCCGCGTGCTCGACGAGCGCGCGAGCCACACCGCTCCCAAGACGCGCTTCCTCGATGAACTCGAGGATCACATGGCTGAGGATGCCGCCGAGGAGACGCTGCGCACCATCATCAGTTGGGGCCGTTACGCCGAAGCTTTCGCCTACGACGATCAGAGCCAGTCGTTCAGTCTCGAGAATCCGACCTGAGCCGCGCGCTGCCGGGACGCGAAAAGCGGCGGCGCGCTTCGCACGAGGCGGCCGGCAGCACTCCGTCAAGACTGCGGGCGTGCAGCGTGAGGTGCCTTTCGGCGGCGCGATAGAGCGCCCGATAAAGCTCGCGGCATAGATTGAAGGCGGTAGTGCCCACCCAATCGCCGGGCAGCAGCACGTCGGGCAGCGCCGGATCGCGCAGATGAATTCGGCGATACTCGTGAATCAGCAAAGTGCGGGCCATGAAGGCGACCTCTGGGCTGGGCACGACACCGGCGCGCAGCGCCGTGGCGAGAGGTGCAAACGCCGCGACGAAGCGCCGATAAGCGCGCGCCAGTTCCGCCAGATCCCACCCGCAGCGCACGAGCCGCCGGTCCTCGCGCGCCGCCTCGCTCTTGGCCTCAAGGAGCGTCACACGGTTGCCGACACCTGCCTCCGCGAGACGCAGCCGCACTTCGGCACTGTCGAAGCTCGGGTGCCCAAACACATCCGGCGCAAACTGCCCAAAACCCAACCAATGCAGCTCTTCGCGCAGACGCTCGCGACGCTGAGCTTGCGACTGCGGCGCGAGTATGATGAGAGTCCAGCGCCGATTCCAGGAGTGCGGACGCACTCCATAAATGCGGCGCGTGGCGGCGGCGAAACGCCGCCGGCCCACTGGGGTGAGAGCGTATTCGCTCGTGCGGCCGCTGCGGCGCGCTGCCAGCCAGCCATCCTGGGCAAGACGCGCGACCGAGGTGCGCACCAGGCGCTCGGGCAGTCCCAAGGGCTCGGCGAGCTCAATGAGGCTACCGAGAGTCACGCGCCCCCCGCGGGGCGCGATGGCATCCCCGAGCATCGTCATCAAAAGCGAGCCGCTGCGTAGCGGTCGCTGGCGCAGCAAGCGCCCGCGCAGGGTGCGCAGGCGCGCGTCGAGCGGGTCAGTCACGTCAAGCTCCCGTAGGTGCGCTCAGGTTACAAATTGTGACACATAAAGAGTTGCTGGATGCAATTTCTTGTGTCAGATTAGGCAACTACGACCGGGAGCTCACTGTGTATACGCAAGGCCTGGATTCGCTCGGCAAGGACTGCCTGCAGACCCCCGCGGAGGATGCGGCGGCGCTCACCGCGCACTTCGAAGCGAAGGTCGCGCGCGACGAGAAGATCGAACCCAAGGAGTGGATGCCGGAAGCCTATCGGCGCACGCTCGTACGGCAGATCTCCCAGCACGCGCACTCTGAGATCGTCGGTATGCTGCCCGAGGGCAACTGGATCACGCGCGCGCCGACGCTGCGCCGCAAGGCCGTGCTCATCGCCAAGGTGCAGGACGAGGGCGGTCATGGCATGTATCTGTACAGCGCGGCAGAGACTTTGGGGGTATCGCGCGAGGAGCTCGTCGCGCAGTTGCTCGCCGGCACCGCGAAGTACTCGAGCATCTTCAATTACCCGACGCTCACGTGGGCGGACATCGGCGCCATCGGCTGGCTCGTCGACGGCGCTGCAATCATGAATCAGATTCCAATCTGCCGTTGCTCCTACGGCCCCTATGCGCGCGCCATGGTGCGCATCTGCCGTGAGGAGAGTTTTCATCAGCGCCAGGGATTTGAAATCATGATGACCCTCGCGCGCGGCACAGGCGCGCAGCGCGCGATGGCGCAGGATGCGCTCAACCGCTGGTGGTGGCCGTCGGTCATGATGTTCGGGCCGAGCGATGCAGAATCGCAGCACACCGCGCAGTCAATGCGCTGGAAGATCAAGCGCTTCACCAATGATGAACTGCGTCAGCACTTCATCGACGTGACCGTCCCGCAGGCGGATTTTCTGAAGTTGAGCATTCCCGACCCCGAGCTGCGCTGGGATGAGTCGACGCAGCACTACCGCTGCGGCGAGATTGACTGGGATGAGTTTCACCGTGTCGTCAAAGGTCACGGTCCCTGCAACCGCGAGCGTCTGGAGGCGCGCCGCAGCGCGCACGAGGAAGGGCGCTGGGTACGCGAGGCCGCCTCGGCCTACGCCGCCAAGCACGCGCTCGCGCGCGAGCACCTGAAGGAGTCCGCATGAGCGCACCCGACTGGCCGTTATTTGAAGTGTTCATCCGCTCGCGCTCGGGGCTTGAGCACAAGCACGTCGGCAGCTTGCACGCGGTCGATGCGCGCATGGCGCTTGAACATGCGCGCGATGTCTACACACGGCGCCTCGAGGGCGTGAGCATCTGGGTGGCGCGCTCGAGCGACATCGCAGCTTCCGACCCGCTCGACGCCGATGCCTTCTTTGAGCCGGCGCGCGACAAGGTGTATCGCCATCCGACCTTCTACGCGATTCCCGAAGAAGTGAAGAACCTGTGAGTGCGAGCGTCGTGCCGGCGTTGAGCGAGGATCCGCGGCTGCGCTACGTGTTAAGGCTCGCCGACACGAGTCTCATCCTCGGACAGCGCCTGTCGGAGTGGGTGGGACACGCCCCGGCACTGGAAGAGGATCTCGGCGTTGCCAACATTGCGCTCGACCTTATCGGCCAGGCGCGGCTTCTCCTGAGTTATGCAGCTCAGCTCGAGGGGCGCGGCGGCACCGAGGATGAGCTCGCTTTTTTGCGCGACGCGGCGCAGTTTTTGAACCTGACTCTGGTCGAACAGCCCAATGGCGATTTTGGCCACACCGTGGTGCGGCAGCTTTTGGTGTCGGCATTTCAGCTCGAGCTCTATACGGCGCTGCAAACCTGCGCGGACCCGCGGCTCGCGGAGATCGCCGCGAAGGCCGTGAAAGAGACTCAATATCATGTGCGCTACAGCGCAAGCTGGGTCGTGCGCCTGGGCGACGGCACGGCGGAAAGTCACGCGCGGGTGCAGGACGCACTGACGCAGCTGTGGCCGTTTACGACCGAACTCTTCGCCGATGACGGCGTGGATGCGGCCATGATTGCCGCCGGCATTGCACCGGACGCGGCAGCCTTGAGGGCGCTGTGGTCGGCGCGCATCGACGCCGTATTGGCCGAAGCCACGTTGACCCGGCCGGCCGACGCACCGTTCCCATGGCACGGCAAGCGCGGCGTCCACACCGAGCATTTAGGCTATATGCTGGCCGAGATGCAGTTCTTGCAGCGCGCCTATCCTGGGGCCGAGTGGTAGGCGCCGATGAGCCTCGCCGCAGAAGTAGAGCTTGCGCCGGGTGACTGGCAGGAGCGGATCTGGCGGCTCCTTGGCGAGGTCAACGATCCGGAAATTCCAATCTTGAGCATTACGGATCTGGGCATCGTGCGCTATGTGCGCGGCACATCGCGCGAGGATGCGCGCGTGGGATTGACTCCCACCTATTCCGGCTGCCCGGCGACGGAAGTCATTCGCCGCCTGGTGGAAGCGAAACTTGCGCGTGCAGGCCTCGCTCATGTCGTCATTGAGACGCAGCTTGCTCCGCCCTGGACGAGCGATTGGATCACGCCCGCCGCGCGCCGCAAGCTGAGCGCCTACGGGATCGCCCCTCCGGTGGAAAGCGTCACGAATCCCAAGCGGCTCTTTGGCGCAGCGCAGGTCGGCTGTCCGCGCTGCCAGAGTACGGCGACGCGACTCGTCAGTGAATTTGGCTCGACACCGTGCAAGGCGCACTACACGTGCACGGACTGTCTTGAGCCTTTTGACTATTTCAAATGCATCTAGGCCCGCGATGACCCGCCCGCACGATGGCGCATCGGCTGCGCCGGCCCCCGGCGCGGCAAGGAGCTATGTCGCGTTGGCCGCGGACCGCGATCTTGGCGCGCTCGTGCCACTCGTCGCGGCCCGACTTCGCGATGAAGCGCTCTCCTCGGTTATCGTTTTCTACGGTCACTATGGCGAAGTGAGCGACGCGGCGCTCGAGGAGCTCCTGGCACTCAAGGATCAACATCTCGGGCGCTTAGCGCTGCACTTCATCATGGCGCGCGAACCGGAGGAGGGCGAGCTCCTCGCCGGCAAGCTCGATGCCGGCAAGCTGCGCGCCGTCGCCGCCGAGCTCTTTGATCCGCTCGCCGTGCATGAATACTTCCTGATCGGCGCGGGCAGCGCCGTCGCGCCGCTGCGCGCGCAACTTCTGGAGCTGGGCGTCGCGGCAGAGAAGATTCAGGCGGATGGCGGCGCTGCAGCCGCGCCGCGCGCGCCAGCAGGTTCCGGTGCGCCGCTTCCTGCCACGGGAGAAACTCAAGTAGAGGTCGTCATGGACGGACGGCGCCGTGCCTTCAGCATGCGCACCGGCACGGAGAGCATCCTCGAGGCCGCGACCCGCGCGGGGCTGGATCTGCCTTTTTCCTGCCGCGCCGGCGTGTGCTCCACGTGCCGCACCAAGCTTGTGCGCGGCGAAGTTGAGCTGACGCAAAATTACGCGCTCGAGGACTGGGAGCTCGCGCAGGGTTTCATCCTCGCCTGTCAGGCGCACGCGAAGACCGCCGAGCTCGAAATCACCTACGATGAGACCTGAAGATATGAGCTACGGAAACATCCTCTTCGAGTGCAGCGCCGGCATCGCACGCCTGACATTGAACCGCCCGGAGCGCCTCAATAGTTTCAATAGCCAGATGCATGAGGAGGTACGGCTCGCTCTGCGCGAGGTCAAAGAACACTCCAGCTGCCGGGTACTCATTCTGACGGGTGCCGGGCGTGGATTTTGTGCAGGACAGGACTTAAGCGATCGCGTGGTGACTCCCGGAAGCACCGCGACCGATCTCGGCGAATCGATCGAACGGTATTATAAACCTCTGGTGCTTGCGCTGCGCGCGCTGCCGATGCCCGTGATTGCCGCTGTGAATGGCGTCGCGGCTGGCGCCGGAGCCAATCTTGCGCTGGCCTGCGATCTTGTGATCGCTGCACGCTCGGCAAGCTTCATCCAGTCTTTCTCCAAGGTCGCACTGCTGCCCGATTCCGGCGGCACTTGGTTCCTGCCACGGCTTATCGGGCAGGCGCGGGCGGTCGGCGTCGCCTTCCTGGGCGACAAACTTCCTGCCGAACAGGCCGCGGCTTGGGGGCTCATCTGGCGTTGCGTTCCCGATGAGGAATTTGCCGCCGCAGTGGATGAACTCGCGCACCGTCTCGCCGCGGCGCCGACTCGAGCTCTGGCGCGGACCAAAGAGGCTCTATACGGCTCAGGCGCGCGCAGCCTTGCCGAGCAGCTCGATGTCGAGCGCGATTATCAGCGTGAACTCGGGCACGGCCCGGACTATGCCGAGGGTGTGGCTGCCTTTCTTGAAAAGCGCGCTCCGCGCTTCACGGGACGCTAGGGCGCATGGGCGAGCACGCTGCGGATGTGAAGCGCGTCGGCGTCATCGGCGCCGGGACCATGGGTGCTGGCATCGCCACGAGCTGCACCGCAAGCGGCCTCGACGTCACCTTGGTCGATTCGCAATCCTCAGCGCTCGAGAGCGGTGTGCGCCGCATCCGCGACGCGCTTGGCGCGAGCGTGCAGAAGGGTCGCATCACGGCCCAAGCGAGTGCCGCCGCGCAGGCGCGGGTCGCGGTGGCGAGCGACATTGCGGCGCTCGGCGCGGCCGATGTGGTCATCGAGGCGGTGTTCGAAAATCTGCAGTTGAAGCAGGCCGTGTTCCGCGAGCTCGACGCCAAATGCCGTGCGGATACGCTGCTCGCGACCAACACCTCGACGCTCGACGTGGCCGCCATCGCCAGCGTCACCGTGCGTCCCCAGGATGTGGTCGGCATGCACTTCTTCAGCCCGGCCCACATCATGCGGCTCATCGAGATCGTGCGCGCCCCCAAATCCTCAGCGGCGAGTGTCGCGCGGGCGCTCGCGCTCACCCAGCGTATCGGCAAAATCGGCGTCGTGGTCGGCAATGGATTTGGATTCGTCGGCAATCGCATGCTCTATGCGTACGGCCGCGAAAACCAGCTGATGCTGCTCGAGGGCGTGGCGGCTTCGCGCATTGACGCGGTGCTCGAGGAGTTCGGTATGGCGATGGGGCCGAACGCGGTCGGTGATCTCGCGGGCCTTGATGTGGGCTACCGCGTGCGCCGCGAGCGCACGGACCTGCCCGACGATCCGCGCTACTTCCGGGTTGCGGATCTTCTCGTCGAAAGCGGACGCCTGGGTCAGAAGAGCGGTCGCGGCATGTATCGCTACGAGACCGGGTCGCGCGTGCGGCACGCGGATCCTGAAGTTGACCTCCTCATCCGCGCCGAGGCGCAACGCCTCAACATTGTGCCGCGCGAGATGAGCGACGCGCAGATCATCGAGCGCTGCATCTATGCCCTCATCAACGAGGGCGCGGCGATACTCACCGACGGCATCGCCGCCTCGCCGCTCGATATTGACGTCATCTGGTGCAATGGCTACGGCTTTCCCCGCGCGCGCGGTGGTCCGATGGCGTACGCTGATGCCATCGGGCTTGGCGTCGTTTCCGAGGGCATAGGGCGACTCGCGGTGGAGCACGGGGCGCGCTACTGGTCTGTCGCCCCTCTCATAGCGGAGCTTGCCGCACAAAAGAGCACCTTTGCCGCGTGGCAGGCCGCGCGCACCGGACACTCCGCACGCTGATGGGAAATCAAATGTTGCTGGAAAGCTTCATTCGGGAACGCTGGACGAGCGGTGGAGCTGCTGGTGAAGTCCTGCGCGATGCGAGCAACGGCGCAGCAGTGGCGCAGATGAGCGCGCCGGCCATTGATTTTGGCGCCGCGCTCGAGCATGCGCGCAGCGTCGGCGGAGCGGCACTGCGGGCGCTCAGCTTTCACGAGCGGGCGGGGATTCTGAAGAGTCTTGCGAAGGCTCTCGGAGCCCATAAGGAAGAATTTTATGCGCTCTCCTCCTGCACGGGGGCGACAAAGCATGACTCTTGGCTTGATATCGACGGAGGCCTGAGCACGCTCTTCGTCTATGCGAGTAAAGGCGTGCGTGAGCTGCCGAACGGTCGCGTCTACATTGACGGGGCAACGGAACCGCTGTCAAAGAGCGGCAAGTTCCTGGGGCAGCATATTTGTGTGCCGCTCGAGGGTGCGGCCATACACATCAACGCGTTCAATTTTCCGGTGTGGGGCATGCTCGAGAAACTCGCCCCCACGTTGCTCGCCGGAGTGCCGGCCATTATCAAACCCGCCTCGAGCACCGCCTATCTTGCCGAGCTCGTTTTTCGCCGCATCATCGAATCGGGCCTGCTGCCGGCGGGCGCCGTGCAGCTCGTCTGCGGCAGCGTCGGAGATCTCTTCGACCACCTGCAGGCCCAGGACGTCGTCTCCTTCACAGGCTCCGCGGCAACCGCGGCGCAGCTGCGGCGCCATGCGGCCGTGGCCGAGCGCTCCGTACGATTCACCGCGGAGACCGACTCTCTCAACTCCTGCATTCTTGCCGAGGATGTGCGCGCGGATGCGCCTGAATTTGTGCTCTTCGTCCGCGAAGTGGTGCGCGAGATGAGCGTCAAAGCGGGGCAGAAGTGCACCGCGATACGCAAGGCCATCGTGCCCGCGGCACTGTGCACGCAGGTGCTCGAGGCGGTGCGCGCGCGCCTGGCACAGCTCGTCATTGGCGACCCGCGTCAGGAGGGCGTGAATATGGGGCCGCTCGCCTCACTTGCGCAGCGGCGCGAGGTGCGCGCGCAACTGGCGCGCCTCACGGCCGAGAGTGCGACGATATTTGGCGGCGAGCTTGCCTTGGAGCCTGCTGGCGTCGACGCGGAGCGCGGCGCCTTTCTCGCCCCGAGCCTCCTACACTGCCGCGATGCGAGCGCCGCGAGCGCCGTGCATACGGTGGAAGCGTTCGGACCGGTGTGCACAGTTTTGCCCTACGCCCATATTGATGAGGCGATCACGCTCGCACGCCGCGGCGGCGGCAGCCTCGTCGCCTCCGTCTTCAGCGCCGATGATGCCACCGCCGCACGTCTGGTGACGGGCCTTGCACCTTTTCACGGCCGCGTGCTCGTCGTCAATGCGGACTGCGCCGCCGATTCCACCGGTCACGGCTCGCCGCTGCCGCATCTGGTGCATGGCGGCCCCGGCCGCGCCGGCGGCGGCGAGGAACTTGGCGGTATCCGCGGGGTGCTGCACTACATGCAGCGCACGGCAGTGCAGGGCGCACCCGACACTCTGACGGCGGTGACCTCGCGCTGGGTGCGCGGTTCACGGCAGCGCGATCCGCAGGTGCATCCGTTCCGGATTCCCTTTGGCGCGCTCGTGATCGGCGACAGCTTCAACTCGCGCGCGCGCGAGGTCACACTCGCAGACATCGAGGCTTTTGCGGCACTGTCCGGCGATCACTTCTACGCACACATGGACGAAGTCGCCGCGCGCCGCAACCCGCTGTTTGGCGGTCGGGTCGCGCATGGCTACTTTCTGATCGCAGCGGCGGCTGGGCTCTTTGTCGAACCCGAGTTCGGCCCCGTCCTTGCGAACTACGGGATCGATGCGCTGCGCTTCGTCAAACCGGTGAAGCCGGGAGACCGGATCCGCGTGCGCATCAGCTGCAAGGAAAAATCGTTGCGCGCCGGTTCAGGTTACGGCGAGGTGCGCTGGGACGCAGAAATCATCAACCAGGACGGCGCCGTGGTGGCAAGCTACGATGTGCTCACGATGGTGAGTGAACACGCCATTCCGGACCAAGTAGCCTAACAGCCATGTCGAGCGTCGCTGCCGTTTCCCTTCCTGCCTACCGTGCCGCCCATCCGGCACTACAGTTCGATGCGCCGCTGCCGGGAATTCTCGAGGTGATCATTGCCAACGAGGCGCGCTTGAACGCCGCAGGCGCCGCGCTGCACCGCGACCTGGCACAGGTTTGGCGCAGCATCGATGCCGACGCGGCAGTGCGTGCGGTGCTGGTGCGCGGCGCCGGTGCGCACTTCTGCGCGGGTGGAGACTTTGCGCTCATCGAAGAGATGATCGCCGATGACGCCGCGCTGGTGCGCGTATGGAAGGAGGCGAGCGATCTCGTCTACAACCTGGTGAATTGCTCGAAACCCGTGGTCTCGGCCATCCGCGGCAGCGCCGTGGGAGCCGGGCTCGCCGTTGCGCTCCTCGCCGACATCGCCATCGCTGGACGCAGCGCACGGTTGATGGACGGCCATACGCGGCTCGGCGTTGCCGCGGGTGATCATGCCGTGCTCATCTGGCCCCTGCTGTGTGGTCTTGCGCGCGCCCGCTACTACCTGTTGCTGAATGAGCCGGTGACGGGGGAAGTGGCGGAGCGGATCGGACTTGTGGCGCGCTGCGTCGATGACGACGCGGTGTACACGGAGGCGCTGGAAACCGCACGCAAGCTTGCGGCGGGCAGTGCGACCGCGATGCAATGGACCAAACACGCCCTCAATAATTGGTTGCGTCTCGCGGGCCCGAACTTCGATGCGTCGCTGGCGCTTGAGTTTTTGGGATTTCGGCTCCCCGATATCCGTTCGGGTCTGGAAGCGGTCAGAAACAGGCGGCCGGTATAATACGAGCCGGGGCCCGTCGGAGCTCCAGGGACAACCATGCCGCGGCGCCCATTACTGCTCAGTGTCGCAGTTGCCTGCACCTACGGCGCGGCGAGCGCCGCCTGGGCGGACGGATCCTTGGGCGGCTCCGTCGATGTCACCTCGGATTACATCTATCACGGCCTGTCACAGTCCGACGGTGATCCGGCGGTTCAGGGCGACATCCACTATCGAAGCGGATCGGGCGGGGCGCTGGCCGAGAATTTCATCGGCCTTTGGGGCTCAAGCATCGGGCGTTACGCAACCGGCGCAACTTATGAATTGAACGCCTACGCCGGCCGCACCTTTCTCATCGACCCCGACTCGAGCGTCACGGCCAAATATGTTCACTATGCCTACCCCGACACCCGCGGCAAGGCTCACTACGACTACGACGAGCTCTCCGGCACGTGGGCGTATCAGGATCGATTTTTTCTCACCGCGGCATGGACGCCGGACACGGCGCACTATTCGGAACACGCGATGGGCGTTTGCTGTCGAGTCGCGTCGTACGACGCCGCGGTACACCAAAGCCTGAGCGCAGCGTTCACACTGCAAGTGGCCCTGGGGTACGATGAGTTGCGGGGGATTTCTGGGTACGTGTACTGGAACGCCGGCGTTGATTATGCAATCGGTGCATTCCAGCTTGACCTGGCGTATTTTGGCGTCGAGTCCCGCGCGAGCTATCTATACGGCAATATGCTCGCGGGCAACCACTGGGTCGGCACTGTCGTGTGGCGGTTTTGAACCTATATGCGCCTGAGCAGAACTCACCGGTATGCTCGCACTTTCGCTGTCTCCTGTTCCGCGGCCGCGCGACGCGCGCGAAGAGTGCGCCCCCGTGAAGCCTGAGTCGACCGGCACAACCCGCCTGGGGCGCACGGCCGGCGCGAGCGCGGCGGCGAGCGATTTGCGCGACCGCGGCCTCATCGAGCGCATCGCGCGACAGGACCGCGCGGCGCTGAAGGAGCTGTACCTCATCTATCATCGGCGCCTTGCCCGGTTCCTCACGCGCGTCACATCCCGCTATGACTTGGCAGAGGAAATCATCAACGATACATTTTGGGTCGTGTGGCAGAGGGCCGGGGATTTTCGCGGCGCCTCGTACGTCTCGACCTGGATCATGGGGATTGCCTATCGGCGCGGGCTCAAAGCCCTGAAGCGCGCAAGCGTTGCGCATGCGGGTGCGCAACATGACGTGGGCGAGGAGGGCGCAGGAAGTCATGAACCCTGGAGTGCGGCCGAGCGGCGCGAATGGCTCAGCACTGCGCTCGAAAGGCTGCCGTCCGAGCAGCGCCTGGTCCTGGAGCTTGCCTATCACCTCGGGCACTCCTGTGAGGAAATCGCCGAAATCATGAAGTGCCCGGTCAATACCGTGAAGACGCGCATGTTTCATGCGCGCAAGAAACTGAAGGTGCTGCTGCCGGCGCTCGCCGGGATGCAGCCGCAGACGCTCGAATGAGTGCCGACTCGGTGCCGGGGGGCCCGCACGGGGTCATCTGGGAACTCATTCCGTGGCTCGTGAACGGCCGCTTAAGTGGCGGCGAGGCCGCGCCGGTGCGCGCGCATATTGAAAGCTGCGCAGAGTGCGCGCGCGAATACGCGCAGCAGCTTTGCATCTTTGAGGCCATGCAGGCCGACGACAGCATTGCATTCGCCTCCGAGGCTGCATTTCAGAAACTTGCGGCGCGGCTGGATACGCTGCCGGCACCGGTCCTGTCGCCGGCCCACGCGGCCGCCGTGCGCTGGGTCCTCGCCGCCAGCATTTTCGTCGCGCTCGGACTGGCTGCCTGGGGCGGCTGGACGCTGCGGCAAACGCCGGCCGCCGCGCCGTACGTCACTCTCACCGCGCCCGAGGCTGCGAGCGCGGGCGGTGAGCAGTTGCGGGTCGTGTTTTCATCGAACCTCACGCTCGACGAGCTTGAGCGTCTGCTGCGTTCCATCGATGCGTACATCAGCGCCGGACCGACCGAGGCCGGAGTCTTCACGCTGACACT
>Ga0302326_10013927_pt1 | contig 17046 bp, 16 predicted proteins | sample Palsa_T0_3_FD_202264 | JGI IMG/M metagenome (GOLD analysis project Ga0302326, IMG submission 202264) | Peat permafrost microbial communities from Stordalen Mire near Abisko, Sweden - Palsa_T0_3 | ecosystem: Environmental > Terrestrial > Soil > Palsa > Peat permafrost | place: Sweden: Abisko...
TGCGCCCGAGAAGACTCGAACTTCCACGGACCAATCGGTCCACAAGGCCCTCAACCTTGCGCGTCTACCAATTCCGCCACAGGCGCGTGGGCGGCGAGTATAGCCGTGCGCGGCAGACCCGCGTCCGTCCTGTGCGCACGCTATCTTTACGAACACATGTTCGATCCAACAGGCTCAACCGGCCAGACCGACCAAGGAGCGGGCGAATGGACCTGACAAAGCGTCAGCAGGAGATCTTCGACTTCATCAAGCGTTATTCCGCGAGCTACGGGTATCCGCCGACGGTGCGGGACATCGGCAAGGCGGTTGGGCTTGCGTCTTCGTCGACCGTGCACGCACACCTCGCAAATCTCGAGCGGATCGGCCTGCTGCGCAGGGATCCGACCAAGCCGCGAGCGATCGAACTGCTCGACCGTGCCACCGCCGGTGTGCTGAGCATCGTGCGGCCGCAAGGGCTTCCAGTGGTCGGCCACGTCGCTGCCGGCCAGCCCGTGCTGGCGGAGGAGAACATCGAAGAGTACGTCGAAACGCCCCACTTCGCGGGCGGCCGGGACGGTGAATATCTGCTCCGCGTCCGCGGCGAGTCGATGAAGGACGTCGGCATCATCGAGGGAGACCTCGTCGTCGTCCGCCCGCAGGAGACGGCTGCCGACGGGGACATCGTCGTCGCTCTCGTCGGCGAGGAGGCCACGGTAAAGCGTTTCTTCCAGGAGGCCGACCACGTGCGGCTGCAGCCCGAGAACGCGGCGATGGAGCCGATCCGGAGCCGCGACGTGCGCATCCTCGGGAAGGTCGTCGGTCTGATGCGGAGCATCTCGTGACCACGATGACGGCCAGGTCGGCGGCCGCCCCGCGGAGCGGGAGGGCGGGCCCGGGTTCGCCGCGACGGATCGCGCGGCGGCCGCGGTCACTCTTCGACGGTGCGGGCGGTGGGCCGACGCTGGACCATGTCGTGTCCGGCGCCTGGGAGGAGCTCACCGCCCATGCCGTCGTTGAGTGTCCCGTTTGCGACGGCGAGCTCCATCCCGAGTACGGCCAGCACGCGCTGCCGATCGGCGGGCGCTGCCGGCGCTGCGGCACGACGCTCAGCTGAGCTTGGGTTCACGGATTCTGCGGTCAGCCGGCGCGGTCGTACCACGTCCCGCGATGCGCAGGCGGTTGCCCGCGTCTGGCCTGACGCGCACGCTCTACGTCATCAGGCTTGAGACCAGGCTCGCCCTTGCCGATCCGGCGGCCATGGTCATGAGCATGTAGCCGCGGGGCCGTGGTCGAAATGTGTTCACAGTGAACTAGAATCGACCCCGGCCGAGCGGCTCTCAACTCGATCTGCTACGGCAACGGCTTCTGGGGAATGTGCGCTGGCTCGCGGCTATTCAGCCGGCCGCCACGCAGGCGGCTATCCTCGTCGCTGCAGGCCGAGCAGTCGCGGAGGTCACAACCCTTCGAGGAAAGTCCGGACATCACAGGGCAAGGTGGTCGGTAACGCCGACCCGGGGAAACCCGCGGGAAAGTGCCACAGAAAAGACACCGCCTAAGCCTGGGGCCGCTGCAGAGCCTCAGGCCGGTAAGGGTGAAATGGTGCGGTAAGAGCGCACCGGCGTCGCGGTGACGCGGCGGCCAGGTAAACCCCACCTGATGCTAGGCCAAGCAGGACCGCTTGTAGGTGGCCCGCCAAGGTCCGGGTAGGCCGCAGAGATGGATGATTGCTCACGACAGAATCCGGCTTACAGGCCTGCTAACGAGAAGCCCCGCTCCGGCGGGGCTTCTCTATTTCCGGGCCGTGCCGGGTCCGGCGGCCGTGCCGGGCTGTCGGCCGCGCCGGGCTGTCGGCCGTGCCGGGTCCGGCGGCCGCGCCGGGTCCGGCGGCCGCGCCGGGCTGTGGGCCGTGCCGGGCTGTCGGCCGTGCCGGGTCCGGCGGCCGCGCCGGGTCCGGCGGCCGTGCCGGGCTGTCGGCCGTGCCGGGTCCGGCGGCCGTGCCGGGCTGTCGGCCGTGCCGGGTCCGGCGGCCGCGCCGGGCTGTCGGCCGTGCCGGGTCCGGCGGCCGCGCCGGGCTGTGGGCCGCGCCGGGTCCGGCGGCCGTGCCGGGTCCGGCGCGCGCGCCGGGCCGCGCCGCACGTAAGCCGGTGATAATAACAAGACCCAGTATTAGCTTCTGGTATCGTGGAGCCTGTGATTTGCGCTGCTCGCGGCGTCCCCGCCTTCGCCCGCCGTTCAGCTCCCTTGCTGATCGCTGGATTGATCCTGGCGGTGGTGGTGTCAGCGTGCGGCAGCTCAGCAGGCAGCGCGCGCCCCGGGACGATTGCCGCAGTCGGAGCCGAGAACGAGTACGCGAACGTGATCTCCCAGATCGGTGGGAAGTACGTGACGGTCTCGGCGATTGAGAGCAACCCGAACACCGATCCGCACTCATTCGAGGCCAGCCCGAGCGTGGCAGAGGCGGTCAGCGCCGCCCAGCTGGTTGTTCAGAACGGCCTCGGATACGACACCTACATGAACAAGATCGAGTCTGCCTCGCCCAGTTCGTCACGCAAGGTAATCGACGTGCAGACCCTGCTCGGGCTTGCGGACTCGACTCCGAACCCCCACCTCTGGTACAAGCCGACAACGATGCCGGCGGTGGCGAGGGCTCTGGTCGGCGACCTGTCGGCGATCCAGCCACAGCATGCGGCGTACTTCCGTGCCAACGAAGCGAGGTTCGACCGCTCGCTCGAGCCGTGGTACCAAGCGATCGCGCGCTTCAAGGCAGCCTATCCCGGCACGCCCGTGGCGACGACCGAGCCGGTGGGCAACTACATGCTGCAGGCCGCCGGAACGGTGAACCTGACTCCGTTTGCGCTCCAGGCGGACATCATGAACGGAGTCGATCCCGCGCCGCAGGCAGTGAGCCTCCAGAACAACCTGTTCTCTGACCACGCCGTCAAGGTCTTCGTATACAACGAGCAGGTCACCGACTCGCTCACCGCCTCGTTCCTCGAGCAGGCGAAGAGAAACGGCGTGCCGGTGGTGGGCGTCTACGAGACAATGCCCACCCCCGGGACGTTCGCCGCCAGGCGAACTCCCAAGGGCGCGAAGCGCCCCTACGATTATCAGTCGTGGATGATCGCCGAGGTGCAGGCGCTCCAGCGGGCGGTCGCCGACAAGGTGTCAACGGAGACGCTGTGACCGGCGAGGGAGACCGCGACCGAAACCGCGCCGCCGAGCGTGAGGAGATCCTCTCGGTCGATGGGGTCAGCGTCAGCCTGTCGGGACGCGAGGTGCTCAGGGATGTGAGCTTCAGGATCTGCGCCGGAGAGTTCACCGGCCTGATCGGGTCAAACGGCGCCGGCAAGACGACCCTGTTCCGGGTCATCCTTGGGCTGCAGGCAGCGTCGGCGGGGAGCGTCAAGGTGGCTGGGCGAGCCCGCTCACGCCGAAACCCGATGATCGGCTATGTCCCGCAGAAGTTCCTGCTCGACCCTGACATGCCGCTCCGCGCGCGTGACCTCGTCGGCCTCGGGCTCGACGGGCACCGGTTCGGGATCTCCCGGCCCTCGCGCGCGCGCCGGGAACTGGTCGACGAGATGCTCGCCGCCGTCGACGCGCAAGCATTCGCCGACGCGCGGATCGGCACCCTGTCGGGTGGTGAGCAGCAGCGCGTGCTGATCGCGCACGCGCTGATCAGCCGTCCGCGGCTGCTGCTGCTCGACGAGCCGCTCGCCAACCTCGATCTTCCCAGCGGCCAGGAGGTGGTCGCGCTACTGGCGCGGATCGCCGCGGAGCAGGGGATCGCCGTCTTCATATCGGCGCACGAGATGAACCCGCTGCTACCTGTGATGGAGCGGATCGTCTACCTGGTGGGCGGTCGCGCGGCGAGCGGTACGACCGAGCAGGTCGTGCGCACCGAGGTGCTCTCAGAGCTATACGGCCGTGAGGTGGAGGTGCTCCACATCCACGGCCGGGTGCTCGTGGTCGCTGGTCCCGGTGACGATCCCGAAGCCGGGCACGAACAGCACGGACCGCTGGTCGGAGTTCAGATCGTCCAATGAGCCACTTCCTCGTCCCGGTCTTCGAGACCGGATTCTTTACTTCGGCGACGGTGCAGACCGCTGTGCTCGTCGGTGCCACAGTTCCGCTCGTCGCGGCGGCGGTCGGCGTGTTCACGGTGATGCGCGGGCAGTCGTTCGCGGGCCACGCCCTCGGCGACATCGGGACCACCGGGGGATCTGGCGCGTTCCTCGTCGGCGTTGGGCCGCTCTGGGGCTTCGTCGCGATCTCGATCGTCGCGGCCGCCGCAATGGAGATGATCGGGATCCAGCGGCCACGCGGGCGCGATCTCGCGACCGGCATCGTGCTCGGCGCCGCGCTCGGGCTGGCGGCGCTGTTCCTGTACCTCGACGCGACCTACCACAACACCACCGGCGCGACCGTGACGATCCTGTTCGGGTCGATATTCACAATCGCCGGCTCGACGACTCCGGCGATCGTCCTGCTCAGCGTGATGGTGGTCGCGATCGTGGCGGTGCTCTACCGCCCGCTTCTGCTCAGCTCGGTGAGCGCCGAACTGGCCGCGGCACGCGGCATCCCGGTGCGCGCGGTGGGCGCCCTGTACCTGCTGGCACTGGCGATTGCGGTCGCGCTCGCAGCGATGACGATCGGCGCGATCCTCAGCACCGCGCTACTTATCGGGCCTGCCGCCGCGGCGCTGCGCTTCACCAGGCGGCCGGGCACCGCGATGCTCGCGGCCGGGGCGATCGGCGTCGGCGCGACATGGCTCGGGATCGTGCTGGCATACGACAGCTACTACTGGCCGCCGGTCGGACACGGCTGGCCCGTCAGCTTCTTCGTTGTGACGATCATCTTGGTGCTCTACCTGCTCGCGGGCCTGCCGCAGCTATGGCAGGCGAGGACACGCAGCGCGTCCGCGGGGATCACGCGGGAGCCGGTCGCGGCCGGAGATCGGTGACGATGTTCTCCGGCTTCATGATCAACGCCTGGACCGAAGCGACGATCGTCGCCGTCGTCGCGGGCGTGGTCGGGTTCTTCACCGTGCTGCGGGGGTCGGCCTTCGTCGCCCACGCTGTACCTAATGGGGCGTTCGCCGGCGCCGCGGGTGCAAGCCTGATCGGGATCAACACGATCGTCGGGCTTGGCGTTTTCTCCCTGTTCGGGGCGCTCGGCATCGGCGTCCTCGGGCGGCGGGGCAGGCACGACGTCGTGACGGCGCTGGCGCTCGTCTTCATGCTCGGACTCGGCGCTCTGTTCCTCAGCATGAGCGTCGAGTACGCGCCTGAGATCTACTCGCTGCTGTTCGGCGAAGTGCTCGGGATCAGCAACAGCGAGCTCGTGCCGACGGCGGCACTGGCCATCGTCTGCGTCGCGGCCGTGGCGGCGCTGTTCCGTCCGCTGATGCTCTCCTCCGTGCTCCCCGAGGCCGGGGAGGCGCGCGGGGTGAGCGCGTTTCGGATGGAGCTGTGCTTCCTGGCCATCGTCGCACTGGCAACGACGATGACGGTGCCCGTCGTCGGGACGCTCCTGATCTTCAGCCTGATGATCGGCGCCCCTGCCGCCGCACGGTCCTTCACCGACCGCCCGGCACGGGCGATCGTGCTGTCAGTCGCGATCGCGCTGGTGACGGTGTGGTCCGCGATCGCGATCTCGTATACAACCAACTACCCGGTCGGTTTCTTCGTCGGGATGATCAGCGCTCTGTCCTACGCGCTCGGGCGGGGATGGGTGGCGTGGCGGCGCAGCCGCACATCGCCTCTCGCGGGTCACCCCTCCGGAGCCGGCGTAGCAGCCACATAGAATCGTTTCAATGAGTGCTACCGAACGAGCAGACGAGTGGGTCGAGACGGCGCTCGAGCGCCTCGCCGATGCCGGCTACCGCCGCGGCGGTGCCCGACGTGAGGTTCTCGGGCTGATGAGCGAGCAGTCCTGCGCGCTGTCGGCGGTTGAGATCGAGGACGTGCTGGCTACGCGAGAGCGGCGGGTCTCGCGCGCGAGCATCTACCGAGTCCTCGAGGAGCTCGAGCAGATCGGCATGATCCAGCGCCTCGACATCGGCCGCGGCATGATGCGCTACGAGCCGGTGCGTCACGGCCGCGGGCACCATCATCACTTGGTGTGCGACCGCTGTGGCCGTCTGCAGCCGTTCTCGGACGAGGGCCTCGAGCGCGCGATCGAGCGCCTCTCGGACCGCGTGCCGCTGGCCGTCTCGGAGCACGAGGTGGTGCTGCGCGGCGCGTGCGATTTGTGCGCTGACTGATCGACCTGGCAGGCGCATTGCGCCAGTTCTCACCCCCACATCTCGCCGCTCTCGCCGTGATGGTGCTCACGGGCGTGGTCGGCGTGTGGGCCGCGCGGCGCCATCCGGGGCGATGGACGGCGCGTGCCGCCCTCGGGCTCGCACTGCTGATCTTCGCGGCCTGGGCCGGTGAGTACATCGCTGACGTCATCCTCGGCATCTGGTCGATCAAGTACGACTTGCCGCTGCAGCTCACCGACGCGGTCTCGCTCGTCTCCGTAGCCGCGCTCTGGTCCTTTGCGCGAGGGACCCGGCGCCGGCTGATGGTGGAGCTCGTCTACTTCTGGGCCCTGTCCGCGTCGCTTCAGGCGGTGCTGACGCCAGACCTCGCCTACGACTTCCCGAGCGTCTTCTACTTCACCTACTTCGTGTACCACATTGGCGCCGTCCTGGCCGCGGTCGTCTTCGTCTTCGGCTTGCGGCTGTATCCCCGCCCCGGTGCCGTGAAGCGCGTGTACGCGCTGAGCCTGGCGTGGACGGCACTCGCGGCGATCGGCGACCTCGCCACCGGCGGCAATTACATGTACCTGCGCTTCAAGCCAGTCCATGGCTCGCTGCTGAATGTCATGGGCCGGTGGCCGTGGTACATCGCCGAGACGATGGTGCTGGCGCTCGCGCTACTGCTTGCCTTGTGGGCGATTGCACGCGGTGTACAGCGGCTCGATCGGCGCCGCGGCGACGTGACAGCCGACGCCCTCGCTTGACAGCGGCCCCGCACGACCCAATAATCAGAGCAGTGCGGATCGCGGATGGAGCCGACATGCGGGGAACAGACACGCCCCGTCGGGTCGGCGGATTTCGGCGACGGTGGGTCGCCTCCGCGTTGTCCGCGGCGCTCCTGACGGTGGGGCTGGGAGCCGCCGGCGTCGCCTCTGCCGCCGTGACCATCTCGGTGCCGTGCACCGGAGCGAGCGGCGGAACCGCCGGCTTGGCCACGGCTATCGCCAGCGCGGACACCGGCGGCGGGGGGACGATCACGCTGGCTTCGGGCTGCGTCTATCTCTTCACTTCGCCGTACGCGAACACCGGGTCGCAGGATCTCGCCGACTGGTACGGGCCGGCGGCACTGCCGGCGATCGCGGCGCCGATCACGATCGTCGGCAACGGTGCCACGATCGGGCGCTCGACGGCGGGCGGCACACCGCCGTTTCGGCTGTTCTTCGTCGGCGCCAGCGCGACTGCGGCGGCGACGTCCGGCTGGACGACGCCCGGCGGCGGGCTGTTGGCGCTCGAGAACGTGACGCTGAGCGGCGGTCTCGCGCAGGGTGGCGGCGCCGATCAGGGCGGCGGCGGTCTCGGCGCCGGCGGTGCGATCTACAGCCAGGGCACGGTGGTCCTCTCGGCCGTCACGCTCAGCGGCAACGGTTCGCAGGGCGGGCCGGCGGGCGATGCGAGCCTCGGGGAAGGCGGGGGCGGGATCGCCGCCAACGCGCCGGCCACGGGCAATAACGGCGGCGGCGGCTTCGGCACCGGCTTCACCGCTCCCACGGGTGCGCCGACGGGCGGCACGGGCGGCACGGGCGTGCTCACGAACGACGGTGGCGGCGGAGCAGGCTTCGCCACGACCGAGTCTGGCGCACCCGCAACGCTCACCGGCGCCGGCGCCGGCGGCGGTTCGCTGACCGGCACGGCCGGCGACGCCGAGACGAGCGACGGGGCCAAGGGCGGCGACGGCGGCGGCGGAGGATCCGGGACTGCGGCACTCACCGCGGGCGGCGGCGGCGGCGCATACGGCGAAGGCGGTACAGGCGCCACGACCGGCGGTGCCGGCGGCGGTGGCGTCGGCGGCGGCGGCGGCGGCGCGACCAACGGCGCCGGCGGCGGCTTCGGCGGCGGCGGCGGCTATCCGGGCGGCGGCGGCGGCTTCGGCGGCGGCGGCGCGAGCAGCTCCGGTCTGGCCGGCTTCGGTGCGGGCGCCGGTGGCAGCGCCGGCGGCGGTGGCGGCGCCGGCCTCGGCGGGGCGATCTTCAACCAGCAGGGCACGCTCGTGGCCGAGAACACCACGCTGGCGGCGAACGTCGCCGCCGGCGGAGCCGGCGGCGGAACCGGCGCCACCGCGGGCATGGCGGGCTCGGGCTTCGGCGGCGCGATCTTCTCGCTGAACGGAATCGTCGCGCTGATCAACGACACGGTCGCGGCGAACACCGCCAGCGACGGCGGCGCGCTGTACGTGCTTGGCTACGACGCACACTCCGGGGCGACCAAAGCATCCGTGGCGCTCGTGAACGACATCCTCTCGACCAGCGACACGAGCGCGAACGTAAGCATCCACGACCTCGTGGTCGCCAAGCCGAGCACCGTTGCCGACGGCACGACGAACGCAGCCTCGGCGGGGGCTACCGTGCCCGCGACGAACATCGTTGTGTCGGACTCGGGCAGCGCGAGCGGCGGAACGATTTCAGGCACACCGCTGACGGCGAACCCAATGCTCGGCGTGCTGATGTTCAACGGCGGTCCGGGAATGCAGACGATGCTCCCCGCGGCCGGCAGCCCGGCGCTCGAGGCAGGCACGACAAGCGGCGCACCGTCGACGGATGAGCGCGGCACCTCGCGCCCGCCGGGCGGGCCGATCGACCTCGGCGCCGTGCAGCTCAGCACGGCCTCCACCACGACCGTGCCGGTGCCCGTCGTGGTCGACGGACAGGCTAGCGCCGTGACCGCGTCGACGGCGACGCTGAATGCCACCGTCGACCCGGCGGGGCTTTCCACGAAGTATTACTTTGAGTACGGCCTGACCGCTCGCTACGGCAGCAAGACTCGCGCCGTCAGCATCGGGTCGGGGACCAGCGCGGTACCGGTAAGCGTGAAACTGACGAAGCTCAAGTCGGGCCGCACCTATCACTTCCGGGTGGTCGCAACCAACTCAGCCGGCACGAGCAACGGGATCGGCCGCGTATTCACGACCGCGCTGCCGGCAATTTCGCGCCTGACGGCCACGGCCGTTCCGCGCCACGCGCTCAAGTTCCCTTACCGCTTCGCGTTCAGCGGCAAGGTTAAGCTCCCGCACGGGGTCACGGGCAAGGCCTGCAGCGGCACCGTCTCGGTCAAGATCGAGCGCGGTAGGAAGACCGTGCTGTCGACGCGGGGGCGCGTTGGAGGTGGCTGCGGATGGAAGGTTTCGACCCGCCTCGACAACGACAAGCTGGTCCCCGGTCACGGGAAGCTCAGCGTAATCGTGAGCTTCAGCGGCAACACCGCGTTCGCGCCGCATACCAACAAGGCCTTCACGGTCCTCTACGGCTAGCGCGGCCCGGCCGTTCCGGACCTCCGCTTGGTAGGATCGCGCGGCGTCGAGTTATTCGGCGTGACGCGCAGCGCAGCGAAGTCCGGTGAGATCCCGGCGCTGTCCCGCAACGGTGATGCCCTCACGGGGGCGAGCCCGGTCGCCTACCTCTGCGTCGACGAATCCAGTCCCTCGGATGAAGGGCGGTTCGGGCGCCGCCGGCGCAAGAGCTCCTTTGTCCTCCTAACCCAACGGAGGATGAGATGGCAACCAGGATCGGGCGGATCAGATCGTCGTGGCGATCCCTGACGCGCGCCGAGCGCACCCGCGTGGCCGGGATGCTGACGGCGATCGCGGCGGTCAACGCGTTGGGGTGGGGGATCTTCGTGCTGGCGATCCTGCCACGCCATTTCGAGTACAAGCAGCTCGGGGTCGGGATCGGAGTGGCAGTGACCGCTTGGACGCTCGGTCTGCGGCATGCTTTCGACGCCGACCACATCGCGGCGATCGACAATTCGACCCGCAAGCTGATGGCAGACGGTCAGCGACCGCTCGGAACCGGATTCTTCTTCGCGCTCGGTCACTCGAGCGTGATCATGGTCGTCGGGGTCGGGATCACGATCGCCGCGAAGGCGGTATTCGGCGCCGTCGTGACTCCTCATTCGGCGTTCGAGACGGCGGGAGGCGTCGCCGGCACCGCGCTGTCGGCGACGTTCCTATGGCTGATCGCGGCGCTCAACCTGGTTGTGCTCGCCGGGATCGCAAGAGTGTTCCGCGACATGCGCAAGGGCGTCTACGACGAGGCCGAGCTAGAGGCGCAACTGCTCTCGCGCGGTCTGATGTATCGCTTCTTCGGGCGGATGATGGGGTCGATCACGCGCACCCGGCAGATGTTCCTCGTCGGCTTCGTGTTCGGCATCGGCTTCGACACCGCCACCGAGGTGCTGCTGCTCGCGGGCACGGCGGCGGCGGTCATCCAAGGGCTCCCGTGGTACGCGGTGCTCACCCTGCCGCTGCTGTTCTCCGGCGGGATGATGATGTGCGACAGCGTCGACGGGCTGTTCATGAACTTCGCCTACGGTTGGGCGTTCGCGCGCCCGGTCCGAAAGGTCTACTACAACCTCACGATCACAGCGCTTTCGGTAGCCGTCGCCTTCCTCGTCGGCGGGATCGAGATCGCCGGCCTGCTCTCGAACGAGCTGCACCTCCACGGCTGGCTCGGCGACTACATGTCGAGCTTCAACCTCAACACCGCCGGTTTCATCATCGTGGGATTGTTCGTGGTCGTGTGGGTGCTCGCACTGTCGATCTGGCGCTTCGGCCGCGTCGAAGCGCGTTGGGAGGCCGCCGCGGCTCGCAGCCGCGCGGAGCGTGGCGCGGCATGAGCGGCGAGGACGCCTGTCCCGGCGTCTTACGGCTGCACGAGGCCGCTGACGGCCACCTCGCGCGCGTGAGGCTTCCGGGTGGACGGATCGAGGCTGACGGCATGCGTGCGGTCGCCGAGGCGGCCGAGCTCGGCAACGGGATCGTCGAGCTGACTTCGCGCGCCGGACTGCAGGTGCGCGGACTTGCGGCGGAGGGTGGGGAGGCCATCGCCAGGGTTCTCGCTGCCGGCGGCCTGCTGCCCTCGCCGGCGCACGATCGCGTCCGCAACATCGCCGCCCCGCCGCTCGGTGGGCGTGCTCCCGATGCGGTGGCCGAGATCGACGCCGTCGTCGATCAGCTCGACCTCGCGCTATGTGCCGAGCCCGGTCTGACCGCCCTCCCGGGCCGGTTCCTGTTCGCCGTCGACGACGGGTCCCGCGCGCTCGACCCGATGGTCGCCGACATCGAGCTCGCGGCCGAACGGGACGGGTTCAGGCTATGCCTGGCGGGGCGCTCGACGCGCCTCGTCGTTCCAGCTGGAGAAGCCGCCCAAACGGGGATCGCAGCCGCGCGGGCGTTCAGCGAGCTCGTCGCCGGCGAGGCGCCTGGAGCCTGGCGCGTAAGGGACCTCCCCGGCGGCGCGCGAAGACTGGCGCACCGCCTCGGCGTCGGTCTCTGCGATCAAGCGGCCGACCGCCTGGCGTCTGCGGCGGCGCGAGGTCGGCTGGGCGTGATCCGTCAGCGCGACGGGCGCGCGGCCGTCGCCGCGCTACCGCCGCTCGCGCGGCTCGACCCGGAGCAGCTACGCGGTCTCGCCGTGCTCGTCGGGGCGGCGGCTGCCCGGATGTCGCCGTCGCGCACACTCACGTTGGTCGACGTGCCGGCCGCGGACGCCGACGGGCTGGCCTGTTCGCTGCAGGAGCTCGGGCTGGTACTGACCGCGGCGTCGGGATGGGCCGGCCTGTCAGCGTGCGCCGGGCTCGGTGCATGCGCGCGCGCGCGGGTCGACGTCAGGGCGGCGGCTGTCAGACGCGCGCAGCGGCGAGGTGGCGCCGCGCCAACCGAGCACTGGTCGGGCTGCGAGCGCCGCTGCGGCGAGCCGCCCGAAGCGGATCTCACCGTCGTGGCGACGTCAGACGGTCTACTCGTCACGGAGGGCGATCGGGAACCACGCACCGTGATGAGCGCCGGCGATGCGATCGAGGTGCTGAGCCGCGCATGAGGGACTATCTACGAGACGGCGCCGAGATCTATCGGCTCTCGTTCGCAAAGATCCGCGAAGAGGCCGAACTGCAGGGCCTTGACCCCATCCTCGAACGGGTCGCCGTCCGCATGATCCACGCCTGCGGGATGGTCGATCTCGTCTCCGATGTGCTCGCCTCGCCTGGATTCGGCGCTGCGGCGCAGGACGCGCTCCGAGCGGGCGCACCGATCCTGTGCGACACCGCGATGGTCGCCTCAGGAGTGACGCGCTCGCGTCTTCCCGCACACAATCACGTTCTCTGCACCCTCTCCGATCCCACCGTCCCAGCGCTCGCGGCGGAGCTGCGGACCACCCGGACCGCGGCGGCGATCGAGCTGTGGCGTGAGCAGCTCGACGGCTCAGTTGTCCTGATCGGCAACGCGCCTACTGCCCTGTTCAGGCTGCTCGAGGTGGTGCAGGAAGGGGCGGGGCGGCCGGCCGCGGTGATCGGTGTTCCGGTGGGCTTCGTCGGCGCGGCCGAGTCGAAGGCGGCGCTGGCCGAGCACCCGGCCGCGCTGGAATACCTGGTCGTTCGCGGCCGCCGCGGCGGTAGCGCGATCGCTGCGGCCGCGGTCAACGCGCTTGCGAGCGAGAACGAATGAGCACTCCGGACGGACAACCGGGCCGGCTGTTCGGGGTCGGCGTTGGCCCCGGGGACCCCGAGCTGGTAACCGTGAGGGCCGTCCGCGTGATCTCGGCCGCGGACGTCGTCGCCTACCCGGCGGCAAGGCATGGTCGGAGCGTCGCCCGGCGCATCGCCGCGCCCTACCTGCGCGACGATCAGATCGAGGTCGCGATGACCTACCCGGTGACGACCGAGCGCAGCGAGCACCCGGGCGGCTACGAGGCGGCACTGCGCGAGTTCTACGACGATGCCGCCGCCGAGCTCGCCGCGCACCTGGATGCCGGGCGCGACGTTGCGGTGCTGTGCGAAGGCGACCCGTTCTTCTACGGGTCATACATGTACATCCACGACCGGCTGGCTGCGCGTTACCCGACCGAGGTGATCGCCGGAGTCACGTCGTTCAGCGCGGCTGCGGCCGCCACCGGTACGCCGCTCGCGCGACGCGACGACGTCCTCACGGTGCTGCCGGGGACGCTGCCACCAGACGTGCTCGCCGCCCGGCTGCGTAGCACCGACGCGGCCGTCGTGCTGAAGCTCGGCCGCGCCTTCGCGGGGGTCCGCGACGCCGCCGAGCGATCGGGGGTAGCCGCCCGGGGCGTCTACGTCGAGCGCGCCAGCTCGCCCGAGGAACGCTCTGCCCCGCTACGGGAGATCGAGGGAGATGTTCCTTACATGTCGCTCGTCCTCGTCCCCGCCGCGACCCGGTCGGCCGAACACAACGGTCACCCCGGCCGGGTGTCGGTGGTCGGGATCGGGCCGGCCGGGCCGGACTGGCTGACCCCGGACGCGCAGGCCGAGCTCGCCGCCGCGGACGAGCTGATCGGTTACGAGACATATCTGGCGCGCGTGCCGAAACGACGAGGTCAGCGCCGCCACGCGAGCGACAACCGCGTCGAGGCGCAGCGCGCCCGGCACGCGCTCGAGCTCGCGGCGGCAGGGGCGCGGGTGGCGGTCGTGTCCTCCGGGGACCCCGGCATCTTCGCGATGGCCTCGGCCGTGCTCGAGGTGCTCGACGAGGGCGACCAGAGGCTTGCCGACGTCGAAGTCCGGGTCGTGCCCGGCCTGTCGGCGATGCAGGCCGCCGCTGCGCGCGTCGGTGCCCCGCTCGGACATGACTTCTGCGTGATCTCGCTGTCGGACCAGCTGAAGCCGTGGGCGGTGGTCGAGCGGCGGCTCGACGCCGCCGGCGCGGCCGATCTCGTGCTCGCGCTCTACAACCCGGCGTCGCGCACCCGTCGCGAGCAGCTCGCACAGGCGGTCGCGGTTATCCGGCGCCATCGAGCAGCCGCCACACCGGTCGTCGTGGCGCGGGCGGTCGGCGGGGATGACGAGTCGGTTCTCGTCACCACGCTCGACAAGCTCGACCTTGACACCATCGACATGCGCACGCTGCTGATCGTAGGCTCGTCGACCACACGCGTGATCGCGGGCAACGGCCGGCCGAGCCGGGTCTACACCCCGCGGCGCTACCCGGGCTGAGGGGGTCGTGCCGTGCCGGTCGTCGCGCCGTGCCGGTCGTCGCGCAGTGCCGGTCGTGGCGCAGTGCCGGTCGTCGTGCAGCAGCATCGTCGGGGCAAGGCGCTATCGCCCAAGGATCTGGCCGTGTACCCACTCCACAGCCTCGCTCACCGTTGGCAGCGACCTTCCCGCTGGTCTGGGTGGGCGGTGGACGATGATTACGGGTAGGTCTCGCTCGCGAGCTGCGCTGAGCTTGGCCTTCGTGTGGTGGCCGCCGCTGTCCTTGGTCACGACGAGGTCGATCTGGTGGGCGTCGAGGAGGGTTAGCTCGCCGGCGAGGGTGTACGGGCCGCGGTCGATGATCAGCTCGTAGTGTGCCGGCAGTGGGGGTGCCGGGGGATCGACGCAGCGGATCAGGAACCAGGCCGCGTCGACGCCGGCGAATGCGCTCAGGCCCTGGCGGCCGGTGGTCAGCAGGACCCGCTTCCCGAGCTGCGTGATTGTGTCGGCCGCCGTCTCGAGGCTGTCGACCCAGCACCAGCGATCGCCGTCGCGCTCGCTCCAACCCGGGCGCTCGAGACGGAGGAGCGGCACGCCGGCACGGGGGCACGCCGCCGCGGCGGAGGCCGAGATCTGCTCGGCGAACGGATGGGTTGCGTCCACGACTGCGACGATGCCGTGGTCGTGAAGCCAGCGAGCGAGCGCCTCGGGACCGCCGAAGCCACCCACGCGGACCTCTCCCACCGGGAGCCGCGGGCGTGCGACGCGCCCAGCCAGCGAAGAGATCGGGCGCACGCCGACGGCGTAGAGCTCCTCGGCGAGCTCGCGGGCCTCGGCGGTGCCGCCGAGGATCAGGACGCGATCGGTGCACATCGGAGCGCGGAGTGATCAACGAGCCTGGATCGGGCCCGGAGCCGTCCGGCGGATCTGAAAGCCCGGAGCCGTCCGGCGGATCTGAAAGCCCGGCGCCGTCCGGCGGATCTGAAAGCGAGCAGCCGCTTCGCCGCGGCTGGACGACTGGAGCGTGCGCCACGGCCGCGGCTACGGCCGCCTATCAGGCGCTGCTCACCGGCGGGTTTCCTGATCCGGTCGCGGTCGAGCTTCCTGGCGGCAAGCGGCCGGAATTCCCGCTCGCCGTTGCTGTGCGACGGGCGACGGACAGCGCGACCGCCGGTGTGGTCAAGGATGCGGGTGATGACCCTGACGTCACGCACGGGGCCCTCGTGCTCGCCACGGTGTCGGAGGGGCCCACGGGGTCCGGCGTGGAGTTCCGGGCCGGGGAGGGAGTCGGCACCGTCACGCTCCCAGGGTTGCCGCTGCCGGTCGGCGAGCCGGCCATCAATCCGGCGCCGCGGCGGATGATGCGCGAGGCGATCGCACGGGTTGCCGCGGAACATGGGGGAGGCGGGGACGTGGTGATCGAGATCTCGGTGCAGGGAGGCGAAGAGCTCGCACGGAAGACCTGGAACCCCCGACTCGGGATCGTCGGCGGGCTCTCGATCCTTGGAACCACAGGGGTCGTGATCCCGTATTCGTGCTCGGCCTGGATCGCCTCGATTCGCCAGGGTGTCGACGTCGCGCGCGCGACGGGGCACGGCCATGTGATCGCTGCCACCGGCGACACCTCCGAACGCGCCGCGCAGGCGCGCTACGGGCTCGCGGACAGTGCGCTGCTCGACATGGGCGACTTCGCCGGGGCGCTGCTCGAGTATCTGGCCCGGCATCCGGTTCCAAGGCTCACCCTCGCCGGCGGCTTCGCGAAGCTTTCGAAGCTCGCCGCGGGCCATCTCGACCTCCACTCGGCCCGCTCGCAAGTCGACCTCGAGCGGCTCGCCGAGAGCGCCCTCGCGGCCGGAGCCTCCGAACAGCTCGCGTACGCGGTGCGTGGGGCGAGCACCGCATTGCATGCGCTTCAGCTCGCCCAGGCGGCTGGGGTTCCTCTCGCCGACCGCGTCGCCGCCGATGCACGCGCGGTCGCGGTGGTCACGCTCGCCGGAGCGCCGACCGAGGTCGAGGTGCTCGTGGTCGATCGCGAGGGTCATGTAGTTGGTTCCTCGGTCCCGCCGCCGCGCTCACGCGCCGCTGAGTAGAGGTGGCTGTCGCGGAAGCCCCGCGCCGCCAGTGCGGGACCGACGATGACGGTCGCGGTGCGCCTGACGCCGGCGCGCGCAACCGTCCTCGCGATGCTTGACAGCGTGCCACGAAGGACGAGCTCGTCGGGCCAGCTCGCGCGCGCGACCACGGCGGCGGGACAGTCCTCGCCATAGTGAGGGATCAGGGCCGCAACGATCTCCTCCATCGCCTGCGCGCCGAGATGCACGACGAGCGTCGCCCCGTGCGCGGCGAGCCCGCCGAGCTCCTCCCCCGCCGGCATCGCCGATGACCGCCGTCCGAAGCGCGTCAGGATCACCGTCTGGGCGACGCCCGGAACCGTCAGCTCGCGCCTGAGCGAGGCCGCGGCGGCGGCGAAGGCGGGGACGCCCGGGGTCACGTCCCACGGGATGCCGAGCTCGTCGAGCCGCCTCATCTGTTCGGCAGCGGCGCTGTAGATCGACAAGTCCCCTGAGTGCAGCCGGGCGACTTCGTCGCCGCGGTCGTGGGCGGTCCGGAGCTCGTCGACGATCTCGTCGAGGCTCAGGTCCTGCGTGTCGACGACCCGGGCGCCGGCAGGCGCGTGCGCGAGGATCTCCGCCGGCACCAGCGCGCCGGCGTACAGGCACAGCGGGCAGCGGGCGATCAGCCGCTGGGCGCGCAGTGTCAGCAGGTCGGCGGCGCCGGGGCCCGCGCCGATGAAGTGGATGCTCACCCGGACTCCTTGCTTGAACCGCGCTGGCGATCCGAAGCGCGCT
>Ga0302326_10013929_pt1 | contig 17045 bp, 14 predicted proteins | sample Palsa_T0_3_FD_202264 | JGI IMG/M metagenome (GOLD analysis project Ga0302326, IMG submission 202264) | Peat permafrost microbial communities from Stordalen Mire near Abisko, Sweden - Palsa_T0_3 | ecosystem: Environmental > Terrestrial > Soil > Palsa > Peat permafrost | place: Sweden: Abisko...
AATCCAAAGTGGCAGGTGGCGCCCGCGACGCCTGCGTGTGTATGATCCTGGCATGATCTATACGAAGCTCATTCGTCCGCTGGCGTTCCGGCTCGATCCGGAAACCGCCCATCATCTGGCCATTGCTGCCGGTGCGCGTCTGGGCTGGGCCGCGGGAGCGATGCGGGCTACGACCTGCGTCGACGACGATCGGCTCAAGACCGATGTGGCAGGTCTTCATTTTCCGACTCCCATTGGGCTAGCCGCCGGCTTTGACAAGAGCGGCGCGGCGATCTCGGCGCTTGCCGGTCTCGGCTTTGGCTCAATCGAGATCGGCTCGGTGTCGGTCGATCCGTCGCAGGGCAATCCGAAGCCGCGGCTGTGGCGCCTGCCCGACGACAATGGCATTATCGTGCATTACGGCCTGCCCAACGACGGCGTCGCGGCGATCGCCGAACGATTGAAGCGCACCCGCCTGCCGGTGCCGCTGGGGATCAATCTCGTGGTCACCAATCGCGGACCGGGCTCGGCACCGCTCACGGCGGACCAGATCATCGGCGAATACGCCACCGCCGCCACAGCGATGGCGCCGCACGCGGATTACCTGATGCTCAATCTGTCATGCCCGAACACGGTCGACGGCCGCGATTTTTTCGCCGATGCCGGCCATCTCGATGCGTGCCTCACAGCGCTCGGCGAAACCAGGCCGCGACTGCCGGTATTTCTCAAAGTGTCGCCGCTGGGCGGTATCGAGGCCATCGAACGCGTGCTGGCGGCCGCCGATGGCCGCGATTTCGTGTCCGGCTTCATGTTCAACCTGCCGCCGGTCAAGCCTGAGGGCATGCGCACCCCGGAGCCAGTCTGGCGCAAGGTGCCCGGCGCGGTATCGGGCCCTCCGGCTGCCGCGCTGGCCGATTTTTGCATCCGCGAAACCTTCCGGCGCATGGATCGCAAGCGCCACATCCTGATCGGCGCCGGCGGCGTATCGACGGCGGAAGACGCCTACACCAAGATCCGCCTCGGCGCATCGCTGGTGCAACTGCTCACCGCGCTCATTTATCAGGGCCCCGGCGTGGTTCGCACCATTACCCTCGGCCTCGCGCAGTTGCTGGCGCGCGATGGCGTGAAGCATGTCAGGGATGCCGTCGGCGTGGATGTAATCTAAGAGGCCGCCCGCGCGGTCCGTTCCACCAGCAGGGTGGGAATGCCGCAGGTGCCGGTGCGCACCGTCAGGACGCGGGTGCCGGGTTTGCGGCCGGTGCGCACCTCCGACACATCGATATTAACGGACAACAGCCGCGCCCGTGTCGCATCGACGTCGTCGACCCGCCAGCTCAATCCCCAGATTCGGTCGCGGGTCTTGTCCGCTGACCGGTCTTTTCCCGGCCGGTGCACGACCTCGACAATGAGATCGCCACAGCGGAAGAACATCAACTGGCCCCAGTCGGGATGCGAACGGTCCAGCGCCATGTCGAGCCCGAGCCGCGCGCCGTACAGCGCCGCCGCGCGTTCCGGATCCGAGGTCGAGACCACCACATGGTCGAGCGCCGTGATCGGCGCAGCGGCCGACCGCGCCGAGAGCGGGCGATCGCTGGCGAGTTCGAGGAAGAACAGCCGCACCCCGCGCGTGGCTGATGTTGCCGCGCGGGTTCGTCGCCATGACAGCATCGCGCCCGAGGTCGCGTCGCGGCTTTCGACCTCGGCGACCGGCTCCGGCTTCAGCGCCAGCCGGTCAAGCCTGCGGTGCATTTTCCCGATATCGCCGGTGCGAAAGCAGATGCTGGCCAGCCCCTCGCCCCGCTGCGCGATGACCTCGCGGATTCGGCCCGCGGTCTCGCCGTCGCCAGCGGGCGCCATCAGTTCCAGCGTCATGTTGTCGAGCGTAAACAGCACGCGGTCGGCGCCGTTATCCGTGCTGCGCCACGCCGGCGCGCGCGCCAACAGCGTTTGATAGGCCGCCGTGGCAGCCGCGATATCGCGGACCAGGACGACAACATGATCGAGCCCGGTAATCACGACAGCCCCCGCACGGCCTCGGCGGTGCGGAACTCTCCCGCCGCCAGCTTGAAGTCAGGACCAGAATAGACCGTCATCGTTCCCTCCCCGGACGGTCCTAGTCCCACCACCTCGGCAGCTCAAGCGACCAGAGCGGTCGGGTTGCGAATAATTTTAGCGAATCTTCCGCCCCAACCGGTGCTAGTGTGGGGCGCCGCCGGGACCACCCTTTAGCGCATGACGGACAAATGATGCAGGCCCTCTTCATCGGACAGACCTATATCGACGTCACCTTCATTACCGACCACATGCCGACCGGCGACGAAAAGCATGTCGCCTCGGCCTACGCGGTGTCGTTCGGCGGCAACGCCGTCACCGCGGCCTTCTGCTGCGCCAAGCTCGGCATCGTGCCGGACCTGATCGCCACCGTCGCCAATGACTGGTTGGGACGGATGTTCCAGGACATGAGCGCGAAATACGGAATCTCGATCCATCCGCGCAAGGTCAATTCCTCGTCGCTGTCGTTCATCATGCCGAAGGACGGCAAGCGGGCGATCGTACGCTGCCGCGATGACGAGCATATCCATCCCTTCCCGCTGCTCAATCTCAAAGGTTGTCGCGCGCTGCATGTCGACGGTCACCAGCCGGATGCCGCGATCCATTATGCCAGGCTGTGCCGCGAAGACGGCATCCTGACCTCGCTCGACGGCGGGGGGCTTCGCACCAACACCCATGAGCTATTGGAATTCATCGACGTCGCCATCGTCGCCGAGCGGCTGTGCGAGCAGATGGACCTCACGCCGGAAAAGATGCTGGATTATCTCAAGAGCCGGGGCTGCCGGGTCGGCGGCGTGACCCAGGGCGAAAGAGGCCTGCTCTGGTACGACGAGACCGGCGCCACCCGCACGCTGCCCGCGCTGCCGATCGCGCGCGAGCGCGTGCTCGATACCAACGGTGCCGGCGACGTATTCCACGGCGCCTATGTCTATTCTTATCTCAGCAATCCCGGCAAAAGCTGGCACGACCATTTCGAGTTCGCGCGCGCGGCCTCGACCTACAAGATCCAGCGCCTCGGCAACGAGGCCGGACTGCCGACGCTTGCCGACATCGAAGCCGTCAAGCGCGAGTTTCAGATCGGGCGCAAGAAGGAATTTTGGGATTAGGCAATTTTAGGATTGGACAATTTGAGATTGGACATGGGCCGTGTTCACCCTTTCCATCCGTCGTACCGACGAAAAGCGGCGAAGCCAACTCACGCCAGCGCGGCCTTCAGATCGAAGCTGAGATCCGCCGCCTGCTCCGGCCCGATCGACCGGTTCAGCCCGAGAATTTTCCGTCCGAACACGTGATCGCCCGCGCGATTGATCGACTCGATGCCGACCAGCCGTCCTGATTTGTAGCAGAATGCCGAGAACGATCGCTGCTCGCGGTCGCCGCGCACCACGACGCGGTCGTAGCCGGTGGTCAGACCCGCGATCTGAAGCTTGTCGTCGCCCTGGTCGCTCCAGAACCACGGCAGGCCGTCATAGGTTTTGGCGTCGCCGGTCAGCCGCGCCGCCACGCAGCGCGCCTGATCGGTGGCGTTCTGCACGGATTCCAGCCGCAGCGAGCCGCCGAAGCGCGGACTTTCAAACAGCGCGCAATCGCCGATCGCGGAAATATTGGGATCGGACGTCAGCAACTGCTCGTCGACGATGATGCCGGCCGCAACCGCCAGGCCGGCTTCACTGGCCAGTTCGATATTGGGCAACACGCCGACGCCGACCACGACCAGGTCGGCCGGCACATGGCGGCCATCGCTGAGGCTGACACCGGTCACATGGGTGCCGTCGCTCTCGATGGCCGTGGTCTGCACGCCCAGATGAATGCGAATCCCGGCCGCGGTGTGCCGCGCCTGGAAGAATTCCGAGATTTCGGCCGTGACCGCGCGCGCCATGACGCGGGCGCCGAGTTCGATCACGTCCACCTCGAGGCCCTTGGCCCGCACCGTGGCAGCGAATTCCAGGCCGATAAACCCTGCACCAACCACCACGACATGGCGCGCCGAGGCCATGCGCTGCCGCAGCGCCTCGCTTTCGTCGAGCGTTCGCAGATAAAGCACATCCGGCAGGTTGGCGTTGGGGATGTCGAGCAGCCGGTTGCGCGCGCCGGTGGCGAGCACCAGATGCGCATAATCGAGAAATGAGCCGGACGCGAGCAGCAGCCGGCCTGCGGCACGGTCGACGAAGACAGCGCGATCGCTGATCAGCTCGATATTCTGGTCGCGATAGAATTTGTCCGGCCGGAACATCAGGCTATCGGGACGGCCTTCGCCTTTCAAATAGGCCTTGGACAAGGGCGGGCGCTGATACGGCAGATGCGCTTCATCATTGATCAGACAGACGCGGCCGCCATAGCCATGCTGCCGCAACGACACGGCGACCTGGAAACCGGCATGGCCGGCGCCGACGATCAGGACGGTTTCCTGCTCCATGCGGTCAGACCGGTTTGACGCGAAGCGGCAGGGTGTCGAACCCGCGCAAGGTGTTGTTGAGCCGCTGCTTCGGTTCGCCCGTGAATTCGAACGATGCCACCCGTTTGGCGAGGGCCGACAGGATCGCTTCGGTTTCGAGCCGCGCCACCGCCTGCCCGACGCAGCCATGGATGCCGGTGCCGAAGGTCATATGCCCGGTGGCGCGGCGGCTGACGTCGAAAATATCGGGCCGGTCCCAGCGGCGCGGATCGCGGTTGGCCGCCGCGAACAATAGCAGCACCTTCTCGCCGTCCCCCAGCCGCACGCCGCCGACCTCGATGTCCCGGGTCGTGGTCCGGAAGAAACTCTGCACCGGCGCCTCGAAGCGCAATACTTCTTCGAAGGCACCGCGGGTCAGCGCCGGATTTTCGCGAAGTGAGCGCCATTGTTCCGGATAGCGCGTCATGCAGTAGAGCGCATTGCCGAGCCCATAGACCGTGGTGTCTATGCCAGCCGAAAGAAACGAGCGCACCAGCATGCCCGCTTCGTCCTCGGTCAGTTCACCGGCATCGACGGCGTCGAAAATCTGCATCCCCAGCCTGCCAGGCGCCAGCGCCGCGCGGCTGCATTTCGACATGATCCAGTCGCGCACCGGGCCGGCATTGGCGGTCGCCTGCTCGAACAGATCGTTGCGGGGGCCGAAGGAGTTGAACACCATGCTGCCATAGGGCATCAGGTTTTCGCGGCCTTCCTCGGAAATCCCGACCGCATCCGGGAACACTTTCAGCGGATAGGCTTCGGCCAGATCGGCAACGCCGTCGAATTCGCGCCGCTCGACCAAACGCGCGATCAGCAGTTCCGCCTCGCGCTCGAACGTGTCGCGCAGGATCTTGATCGCCGCCGGCGACAGGATGCGCGTCAGCACCGCGCGGGTGCGGGTGTGCAGCGGCGGATCGGCCTCCAGGATGATGCTGGGCGGCCGCCATGGCGGTTCCTTACGGAAATCGCTCAGGCCGACCCCGGCGGACGAACAATAGGTCTGCCAGTCGGTCAGGGCATCGCGGACCTGCTCGTGCCGGGCCATCGCCCATATTCCGTAATGTTCGAGCCAGACCACCGGACCGGCCTCGCGCAGCGCCTCGTGGTCCGGATAGGGATCGCGCAGGAACGCGTGCGAAAACGGATCGACGGCTGAAACCGGATGGCTCAATGTGGTCTGATCGCTCACGACGCCTGCTCCCGCTTCCGGCTGTTGCAATGCGGTTGTCCGCCGGCCGTTGCCGGCATTTTGCAGACTTCGCCGGGGATTGTCACCTCTTGCCTTCTGCTATTTAAATGCCCCGTCAAATGCCTTGCGATCTCCACGGGGGCCATTGCAGATGCCGACGCCCGCCCATGCTACCGCCTCGCTTCCCGACGATCCGGCGCTGCTTCGGATCGAAGGCCCGATTGCCACGATAACGCTCAACCGCCCGGCCGCCTTCAACTCGATCGATCTTTCGATCGCGAAAAAGCTTGAGCAGCTTGGCGCGGAAGTCGAGGCCAATGACGACATTCGCGTGCTGGTGATCGAGGGCGTGGGCCGCGCGTTCTCAGCCGGCGGCGATCTGCAGACCATTGGCGCTGCGGCCACAGCCGACACCATTGCGCCCGTGGTCGGTGAACTGCTCAAGCATTATCACGCGTTCATCGAGACCCTGCGGCGGATGCCGAAGATCGTGCTGTCGAGCGTCCACGGCTCCGCGGCCGGCGCCGGCATGGGATTGGCGTTTGTCGCCGATCTCTGCATCGCGGCCGATGACGCCCGTTTCACGCCGGCCTATGCCAAGATCGGCGTGTCGCCCGATGGCGGCAGCACCGTCGGCATGGTCGGCACCGTCGGCGTCCGCCGCGCGCTGCAGATATTTCTGGCGGAGGACAGCTTCACCGCGCAGCAGGCCCATGACTGGGGACTGGTCGCCAAGGTCGTTCCGGCGACAGAGTTGAAGGCGGCGACGCGACAATTCGCCGAACGGCTGGCGCAAAATTCGCCGGCCGCGATCGGCGGCACCAAGTCGCTGGTCTATCAGGCCGGTGCCACGCCAACCCGGCAGCAACTCGACGCCGAAGAAGAGAAGATCATCGACGCCATGCACACCGATGAATTTCGCGTTGCCGTGAAGAAGTTCACCAGCAAGGGGAAGTAGGTTAGTGCTGATGGCTGCATAGTTAGCCGTCATCATCCGCGAAAGCGGATGATCCAGTACGCCGCGCCCTCTCCGCTTAACTCACGGTCTCAGAATACTGGATGCCCCGCCTTCGCGGGGCACGACAACTGATTTTGCGTGAGCATTTTCAATTCGGGCAGATATACCCCGTCCCGGTCGGCGATTTGAAACAGCCCACCGATTCCGGGATCATCTGCTTCGGCAGCCACAGCACCACCTTCGGGAAATAGATCGTGAACGTGATGGTGGCGAGGAACACCACGTAGATCGGCAGCGCCGCGCGCAGCGCCTTGCCGAAACTGACGCCGACGAATTTCGAGGCCATCAGCAGCACCAGCCCGTAAGGCGGCGTGATCAGGCCGAACGCCAATGTGGCGATCAGCACCACGCCCATATGGACGCCGTTGATGTCGCCGGCCTGCGTGAGCGCGTTCACCAGCGGCATGAAGATGATGATGGTCGGCACCGGCTCGATGAAATCCCCGACCACGGTGAACAGCAGCACCAGCAGCAGCATCATGTATTGCGGATCGTTGCCGGCAATCGAGGTGATCCAGTCGGCGATGACGATGGCGCCGCGCAGATAGGCCAGCATCCAGCCGAAGGCATTGGCGGCCCCGATGGTGATCAGCGGCAGCGAGAAGATCAGCCCGGCGAGGCAGAAGTCGTAGGGAATCTTGCGCAAATGCCCGCGATTGAGCGCGGGGATCACCACCGCGATGATCCAGACCACCGCGACGACGCCGGCCTCGGTCGGCGTGAACCAGCCGGTGAGAATGCCGCCGAGCAGGATCACGGGAATCATCAGCGGCAGCGCGGCATCCCCGGCCGCGAACGCGACCTGGCGAAATGGCGCCCGCGGCTTGCGCATCCCCGAGGGCCCGAAGAAATAGCAATAGATCATCAGGCCGAAACCGATCATCAATCCGGGCACGACGCCGGCCATGAACAGTCCGGCGATCGAGACGTTGCCGACGGCGCCATAGACCACCGCGGTGATGCTCGGCGGCACCAGTGCGGCGATGGTGGAAGCGGATGCGATGATTGCCGCGATGAAGGCGGGGCTGTAGCCTTCCCGCTTCATCGGCCCGCCCAGCGCCCGGCTCATGACCGCGACATCGGCCGTGGTCGATCCCGACATCTCCGAGAAGAACATGCTGAAGACGACGACGACCTGCGACAGTCCGCCCCGGATATGCCCGACCAGCGACAGCGACAGATTGGCGATCCGCACCACGACATTCGCCGAACTCATGAGTTCGCCGACCAGGAGGAAAAACGGGATCGCCAGCAGCGCTTCGGAATCCACGCCGTCGAAGATCTTCTGGATGATCGCCGCCAGCGACACGTCGGTCAAAAGCGCCCCGACGAACACGCCCGCCATCAGCGAGAACGGCACGGGCACGCCGAGATAGCCGAAGAACAGGAAGCAGAACGACATCAGCGCCAGGATCACCGGTGCGCTCACGGCCGCATCCTCTTCAGCACGCTGGCATCCACAGGCCGAAGCGGGAGGTCTTCCTCCGGCGGCTCGGGATGATCAAAGCCGTTGCGGATGCCGTTGACCAATTGCTCGACCGTGAACAGCGCGATCAGCGCGCCCGCCAGCGGTATCGCCGCATAGAGCGAGGCGATCGGCGTGCCCGACGGCAGCCGGAAACTGCCGAACCCCCTGAGGTAGTTGATATAGCCGAACCAGATCAGGCAAAACGCCACGCCCATCACCACAAGGCGGATGATGATTTCGACGATCAGCCGCGGCGTGCCATGCAGCGCCTCGGAGATCGCGGTCAGGTACAGGTGATCGTTGCGGCGGGTGGCGACCGCCGCGCCGATGAAGATCGCATAGATGAACAGGGTGGAAGTGACTTCCTGCAGCCACAGCCAGGGATGACCGATGGTGCGGGTCACAATGTCGAACATCACCGAAAGCGTGAAGCCGAAGCACAATAGCCCGCAGACCATCATCAGGATCAGTTCGAGCCGATCGAACGCCGGCCATTTCAGGTGATGCTGCCGCTGCAGCACCAGTTTGTCGGCGATGGTCATTCAGGTTTCCCCAGGACGGTCAGCAGAGACGAAGACCTCATCCTGAGGAGCGGCCTCTTGGCCGCGTCTCGAAGGATGAGAAAATACACATCGCTCTCATGGTTCGAGACGCGCGCGAAGAGCGCGCTCCTCACCATGAGGACTTCAATCAATCGCCCGGATCAGCGACTTGATCTTGTCCGCATGCGGGCCGAGTTCCTTGGCGAGCTTGTCGAGATAGGGATCGGAGATTTTCTGAAAGCCGGACTTGTCGACATCGGCGACGATCTTGACGCCCATTTTCTCGAGCTTGACGGCCGCCGAGCGCTCCAGCTCGAACGCGCGCTTGGGTTCCTGCGTGCTGACGTCCCTGGCCGATGTCAGGACCCACTGCTTCTGGTCGGCGCTGAGACTTTGCCAGAGCTTGTCGCTGATCCAGACAATCGCGTTGTTGGCCTCATGCTCGGTCATCGACAGCACGGGGGCTACTTCGTAATGCTTGTTGATGAGATAGACGTTGACCGCGTTCTCGCCGAAATCCATCACACCGGTTTGCAGCGAGGTATAGACGCTGCCGAACGGCATGTGCACGGTCTGCGCGCCATAGGCGGCGAACATGGTGTCTTCGGTCGCGGTGGCCTGCACGCGGACCTTGTAGCCTTTGAGGTCCTCGATCCTGTGCACTTCCTTCCTGCCATACATGTGCCGGAAGCCCTGGGTGCCCAGTCCGATCACGTGAATGCCCTGGACGGTGTCGTCGATCATGTCCCGGATCGCCTCGAACACCCTGGGGTCGCCGAGCGCCTTGATGTCGTGTTGGTCGGAGCGGAACAGATAGTGCAGCGACATGACGCCGGCCTGCGGCGAGATCGTCGAGGTATTGGCCGAGGAGACGATGGCGAAATCGATATCGCCGGATCGCACCAGTTGCAGGATTTGCGACTCCTGTCCGAGCTGCGCGCCGGGATATTGATCGACCAGCATGGTGCCCTTGCTCAATTCCTTGAGCCTGGCGGAAAAGATATCATAGGCGATGCTGTAGCCGGAATTGAGCTGCTGGTCGTGGGCGAAGCGGTAATGTCTGGTCTCTTGCGCGCCTGCGCCGGCCGCGAACAGGACCGTCGCGGCCGCGATCAACCCGCCGATGATTCTTGCCGGATAATTCACCGTTTCCCCCTGGTATGATTTTGCCGGATCATCCCATCGGGGTTGCAAGATTGTCAATCAGACATCGTGCCCACTGGTTGCGCTCTTTAGTTGATCGCCCGGATCAAGGTTTTGATCTTTTCGGCGTGCGGGCCAAGCTCCTTGGAGAGCTTGTCGAGATAGGGGTCCGCGATCGCGGTAAAGCCCGACTTGTCGACATCGGCGACGACTTTCACCCCGATCGATTTCAGTTTCTCCAGCGATTGATGCTCGAGCTCGACCGCCTTCGCGGGCTGGTTCTTGTTGACCTCGTCGGCGGCGGCCTGCACCCAGCCCTGCTGCTCCGGCGTCAGGCTGTTCCACAATTTGTCGCTGATCCAGACCAGGCTGTTATTGGCCTCGTGTTCGGTCATCGAAAGAACCGGCGCGACTTCATAATGCTTGTTGGCGAGATAGACGTTGACGCCGTTTTCGGCGACATCCACCACACCGGTCTGCAGCGAGGTATAGACGCTGCCGAACGGCATGTGCACGATCTGGGCGCCATAGGCCGGAAACATGGTGTCCTCGGTGGGCGTCGCCTGCACACGCACCTTGAGGCCCCTCATGTCTTCGATTTTCCGGATCTCGCGCTTGGAATACATGTTGCGCAGCCCGAGCGTGGCCAGCGCGATGACATGGGCGCCCTGGACGGTGTCGGCGATCATCGCCTTGACGGCCTTCGATACTTCGGGGTCCGCAATCGCCTTGATGAGGTGCGCTTCGGAACGGAACAGGAAATGCATCGACATCACGCCGGCCTGCGGCGACAGGGTCGCGGCATTGGCCGAGGAAGAAATGCAGAATTCCACATCTCCCGATTTCACCAGTTGCAGCACCTGCGGCTCCTGCCCGAGCTGCGCGCCCGGATATTGCTCGATCAGCATGGTGCCCTTGCTGAGCGCCTTGAGCTTGTCGCTGAAGATATCGCCGAGGATTCCGTAGCCCGTCGTCCTGGGCTGATCGTAGGCGAAGCGATAATGCTTCACTTCCTGCGCGCCTGCGCCGGCGGTGAACAAGACCGACGCCACGGCGATCGCCGCAGCGATCCTCCCCAGTGGATTACCCATCTCGCTTCCCCCTTGGATGTTTTCTTGGATGTTTTCCTTGATCATCCCATCGGGGTCGTTTGAATGTCAATCAAGCATCATGGCTGAGAGCGGCAACGCAGATGCGAGATGGTGAGGATTGAGAAGCGACAATCGGGCGGCTTTCACGCCAATGTCATCATCCGCCACTCTGACGTCATCATCCGCCAACGGGTCGGCGCAACGCGCCGCCCGATGACAGGCTCCGGCGGATGATCCAGTACGCCGCGACGCATCGGCGCTATCTCAGGTACGCGGAGTACTGGATGCCCGCTTTCGCGGGCATGACGACCGCTTTGTTGACGCAGACGTATTCGTTCAGAAAAAGGGGAAACCACTACCCCTTGCCCTTGCCGCGCATGAAATCGAAATCGCAGCCTTCATCGGCCTGCAGGATGGTCTCGTTGAACAGCTGCGCGTAGCCGCGCTTGGCCCAATCCGGCGTCACCGGCGGCGCCAGCGCGGCGCGGCGCTTGTCCAGCTCAGTGGCATCGACCAAGAGATCGATGCTTCGTTTGGCGACATCGAGCCGGATCATGTCGCCATTCTTCACCAGCGCCAGCGGGCCGCCAACGGCGGATTCGGGCGTGATGTGCAGCACGATGGTGCCGAACGCCGTGCCGCTCATCCGCGCGTCCGAAATCCGCACCATGTCCTTGACGCCGGTGCGCGCGATCTTCATCGGGATCGGCAGATAGCCGGCCTCCGGCATGCCCGGCGCGCCCTTCGGGCCGGCGTTGCGCAGCACCAGCACGTCATCGGGGCCGACATCGAGCGCGGGATCGTCGACCCGCAGCGTCATGTCTTCGACCGAGTCGAACACCACGGCGCGGCCGGTATGCTGCAGCAATTTGGGACTCGCCGCCGAATGCTTGATCACGGCCCCGCGCGGCGCGAGATTGCCATGCAGCACCGCCATCGCCCCTTCCGGCTTGATCGGAGACTTGCGTGCGCGAATGACATCCTGCCCCGGCACTTCCTCGGCGGCGGCGACGACCTCGCGCAGGCTGGCGCCGGTGATGGTCTTGGCATCGAGGTCGATCAGGTCGCCAAGCTGCGCCATCAATTTCGGCACGCCGCCGGCATGGTGGAAATGCTCCATGTAATGCGCGCCCGACGGCTTGAGATCGATCAGCACCGGCACTTCGCGGCCGAGCTTGTCGAAGGCTTCGAGATCGATGCGATTTTCGGTGCGGTTGGCGATCGCCGTCAAATGGATGAGACCGTTGGTCGAGCCGCCGATCGCCTGCAGCACCACCTGCGCGTTCCTGAACGCTGCCGGCGTCAATAGCTCGCTGGGCTTCGGCCCCTTCGCCTTGGCCATCTCGGCGGCGACCCGGCCGCTGGCTTCGGCCAGGCGAAAGCGCTCGGCATGTGGGGCTGGAATGGTCGCGCTCATCGGCAGCGACAGGCCCAGCGCCTCGGTGATGCAGGCCATGGTGCTGGCGGTGCCCATCACCATGCAGGTGCCCACCGACGGCGCGAGCCGGCCGTTGACGGCCTCGATCTCGACCTCGTCGATCTCGCCGGCGCGGAATTTCCCCCACAACCGGCGGCAATCGGTACAGGCGCCCAGTACCTCGCCCTTGTGATGTCCGACCACCATCGGCCCGACCGGGATCACGACGGTCGGCAAATCGGCGCTGACCGCGGCCATGATCTGCGCCGGCAGGGTCTTGTCGCAGCCCCCGATCACGATCACCGAATCCATCGGCTGGGCGCGGATCATCTCCTCGGTGTCCATCGCCATCAAGTTGCGCAGATACATCGAGGTCGGATACGAAAAACTCTCCGCGATCGAGATGGTCGGGAACACCATCGGCATCGCCCCCGACAGCATCACGCCGCGCTTCACCGCCTCGATGATCTGCGGCACGTTGCCGTGGCAGGGATTGTAGTCGCTGTAGGTATTGGTGATACCGACAATGGGCCGGTTCAGCGCGTCATCCGAATAGCCCATCGCCTTGATGAAGGCCTTGCGCAGGAACAGCGAAAATCCAGCGTCGCCGTAGCTCGTCAATCCCTTGCGCAATCCGTCAGCCATTTTTGTGTTTCCTTGTGTGCCGTTATCTTACGCTGGCGCACGCCTGATATGAAGTCGTCATTCCAGGGCAGCCCACAGGGCTGAACCCGGAATCTCGAGATTCCCCGATGTGCAATTGCACATCTGAGGTTCGTGCTGCGCACGCCCCGGAATGACTGTCATCCAATTAGCCCGTCGGAATATCGTGAACGGCTATTTCCAGATCCGGCTCGCGTCGCCGTCGAACTCCAAGCCGCAGAACGTGCCGCCCTGGTAGAAATCGCCGACCGGATCGGCCGCGATCTTGGCCTGTTCGGCAAACGCGTGTTCGCGGAAATCCTCGGCCCGGCCGGTCGGGCGATAACCGAGGTCGTAGGCACGGTGGTTGTCCCACCAGGCGCGCTCATTATAGGACGCGCCGTAGAATATTTCGAAATGGATATCGGGGTGATCGAGCCCGATGCAACACAGCTGCACCAGATCTTCCGGCTTGAGCCAGATCGCGAGCCGGCGATGGTCCAGCGGCATTTCGCCGAAATTGCCGATCCGGATGCAGGTGACCCCGAGCCCGTGCTTGTCGGCATAGAGCGCGCCCACCGCCTCGCCGAACACCTTGCTGACGCCGTAGCGGCTGTCCGGCCGAGCCGTCACGTCGGTTCCGATCCGGTGATGCCGCGGATAGAAGCCCACCGCATGGTTCGACGATGCGAACACGATGCGCTTGACGCCCTTCTTGCGCGCCGCCTCGAACAGATTGTAGGTGCCGATGATATTGGACTGCAGGATATTGTCCCAGGGACCCTCGACCGAATACCCGCCGAAATGCACGATGCCGTCGACCCCCTCGCAGATCGCCTCGACCTGCGCCAGATCAGCCAGATCGGCGGCCTTGAATTTTTCATGGCCGCCGAGATCGGCGGGCGCCTTCAGGTCGCTCAGCAGCAAGTCCGGATAGATCGGCGGCAGCAGTTTGCGCAAACTGGTGCCGATTCCGCCGGACGCGCCGGTCATCAATATGCGTGGCATTTCATCCCTCGTGAGTACGGTGTTGAAACGAGTATGGCGCGCTGGCTGCGATGCGGCAAGACATAGCGCGATGTTCGATGAGCCCTCCATCGTCATCCCCCGCGAAGCGGGGTATCCAGTACGCCGCGGCTTTCCGGCTTGATCACGGACGCCGGTGGAATACCGGATCGCCCGCATCCGCGGGCGACGACGGCATCGACTTGCTTGCCGCCTTGAGGCGACAATGATAGCAGACGAAGACTTGCGAGGAAGCACGGCAACAACGAGAACAGAAAATGTCCCAGGCAGCATCCCCCCGCGCCGGCTGGCAGCAGGCGACCTGTTATCCCGATCCTTCGATCCAGGCGCTCGATCCGCGCTTTGAAAAATACTGGCTGAAACTGGCGGCCGTGGAACGGCTCACGACGGGACTGCGCTGGGCCGAGGGGCCGGTGTGGGTCGGCGACGGGCGCTATTTGCTGTGCAGCGACATTCCCAACCAGCGCATCCTCAAATGGGAAGAGGAAACCGGCGCGGTCAGCATCTACCGCAAGCCGTCGAACTTCGCTAACGGCAACACCCGCGACCGCCAGGGCCGCCTGATCACCTGCGAGCATGGCGGACGCCGCGTGGTGCGAACCGAATATGACGGTTCGATCACGGTGCTGATGGATTCCTTCGACGGCAAGCGGCTGAACTCGCCGAATGACGTTATCGTGAAATCGGACGGCTCGATCTGGTTCACCGATCCGATGTTCGGCCTGTTCGGCAATTACGAAGGCTATGTCGCGGAGTCCGAGATCGACATGAACGTCTACCGGATCGATGGCGCGACGCTGAAACCGACCATCGTCGCGCAAGGCATCCTCGGGCCCAACGGGCTTTGTTTTTCGCCGGACGAAAAGATTCTCTACATCATCGAGTCGCGTGGCGTGCCGACGCGCAAGATCCTCGCTTACGACGTGTCTCCAGGCGGCGACAAACTGTCCAACAAGCGTCTGTTCGCCGATGCCGGCCCCGCCACGCCCGACGGCATGCGTGCCGACATCGACGGCAATCTGTGGTGCGGCTGGGGCATGGGTGATCCCGAACTCGATGGCGTCGTGGTCTACGCCCCCGACGGCGTCATGATCGGCCGCATCGCGCTGCCCGAGCGCTGCGCCAATGTCTGCTTCGGCGGACTGAAGCGCAACCGGCTGTTCATGGCCGCCAGCCAGTCGATCTACGCGCTCTATGTGAACACGCAAGGCGCGCTGGGGGGATAGGAAGCTAGTCATTCCGGGGCGATGCGAAGCATCGAACTACGATGTGCAAGTGCACATCGGAGAATCTCGAGATTCCCCGATGTGCAATTGCACATCTGAGGTCTGGTGCTAACGCACCATCCCGGAATGACGGCGTCTCTCCCACAAACGCAAAAACGCCGGAGCGGAAGTTCATCCCGCCCCGGCGTTTTGATGTCGCGTTAAAACTTACGCGGCGTTGAAGCCGGCGATCGCCTTGACCTCGAGGAATTCCTCGAAGCCGTATCTGCCCCATTCGCGGCCGTTGCCGGACTGCTTGTAGCCGCCGAACGGCGCGGTGCGGTCGTTGGGAACGCCCTGCAGATTGACGTTGCCGGCGCGGATCCGGCGGCCGACCTTACGGGCGGTCTCGACGGTATCGGCGGAGACGTAACCCGCCAGGCCATAGGGCGTGTCGTTGGCGATCCTCACCGCGTCTTCTTCGTCCTTGGCACCCATCACCACCAGCACCGGCCCGAAGATTTCCTCGCGCGCGATGGTCATGTTTTCGGTGACATCAGCAAAGATGGTCGGGCGAACATAGAAGCCCTTGTTGACGCCTTCCGGCAGACCGGGGCCCCCGGCCACCAACGTGGCGCCTTCCTCGATACCCTTCTGGATCAGGCCCTGGATCTTGTCCCACTGGCCGCGGTTGACCACCGGTCCGATGGTGGTGCCTTCGGCGCGGGGATCGCCGGCCTTGGTCCTGTCGGCGACACCCTTGGCGATGGCGGCGACTTCCTTCATCTTCGACAGCGGCACGATCATCCGCGACGGCGCGTTGCAGGACTGGCCGGAATTGTTGAACATGTGCATCACGCCGCCGGTCACCGCCTTGGTGAGATCGGCGCCTTCGAGGATGATGTTCGGCGACTTGCCGCCCAGTTCCTGGCTGACGCGCTTGACGGTCGGCGCTGCGCGCTTGGCGACGTCGATGCCGGCGCGGGTCGAGCCCGTGAACGAGATCATGTCGATGTCGGGGTGCTCGCTCATGGCGGCGCCGACCTCAGGGCCGAGGCCGTTGACGAGATTGAACACGCCCTTCGGCACGCCGGCTTCATGCAGGATTTCGGCGAAGATCAACGCCGATGTCGGGGTGAACTCCGACGGCTTGAGGATCATGGCGCAGCCGGCCGCGATCGCGGGCGCGACCTTGCAGGCGATCTGGTTCAGCGGCCAGTTCCACGGCGTGATCATGCCGATGACGCCGACGGGTTCGCGCACCACCACGGCGGAGCCGACGGTTTCCTCGAAATGATAATTCTTGAGCACATCGAGGGTGGCGATGATATGGCCGAGGCCGGCGCCGGCCTGCAGCTTTTCCGCCATCGGCAGCGGGGCGCCCATCTCGTCGGAAACGGAGGCGCCGATATCCTTGATCCGGGTCTTGTAGACCTCGATGATCCTGGTCAGCAGCGCCACGCGCTGTTCGCGGCTGGTCTGCGAAAACGTCTCGAAGGCGCGCCTGGCGGCAGCCACAGCCTTGTCCACATCGGCCTTGGAGCCGAGCGCAATCTCATACATCGCCTCTTCGGTCGCCGGATTGACGACGGGGGTGGATTTCTTGACGACGGGATCGACCCAGGCACCGTCGATGTAGAATTGCATGCGGTTAACCATCGTAAACCTCTTGATTTCAGGGCGAGTGGAGGGGGAACGGAACGTTCGGCAAGCATCCTTGCACGAAAGGCCGGGAAAATGAACCCGCCATATGCGGGATGCCGCATTGCGGCGGATGCTGGATATAAGATCGGGGATGTGGGGGGCGCAAGGCGCGGTGCGCTTGCTTACCCTCCCCTG
>Ga0302326_10013930_pt1 | contig 17045 bp, 17 predicted proteins | sample Palsa_T0_3_FD_202264 | JGI IMG/M metagenome (GOLD analysis project Ga0302326, IMG submission 202264) | Peat permafrost microbial communities from Stordalen Mire near Abisko, Sweden - Palsa_T0_3 | ecosystem: Environmental > Terrestrial > Soil > Palsa > Peat permafrost | place: Sweden: Abisko...
GTTCGCAATCGCCGGCTGTCCCTTCACCCGGGCCAAAGCGAGATGCCTGATCGGACGATTCTGATTTTACGCGACATAACTGCACAGAAGCGCTCTGAACAGGAGCGAGATGCCGGCCGCAAGGCCATGGCTCTGGCGGAAATTACGACAATCCTAGCCCATGAAATTAGAAATCCATTAGCGAGCCTCGAACTGTTCGCTGAATTGATCGAGCAGGATGGAGACCGAAGGGGCGAATGGATTTCTCATTTGCGGGCGGGCATTCGCTCGCTCTCCGGGACTGTGAACAACGTCCTGAGCTTCCATGGTGTTGGCGCGCTAAAGCTCGCTCCGACTCAACTATCCGCCCTGATTGCAAGTGCGATCGAGTTTGTCCAGCCGATCGCGATGCAGGCATCGATCATATTGAAGTTCTCGGCTGATCACAACGAAGCGATGGTGATGGCCAATCAGGGTGCACTTGGACAAGTCGTGCTGAATCTGATTTCTAACGCGATTCGGCATACACCGCCCGGGGGAAGCGTCACTGTCACACAGCGACCTGATATGAGGGTTGCGATGAGCGAAGATCAACCTAACAAAAGCAAATGTGCCGTTGTTGAATTCTCAGACACCGGATGCGGGCTACGTCAAGATCAGATTCAACACGTCTTCGAGCCGGGCTTCAGCGGCAGTGGGGACACGTCCGGCCTGGGGCTCGCGGTCTGCGCTCAAATCATGAAACTGCACGGCGGAACAATAACTGTCACGAATCGTATTCCATCAGGCGCAATATTCGCGCTTCATTTCCCCACACTCGAACCGGAACTGGGTAAAGCATGAACAGCAACTCACTCAACAACGGAAACTCTTCGGTACTTGTAGTCGATGATGAGTCCGGGATGCGTACGGCATTGCAGGCGAACTTCCTGCGATACGGATGGCGTGTCGAGACTGCAAGTGGAGTTCGGGAGGCTACCCGGGCTCTTGAACTGAGCAGCTTTGATCTAGTAGTCAGCGATATTCGCATGCGGGATGGCGACGGTTTTGAGGTGATGTGCACCGTTCGCAAGAACTCGCCCACGACCGCGGTGATTCTGCTGACCGCATTCGGAAGCGTCCCGGAAGCAGTTGAATCGATGCGCAGTGGCGCCCTTGATTATCTAACCAAGCCTATTTCATTTGAGCAACTACAAGCCGCAGCGGCACGGGTCATGGAACGGATGAATGTTAAATCATCTTCCGATCATGTCCCGAATATATCTTCGAATTCCGGACTGGTGAGCTCCGGCATCATTGGTCGCTCTCCGTCGCTGTTGCAGGCCCTCCAACGCGCTCGCGCAGCCGCCAGCACGGATGCCGATGTCTTGATCGAAGCCGAAAGTGGTACCGGTAAGGAACTACTTGCCAAGTTCATACATGAGAACAGCGACCGGAGTCGCAAGCCTTTTGTCGCAGTCAACTGCGCCGCCGTACCTGAACACCTTCTCGAGAGCGAGCTATTTGGTCACGCGAAGGGTGCATTCACCGGCGCCAGCGCTGCCAAGGCAGGGAAGTTCGAACTAGCCGAAGGTGGCACCTTGCTGCTCGACGAAATCGGCGATATGCCGCTAAATCTGCAGCCCAAGTTACTGCGAATTTTGCAAGAACGCGAGTTCGAGAGGCTTGGCGAAACTCGGTCCATACATCTCAACATTCGTGTGATCGCCACCACCAACGCATCTCTCGGTTCTATGGTGGAGCAGGGTCGCTTCCGTAGTGATTTGTATTATCGGCTGAATGTTATTCCTCTTTCAATCCCACCTCTTCGCGAGCGCCTGGAGGATATTCCTGCACTGGCTAAATACTTTGCAGAGAGATTTGCAGCGGAAACAAACAGTGTTGTGCCGCAGATTGATCCGAGCTTTATTGAAAGACTCTGCAGTTGCGACTGGCCCGGCAACATCCGTGAATTCTCCAACTTTATTCGGCGTGTCCTCTCATTGCATCAGGGACAAACAATCGACGCGGCATGTTTCGACCGGGAATTTCGGCCATTGGGGAGGGTACACGGCGCGCTGCCTTCGGTGGCGGATCCAGGAACAACCATCTCCGACCTGGAGAAAATGCACGTTGAAAAGACGCTTGCACTCGCGCACGGCAATAGGACCCACGCAGCGGAAATGCTAGGAATCAGCCTGCGCACGATGCGAAACAAGATCAGAGAATACGGACTACCTCCGAGGAGATATGCGTAATGCCGACCACACCGTTGATTTCAACGCTGGAGAGCTACTTGCAGCTGACCACGACCCGGGAACAGGCGATATCAGCCAATATGGCCAACGTCGACACACCTGGTTATCGCACGCGAGATATTAACTTTGAGAGCGAGTTGAACCACGCCATGAGCGGAACACTGAGTAACTCAGCTGACGGTGCAGTGAACCCGCATCTGACCCCGGTGGTCCAGGAAGTCCCGGGGTTGATGGAGCGACCGGACGGCAACAATGTGAGCCTTGACCGCGAAGGTCTTCTCATGTCCGAAACACAATTGCAATATCAGATTGGTATTCAGCTGATTAAGCATCAATTTCATCAGATTCTCAGCGCGATCAGCGGAGGTAGTTAATCATGAAACTCTTCGATTCATTGGCGATCAGCGGATCGGCACTATTAGCCGAACGACAGCGTGCCGAAATCATCGCGGCAAACATGGCGAATGCCGAGACGACCCACACAGAAGCTGGCGGTCCGTTCAAGCGCCGCGAAGTCGTCTTCCAATCGCCTGGCGCTTCCTCCTTTCGGCTGGCTCTTGCAAGCACCGGAACTGGGGGGCCCACGCCTGGCAGCGTGCAAATCTCTGATGTCGTCGATGATCCGGCGCCTCCAATCATGCGTTATCAACCGGGCCATCCGGACGCCAACAAAGATGGCTACGTTGCCTATCCTGCGATCAACCCCGTTACAGAAATGGTCGATCTCATGGGCTCCGTGCGGGCGTATCAGCTGAATGCATCTGCAGTGACAGCGACTAAGCAGATGATTCAGCAATCCATTGACATTTTGAAGAGCTAGAAGAGTGAGAAAATGACCAGCCAAATTCCCGGCCTCGGTTCCCTCGGGACCATCAGTTCTCTACCAAAACTATCGCCCATTGCGGCTCCCGAAGCGGGGGGTGGCTTCAGCGGCGTTCTATCAAATGCGCTTCAGCAGGTAAACCAACTGAATGGCGGAGCCGAACAGCAGATTGGCAGTCTCCTGAAGGGCGGCAACACAGACATGAGCACTGTGATGATCGCGGTCGAGAAAGCCGACGTCGCCTTTCAACTGATGATGCAGGTCCGTAACAAGATAGTAAGCGCATATCAGGACATTGAGAAAATGCAGTTCTAGATAACACGCGTGCGAGAAGGCGTATCCAAGGATCGCGAGTTACAGCGAAACCGAGGGCGTCTTGTCTCGGAGATGATTGTAAGCGGTGGAGACCCTGTTGCTTTCAGCAGCAGTGCAAATGTCCTCAACGGCAACGCGACTGCGCTGTCGCCCTAGAAGGTCAGTACCTGCAGTGCATTTCGAAGAATCCAGTGCAACGAAGGACTTATGGCGAGCAAGAATCAAATAGCGGTTGCGAAGCAACGACCTGACATAAGCCAGGTAGTGAATCGCGCGAAGCTCTTCTGGACGGGTCTCCGCCCACAGCAGCGGGTCTACCTAGGTGTGGGTTTGGCGGTCACGCTTGGAGTCGCAGCCTTTTTCGTGAAAATGATCGCTACACCTGATTACAAGCCACTCATGTCAGGGTTGGAGACCGCCGACGCGCAGACCATCTCGGCTCAACTGGCGGCGAAGAAGATACCTTACATTGTCAGTCCTGACGGATCTTCCATCAGCGTTCCCGCGGATCAGGTTGATGCCGCGCGACTAGAAGTCGCTTCGCACGATTCACCGCACAGCGGACGGATTGGCTTTGAAATATTTGACAAGGTTTCATGGGGACAAACTGAGTTCGACGAGAAGGTGAACTATCAGCGAGCGCTCGAAGGCGAACTTGAGCGAACGATCCAGACGATTAGCAACGTAAAGACCGCTCGCGTTCACCTGGTGATGGCTACCGATTCGGTGTTTATGGATCGTGAGCGAGGAGCCAAGGCTTCTGTTACTCTCCGGCTTCGACGAGGAAGTTTGTCGAGAGAAGAGCTATCGTCCATCTCCCGTCTCGTTGCAGGAGCGGTCGACGAACTCAAGCCTGGGGATGTCGTGATTGTCGATGCTGACTCGAATCAGTCGCTGGTAGAGAACGGTGGATCCAACAGCGGAAGCGAGGGGATGGAGCAGGAGCTTACGCGGCGTCTCATGTCGACGCTCTCTCCAATCGTTGGAGTTGACCGAATCCATGCCAGTGTCAACGTGGAATATGAAACCGGCAGCAGTGAGGAGAGTCAGGAAAAATACGATCCCACAGTCAGCGCTACACTCAGTATGCAAAACGCCGAAGAGACTTCAGGACCAGGCTCGGCTGTGGGTGGGGTACCGGGAACTTCCAGCAATGTGCCGGTAGCCAAGGGGAAGGCCGCAGCGCCACCAGTTGTCACAAAGGACGCGGGGCAGTCCTCAAAATCGGAGAATGCCACTTACGGCGTGAATAGAACAACGCGTCATGTGATTGAGCCGGCAGGGGGCATTCGCCGAATCACAGCGGCAGTGTTGCTTGACGACGTTTTGGAGCGAAAACAAGTCAATGGAAAATGGGTCGAGCTTCGTCATAAGAGAGCGCCGGAGGAGTTGAAAGTTATCAGCGAACTTGCCCAGGCGGCCATCGGATTCAATAGCAGTCGCGGAGACATGATCAGCGTGCAGAACCTCACATTTGACCGTGAAGATGCGAATGACTCAGCACCGCTCACTTTTGAAGAAAAGGCTCGCAAGGGCCTGAAAGACTACTCTTCGGTGGTTCGCTATGGAGCGCTGCTGGTCCTTTTCCTCCTACTGTATCTTTTGATGATTCGTCCCATTCAGAAGCGAATTCTTGCGGTGCCAAATGCGGCGTTGGCCGCCACGCGGTCCCTGGAGACCCCTGAAGTTGAATCTGTCGAAGTCCAGGAATCCGTAGCCACTCTTGCCCAGCGCACCTCTCAAATAAAGAAGCAACTCGCAGAATATGTTCAGGCTGATCCTGAGAGCAGCACCACCGCGGTACGCGCCTGGCTGCTGGAGGAGACTCGATGACCGCGACATCTGAGATATCGGGACTGAGTGGCCTCCGCAAAGCCGCGATTCTGCTAACGGTTCTGGGGGAAGAGGCTGCTGCAACGGTATTCCGCAATTTGAATGCGGAAGACGTGCAGCGTGTTGCAGACGAAGTTGCAGGCTTGGGAACAATATCGACGGAGCTGTCACTCCAGATATTTGAAGAGTATCGGAAGATGACTCAGGCACAGGATTACATTGTCAAGGGTGGCTACGACCTCGCGCGCCGCCTGCTCATCAAGGCTCTTGGAATAAGCGAGGCAGAAGGCATATTGCAGCGGCTTGCAAAGGCCCGGGACCTCAACCCGCTGGAGTCATTACAGCGGGCAGATCCTCAGAAGCTCGCACGATTCCTCGAAGCAGAGCACCCTCAGACCATTGCTCTCATTCTGGGGCAACTCGGTGACCGGCAAGCATCCGCCCTCCTCATGAGCCTTCCCAATGAGACCCGTGCTGAAGCGGTGAAGAGGTTGGCTAATCTTCGTCGCTTCTCGCCGGAAATGGCGGAGAAGGTTTCACTAATGCTCAGTCAACGTTTGAAGGCCGTTGGAGAACAGGGCAAGCGCGCCTATTCCGGTTTCCAGAGTGTCGCCGACATCATGAACTGCATCGATACTACCGTCGCGCAGGAAATCCTGGAAAACATTGAGAACGAAGAACCGACCCTGGCAATCAGCATTCGCGACCTGATGTTCACGTTTGAAGATCTACTTCAGGTTGATGAAGCGCAGATTCGCGAGCTTACTGGAGCGGTTGACAAGAAGACTCTGGCGATGGCCCTGAAGGGGACAAACGAGGATTTGAAGAATCACTTCTTCAGGACAATGTCATCAAGAGCAATCGAGATGCTTAAGGAAGATATGGAATCCCTCGGTCCCGTCAGAAGTAAAGATGTTATCAAGTCGCAGACGGAAATTGTTGCTGTTGCTCGGCAACTTGAAGCCGAGGGGAAGATTGTTCTGAAAGGCGAGGCAAATGATGAATACGTTGTTTAGAAACGGAAGCAAAGATACGCGGGGTATTCCTGTAAGCTCGTTTTCCTATCGAGATATCGGCGCGCCGACTCCGACACATGTCAGGGAAGCCAGGCCGTCTGAGTTAACCATGCAGCAGGAGTTGCAGCAACGGGGGCTTTTGGCCCTTTCGGCCAAGGATATCGAAGACCTGAAGATGCAAGCTCGTCGTGAGGCGGAGGCCGAAACTGAGAGTCGGCTGACCAAGGAATATCTGGCAAGGTCAGAAGCTGAGTGCGCCAAGATCCGTGAGGCCCTCGAACTGTTCCAAGGCGAACGGAAAGACTATTACTCGCGAGTTGAGTCCGAAGTCGTTCATCTTGCCCTGGCAATCTCGGCAAAGATACTGCATCGTGAGGCGCAGGTAGATCCGCTCTTGGTTACGACATTGGTCCGCGTGGCGGTCGATAAGCTGCATGACGGATCGAGTGTATCGGTGAGAGTCCGGCCCGAGAACGCTGATAAGTGGCGCGAGAGGCTCGCGAATCCACTCAATGGTTCTACTATCTCGATCGTTGAGGATGCCCATCTGAGTCCAGAGGATTGCATACTTGAGACGGACCTGGGCTCTGCGAACTTCAGTATTAATGCGCAGCTGAAAGAAGTGGAGCAAGGGTTCTTCGATCTGCTTGCACAAAGGCCCCAGGTCAAATGAAGACTTCCGGAGTACTTGCACCCTACTTCGACCGCTTGGAGCGCGGAGCTACTCTACGTTGGCGGGGACGCGTCCTGCAGGTGGTCGGCAACCTGATCGAGTCTGAAGGGCCGTTCTGTTCTATCGGGGAATCTTGCGAGATCACCAGCGCGAGTGGCAAGAAATACTCGGGCGAAGTGATTGGTTTTCGTGGATCAACAATGCTTTCCATGGCGGTTGAAAATCCCCAAGGCATCCGGTTCGGGGATCCGATTGTCGCCTGGGGGACTCGGCCTTCGATTCGCGTTGGCAGCGACCTGCTTGGCAGGGTCATCGACGCAGTGGGTGTCCCACTTGATTCAAAAGGCGAATACAGAGGGGAACGCACGGTGTGGGTCGATGGGTCAGCGCCGCTCCCGCTTGATCGCGTACCGATCCGCGAGCCCCTTGGTTGCGGCATTCGGGCACTCGACGCGTTTGTTACCTGTGGCCGCGGACAGCGCATTGGCATCTTTGGGGGCAGCGGCGTCGGAAAAAGCACGCTACTCGGGATGATGGCGCGCGGGACAAGCGCGGATATGACGGTACTTGCGCTTGTAGGCGAACGCGGGCGTGAAGTGGGCGAATTCCTTGAAGTCATCGGCGATGAGGGACGTAAACGATGTGTCGTGGTCGTTTCCACATCAGATCAGTCCCCGCTCCTGCGCTTGCGGTGTGCCTTGTCGGCAACAGCGATTGCAGAGTACTTCGCAAGCACTGGGAAGAACGTGCTTCTGGTCGTTGACTCACTTACTCGTTTCGCAATGGCTCAACGCGAGATTGGTCTATCTGCCGGAGAACCTCCGACGGCCAAGGGTTATACACCCTCTGTGCTTAACATGTTAGCCCGGCTGGTGGAGCGTGCCGGCTGTTTCAAGAGCGGTAGCATCACTGCTTTCTACACTGTTTTGATGGAAGGCGACGATCAGCAGGATCCTGTTGCAGATACTGTGCGCTCCCTGCTCGACGGGCACGTCATCCTCGACAGGAACCTCGCAATGAGAAACCATTATCCCCCCATATCTGTACTGGAGAGCCTGAGTCGGTTGATGCCCAATGTTACTGGGGAAAGTCACATGCAGAAGGCTAAGGCTCTTCGTCTCTTGATGGCTTCTTATGCACGCTCTGAAGACCTGATTCGAATCGGTGCTTACCAGAAAGGCGCCGATCCGACACTTGACCGCGCAGTCGAAATTCTGCCGCGTTTGAACGCATTTCTACACCAACGCCCTGAAGAGATAGTTGAGTTTCAGGCTGTCGCCCAGTCATTACTGGAGATCCCGAGCTGATTATGGCCTTCCAATTTTCTCTAGCTGCGGTGCTTCGCGTTCGCGGAATTCTTGAAGAACGCGAAGAACGCATGCTGCAAAAAATCCTTTTTGAGATTTCACAGTCTTTCGAGGCTCTCGCGCAAATTGATGCTGAGATTTCGGGATCTAACGCTTCACGTCGAGCAGAAATCCTGAGACCTGTTGTTGGGCGCCAAATTCACGTTTCCTATGGCGAAGTAAAAGAACTCAAGCAAAAAAGGATAGATGTCTTAGATCGAATCGAAAAGCTGGAACAGTTGCGTGACAAGCAACTCATCCTCTATGAGAAGGCTAGAAGGAATCGCGAGATGCTTACCGATATGCGTGACGAGAAACGCAGCGCGTATGATTCCGATTTAGCTCGGAGTGAGCAGAAAACTCTGGATGACAACTACATTGCCCGCCGCGGCCTTAGCTGATCATCGCGTTGCTCCCGGAGCATTTGATCTGTTTGCTTTCAAGCAGTAACAGATGCAGCGCATCTCCTGATGCGCAATTATGAATGCTTGTCACCGCACTGCCTGCCACAAAAAAACCACAAAGAGATTGCCCTTGTGGTAGCTGCAATACGCGCAGCCGTCCACGGCCCGTCTCGTTCAGCAGGGCGCCAGTCCAAACGTCTCCTTTGCTGCATATCTCCGCACCTCTACACCTCTACCGAAAATGCTATAAATGCGTTTCGACCCGGCAGCCTTTGCCTATCGGCGATCCGGCAAATATTGCCGGGTTGGCTAGACGGAGTGCCTGGTCCGATCATAGGTCAGGTTTGCCGTATTGATTCTAAGGAAGATATCGCGATGGGTCGACAAACTCCCGATGAACTTCATTTGGTCTTCGAAGTGCCACTATACAGGCGTGATCGTCAAGACCATTCTCGAAATGCAGAGCCCGATGCCCATGGCGACAAGCGCTGGATCGGAGCGACCATCCGCTGATGTTCCGAAAACATTCAGCGAATCGCTCATGGTGGCTTCCAAGGTTTTCTCAGAAGCCGGGTCAAGAAGGAACGATACGGCGACGGTCGCGCCCAGGCAAAGGCTAAGTGCTGAAAACGCAACGGAGCCTAAAGATCTTCTTCAGAGCAGGCCTGTTTCGCTGCCAACTGGACGTAATCTGACGACACTTCCGCAGCAACGCTTATCGACGCGGCCCATGCCTGCTGCAATGCCAGTCCTCTCTTCGCAGCAGCGGCCCTTTGAGGGGAATGATGAGTTCGCCGTCACGCCACGAGTGGATCCGAACGAAGTCTCCAATCCGTCGGTTGGAGGAGTAACACCGTCAAAACGTTCAAAGGTTGAATCGACGGTTGCAGACTCAGGCGGCGTTCAGTCACAGGGTAAACAGTCAATTCACGCCGCTCGGACTGACTCGCCACTTCAGGATTCATCGAGATGGTCCACATCCACGATCCAAAGCTCCACGTCTCCTACTGTGCATTCCGCTGCGACTTTGAATCTCGGTTCCGACGCACTCGCACCTTCAGCCTTGAATGATGTTCAGAATGGAGAGCCAAATGGAGTGCAGGTTTCTCTTCCGACATCCATCGAGAAGGTGGTCTCGAACGGAAGCCCATTGACGGCGTCAGATGCGCTTTCAAGCGAGACATTGAAGTTCGGGTCCGACAGTGCTTTGGATCAGCCTTGGAGTGTGGCCCCCGGTACGTCTGGAAGCATATCTCAGAGCGAGATCTCAGGTGCCTCCCTGAACAAGCCTTCCAATGGATCTCTGAATTCCAGGTTGAATTCGGAGCAAGCTTCACCTTCAGCCCCAGCCTCGGACTTGCGCGCTTCGTTGAACCTACCCACAAGGGGAGATGTGGTGGCGACTTCGAGTCCCGTTACAGCAGACGCTGCCGCGGCAACGGCAGTTGCGACCGATCCAAGCGGATCGGGAACAACCTTTATCGTACCCGCTGACTCCCTCGACTCGCTTGGGACGCACATCGAAACAAACGGCGATTCGCTAATTACAGGCGAATCCCCGCGCCCGGTTTTGAATTCGAAGCAAGCCTCAGGTTCGGCCCCGGCTCCGGGCTCGCGGGCCTCGTTAGACCTCTCCACAAAGGGGGATGTGGTCTCGACATCGGCTCCCGTTACAGGGGACTCTGCCGCGGGACCGGCAGTTGCGACCAGTGAAAGTGACATGGGAAACGGGTTAACCGTACCGTTTGAAGCTGCCGAACTCCTTGTCACCCAGTTCCACGCAATCGGCGATTCACCCGTTGCGAGCCTAGACGGCTTGTCGGGACAGATTTCTGCCTCCGCATCAAGATCATCGCTTACAACGTCCAAGACCGACCCTGACGGAAACAGGGAAAGTGCGAACAAAGCGACAGGAGTGAAGCAGGGGCCATCGGCATCAGAGCAGGCTTCAGGGCAGTCAAGTTCTCAAGGCGCAACACCCTCGGGAGATGCAAGCCAGGATTCCAACTCCTTCCAAGGGCAAAGCGCGGCAGTCGCGCAGATGAACCTCACGAATCACGCCGTAGCTTCGTCCGTTCATGCTCAGAGCGCGGTTATAGTATCTCCGGTCCAAGGATCCTCAACATCCGTGGCCGACGCGGGTCATAACGCCAGGCCGATGGAAAACAGTTTGCCCGCAGTAGCTGTTCCACCACCAGCAGCGCCCGTTATCAACACGGCGAAGCTGATCCAGGATATGGGGCAATCCGAGATGCGAGTCGGCATGAGGTCGAATGAATTCGGCAATATCTCGATCAGCACTTCGTCGACGCGAGAGTTGATTTCAGCGCAAATTTCGCTTGAGCACGGCGAATTAGCCAGGACACTTGCCGCGCACCTGCCGGAGGTTCAGCAGAGGCTGGGAGTCAATCAGGCAGTGGATTTGCGGATCGATTTGAATGGTCAGGGGATAAGTACTTCGAGCGGAATGTCAAACGGATCGGCTGAAGGATCGCAAGGTGGCAGACGGCAGGCGAGAGGCGAGGCCTCGAGCTATTCTGCCAGCGGCGTCGCGGAGCAGCCGCATTCACGCAGTGAAATAGCAATCGCGACCGGTGTTGGCAGGCTCGACACCCGTCTCGATATCAGAGTTTAGGTAACGCATCACATCGAATACTGGACTTCAGGAGGAACGAACATGCACAAGATTTCAGCGAACTATTCTTTGCCAACGATTATGAACACGCTCAAGCCGACCGCGACAAATGGACTATTAAAAGGCGGGGGCTTGAAAGCCAACACCGCCGCTGCAGCGGCTACGAGCAGCTCGACCTCCAGCTCCACTTCGGCCGGAGGATTGGGAACAACATTCCTGTCCTTGTTAGCGCAGGAATTGCAGAACCAGGATCCAACGGCTCCTGTGGATCCGACCGCAATGGTTGGACAGATGATTTCGCTGAACCAGTTGGAACAGCTCATCAGCATCAATCAGACCATCGGTACATCTTCAACAGCAACGTCAAGTGCAGTGCAGGGAACGGCTGCCGCTGCAAGTGATCCAACTAGCACGCTTTCTCCTTCCACCGCAGGCGCGGCAATGAACCAGCTGCCCTTCGACCCGACTACGATGATGCCCCTTACTTCCGGTAATGCCGGTTCTGTGGCGGCCACAATCAATTCATCCATTAACGCTGCAAACCTGGGCCTTTCGGGCACCAATAACAATACCTCTGGAGGCAAGTAATGGGATCTTTCTCTACACCACTCTCAGGACTCCTGGCTGCTCAAGACCAGCTTCAGTCTGTATCCAATAACCTGGCAAACATCGATACCGATGGCTACAAAGATCAGACGCTGACCTTTAGCGATGTATTTTCACAGACTGGCGTCACGAACGGGAGCGGCGACCCACTCCAGACGGGTGTTGGCGTTTCGGTCTCCTCAACGACTTCCAACTTCACGGAAGGTAACCTCAGTCCGACGGGAACTGCGTCGAACATGGCAATTTCCGGAAACGGATTCTTTGTAACTCAGGGTGCAAATGGTGCGCCGGATTACACACGAGCAGGTGATTTCACCACCAACAACCAGGGACAACTCACCACCCCAGACGGGGAACTGTTATTGGGGTATCCCGCCCTTGGCGGAGTTGTAAACACCGCGGCTCCACTGCAGCCGTTACAGGTTACCGGCGTGGTCAGTCCGGCTGGGGCCAGCACAACGATCGAAATAACGGCCAATCTTAATTCGACCACCGCGGTTGGCGGATCAGGCGCCAGCAGTTCGCTCCCGATTTATGACTCGCTCGGGACCGCGCATACATTAACGGTCAACTACACCAAGACTGCGGCAAATACATGGACCTATTCGGTAACCATCCCGTCGGCCGACGTAGCCGGTGGAACAGGAACAGACACTACCGTCGGAGGCGGTACCTTGAACTTCAATGGTTCTGGCGTCCTGACTTCGACGACGGGCGTTACACCGATCACCATACCAACTCTCGCCGATGGTGCGACCTCGCCCACATCTCTTACCGGACCCTTCGGAACCGCGGCCAATCCAACGATTACGCAAACAGACCTGGCCAGCGCCACAAGCGCCACCAGCACGGATGGCTTCCCAAGCGGGACGCTCACGAGCTACTCCGTTCAGTCAGATGGCACCATTGAAGGAGTCTTTTCTGGTGGAAACTCGTTGGCATTAGGCCAGGTTGCGGTCGCTTCCTTTGCGAACAGCCAGGGGCTTGTCAGCACTGGCAATAACAACTACCAACCGACTCCCGCTTCAGGCTCAGCAGTAATCGGAGTGGCAGGGACAGGCGGACGGGGTACTGTTGTCGGTGGCTCAGTGGAGCAATCAAACGTCGACATCGCCAGCGAGTTTGCAAAGCTGATCGTGGCGCAACAGGCGTACTCGGCGAACGCAAAGTCAGTGACCACATTCAACCAAGTCTCCCAGGCAACCCTGGCAATGCTTCAGTAAAGAGACTCCCGTTTGATTTCTTAGCGTTAGATTAAGGACCAGCCGTTCAGCGACGTTGCTGAACGGACTGGTTCGTAATCTTCGAATGCTTCTCATATCGGACTCACGAAACTTTTATCACGCCGGCGATTCGGTGGCCTGTTGGAAATATGGCTTCTCGCCGATATAGTTCTTTGCCCTTATAAAGAAACAACTTAGTGCTTTTCCTCTTCCCTCCGCGGGTCCATCGACCCCTGCTCAAGCGTGAATGGTCCCTCGATTGCATTGACCCATATCGCAAAGTAGATCCGGGTGGTCAGCTAAGTCCATCCATATGCATGGCATGCAAATAGCGAGAATTTCGCGTAGGTTCGTTGCGATAGAAAATGGATCGCCGGGGAAGAGAAATCAATGAACACCGCAGTCAATCGCGCAGTTCCAAAGATAGATGCTAGTTCGGTGAAGGCTCCGCAGTTAGTGGACAAGTCACCGGAGCGGGATCCGGCTGAATTTGTGCCGTGGCTCCCATGCACGCTTGCGCTGGATATTCCGGTGGCCAAATTTACCGTGGGTGATCTGTTGAGACTTGCAAATGGTTCAATTGTTGAGACCGCATATCACCAGAGCAGCGACCTTCCGTTGCGGGTAAACGGACAGCTAGTTGGATGGACAGAATTCGAGGTCGTTGGTGAGCGTCTTGCTGTGCGACTCACGGATCTGTCATGAAGACTCCAAACCATACAGTATCGCTTCTTGCTCTCGGGAAAAGAAGACTAGCGGTCTGCCTTGGACTTCGCACCTCGCCACGTCGGAAAACGACGCCTCCGCCCATACTTCTCCGCATGGAAAGCCATATCTCACACGCCGCAATCGCCGAAGCCGCAAAGACAAAGCCGAGAATTAAAGACAAGATCCCGTCGAATCTGGAACTGGCATTTCCCGTCATAGCTGAAGAGTCTCCTTTGAAGGCGCTTCAGAGTCCGTCAGGCTTGATAACTCGCGCAATGAATTGGATCCAGACGCGACAGTTGGGGCGATCCGACAAGAGACGCCTACATGTAGCCGAGACAGTCTCCCTCGGCGAAAAGCGATTTGTCGCGGTGATTCAGATCGACGGTTCTCAATACCTCGTGGGAGGGGGAGCGACGAATGTCGCACTCCTGGCAAAGCTGAATGGCCGGGACTCCTTCGAAAAGATGCTTAAACAGACCATGACGGTCCAGGAGCCTCAGATCGAGAATCCCGCAGCTGAAGAGATGAGAGAAAAAGCGTGAAGAGAACTTTAATTACTCAAGCGACGCTTCTCGTCTTGATGTCCCTTGCATCTACTTCAGCAAAGGCTTCATTGCGGCATGTGGGCCATAGCGCGGCTGATGCACTGTCGATGGGAGTGTTGCAGGAGACAATGATTCCGTACCTGGATTCATCCAGCCAACAGAGCGCTCTGCCGACGGTCGAAGCCCCCTCCCAGCCTGCCCCGATCTCGCCGATTCGGTTGGGTCCGGCACCGACGAATCCGAATGAATTGCGAATCACGGGACTAGGAGGCGGCTCGACACAATTCACCATCGTCGTCCTGCTGACCTTCCTTACTCTGATTCCATCCATCCTCATCTGCATGACCCCGTTCGCGCGGCTACTGATTGTCTTTCACTTCCTAAGGCAGGCACTCGGACTGCAGACGACTCCGTCCAATCAGACGCTCGTTGGCTTGTCGGTGATTATGACGTTCTTTCTCATGCAACCGATTGGACTCGCAATCTACCGCGACTCGGTGGTGCCGCTCCAGGAAGGCAAGATCACCGCCCTCGATGCCATAACTCGCGGAGGAATACCGATGCGCGAGTTCATGTCGCACTATGTTCGAGAAAAGGATGTTGCTTTGTTCCTTTCAATGGCCAAAGAGCCTCGGCCGGCGAATATCAACGATGTCTCTTTTCGTGTCTTGCTGCCCTCCTACATTCTCTCTGAGCTCAAAGCCGGATTCCAGATTGGCGCCGTACTGTTCCTGCCTTTCCTCGTTGTCGACATGGTCGTGGCGTCAATAACTACGTCAGTCGGCATGATGCAGTTGCCGCCCGTTGTCATTTCTACCCCGTTAAAGCTGCTGCTGTTTCTTATGGTCGACGGCTGGCACCTTCTTATCGGCGCTTTGATGAAGAGTTTCAACTAATGGGCGTCGATGAAGTAGTTCTCTTAGGACGATTAATGCTGCAGGAGGTCGTGATTCTCGTGGCGCCGGTCCTGCTAGCCGCGATCCTCGTCAGCCTGGTAGTCAACATTATCCAGGTGCTGACATCGCTGCAAGACCAGACGTTGTCACATGTGCCACGTCTGCTGGTAACCGGCGCAACCCTCTTTCTGCTGATGCCATGGATGTGGCGGCATCTTGCGCACTACACGATCAACCTCTTGACTGATTTTCACAAGGTGCTCCAGTAGTGAATATTTCTCTTGTACAGGTATTCGGAGCATTGTTAACGATCGGCGTACGGCTGACCGGAATCATGCTATTCGCGCCCTTCTTTGGGAGCGTCGCGATTCCTGCACGTGTAAAGGCAGTCCTGGTGATGGCGCTGACCGCACTCCTGTACCCCATGACTTCAGCCAAGATTCCGCCAATGACTATCAGCCAGTGGCCAATGATGGTATTCAGCGAGTTACTGATTGGAGTTGCACTTGGGGTCGCGACAAACATCGTCTTCGACGGCGTGCAGATGGCAGGACAGGTTTTGAGCGTGCAAATGGGCTATTCGCTCGTCAATATTCTCGATCCGCAGACTCAGGTGGAATCAACGGTTGTGGCCACTTTTCATCAGACGATGGCGATGCTGATCTTTCTCCGCCTTAATGTTCACTTTTGGATATTGCAAGCACTCGCGCGCAGCTTCGATTATCTGCCACCATCTTCCGGCCATTTTGGAGCAGGCTTCGCGAATGCCGCATTGCGAGCAGGGGGAGGCGTCTTTGCTATCGGCATCCAGATTGCAGCGCCGGTGCTCTCCGCAACATTGCTCGCCGACATCGCACTTGGCCTTTTAGGTAAAGCATCCCCACAACTTCCACTCATGTTACTGGGGCCAGCGGTTAAGAGCATTCTCGGCTTGTTGATCTTGATTTCCGCACTGAAGTATTGGCCAGACATGTTTGAGCATCTCTTTCTCAATTCGATCGCTATGTCCGACAATCTTCTCCACCTTGCTCGATAGCGATCGGCACGATAGGAATATATGGCTGACAGTAGCAAAACAGAACAGGCGACACCAAAACGGCGAAACAAGGCGAGGGAGCAGGGACAGGTAGCCCGCTCGCGTGAATTGCCCGGTGTCTTTGCTCTCGCTGGGGTCGCCGGCGTCATTGCATTGATGGCGCCCACTGCAGTGACTCACTGGTCAGTACTCTACCGCAACACGCTTGACACAGCAGCCACAAGCAATCTCGAAAGTAATGGTCCGGTGCTTTTCTGGACGGCAGTCGAAGTCATGCGATGGATTGTCCCCATTCTTCTTGCGGGGATGGCGCTTTCGGTGTTTGCCGGGTTAGCTCAAGGTGGAATTAATTTTGCGCCAGGCGCGCTGGCACTGAAGTTCGATCGATTCAATCCAGCCAGCAAGCTGGGTCAGATCTTCTCGCCTGTCGGCCTCAGCAATCTGTTGAAGTCTCTGCTGCCGTTTTCGGCCATTTTGTGGATTGCAGTAATTTCTGTGCGCACAAATTGGGAGACTATGGTGCATGCGTCCAGCCTTGGATTGAGAGTGTTCGCCGGCTTTGTCGGTTCGATGGTCTTCGAGTTGACCTGGAAGTCAGGACTCGTCTTGCTGGCGTGGTCCGCGGTTGACTATGTGTTGACCCTGAAGAAGATGGACAGCGACATGAAGATGACGAAGCAGGAAGTGCGCCAGGAGTACAAGGAAACGGACGGCAATCCCGTCATCAAGTCACGTATTCGTCAGGTGCAACGGGCCATGCGCAAGAG
>Ga0302326_10013932_pt1 | contig 17042 bp, 15 predicted proteins | sample Palsa_T0_3_FD_202264 | JGI IMG/M metagenome (GOLD analysis project Ga0302326, IMG submission 202264) | Peat permafrost microbial communities from Stordalen Mire near Abisko, Sweden - Palsa_T0_3 | ecosystem: Environmental > Terrestrial > Soil > Palsa > Peat permafrost | place: Sweden: Abisko...
GGAAGGTTGCCGAATTGTGGCTGCAGACTGCGCAGCAAAAAGCTCCGTGAATGGAAGCTTCCGCAGGGGCTGAAGCTCAGTGCTGACAGTACGGCATTTGCGGCACGACTGAAGTCGTGCCCTGTTACAAAACATCACTTAACAGTTGGGTGAAAGCGGCTATTCCTCCGGCGCCAGCGCATAGTAGCCTTTGCGCGTCTGCACCTTCATGCCGTCGCCCTTGCAGGCCACCTCAAGATGGCGGAAACCGCCGTCGAGCTTGGCGTTCAACGGCGTGTAAGTGGCCACGTACTGAGTGCGCAGCTCGTCCTCAATCTGCTGGAACGCCGCATCGAGCTTCTTGCCGTTATTGCCCACATCGATGAGCCGGCCGCCAGTCTCCTCGGTCATTTTCTTCATGGCCGAGAAGCCGCTGTAGCCGCCAAAAGTCCCCATGTAAACGGAGCGGTCGGCGATCAGGATCACGTAGACTATCACGTTGGATTTCTGCGCGGCGGCGATGGCCTCGCCGATCTTGTGGTCGCTGCCCTCATCCTCACCATCAGTCAGCAGGATCATGGCCTTGCGCCCCGTCTCCTGGCTCAGCTTTTCATTCGAGGCCAGATACACGGCGTCGTAGAGCACTGTCCCCTTGGGCGTGCCGTAGACGGGCACCGTGCCGCCACCGGCTCCGGGAATGCCCGCCGCGCCATTGCCGCCGGCAGTGTTGATCTCGGCCTTATCCAGGGCCCGCGAGAGCTGGTGCGCGCTGTTGGTAAAGTCCTGCAGCAGGTCCACGTTGACGTCGAAGGAGAGCACAAAGGCCTCGTCCTTCTTGCGCAGCGCGCGCTCCAGGAAACGGCCGCCGGTTTCCTGTTCCAGCTGGAGCACGCGGTACTGGCTGCCCGACGTGTCAAGCAGTATGCCCAGCGTGAGCGGCAGGTCGGTCTCGGCCGTGAACGACTTCAGGGTCTGCGGCACCTTGTCCTCGGAGACGGTACAGTCGTCTTTGCCGAGGTGCGGCACCAGGGTGCCGTCTTTGGCCTTGACCATGAAGAAGACGTTGACCAGGTTGACGTCGAGCTTGAGGGTGGCGGCGGGCGCATCGTCGACGGGTTGGGCGGGCGCAGTGCTAACCGGGGGTGCGTCCGGTGACGGCGCAAGCTGCCCCATCGCCCCGGGAATCGCGGGCAGAGCCAACATCAATGCAGCTACTGAGGAACGAATGCGCATCTGACCCGTTAGACGCAAAATGGCCATGGAAGACAGCATACCTGAAGCCTCTTGCGAGTGAGATGCCTCTTGCCAGGGGGAGGACGGTTCGGTTTGAAACGGACATTCCCGAAGCCGGTAGCCCTGCAGAATGCGCCATTGTGCGATGGGATGAAAACCAGCGCGGGTTTCACGCGTCTGATACTCTGTCGAATGGAGCCTCGCGGGCCGATTGGACGGTCGCGTCGAGGCCAACTTTGGGCTGGTCTTGGGGCCCCGGATGAGTTGAGCGGGCAGCGATTGGGAGGAAGAACCCTGTGAAGCTTGGAATGATGACATTATCGCTGGCGGCGCTGCTGAATCTGGGCCTCGTGGCCGGGGCGCAACAGCAGGCCCCTGTACCGGACGCGCCTACGCCGCAGGCGTCTCCCTCGCTGGCTGGCGTTGGCCCAATCACGCCGGGCAAGGGCGCCGGCGACACGGAGGTGACGGGGCCGAATTCGACCACCGCGCCGGCGCAGCCTGCGCCCAGCACCGAGGCCCCGCCCAACCACACCAATACCCCAATTCAGACCACACCGCCCGAACTACCAGCTGCAGGCGAAGGCGTGCAGAAGGTGGCCGCGAGCATCTCCATCAACGTGAACTACGTGGAAGTCCCCGTCACGGTAAAGGACTCGAAGGGCAAGCTGGTGCCCGGTCTCACCTGGCGCGACTTCAAGGTGTATGAAAATGGCAGCTACGAGCCGCTTAAGATGTTCATGACGGATTCAACGCCTCTGTCCATCGCGTTTGTGATCGACCAGAGCCTGACCTCCGACGTGATGGCCAAGGTGAACATCTCGCTCGACTCCCTCCAGGGCGCGCTCACATCCTACGACGAGGTTGCCGTATTCTCCTATTCGCACGGCGCGCAGGAACGGACCAGTTTCACGGGCGCGCAGAGCGCCCGGCTACCCGCAGTGCTGGCGCTGACCAAAGAGACCGGCACCGAGATGCTGGTGCCCGACAACAGCGGCGCATTTGCCAGTTGCAATATCCGCGAAAACGGGGCATGCGTCGATCCCAACATTCAGGAAGGCCGCTCGGCGGGGAATGGGACGTTCATCACCATCCCCAAAGAGATCCACACGCTCAATGACGCAGTCCTTGCCGCTGCCAAGGAGCTTTCGACCCGGCCCAAAGAGCGTCGCCGCATCGTTTACGTAATCTCAGACGGCAAGGAATACGGCAGCAAGGCGACGCTTAAAGAAGTGCTGCGCTATCTCGCGACCAACAACGTGGCCGTGTTTGGCACGCTGGTGGGCACGTCAGCCGGGTTTGGCGAGGGATACATCAGCAAGTTCCACCTGCCCTTCACCATGTACGACAACATCCTGTACAAGTACACGGTGGCGACGGGCGGCACGCTGGACTCCGAGCGCGGCACGAATGGGATTGAGACCAGCTACCAGAAGATCGCCGAAGAGGCGCGTAACCAGTACACCCTTGTGTATGCCACGCATGAGCCGATGATCGACGGCAAGTATCGCCATATCGTCGTCAACGTGGAGCGTCCGGGCCTCGAAGTCATCTCCAAGGAAGGCTATTACCCCAATGCGCGGGATGCCAAGTAGCCTGTGAGTCTCGCAGGCGCGCCGGCCGGACTGGGGCTGCTGTCGGCCGGGTCCTGGGGCGGCTCAGACTTTGTAGGCGGAGTGGCCGCGCGGCGCTCTCCGGCGCTGCTGGTGGTGGCTGTGGGCCAGGTCTTCACGCTGGCGGTGCTGCTGGCTCTCTGCTTGGCCATGCACCTGGCCATTCCTGGCGATCGCTATCTTCTCTATTCAGCCGTGGGCGGATTTGAAGGCGCGCTGGCACTGGCGCTCTTTTATCGCGCGCTGGCCGCGGGCGCGATGGGGCTGACTGCCGCGCTCACAGGCTTGCTCACGGCGCTGGTGCCTGTCATCTACGCGTTCTTGCACGACGGGCTGCCGGCCCCGCCGACGCTGGCAGGCCTGGCGGCGGGGCTGATCGCGATCTGGCTGATCACCCACGCACCCGCAGCCGGCAAGTGTGTCGCGGGGGGCGGAGCGGCAGTGCCGGCTGCGTTGGCTCAGGCCGCCGCATTGGCGCCACGAGCCCAATTATGGATGGGAGCGGCCGGCGGCCTGGGCTTTGGCGCGCAGCTGATTCTCTTCAAGATTGGCTCCGCGGGCGGCGCGATGTGGGCCATGACTTCAATGCGCGTGGCCGGAGTGGCGGCCCTGCTGCTGGTGCTGGCGGTGCGGCCTCCGGCCGGCTCCGGTCTGGGATTTTGGCGGCGGGGATTCTGGGTTCTCGGCCTGTTGGCGGGGGTGCTGGATACGGCTGGAAACGGCTTCTACATCTGGGCGGCCGAACTGGGCCGGCTGGAGGCGGCAGCGGTCATTTGCTCGCTGTATCCGGGCGTCACCATCCTGCTGGCCGCGCTGGTGCTCCGCGAGCGGCCAACGCGCCGCCAGATCGCCGGCATGGTGCTGGCCCTGACGGCGGTGGCGCTGCTGAGCGTCTGAGCCCGTTGTCGACTGGGCCCAGTCCTTCCTGGTCCCTTTCTTTGCTGTTCCGTCAAATCTTCTGCCGCTTCCACCGCCCTCCTTTGAACAGGATCATGCTGGCCACCGCGATGGAACACTCCGCGATGACCACTGAAAGAAACGCACCCTGCGCGCCGAGGTGCATCCACACCGCGAGCGCCCAGGCCAGCGGCAGCTCCAGCACCCAGAAGCCGAAGAAGTTGACCACCGTTGGCGTGAACGTGTCGCCTGCGCCGTTGAAGGCCTGCAGCATCACCATTACGTACGCGTAGGCAATGTTGCCGCAGGCGAACGTGCGTAGTGCGGTAGCCGCGATCGGCACCACCGCCGCATCGATCACAAAGAGCCGCACCACCGGCGTGGCGAAGACGATGAAGAAGACGCCCAGCGAGCCGAGAAAGATCATGTTGAAGAATCCGGCTCGCCACACCGCCTGTTCGGCGCGCTCAGGCCGGCCCGCGCCAAGATTCTGCCCGACCAGCGTGGCGGCTGCATTGCTCAGTCCCCACGCTGGCAGGATGAAGAACACCACGATGCGAATGGCCACGGTATAACCGGCCACGGCCGCCGAGCCAAAGAGCGAGACAATGCGCACCAGGCCGATCCAACTGGCGTTGGCAATGGCGAACTGCACCATGCCGGTGAGCGAGACGCGCGCCAGGCGCTCCATGACGCGCACGTTGATGCGCAGGTGCCGCGCCAGCACATGAATGCGCTCGGTGCCTTTCATCAGCCGGTAAAACTGATAGAGCACGCCGATGCTGCGGCCGGTGAACGTGGCCAGCGCCGCGCCTGTGACGCCCATGTGCGGGAACGGACCGATGCCGAAGATGAGCAGCGGGTCGAGGATGAGGTTGATAATGTTCGACACCCACAAGAGGCGCATGGCAATGGCCGCATCGCCTGCGCCGCGGAAGATGGCGTTGTTGAGAAACAGCATGATGATGGCGCCGCAGCCGCCGAGTGCGATGCGGGCGTAGTTGCCGCCCACTTGGACGATGGCCGGCGACGCGCCCATGAGCGCGAGCAGGTGCGGCGCAAAGATCCCCGCCGGAATGCCGAGGCCGAATGAGACCGCGAGGCCGAGCACAATGGCCTGCACGCCCGCGATGGCCGCGTCTTCGGGGTCCTTTTCGCCGATGCGCCGCGCAACCATGGCGGTGGTCGAGAGCGACAGGCCGAGGCCGATGGCAAAGACCAGCGCCAGCAGGCTCTCGGTGATGCCCACAGTGGCCACGGCGTTGGCGCCCAGGCGGCCCACCCAGAAGACGTCCACCACGGCGAAGAGCGACTCGAGCACCATCTCGAGCACCATGGGAATGGCCAGCAGCAGAATGGTGCGGTTGAGACTGCCTTGCGTATAGTCCTGATGCGAGCCGCGCAGGGCCTCGCCAACCGAAGACCAGAAGCCGCGCGCGCTGCCGCGTTCCGGCTGCGGCGCCGTAAAGAGCGTAGACATGGGAAAACTCCAGGCCCGCATTCAACATGCGGGCGCGCCATCACGCGGGATGGCATGAGCGATGGGGTCACGCTGCGAAAAGGTTCAGATTGCAGTGCTGGAACCCGGGGTGGAAATGGCCTCGGGGCGCCGCGCGGAGGCGGCTGGCGGATGCTTGCATGCCCGAGGAGGAATTAGCGGGTAGGTCGCGAGGTAAGTCGCGAGCTAATTCGTACGGTGACAGGCTTCACGATAGTGTCCTCCGTGTGCCGGGCTGCGGCGTTCTCAGAGTGTACCGCAAATCGACGGACGGATTCTACCTCTGTGGCGAATTTATTTCCGCGGCCACAGGAAAGCCGGCGCTCCGATCCCATTCGTCCTCGGGGCGCGGGGGCTCGCCACCCTCGCGGTTCAGAATGCGGGGAAGGTTTCATCGTCCGCGTGCGCGCGGCGCTCCCGGAAGAACTCTTCGGTCTGCATGGCGGCGATCTTCTCTGCCGCCGCGACAACGAGAAACTGGTTCATGCTGGTTCCGTCGCGCTCTGCGAGTTTTTCAAGCGCTGCCTTCATCGAGACCGGCAAACGCAGGGGAAATGTTGAGACTCTCGTTGTCATGCTTTGATCCTCCTCAGGGCTTCTTCGGGCCGAATGACCTCGATGCCGAAGCTTTGCCGGGCTGCACAACTTTCGACTTCGGAAACCTTCAGGCTCGAATGTTTAGAAGACATTCTTCAAATTTCGCCGTCCGTCCACGATTCTGACGATTTCCACCACTTCAATGCGGCCCTCGTCGCTGTCGGGATGGGTTTCATAGAGAATCAGATACGGCCCTTGAACGAGCAGGCGCGTGGACGTGCGAATGTCTGGACGCCGGACGCCAAGGCGCGGGAAATCAGCGAGCATTTCGACCTTCGACCGCACGGCATCGAAGATTCGTTCTGCGGCGGAGGGGCTGTCGAGACCGATGTAGGTATAAATCTCGATCAAATCTTCCCGCGCAGCCCAAGTCCAGACAAGATCAACTGGCACGAGCCTGATCCTCCGTGGCCCGCGCCAGCCTTTGCTGCGCTTCGCGCCGGGCATCGTCAAAATCCACCGGCGCGGCGGCTCCGGACGCCTTGCCCTCGTCCCATAGCTGGCGCAGTCGTCTCAAGTCTTCCTGGCGGAGCGCACGCTTGAACTGCCACTCCCGGAGCGCCTCGCGGACAATCTCGCTGGTTGTGGCGTATTCCCCGGTTTCCACGGCGGCCTTAAGGGCGCCGATCTGCTCACCGGTCAGGGCGATGCTGATTTTTTGGACATCCGGCATATTGGCGACTCCATAATCGGGGGGGGGCAATTGTTGCTACTTCTTGCACAAGTGTAGCATTCATGGCCCCGTAGACGACGACCAGGAGCTTACTCGTCCTCTTCCTCCACTGGCCGCTTGGCGTTGGCCAGGATTTTGTCGGCTACCAGCTGCGGCACGATGTCGTAGTGGTTCACTTCCATGCGGTAGCTGCCCTTGCCCTGCGTCATCGATGTGAGCAGCGCGCCGTAGGTGAGCATCTCGGCCATGGGCACCTCGGCGTTGATCACCGTGGTGCGGCCTTTCGACTCCATGCCCTGCACGCGGCCGCGGCGGGAGTTGAGGTCGCCCATCAGCGTGCCGGCAAACTCGTCCGGCGCCTCGATCTCGACCTTCATCACGGGCTCAATCAGGCAGGGCTTGCACGACTCCATGGCCTTGCGGAAAGCGAGCCGCCCGGCCATCTTGAACGACATTTCGTTTGAGTCCACGTCGTGATAGCTGCCGTCGTAGACGGTGGCCTTGAAGTCGACTACGGGGAAGCCCGCAAGGTAGCCGCGCGCCGCCGACTCCACGATGCCCTTTTCAATGGCCGGGATGAAGTTGCGCGGGATGGCGCCGCCGAAGACTTCGCTGGCAAACTCAAAGCCGCTGCCGCGAGGCAGGGGCTCCATGCGGATCTTGCAGTCGCCGAACTGGCCATGGCCGCCGGTCTGCTTCTTGTGGCGTCCCGGAGCCTCGGCCTTGGCGCGGATGGTTTCGCGATACGGGACCTTGGGCGCCTTGAGCAGGACTTCGGCGTGGTAGCGCTTTTTGAGGCGGCTCACGATGGTCTCGATGTGAGGTTGGCCCGCGCCCGCGATGAGAAATTCATTGGTCTGCGGATCGCGAAAGAAGCGAATGAGCAGGTCCTCTTCCATGAGCTTGTGAATGGCGGGCGCAAGCTTGTCCTCATCGGCGCGGCTCTTGGGCTCAATGGCATAGGTCATGGCCGGCTCGGGCAGCTTGGCGAGATCGACCTGGATGTCTGCGCCCTTCTGGCCCAGCGTGTCGCCGGTCAGCGTCTCGCGCAGCTTGGCCACTGCGCCCAGGTCGCCGGCGTGGAGCTCGGCAACCTCCACGGCCTTGCGCCCCTGCATCACGCTCAGGTGCGAGAGCCGCTCCTGGGCGCGGCGCGTGTAGTTTTCGAGCGTGACATCGTTTTTGATCACGCCGCTGATGACCTTGAAGAACGTGATGCGGCCTGAGAACGGGTCGGTCATGGTCTTGAAGACAACCAGTCCCGCAGGCTCCTTGTCGTCCACATTGCGGAAGGTAGCGCCGTCGTCGCCGTCGTCGGCGGAGCCCGCATACACAGGCTTGCGCACCGCGATGGGCGCGCGTTCACTGGCCGCCGGCGCATACACCTTGATGAAGTCGAGCAAGTGATCCATGGCCATGTTGGCGTGGCCGCTGCCAAAGAGCACAGGGAAGATGCGATCTTCGCGGATGGCCTCATGCAGCGCCGTAATCAGATGCTCCTCGGGGATGGTGCCCTTCTCGAAATACTCTTCCATCAGCTCGTCTTTTCCCTCGGCGACGAGCTCAACCAGCGCCTCATGGCGGGCCTTGGCGTCCGCGGCCACGCTGGCGGGAATCTCGCCTGTGACCTTGCCGCGGCCATCGCCGCCGGGCGTGTAGTAGAAAGCCTCCATGGTCACCAGGTCGACCACGCCGTGAAATCCCTGCGCGTCGCTGATCGGCAGCTGCACCGGCACGCAATTGCGGCCCCAGCGATCCACCAGGTCGTCAACCAGCGCGCTCAACCCACCGCCTCCGCCTGCCTTGGGGTGGTCCATCTGGTTCACCAGCACGATGCGGGGCACGTTGGCTTCCTCGGCGTACCTCCACACGCGCTCGGTAACGGCTTCCACGCCGGTCTGCGCGTTTACCACCACGACAGCGGCCTAGACCGGCAGCAGGGCGGCGCGAGCCTCATGACTGAACATATGAAAGCCGGGCGTATCGACAAAATTGATCTTGACGCCCTGCCACTCGGCAAAGGCGACGGCGTTTTGCATGGTTACGCCGCGGGCAACCTCTTCTTCGTCATAGGCGGTGACGGCCGAGCCATCCGCCACGCGCCCCTGGGTCGGCGTCATCTTTGCGGCATGCAGCAGCGCGGCGATCAAGGTGGACTTGCCGCTGTGCGCATGCCCCACTACAGCTACGTTGCGGATCTCACTTCCCTGGTACGTTTTCATGGGTGTTCTCCTTGGTGGTGCAAGCTTGTGCGTGCCGCATCCGATAGATGAAGCCCGGGACGCAGGTCCTTCGACTGGGCTGCGCTTCGCTCAGGATGACAGCGATGGAGTGGATGCTTTGGAAAGGGTGCTGTCGGCGCAGGGATGCCGCAGGGGCGTCCATCAGGGCGTCCAGGTGGCCGGATTGGAGGGCCACATGTCCCGGTCTGCCGTCTACCTCATCCATAAAGGTCCGGCAGGCGCCCAGGGCGTGAGCGGGAGATGCGTCGCCCAGGGCGTCTATCGCTAAGAAGCGGATGCTATCACAACGGGACTGTGAACGTCCTGTGACACGGGGCACGATGCGGGCCGGCAAAAGCCGGGCTCAGCCCACGGGCTCCAAATGCGCCGTGAAATGGCGCAGAAACGGCGCCTCGTAGGTGAGCCGCATGCCCTTGATCTGATCGCGGCGCTCCCACACCCGCAGGATGATCTCGACCACGTAATCGATGTGGCTCTGCGTGTATACGCGGCGCGGGATGGCGAGGCGCACCAGTTCCATGCGCGCGGCTGCGGCAAACATCAGGCTGCCTATTTCCACGGAGCGAATGCCGCCCTCGATATATAACTCCGCCGCCAGCGCCACGCCGGGGAACTTATCGACTGAGATATGAGGCAGAAATGCCTTGGCGTCGAGATAGATTGCGTGTCCACCAGGCGGCTGCACAATCGGTACCCCTTGCTCGGCGATCTTATCGCCGAGATAGGCAGTCGACGCAATGCGGTAGCGAAGATAATCTACTTCGAGGGCTTCATCGAGGCCGACGGCGATAGCTTCAAGGTCGCGCCCTGCCAGGCCGCCATAAGTGGGATAGCCCTCGGTAAGTATCAGCAGGTCCTGCTCCTGACGCGCGAGTAAGTCGTCATTGGTGCAGAGAAAGCCGCCGATGTTCGCCATGCCGTCTTTCTTTGCGGACATCGTGCAGCCATCGCCAAGCGCAAACATTTCCTGGGCGATTTGTTTTGGTGACTTATCCGCATAACCCGGCTCGCGTAGCTTGATGAAGTAAGCATTCTCGGCAAAACGGCATGCGTCAAAATAGAGCGGCACGCCGTGCTTGCGGCACACGGCCGAGACATGGCGCGCATTCCCCATCGACACAGGCTGGCCGCCGCCGGAGTTATTGGTTACCGTGAGCATCACCAACGGCACGCGCTCGCGCCCGACGCGCGTGATCAACTCATCGAGTGCGGCCACGTCCATATTGCCCTTGAAGGGGAGCAGTGTTTCCGGAAGGCGCGCCTCGGGCAGAGGCAGATCGACTGCCTCCGCGCCGACAAATTCGACATTGGCGCGTGTGGTGTCGAAGTGCGTGTTGTTCGGCACCACGTCGCCGCGCTTGCACATCACATGGAAGAGAATGCGCTCGGCCGCGCGTCCCTGGTGCGTGGGAATCACATGCTTGTAGCCGAAGATGTCCTGCACTGAAGTCTTGAAGCGATCGAAGCTCCGGCTGCCCGCATAGCTCTCATCGCCCTGCATCACCGCGGCCCACTGGTGGGTGGACATGGCGCCGGTTCCGGAGTCGGTGAGCAGATCGATGAGCACATCGTCAGCCTTGAGCAGGAACAGATTGTAGTGCGCGGCGCGCAGCAGGTCTTCGCGCTGCGCGCGCGTGGTCCAGCGAATGGGCTCGACGCTCTTGATGCGGAACGGCTCGATGATGGTTTTGGTGGGCATCTTGAAAGGGTACCTGAAGCCTCAGCTTGCGAGAGCATCGACGACAGCTTCTGGACGCCGAGCAATCACTAATAGATAGGCGCGCGCCGCGCGGTCTGGACGGCGCCGCCCCTGCTCCCAGTCCTGCAACGCTCGCGGGTCAAGCGCAAACCGGCGCGCAAATTCGGCGCGGCTTAACCCGGTGGCCGCTCGCACTGCGCGCACGTCCACATCGAGAGGGAGCGAAAAATGATGTACGGCTGCCGGCTGCGCCTTGCCTTCGGCAATTTCGGCAGCTTCGCGCATCGCCTCAAGTAGCTCCTCTGCCACATTCTTCCGCTTCATGGCTCTCTCCTTCCTATCTTCGCAGTCGCCTTGATCCTGGCTGAAAAAGCTGCGAACTCCTTCTTTTGCTCCGATGTGAGATCCGTCTGCGCATTCTTGCCGTAAAGAAAGAGCGCGTAAAGCGGGTTCTGCTCGTCAAAAAAGTAGTAAATCACCCGAACGCCGCCGGACTTTCCTCTGCCATGCGCGCCAAATCGCAGCTTGCGCCACCGCCAGTACCCGGAATTTCATCTCCTGTCCCGGCATGAAGTGCAAGGTAAAACAACAGGTCCTCGTACTCATCGACCGTGAGCAGTTTCGCCGCCCCGCGCGTAAACGCGCTTGTTTCCATGACCGTCAGCATGGGAATGCTCACACCAAGATTATGCGGCATTGCCGCACTTGCGTCAAGGAATTGTCCTACGATCTGTTCGTTATATGCTTACCGTCGCCGGAAGTATCTCATCCACATCCACCCACTGCGTGGGGTAGTTGCCTGTATAACATGCTGTACAGTATTTATTGCCTTCGCCGCCGTCGCAGCTCTTCAGCAAGCCATCGAGCGATATGTAGGCGAGTGAGTCGGCTTCTATATATTGACGAATCTCTTCGACTGACTTATTCGCTGCAATCAGATCCTTCTTGCTGGGAGTATCTACTCCATAGAAGCATGGCGAAATAGTGGGCGGGCAGCTTATGCGCAGATGCACTTCCGTTGCACCGGCGCCGCGCACCATGCGGACAATTTTGCGGCTTGTGGTGCCGCGGATGATGGAGTCGTCGATGAGGATGACGCGCTTGCCTTCGAGCAGGTTGTGCACCGGGTTGAGTTTGAGGCGGACGCCGAAGTCGCGCACGCGCTGCTCGGGCTCAATGAATGTGCGGCCCACGTAGTGGTTGCGAATAAGGCCAAATCGAAACGGCAGGCAGGCCTCCTCAGCGTAGCCCAGTGCGGCGGTCACGCCGGAGTCAGGCACAGGAACCACCAGGTCGGCAGCAACGCCGGATTCGCGTGCGAGTTGGCGGCCCATCTGCTCGCGGCTGGCCTGCACCCAGCGGCCATAAATGCGGCTGTCGGGCCGCGCAAAATAAACGTGCTCAAAGATGCAGCTCGACTGCGGCACCCCACTGGCATACTGGCGGCTGGTGACGCCGTCTTCAGTCACCATCACCAGCTCGCCGGGCAGCACGTCGCGCTCATATTCGGCGCGCAGCAGGTCGAACGCACAGGTTTCAGACGCAAAGACGATGGTGTCAGGCGCGCCGGCGTTGCGGATGCGGCCCATCGACAGCGGCCGGAAGCCGCGTGGATCGCGGGCGGCGAATATGCGGTCGCGCGTCATCATGACGATCGAAAACGCGCCCTCGACCTGGCCGAGCGAGTCGGCAATGGCGTCGACCAGCGTGTTGGCGCGTGAATGCGCGATGAGCTGGACGATGATTTCGGAGTCCGACGTGGTCTGGAAGTAAGCGCCGTCGCGCTCCAGGCGGGCGCGCACATTTCCGAGATTCACGAGATTGCCGTTGTGCGCGATGGCGATGAGGCCTTTGGTCGAGTCGACGCGAATGGGCTGCGCGTTGAGCAACGCAGAGTCGCCGGTGGTGGAGTAGCGCGTGTGGCCGATGGCCATTTGGCCGGGCAATTTGGCCAATACGTCGTCGGTGAAGATTTCGCTTACGAGGCCCATGCCTTTGATGTTGGCCAGGTGCTGGCCGTCGGCGGTGGCAATGCCGGCCGACTCCTGGCCGCGATGCTGCAGGGCGTAAAGGCCGAGATATGCTTCGCGAGCGGCGTCAGGATGGCCATGGATAGCGACCACGCCGCATTCTTCGCGAAGCTTCGGGTCGTCGAGGACGGTGCGCGAGGTGACAGCGGTGGTATCCCAGGTCTCAAAAGCGAGACCTAGGGCACCCATTTGATGGTGGTCGGCGAGTCCGGCGACGCCCTGAAAGAGCCGCCGGGTCATGCTGTCACCTCGTCGTGCAGCGTGGCCTCGAGCGATGAGGCCCATGGTCCGCGCAGGCTTTCGAGCGAAGCGGAGATCAGCGGCTCGCCGTAGACCGAAATCTCCAGGCGATTGCCGACTGTGGAGCCGATGCGCGCGATAAAAAATCCGAATTGGCCGGCAAGTTTCTGGATGGCCGCGACCCAGCTGGGGTGGGTGGAGACGAGCACCGTGCTGGCCGGCTCGGCGAAGAGGCCGAAGAGCGGATGCGCCATCAGCGACTGGTCCTGCTCGACGGTGGCGCCGATGCCGAGCGGAAACGCCGCCTGCGCCAGGGCCACGGCGATGCCGCCGTCAGAAATGTTGCGAGCCGAGCGGATCAGCTCACGGTCCGCCAGCATGGCCAGCAACAGATGCAGATCGCGCTCGGCGTTGAGATCGAGTAGCGGCGGCCGGCCCCACAGGGAGCCGAGCACCACCTTGGCGTATTCCGACGACCCGAAGACGGCCAGTTCGGCGGCAGCCTCAGTCTCCGGCGCTTCGGGCGTCTCCTGCGTCACAGGCTCGTCCTGCAAGGCCGGCAGCACAATCTGGCTCATGGGAATCGGCTCGAACGGCACTTCGAGCCTGGGCTCAGGCCGTTGGCCTGGAGGGATGGGCCAAAGCAACAGGATGGCGTCGTCCGCAGCGCCGAAGTGCGCCGGCACAGCCTTGTTTACGTCTTCGACGATGCCCACGATGCCCAGTACCGGCGTGGGGTAAATGCCCTCTCCGCGCGTCTCGTTGTAGAGCGAAACATTGCCGCCTGTGACGGGCGTGCCCAGCGCCGTGCATGCCTCGGCAATGCCATCGATAGCGGCCGAAAGCTGCGCCATGATCTCCGGCTTTTCAGGGTTGCCGAAGTTGAGGCAGTTGGTCGCGGCCACCGGCACCGCGCCTGTGCAGGCCACCTTGCGCGCAGCCTCGGCCACGGCGTGCATCGCGCCCAGCTTCGGATCGAGATAGGCCCAGCGTCCGTTGCCATCGAGCGCCATAGCCAGACCGCGCTCGCCCGCAGGCTTTTCGCCGGGCGCAGGCGTTCCGGGCCGCGGGCCGCCGGTGCCTTTGATGCGCATCACGCCGGCCTCGCCGCCGGGGCCCTGCACGGTGTTGGTCTGCACCATGCTGTCGTACTGCTCATAGACCCATCGCTTGGAGCAGACATTGGCGCTGGCCAGCAGCCTCTTCAGGTCGGCTGTGTGGTCACGGTCCGCGGCCAGCTGCAGGACCACCTCTTCCGGCGGATCGAAAGGAACCGGCGCCTTCCACTCGCCCACAGGCCGATGATAGAGCGGCGCATCGTCGGTGAGCGACTGGTTTGGAATGTCGGCCACCAGCACGCCGTGATGCCGGATACGGAGTCGCGGTTCGGGCTCGACCGTGCCCACAATCACCGCGTCAAGACCCCACTTCGCAAAGACGCGCAGCACCTCGCCTTCGCGGCCCCTGGTAGCCACCAGCAGCATGCGCTCCTGGCTCTCCGACAGCATGATCTCGTAGGCGGTCATGCCGGTTTCGCGCTGCGGCACATTGTCGAGCTCAACGTCGAGGCCCACGCCGCCGCGCGCGCCCATCTCGCAGGTCGAGCATGTCAGCCCGGCCGCGCCCATGTCCTGAATACCCACAATGGCGCCCGTTTGCATGGCCTCCAGGCAGGCCTCCAGCAGCAGCTTCTCCATGAACGGGTCGCCCACCTGCACGTTGGGCCGCTTGGCCTCGGTGCCGGCATGGAATTCCTCGCTGGCCATGGTGGCGCCGTGAATGCCGTCGCGCCCCGTTTTGGCGCCGACGTAAATCACCGGATTGCCCGTGCCCGACGCCTTGGCGTAGAAAATCTCGTCGATGCGGACAAGGCCGAGCGCGAAAGCATTGACCAGCGGGTTGCCGCTGTAGCAGGGCTCAAACTTGGTCTCGCCGCCCAGGTTGGGAACGCCAAAACAGTTGCCGTAGCCGGCGATGCCGCTCACGACGCCCTCGACGATCGAGTGATTCTTGTGAACGATGAGCTTCCGCTCTTTTTCGTTTTGGATGAGGGCCTGCGAAGAATCTTCTGTGATCGGCCCAAACCGCAGCGAATCCATCACCGCCAGCGGCCGCGCGCCCATGGTAAAAATGTCGCGCAGAATGCCGCCCACGCCGGTGGCCGCGCCCTGGTGAGGCTCAATGTAGCTGGGGTGGTTGTGCGATTCGATCTTGAAGGCGCAGGCCCAGCCGTCGCCCACGTCAATGATGCCGGCATTTTCGCCCGGCCCCTGCACCACGCGATCGCTCTTGGTGGGCAGCCGCTTGAGATGCACGCGGCTCGACTTGTAGGAGCAGTGCTCGCTCCACATCACGCTGTAAATGCCGAGTTCTGTGAGGGATGGCACACGTCCGAGCGCCGCCAGAATGCGGGTGTACTCATCCGGGGTGATGCTGTGCCGGGCCAGCACCTCCGGGGTCACTTCTGCTGGCTCGGGAACGGCTGGAGAAGAGGCGGTGGTCATCACGCTTGCCCTTATTGTCGCACGGGATGCTCCGGCGGGCGCCGAAAGAGCGATGTGGAAAGCGCCGATCGATTGCTGAACGCGCTCTGGGTAAAGTCGGTATTTGCCCCTGATCGTGGGCGAAGCTTCCTTTGTTACTGGCGCGATACTCGACGGAGATGGCTGAATGAACCGTACAGCAACCTGTCTTTGCTCCAGGTTTCTGACCGCGTGATTTGGTACGTTGAGTTTGTGCTTTCCCAGGTCCCAAAATCGGGACCTTGGGCACCCGGCATTGGTACAACACCATGCGGTCGGCGACCTAGTGTAGTCCGCCACCAATAGAGTCGCCTACCGGCTTGACCAGCTGGTCGTGCAACTGCCGCAACGGCTCGGAGCCTAGCCGCGTCCGCGCTTGCGAGATGCCCGACTTGCCCACGATACGCACTTTGCCCCCTGGGTCGCGCAGCCACTGAATCCCTTCCAGCAGGCAGCGTAGAACCTCGACATAGGAAGAGCGCATGAACAGGGCCAGTGCCAGGACGTAATAGACCACCACCTGCGCTGGAAGGCCGCGTTCGCGCACGCTCGCCTTGCCGGTCCTGGCCAGCGCCGCGCCGATCGCGGCCGCCGGAAATGCCTGGGTCAATACGCCCAGACCGATGAAGTCGGTGATCCGGGGTCCCGGAGGGAGTGCCGCAACCGTACGCGCCATCGGTGGCCCCCTGTCTCATACAGAATGCCACAAAAACAATGCAAAGTGAACAGTATTGGGCTAGAGCCCAGTGCTCATTCTGCTGGCTTTGTGTCGGGGTTAAAACCCCGACCTACCGTTTCGTGGTGCGCGATGCGAGTTTTTCCGCAGCCTGCAAAGCCGTGCCCTTTCAAAGCATGAATGACCCACTGCGTGGCGCGCGCCACGAGTAAGGGGTGACGCCGTTGGCGTGACCGCTTCACGGTTTCTGTGATTCAGTGGAACTGTGAACTCATGGCCCGCAGGCTGTTGGATTTGCTGGGGTTAGGTGGTGGTTCACAGTTTCACGGTTTCCGTGAGACTGTGTTTTCGTGAGGGCTGTATCCGTAGGTTGTTGATTTTGCTTGACTTGAGGCAGGTTCCACAGTTTCACAGCAAAAAAACTATTGTTTCTGGTGCCGGCGGCCGGTTGGTATTGACGGGATTGGAGTTATGGTGAGAGGCGCCGGTGAGGCCGTGTGCCTCATTGCGCGAGTTGAGGCCGTGCGATCCATGTAATTACTATGCGCCTTTCGATGGAAATAGACTGCAATTATCTGGCGGGATTTGGGCAGTGGAATGAGTGAGATAGAGAATATGGGGCTTGACAAGGGACGGATGGGGCGTGGGTTGGGCTCGTAGGACCGGGGTTGAAGCCGCGCGTGTTGGGAGCAAAAGGACCGCCGCTGAAGAAAGAAAGGCCGCTTCCGCGCTCCACGGGCAAAAAGCAGGCCGGGATCTCCAGCTCACGGCAAGGCGAAGGCAACATAAGCGTCGCCGAGTTTGCCACCGAGTTTGCCGCCGCCCGTGGCACCGATCACTACATATTGGCGCCCACCGGCCTCGTAGGTCGCCGGCGGAGCATAGCCGCCAAATGGAAGCTTGTAGGACCAGAGTTCCGCTCCGCTAAGGCTGTCAAAGGCACGGATCTTCAAGTCGAGCGTGCCCGCGCAAAATACCAACCCTCCGGCGGTCGCCATTGCGCCGCCGAAGTTGAGCGTGCCGGTTTTCGGAATGTGCTTCGCCCCTAGATCGTCATATTCCCCCAGGGGAACGCTCCACTCGATGCGGCCGGTATTCAGGTTAATCGCATTCAACGTTCCCCAGGGTGGCTTTACACCGGG
>Ga0302326_10013935_pt1 | contig 17041 bp, 18 predicted proteins | sample Palsa_T0_3_FD_202264 | JGI IMG/M metagenome (GOLD analysis project Ga0302326, IMG submission 202264) | Peat permafrost microbial communities from Stordalen Mire near Abisko, Sweden - Palsa_T0_3 | ecosystem: Environmental > Terrestrial > Soil > Palsa > Peat permafrost | place: Sweden: Abisko...
TGACGGTCATGTTGGGGTCCTTGCCGCCCGTCAGCCGGCGGACCAGGTTCTGCACGGCCGGAATCCGGGTGGAGCCGCCGACCAGGATGACCTCGTCGATATCGGCGTCCGTCAGCTTGGCGTCGGCCAGTGCCTGCCGGACGGGCCCCGTCGTACGCTCGACGAGATCGGCGGTGATCTGCTCGAAGGTCGAGCGCATCATCGTCGTGTTGAGGTGCTTGGGTCCCGAGGCATCGGCAGTGATGAACGGCAGGCTGATGGTGGTCTGGGTCACCGAGGACAGCTCGACCTTCGCCTTCTCGGCGGCCTCGAACAGCCGCTGCAGCGCCTGTGGATCGGTCCGCACATCGATGCCGTTGTCGCGCTGGAACTGGTCGGCCAGGTGGTCGACGATGCGGCGGTCGAAGTCGTCCCCGCCCAGATGGGTGTCACCCGCGGTAGCGCGCACCTCGACCACGCCGTCGCCGATATCGAGGATGCTCACGTCGAAGGTTCCGCCACCCAGGTCATAGACCAGGACGGTCTCGCTGCCCTTCTTGTCCAGGCCGTAGGCAAGCGCCGCGGCGGTGGGCTCGTTGATGATGCGGAGCACCTCGAGCCCGGCGATGCGGCCAGCGTCTCTGGTCGCCTGACGCTGCGCGTCGTTGAAGTAAGCCGGCACCGTGATGACGGCCTCGGTGATCTTCTCGCCGAGGAATTTCGCCGCGTCTTCGACGAGCTTGCGGAGCACGAGCGCGGAGATTTCCTCCGGCGCATACAGCCTGCCCGAAATCTTGAACCGCACCGCGTCGTCGGGCCCGGGGACGACGTCGAACGACACGGCGTTCAGCTCGCTGGTGACCTCGTCATAGCGCCGCCCGATGAACCGCTTCGCCGAATAGATCGTCCCCTTCGGGTTCAGGATCGCCTGCCGGCGGGCGGGCTGGCCGACCAGGCGATCGCCCTGCGGGGTAAAGGCCACCACCGAGGGGGTCGTGCGTGATCCCTCGGCGTTCGGTATCACCGTCGGCTGGCCCGCCACCGTCGCCGAGATCACGGAGTTGGTGGTGCCGAGATCGATGCCGACTGCAACTGCCATCACTACCTCCTGTAAAAGGTCTGCACGCCTCGGGGCACAGGCCACCGCGGCCTCTCCGAACGGGTCGGGCCAGCGTGCTCCCGGCGCCGTGTGCCGGTTCCGGGAACACGCGGAAGCCAGTAAGTCAGCCGGTGATCTCGATCTTGCGCGGCTTGGCGGCCTCGGATTTGGGCACGGTGACCGTCAGGACCCCGTCGGAGAGCTGCGCGGTCACCCCTTCGGGGGTGACGTCGCCGGGCAGGTAGGCCCGGAACTCGAACCGGCCGGTGCGGCGCGAGCTGCGGTGGCGGCGGCCGTGCCCGGAATCTTCTTGGATCTCGCCGGTGATGACCAGCTCCCCGCCCTGTAGCTGCACGTCTACCTGGTCCTTGTTCACCCCGGGCAGTTCCGCGCGAACGATGTAGGCTTCGTCGGTCTCGGACACGTCACCTAGCGGGGCCCAGGGCATGTCGGCCAGGTCGGCCGGTGTCAGGCCGCCGAAAGCGAAGTTCATCAGCTGGCCCATGCGGTCATAGATGTCCTCGAACTCACGGGACGGGTTCATGAGGTTCTGGTTGCGCCCGCTTCGGCGGACCGGGAGCAAGGTTGCCATGGCTGGCCTCCTGTCGCTGAGACTGTCGGGTACCTCGGCCGAGCGCGCATGACCAGGCGGCCACCCACGTTCGCACCGCGTGCCTAGTGCCCACGCTCCCCCGCCCGTGGAGACAGCCACATCCACCATGTTGGTAGTCCTCGGCTAACGCGCGCTGTCGTGCCACGGTGTGGCCGACAGGCCCATCGCCAGGCGGCCAACTATCTGATCTGAGGATGTGCGCCGCCATCTCCACGGCAACGCTGTCGGTGTAGGCCGGAGTGCGAGCGGTTCTGCCCGTCAAAGGAGGTTCCATGAGTGACTTGATTCTCATCGGTTACCCGGACGAGAACAGGGCCCAGCAAGTCTGGGAAGAGCTCGTCAGACTACAGAACGACCTTGTGGTGGACCTGGAAGATGCTGCCATCATGAGGCGCGACGAGAAAGGCAAGCTATACGTCACGACGCCGGCCCATCACGCGGTGGCCTGGGGCACCTTGAGCGGCCTGTTCTGGGGCGTCCTGATCGGACTGATATTCCTGTGGCCGCTCGCGCCGGTGGTCGGCGTGGCGGGAGGGATCATGGGGGCGGCTCTTGGCGCAGCCGGCGATCTCGGCATCAAGCAGGACTTCAAGCAGCGCGTTCAGGATCTGGTGCAGCCCGGGACCTCGGCGATCTTCGTGATCGCCCGCAAGATCACCCCGGACAAGTTCGAGGAAGCGCTGCGGCCCTACGGCGGGACGGTGCTGCGGACCTCGCTCAGCCGCGCGCAGGAGGAAGAGCTGATGAAGGCCCTGCACGGGGACGACCCGAAGGCGGCGACCTGGGAGCAGTCACCGGCCACGGCCGGGAACCAGACGGCCGGGAGCCAGGCCTGAGCAGGAAGCCAGCCCTGAGACGCTGGTTCGCGGCGGCCGACCAGGCCGCCGCCCAGCGCATCGCGGAGGCAGATTCCCGGACGCTTGATCGCGTCATGCCCGCTTTGTCGCGGATGGCCGACCGCGGCGTTCTGTGGATCGTGGTGGTCGGCGCGCTGTGGGCCACGGGCGACCGGTGGGCCCGGCGGGCCGCATGGCGGGGCCTGGGCAGCCTGGCGGCGGCGAGCGCGACGGCCAACCTTGTCGGTAAGGGCCTGTCCGCTCGCCGCCGTCCTGATGTCGACGTTCCCGCCGCCCGGCGGCTGCCGCAGCCATCGAGCCCGTCCTTCCCGTCCGGGCACGCCGCGAACGCGGCGGCGTTCGCCATCGGCGTCGCGATCGAGAAACCCTCCCTGGCCGCGCCCGCCATCGCCCTCGCCGCGGCGGTGGGCGCCTCCCGGATAGCCACGGGAGAGCACTACCCGTCGGATGTGCTCGCCGGGACCGCCATCGGGGCCGCGGCCGGGGTGATGACCTTGCGCTGGTGGCCGCGGCGGCCGGACAGGCCCGCCATGGCGATCAGGCCGCCCCGGCCGGCACCCGCCGCACCGACCGGGGAGGGCCTGGTCCTGCTGGTGAACACCTCAGCGGGAACGGCGTCGTCGAAGCTGGCCAGCTGGCTGGCGGCCGAACTTCCCAAGGCCACGGTCATCGAGACAGACGCTGGCCGGGACCTGGCGGCACAGCTGCGCCAGGCCGCGGCGGGAGCACGGATACTCGGAGTGGCCGGCGGCGACGGCACGGTCCGTACCGCGTCGGCGATCGCGCTGGAAACCGGCTTGCCGCTGCTGGTGATTCCGGCCGGCACGTTTAACCACTTCGCCGCCGACCTGGGGCTCCGGTCCGCCGGCGACGCCGTGGCCGCGTTGCGGGCCGGCGAGGCGGTGCTGGTCGACGTCGGCATCGCGGCGGGCCAGCCGTTCGTCAATACCTCAAGCACCGGCGTGTACGTGGACCTCGTGCACGCGAGGGAAGAGCTCGAGGGCCGGCTGGGCAGGCGCCCGGCGGAGGTCGTCGGGCTCATCAAGGTGCTGCGGCGCAGCCGGCCGCACGAGCTGATCCTCGACGGCACGCGCCGGCGACTGTGGCTATATTTCGCCGGCAATTGCCGGTACGAGCCCCAGGGGACGGCCCCCGCCTACCGCCCGGATCTGTCCGACGGCTACCTCGATGTGCGTATCATCGAGGCCCGGCGACTGGCCAGATCCCGCCTGGTAGCCGCCGTGCTCACCGGCACGCTGGGCCGCAGCCGGGTCTACCACTCCTGGCGGGCCAGATCTGTCGATGTCCGCCCGGCGGACGGCCAGCCGATCTGGCTGTCCGTCGACGGCGAGGTGGCCACCGCCGAATCCGGCTTTACCCAGGGCAAGCACCCACAGGGGCTGGTCGTCTACCGAGCTGCCACCGGATAGCGCTCCGAGCGGCACCAACTGTCGCTCGGCATGCTGGGCGGCTCAGGCGCGGGCGCGGCGCCGAAGGTGCGCAGGACCACGACGAAGGCCACCACGACCGCGGCGGCGGCCAGGCCCGAGACGTACGCACTAGCGTCGACCGGGCCCACCGCCAGGGAGATGAGGCCGGTGAGTACCGGCCGGCACGCCGAGGCCGAGGTAGGCGGCGACGAAGAACGTCGAGATAACGGCGGCCGGGTTGCGCGGCTCGGCGAGCCTGTTCAGCTCGCTCAGACCGCCGCGGAAGATGAATCCGACCGCCACGCCGCCCAGCACGGTGCCCGCCAGGAAGAGCCACAGCGCCTTGGTGAACAGAGCCGTTTCGAGTGCGGCCAGGCACACGAGCAGCAACGGCAGCCCCGTGCTCACGCTGTTGCGGCTCGGTAGCCGGGCGGAGACCGCCTGGCTGATCGCGGCGATGACGAAGATGAGGAAAGATGCACCCCCGATGACGGCCCGGTTGTGCACGCCGAGGATCCCGTTCAGGAAGGTGGGCACCAGGCTGCTGAACAGGCCCAGGACGCTGAACGCGGCGAATACGCCGAGACCCGCGCCGAGCATGGCGACCCGCATCCGGGCCGGGACGCCGAGGCGCGGCCGGAGGCTGACGACGCCATCGGGGGTTCCTGACCGTCTCCGGGATAAGCATGAGCGCGGCCAGCGCCAGCGCGCAGGCGCCCAGGTAGGCCCAGAACACGCTGCGGGTGGGCATGGCCACGTACTCGGCGAACAGGCCGACCGTCAGCGGCCCGAGGCCCAGCCCGGTCATGTTGCTCCCGGAGGCGACCACCGCGGCGGCCCGGTGGTCGCCGCGTGGCTGGAGTTCGGCCAGGGCAGCGGTGGCGGTACCGGTGGCGAAGCCCGCCGCCGTGCCGCTCACGACGCGTGCCGCGATGAGCAGCCCGATGCCGGAGGCGGCCAGGAACAGCGCAGTGCTGACCGCGGCGCACACCACGGCAATCGCCAGCACCTTCCTGCGGCCGATATGGTCACTCAGGTCGCCCAGCGCAACCAGCGCGAACAGCGTGCCGGCGACATAGGCGGCGAAGACCACGGTGACCCCGAGCGGGCCGAAGCCCATCTGCTTCTCGTAAAGCACATAGAGCGGGACGGGGAGGGTTCCGCCCAGCATCATGACCAGCAGGACCCCGGCCGTCAGCGCGTAGCCGCGGCGGCGGGCCGGAACCGGGATACCGATGGCGGCCGTGACAGCCATCGCTAGGAGTCGACCTTGCTGAGTGGTGCGGCGATTTCCTCCAGGGGTTTGCCCTCGGCATTAACACAGAACGCGATCTCGACCAGTCCGCCGATGATCATGATGCCGCCGCCTGCCCGCGGTAGCGTGCGGGCATCATCTCGTCGATTGCCGAGTTGATAGCCGAGTACTCGCCGCCGATGCCCGTGCCGGCGATGAACCGTGTCGCGAAGAGGTAGATGATCCAGTCCGCTCCCCTCGGGGTCAGCGCCGTGAGGCCGGTGCCGACCAGGTAGACCGCGAGGGTCCACATGAACAGGTTCCGGCGCCCGAGCTATTCCACACTGCATCAGGCGCCGTGCGACCACATCCCGCATCCGGGTATAAACCACCTATTCAGGGCAGGCTCTCGCCCTTCCAGCGGACGCCGTTCAGATCGGGGTCGGCCCACAGCGCCAAGGCGAGCTTGGCCTCGGTGGGATGGTTCACGATGGTGTTGAGATCAACCTGAGGGCCGACCGCGTAGGCACAGATGGCGTAGCCGTGCCGGATAGCACACATGATCACTACCTCGAACTTGACCGGATTTCCGTCAGCGCTGATCGCTATCGTCTGGAAAGCCTCGCCGTAGCCAGGCATGTAGCCGACGCTGGCGCCGGGCACGACGTAGTCGGGGACGGCGTTGGGCGCGTTGGCCTGCTGCAGCCCGGTGACGATCTCATTGGCGCTCGCGTCCTGGGCGGGTAGGCCGACGAAGGCCAGCTGGCCGTCCTGGGCCGGCGCCGCCGGGTTGGTGAAGTCGAGCCGTAGCTGGTCAGCGGAGGACGAGGCCGAGGTCGTGGGGGGCTGCTGGCTGAAGACCGCGCTAGCCGGGTACCACTGCACGCTCCAGCCCTCGGCGCTGGTGTACACCTCCGGGAGGTGGGCCGGGATGCCGAAGGGCACCAGGCATTGCAGGGACGTGCAAGGCGTCGTCGGCGCCGGCGGGAGCGTGATGCCGAGGATGACCAGTACCACGGTGAGCAGGGCCAGGCCGCCGATCAGGGCGGCCAGGACGCCCCGGTGACCGAGATGGCGGATGCTGGCCAGCTGCTCGGGGCTGGCATCGGGGAAGGCCGCTGCGTTCTCGGTCGCCGTGTCCTGGGCCCACTCGCCGCTGGCAGGCGGAGCGTGCGGATTAATCCTGGTCGCGCGCTCGGCGACGCCACACATCGGGCAGAACGGCATCGCGGGCACGACCCGGTGGCAGTGCGGGCAGACCCGGGGCGGCCCGATCCGCACGTCCCGCTGCTCGTGCAGCAGGACATAATGCAGGCCGATCCGCAGGGCCAGCAAAGCCAGCGCCGCCGCGGCGAGGTGGACGGTAAGCAGGACGATGTCCGGAAGCACGGCGTCGTCGGCGTAGCCGAGACCGATCTCCACGACCAAGGCGATCATCAGCGCGAGGACCGGATGGGTGAACCAGCGGCCGCCGGCCGCCGAGCCGGTGCCGCGCCGGCTCCACAGCGCCGCTCCGATGTAGCCGGTGGCGGCCGCCGCCACCAGCGGGACGCTGATCCCCCGGATGACCGCCTCGGTGAGATTGGCCACGACCGAGGAGCCCTGGACGAGGTTCCCGGCCCGCAGCAGCGGCGCCAGTTCGGTGAGGGTGGCGGCCATCGTCAGGCCGAGCGCGCTAGCCACCCCGGCGGTGAAGCCATCCAGCGCCTCACTGCGGTCCGGCCGCCGTAGCCACGCCACCGCGACCGGCAACAGCATGAGCAACTGGCCGGTCGCGGGGACGGCCACGGCGGACGCGAGCACGCCGCCGTTCGTCAGCGACGTCGCGAGCCCGGGGACCAGCGAGTCGGCGACGACCGGCCCGAGCAGCAGCGCCCAGGCAGCACCGAGCGCCGCCCCGGCCAGGAATATGACCGCCGTCGGGACGGCGAAGCGTGCGGCCCGCGGGGCGATCTCATACAGGTAGATCAGGAACAGCAGCGGGATCGCCAGAGCGCTGACGGCGATCACCGGCGCCGTCAGGCCGGCCACCGCCAGGCCCACCAGGAGCAGAACGATGAGGCCGAACGCGACCCGGTAGGCACTGCGAGATGCCCCGGCGAGCTGCGGGAACAGCGAGCTCACGACGGCGAGGCGGAGCACGCCCTCGTCGGGGAACGCGGAGTGGGCGCAGTGCGGGCAGACGGTCGTCTGGTAGGAGGAAGACCGGTCGCCGCCTGCGTCATCGTCGCGGCCGGTCGTCGGGATCATGACCGCCCCGTCAGCGGAGCAAGATCACGGGCCAGGTTCCAGGCATCGGGCGTGCCCAGCCCGGTGACCATGTCATAGCCGGGGCCCGCCGGGTAGAGGGCGTTCGTTCCGACCGTCACGTCGTGGTAGGGCGGGTACGGCGGGGAGCTACGGGCGAGGCGGTACAGCAGCGGGTTGGCGAACCCGACCGGTTGGTGGCCTTGGGACTGGAGGTACTGGTCGATCAGGGCGGTGAGGGCCGCCCACACCGGGGTCGCGAGCGAGGTCCCGCCCGAGGAGTATTCCTGAGCCCGCACACGGTCGCCTTTCACCTGCGCCACGTCTTCTGGAAGCTCGACATCAGCTCGCGGGTGCATCTCGCGCGGATGGCCGCCGAGAAGGCCACCCCGGCCACCAGCGTTCACATGGCGCGCTTACCGCTCCGGATACCGAGACGGCACCGGCATTCACCTCGAGGCCAAGACCGTGGCGCTCCTGCTGACGTTGCGCGACGGAGGAGCCAGGCTCGTCTCGACCGGGAACCTCAATGCCACCTTGCCTGAAGCGGTCGAGGCCTTGCGGGCGGAGGGCATCACCGTCATCGGCGGCCCGACCAAGGACAGCGAGGTGCACGCGTCCTACCTCGACGAGGTGCTGCCGGCGAAGCCGGACCTGATCCTGGACAACGACGGGGACCTGTTCGCCAGGTACCTGGACCGCCCCTACGAGGCGCTGCTGGGCGGAACCGAGGAAACGACCTCGGGCCGGATGCGGCTCGAGCCGCTCCGGGGCAGCTCAAGCACGATCCTGGTCATCAACGACAGCCCGATCAAGCAATTCGTCGAGAACGAGCACGGCAGTTCCCTGAGCTGGAGAGCACGTCCGGCGGCCCGTACCTGGTGCGGGCGTGCCGGGCTGCTCACCGGGGGTCCTGGTCGGCCGGCGGTGTGTCAGCCAGCCGGTCGATTGCCCGCGCCAGGGCGTCGATCGCCGGGACTGCGGCGGTGAGGGCGCGCTGCTGGGGTTCGGGCAGGGTGGATAGGGCGAGGTGGAGAACGGCGGCGTTGGTGACCTGCCATGCGTGCACGGCCTTTTGTCCGGCGTCGGTGGCGGTCAGCTCGATGGCGCGCCCGTCCTCGTCCGCGGTGGCGCGGGTGATCATGCCACGGGCGGTGAGCGCGTTGACGATGGTGGTGACGGTGTTGGGCCGCATGTGCAGCAGCCGGGCCAGCTGGCCGGGCCGGGTTCCGGGGTGCTCGGCCACCACCGACAGCAGTTCCAGCTGGGCCACGGCCAGCGGGTTGCCTGGGCTGGCCACCCGGGCGCCGCGCCGCAGCGCCCGGCGCAGCCGGGCGACGCCCTCGGCCAGCCCGTCGGCCCGGGCACCGGCACCGCGCGCTGCGCCGCCCGAGGCCGGGGCGGTCACCGGGGCACCGTCCCGGAGTCATGCCCGCCGACGCGGACGGCGCGGCTGTTGCGCCCGGCGCCGACGCGGCGCCTGGCCCACGCTGGCGGCAGGGCACAGATGGCCAGCGTGGGCATGGCCGCCGCGGGCCCGGCGGGGGCATGGCCCAGCCGCGCGGCCGTGTGCGCCAGGGTGACTACCGCAACCCCCAGGGCGGTTCCCAGTCCGCGGGCCATGTTCACCATCCCGCCGGCGGCGGCCGCCTGTCCGGGCGGGATCGCCGTCATGATCGCCGTGTTGCTGGCCGGGATATAGGTGCCCAGGCCGACGCCGAGCAGACCCAGCCAGGTCGCTATCACCATATCCGGGGCGGGGACCGCCAGCGCGGCGGCGCAGCCGGCAGCCAGCAGCCCGCCGTCCAGGCAGCGGCGCCGGTCCGGCCAGCGGGCGAGTAGGATTCTCTCGCCGGCTACGGCGGCCAGTCCGAACCCGTGGGCAGCGCGGACAGCAGCAGCCCCGCGTGCACGACGCTGCCGCCGTGACCGGTCAGGACCTGCGGGATGAGCACCAAAGGCCTGAACAGCACCAGGTAGGCGCACAGGGCCCCGGCCAGCAGCGGCCAGCTGCCGGTGGCGGCGAGCATCGGCACATCGACCAGCGGCGCGGCCGCGCGGCGCTCCCACTAGGCCAGGGCCACCCCGGCCAGCAGCGCCACGGCGGCGCACCCGGCGACCCCGGGCAGCGGCAGGCCGAGCCCGGATACTGCCGAGGTCGCGGCCAGCATACGAGTCACCGCCGCGTATGGCCCGCGGTCGATCCGACTGGTAAGGCCCGGCCCGGATCGCTGCGGGACGTCTGCTGAGCCTGGCTGTCGGCTGACGCGGCCGGCGCGCTGTCCGCGGTATGGGCGGGCAGCCGGGCGGAGTAGATGGAGTACCCGTCGACGTGGAAGGCGACGAGGGTGGCGATCCCGGTCGCCGCCATCATCGGGACCATCAGCCCGAAGCCGCTGTGGGTGAGCTCGAGCACGAGGGCCAGGCCGGACAGCGGCGCCTGCATCGACGCGCCGATCATGGCCGCCGCGCAGACCATGGCGAACGCGCCGGACGGGGAGCCGGGCCAGGCCAGGTTCCAGGCGATGCCGAGCGCGCCGCCGAGGACCGCGCCGGTGGCCAGCGTCGGGGTGAACAGGCCGCCGGATGCGCTGCTGCCCAGGCACATGGCCGTGACCAGCGGCTTGAGCGCGAACAAGGTGAGCAGCAGGCCGGCGCTGCTGATGCCGAGGAACGCGTCCCGGGCCATGTCCAGGCCGTTGCCGAACAGCTGCGGGTACCAGATGCCGATGACGCCGAGGACGCCGAAGGCGATCACCGGCGCGAACAGCGCCGTAGTGCCCATGGCGCGGTGATACGACACCCAGCCGATGAGCCGGATGTAACCGGCCGAGACCAGCCCGATGACCGGCCCGGCCAGCACCGCCCAGGTCATCACCGACCAGGTGAACCGGTAGTCCGGGATCCCGGGGTAGACGGCGTGATCGGGCAGGTAGATCCACGCGGTGGCGGTCGCGATCCACGAGCACGCGATGGCCGGCAGTATGACCGGCAGGGAGATGCTGCCGATGAGGATCTCCGCGGTGAACAGGGCGCCGGCCAGTGGGACGTTGTAGACCGCGGCGAGCCCGGCGCCACCGCCGCATGCCACCAGCAGCCGCCGCTGCTGCGCCGACAGGCCGCCCCAGCCGGCCAGGACGCTCCCGGACGCGCCGCCCAGCAGCTTGGGCGCGGCCTCCCGGCCGATCGAGGCGCCCATCCCGATGACGACCTCGGAGATCACCGAGGTGCCCAGGCAGCGGCGGAACGACAGCCGCCCGTCGCCGTTCCACACCGCCTCGTCGAGCTCTGACGGCTCGCCCTTGGTGTACCGCCGCAGCAGGAACCACGCGACACCGCCGAACACTCCCGCGATCAGCAAGGAGGCGACTCGCCGGGCCGCGGATGCCTGCGCCACGCCGTGCTCCAGGCTGCCCGCGTGGTAGCCGAACGCCGCGTACTGCACGTTGAACAAGATCGCCATCATCAGCGCGCCGAGCAGCCCGACAGCGATGCCGGTCAGCGCCACCATCACCCAGAACCGGGGCGTGAGGACTCCGGCCCCGCCGCTGGTGATGTTCGGCTGCTCGATGGCGCCGCGGCCGGAGGGCATGCGCTGCTTTAGCAGCGGCTGCGGGCGCCGCCGACGCTCGCTAGCCCTGGCCGGCTGCCGAGCGCGCGACAGGCTGAGCCGGTGCGATGGGCCGGGACGGCGCGCCTCGCTGTCAGGACCGGTCATCCGGGTAGCTCCAGAGTCGCCAGGTAGTCAACCGAGTGGGTCGGGTGCGAACGGTCGCCGGATCACCGCCGGGCCGGCTCGCGCAGCAGCATCACTACCGGCCCTCCGCCCTGGGATAGGGCACAGCCAGAACGCCCAACCCTGTTCCCCTTTACTTCTGTAGAGGAACTATTTATGGTTCTATCACAGAAGGATCTGTTCGACAGCCGCGTAGCAGCCTGGCGTGCCCGGGAGACAGGGGATTGCCGGCGCCATCCCGTGCGTGCACGTCCAAGCCGATCTGGACGGTCGCTCACCCGCGCAACCCGGCGCACCGCAGCATCGCCGACCTGGAGGCGACCGGCATGGTCCTTCGCCCGGCGTCCCCATGACCACCAGCGAGCAGGCCGCCACCAGCGGAGGCCCCGTGGCGCAGGTGCCCGTCGCCCTGGGCGGCGAAGGCGTGGTCTACAACCTCAGCCTCGCGGCAGGCGCCCGGCTGCACCTGACGGGCCCGGTGCTCGCCGGCATCTTCCTCGGGCAGATCACCCGCTGGAATGACCCGGCCCTCACCGCCCTCAACCTGGGCATCGCCCTCCCGAACGCCGATCACGGCCATGCACCGCTCCGACGGCAGCGGCACCACCTACATCTTCAGCAACTACCTGTCCGGCATCGACCCGGCCTGGGCCGCCAGAGTCGGCACCGGCACGACGCTCAACTGGCCGGCCGGGGAAGGCCTCCTCGCCGGCGTGGCGGCGGCGCCGGGGGAAGTCCATCTCGCCGTCCGGGCCGAAGCTGACATCGGACAGCGTGAGCTGCGGCCGGGGCGGCCAGGCGGCGTGCCGCCACAGGCCGGCGCGCGGGTCGAACCGGTAGGCCGGCAGCAGCCCGCCACGGCAGCTCGTTGGAGTGGTGCTCATACAGGCCCACGAACACCACCGGCCGCTCGGCCTCCGGGATGCGCCCGGCGAGTGAGTACCGTTCGTCCAGACCGGCCGGGATGCTCAGCTCCACGATGCCGATGAGCCTGTTCACCGCCGCGGTCGCCCCGGACCCGCAGAAGATCACCAGGTCCCCCGTTCCGGGGCGCGGACCTGAAGGCCTATAGCCGGGCCGGGACCGACATCACCGCGGACCTGTTCACCCCCAGCGGCTTCCTGAAGGTCGACGCCGACTACACGCCGAAACAGCAGGACCAGTGGCGCGCCGGTACGTCAACGTGTTCGGGATCGGGATCGCGTTCGTCCCGCCGCATCCCATCTCCACCCCCGCGCAGCAGCCCCAATGGCACGGTGATCTCGCCTGCTCCGCCGCGCACCGGGATGCCGTCGGCGGTGATGGGCCGCCAGGTGGCCCGCAGCATCGCCGGCATGATCCGCCACGACACCAGCCAGCCTGCGCACACCGCTTCCGACGCTTCGCAAGGCGGCCGATTCCCGGGAATCCCGGGTACCTGCGTTACCGTGCCGGGCCTGGCCCAGGCGCTGGGTGAGCTTACGCATCCGCCAGGTGGCGGGCAGGCTGCGGCCCGAGGCACACTGGCGGGAGCGGGAACCACCGCAGGGCCTCGAAGTTGGGGCCGAGTCCCGTCGGCCCGGCGGCGAGAGCGGCAGGCCGGGCGGCCAGCAAAGCGCGGGCCTCCCGCAGGTAACCGGGGAAGGCGTCTTCACCGGCCTGGGCGCGGCGCCGTGGGTGGGTCATCTCCCCATCCGGGCCGTAGGACACTTCGGGGAGCCGCAGCAGGGCACCCGGGGTTCCGCTGGCGTGGCGCCACAGGCCGGTACGTGGGTCGAAACGGTAGTCGGGCAGCAGCCGGTAGCCCTCTCCCGCCACCAGGCCCACCGCGTCCGCGATGTAGCTCGCGGCCGCGGCGGAAGTGACGTAGCTGAAGGTGACCCGCGTCCAGCCGGGCTTGACCCCCTCGCAGCCGTGACCGATTTCCTCACGCAGCGCATGCGAACGGGCGGCGCCGATCGCGAGCAGCCGGTGACCGTAGGGCCCCGCGCACGAGCATCCGCCGCGGGCCTGGATGCCGAACAGGTCATTGAGCAGCGCGACAACGAAATTGTGGTGCAGGTACAGCCCGTCACCATGGCGGACGCGGAAGGAGACGACCGCCAGCCGGCGCGCCTGGTGGCTGCCGAGGATCTCGATCCGCGGATGACCCTCCCAGCGGCCGAGCACCTGCTGCCACAGCCGCTCCTCCCGGCCGGCGATCAGGTCCGTGCCGATGGCCTGCTTGAGGCCGAACACCAGCCCGGCGCGGATCGACTTGACGATGGCCGGGGTGCCGCCCTCCTCGCGGGCGACAGGGTCGTCGAGGTAACGATGGCCGGCCGGGTCCACGAACGCGACCGTGCCGCCGCCGGGCATCGTGGGCACGGTGTTGCGGACGAGGTCGCGCTGGACGACCAGGACGCCCGGGGTCTGCGGGCCGCCGGGGAACTTGTGAGGTGAGAGGAAGACCGCCCGCGCCGGGCGCGGAGGCGGCTACGCGGACCGGAACGTACGGGCCGGCGGCGGCGTAGTCCCACAAGGACAGGGCGCCGTGGGCGTGCAGCAGGCTGGCGACCGCGCTGGTGTCGGTGAGGATGCCGGTGACGTTGGAGGCGGCAGAGAAGCTGCCGATGCGCAGCGGCCGGCCGGCGAACCGGATCAGCTGCTCGCGCAGGTCGGCCAGGTCGACATGACCGTCGGTGTCTTCGGCGATGACCACGACGTCGGCGATCGACTCCCGCCACGGCAGCTCGTTGGAGTGATGCTCATACGGGCCGACGAACACCACCGGCCGCTCCGCTTCCGGGATGCGCGCCGACAGCTGGTACCGTTCGTCCAGCCCGGCCGGGATACGCAGCTCCAGGATGCCGATCAGCTCGCTGACCGCCGCGGTCGCCCCCGACCCGCAGAAGATGACCAGGTCATCCTCGGTCCCGCCCACCGCGTCATGGATCATCCGCCGCGCGTCCTCCCGCAGGCGGCTCGTCTGCAGCCCGGTCCCCGAGCTCTCGGTGTGCGTGTTCGCGTACCGCGGCAGCACCGCGTCGCGGATGAAATCCTCGATGAAATCCAGCGACCGCCCGGAGGCCGTGTAGTCGGCATAGGTCACACGCCGCGGCCCGAACGGCCCATCCATCAGCTCACCCTCACCGATGATGCCCCGCCTGACCCGCTCCAGCAGCGGCGACGTCGGCAGCCCCGCTGCCGCGACAGCGGAAGCACTCTGTCCTGCACCGGCTGCGCTCATGCCAGCCCCCTTTGCTGCGGTGGGCAGCCGCCGGTGATCCGCCAGCGAGCGACCTCCCGGCCTCATAGGCTCACTATACCCATGGGGGTATAGTGAATGGCCTGCCACCCTCGGCCGGGACGCAGCAGCGGGCCCCGACTCGCTACGGTGGCCATACCGCCCATCTTCATGTTCGCGTCCGGGGAGGACCGCATCGCAGCTGAAGCCTGGCCGATTGCCGGCCGGTGAATCCGGAAGGCTCATGCACCCCCGGACGGGACGGACCCGCCGCGTTCCGCGACGCTCGCCCGGACCTCGTCCATGTCGAGCCCGCGGGCCTTGGCGATCAGCTGCTCCAGCGCCGGCTCCAGCAGCGCGCCGGGCTGCGCATAGAGGATGATCCCGTCGCGGATCACCATCAGCGTCGGGATCGAGGAGATCCCGAATCCGCCGGCCAGCCCCGGCTGGGCCTCGGTGTCGACCTTGCCGAACACCGCGTCCGCGTGCCGGCCTGACACCGCTCGAAGACCGGGGTCGCGGAAGCCGTTGCCCACATCCCGTTCTCCGTCGGCTGCATCGAACGGTCCTACTCCAACGGGCCGGCCCTCTTCGACGCCGCGATCCGTAACCAGGCCGGGAACTACGTCACACCCACCGCCGCATCCATCGCCGCCGACGCGGCCCAGAAATCCGACATCACGCCGGCCGACAGCGACGACTTCACCTGGCGTGATTGCAGTGGACATCTCCGCGAAAGCGCTGCCGGCTGCCCGCCAGCGGCTCACCGGGCGGACTTCCGGCTCGCCACACCGCACCCCTGGGTCGACAACGCCCTCCCGAACTGTTAACTAGCGGACGTAACCAGTCAAACGGACCTGGGGCTGCTGTTACGGTCCGGCCGAGGTACGAAGCCTGGCCTGGCTGCGGTCAGGGAGGAGCAGTCGATGTGTGACGCCGGTAACCATGCCGAAGGCAGCCCGGTCGAGGCGTTGCCGGCCAACGCCGAGTGGAAGGGCGAGGTGCTTCCGCTCGAGCCGGTCGATGAGCTGAAGGTGCTGACGGTGTGCGACAACGCCATGGACATGCTGCTGCCGGACCAGGGGCCCGCGAAGCGGCTGTCGCTGGCCGGGATGAGCCGGCAGGCACCGATGCTGGATGCCCCGACGCTGGCCGACGGCAAGGTGCCGGACGCCCCGCTCGCCCAGCACGGCTTCTCTGCCCTGGTCGAGGTGCGCAAGGGCGACCGGGTGCACCGGCTCCTGTTCGACACCGGCGTGACACCGGACGGCTGCGCCGACAACCTGCGCCGCCTGGGCCGCGATCCCGCCGGCATCGAGGCGATCGTGTGCAGCCACGGCCACTTCGACCACGCTACCGGGCTATCTGGGCTCATCGCCCGGCTGGGCCGGGTGAACCTGCCGGTGCTGATCCACCCCGAGTTCTGGTCCCGGCGCCGGCTGGCCATTCCCGGCGGTGAGCCGTTCGAGCTGCCCACCACCAGCCGCCGCGCCCTGGACGAAGCGGGCTTTGACGTCATCGAGCAGCGGCAGCCGTCGTTCCTGTATGACCGGTCGGTGCTGATCACCGGCGAAGTCGACCGCGTCACCGGCTTCGAGAAGGGGTTCCCCATCCACCAGGCCTGGCGCGCCGGCAGCTGGGAGCCCGACCCGCTGATCCTGGACGACCAGGCACTGATCGTTAACGTTACCGGGCGCGGGCTCGTCGTCCTCACCGGCTGCGGGCACGGCGGCGTGATCAACATCTGCCGCTACGCCCAGCGCCTGACCGGCGTGGACAAGCTGCACGCGGTCATCGGCGGGTTCCATCTCACCGGCCCCCTGTTCGAGCCGATCATCGGCGACACCGTCGGCGCGCTGGAGCAGCTCGCACCCGACGTGATCATCCCCGCCCACTGCACGGGCTGGAAAGCCACGCACGCGATCGCGCGGCACCTGCCCGGCGCGTTCATCCAGAACAGCGTAGGCACCACCTTTCACTTCAGCGCCGTACCTATCACGTAGGATCGTGGCCGGGCACAGCCCCGCGCTGGCTGCTCTCAGGCGTGGCCAATGGCATCCTCAACATGACCCGCGGCCTTGGGCACATCACTGGGTCTGGCCCTGACCGGGCTGGCCCACACCCCTCCACGCCGGCCCCGGGAACCGCCACCCCGGCGGCGCGGCCAGCGAGACGATGCCGACGTGATCAAGCAGCTCCGCCGCGCCCGGTTAGTCGGGCGAGCCTGCGAGCGCGGCCCCTACTTATTCCACGAGCTGGCCGGCACCGCCGACGCGGCCGAGCAGCGGCCATCAACCCCCGCGGGTGCGGCGCCCGCTTGATACCTCTTCCAATCCGGGACACCATCGCAGACGCCAGCCTGCGCAGCCTTACTGCCAGTGGCGCTCATGCCTTGAATGCCCTGCCCTCGAACATGTAGCCGAACGGCTTGGGGCCCTCCATGTAGTAGTTGTCCATCCCGGTCAGCTCAAGGCCACAGTCAGCCACCAGCTGGCTGATCGGCCGGTTGAGGTGGCACCCGCCGGCCAGACGGCGCTGGAGCACAGTCAGCCGGTCCTGCCAGCGGGCCACACCAGGGTCCGGGGAGCGGCCGTGGTCCACGAAATGAAACGAGCCCCCCGGACGCAGCACCCGGTACACC
>Ga0302326_10013937_pt1 | contig 17039 bp, 16 predicted proteins | sample Palsa_T0_3_FD_202264 | JGI IMG/M metagenome (GOLD analysis project Ga0302326, IMG submission 202264) | Peat permafrost microbial communities from Stordalen Mire near Abisko, Sweden - Palsa_T0_3 | ecosystem: Environmental > Terrestrial > Soil > Palsa > Peat permafrost | place: Sweden: Abisko...
GGTTCGCCGGGGCCGAAATCGGCGACGTCGATTCCTTGCACCTTCAGGCGTTCGGCCTCCTGCAGCACCACCATCGTCTGCGAGACGCTGATGCGGTTCACTCGATCTGCCAACTCGAAAACCTGCTCCATTTTTCTCCCTGTGGCCATTTCCATATAGATTCCTTTAACTGACTTTCGCGCGCAGGCGTTCTTCCACCAGCGGCGGGACCAAATCTTTCACCGAGCCCCCGAGCCGCGCGAGTTCCTTCACCAGGCGCGAGCTCAAATAGCTGTACTGTTGGCCCGGGAGCATGAAAACGGTCTCGACTTGCGGTTCGATGTGGCGATTCATCATGGCCATCTGCAGCTCGAATTCATAATCGGAGACAGCGCGGATCCCGCGCACCACCACCAGCGCATTTTTCTCTCGGGCGAAATCCATCAGCAAGCCGTCGAACACGTCCACGTCCACATTTTTCCACTCGTAGGTGACCGCCTCCAGCATTTCGAGGCGTTCTTTCACTGCGAAGAGTGGATCCTTCTCGAGATTGTGCGCCACGGCGACGATCAGCCGGTCAAAAATCAGCGCGGCGCGCGCAATGAGGTCTAAGTGGCCGTTCGTCACTGGGTCGAACGAGCCCGGGTATATGGCGATGACCGGCTTGTTGCTGTCGGAAGCCATTCGCGCCGCCATTCTAACCTAGATTTTGCCGCCCTGCCGCGACAAAAAAGCCGGGGAGCCCGCGCGTTTTCCACATTTCGAAATTTAACATTCGCCGGCCGATGGGGTAATATCTCCCGGTCGATTTATCGGACCAAAGGGGCCAAGATGAGATTCCATCGCGCGGTTTGGATTTTGGCGGCAGTGTGCGGTTTGCAGTTCTTCTTGGCGGGGCCATCGAGCCACGCTCTTGCCCCAGCCACAACGCCTTCCGCCACCGCGGCAGATTCGTCCGAGTTTCAGCCGCTGACGAAATGGACGGCCGCCGTCGTGGCCGGAGACAAGACCGCGCTCGCGGCTCTTTACACCACCAAGCCGCCTTCCAAAGTGCAGACACCCGCAGGCAAAGCCGAGGACTCCAGCGAAGAGCCAACATTCTGGTCTGGACTGGCCGCCAAAGGTCTGAGCAACTTTCGGCCCAAAATTCTGGAGGTTCGCAAGCCGCAGACAGGCGTGGTCATTTTGGTTCTTCGCATCGAGATGACCTTGGGGAAAAATCCGGGTGAACCGAATGTGGTGTCCGCGGCGCAAGTCTGGGTACAACAAGACAAGGACGTTTGGCGCATCGCCGGCACGAACCGAGGCGATCCCACGCCCACGCCTCCCGGCCGTTTGCCGGAACCTGACAAACCCAATACGGAGCTTTACCCTCCGATCGAGAAGGCTGGCGCTGACATTGCCGCCGCGCTCCAGGCTGCCGCGAAAGATCACAAGCGCGTGATTCTGGTATTCGGCGGGAACTGGTGCTTCGATTGCCATGTGCTTGACGCCGCCTTCCACTCCAAGGATATCGCGCCCCTGGTGGACGCAAATTATGTCGTGGTCGAAGTGAACGTTGGCGACGGCAAGCAGAACACCGACCTCGCCGCGAAGTACGACACGCCTCTAGACAATGGCTTGCCGGTGCTTGCCGTTGTCGATCCCGACGGGAAAGTGGTCTACAGTCAAAAGGCCGGGGAGTTCGAGTCCAGCGCCAAGCTGGGCCCGGAGGACATCACCAAGTTCCTCGACAAGTGGAAGCCCGCCGCAGCCAAGTAGGGGCCGCGGCCTGGTTCCCACGTGTGTCCCTCGCTGAACCACCCGAAAACCGTTTGGGTGGCCTATTCGCCATTTAGCCCTCAATTCCAACCATTGGCTGCATCAAATTTGACCAAGGCGACTAAAATGGTCGTTGTTTAAGATGTTGTGCAGGTTGGGCTTGTGGGCATCGCTGAACTTGACAAGGCCGGGGCCCGAGCGTTAGAATTCAAATGCGACTCAATCAGTCGTATTTGAATCTCATACCATGATGAAGCTCTCAAAGAAGGCGGATTACGGGCTCATCGCCCTAAAGCATTTGGCGATGCACAACGGCCACGGGTCCTGCAGCGCGTCTGACATTGCCGAAGTCTATAAGATGTCCACGCCGCTGATGGCCAAGGTGCTGCAGAAGCTGGCCAAGGGCGGATTGGTCGCGGCGCGGCATGGTTCGAGCGGAGGCTACACTCTGGCGCGGCACCCGTCGCTGATTACCGCGCTCGACGTGATTCGCGCGATTGACGGCCCATTATTTATTACCTCGTGCGTGACCTCGCGGGGGGCTTGCGATGTGACCACGACTTGCTCGATCCGGGAACCGCTCCGGCGAGTGAACGACAGTATTCTGGAAGTGCTTGGGAAAGTCACAATTTCACAGATGACCGACGAAGCGCCAATGTCGGAGGTCGTCGAGTTAAGAGTTTAGGAGAATAGAATGGCAATCAAGCTTCCGATTTACATGGACAATCACGCGACTACCCCTGTGGACCCGCGTGTGGTTGAAGCCATGCTCCCTTATTTCACGGAAAAGTTCGGCAACGCCGCCAGCCGCAACCACGAATTCGGCTGGGTGGCGGAAGAAGCGGTAGAGAATGCGCGCGGCCAAATCGCCAAGCTCATCAACGCCACGCCGAAGGAAATCATCTTCACCAGCGGCGCCACGGAATCAACGAACCTGGCCATCAAGGGCGTGGCCGGAATGTACCGCGAAAAGGGCAACCACATCATCACCCAGGTGACCGAGCACAAGGCTACGCTCGATACTTGCAAGCGCCTGGAGAAGGACGGCTTTGAGGTCACCTATCTGCCGGTGCAGAAGGATGGCCGCATCAATCTCGACGAATTGCGCCGTGCGATCACGCCCAAGACCATCCTGATCTCCATCATGTACGCCAACAACGAAATCGGCGTAGTGCAGCCGATCGAGGAAATTGGCAAGATCGCCAAGGAAAAGGGCGTCTTCTTCCACGTGGACGGGGTCCAGGCCGTGGGCAAAATTCCCGTGGACATGCAGAAGGACGGCATCGACCTGCTCTCGATTTCGGCGCACAAAATTTACGGGCCCAAGGGCGTGGGCGCGCTGTACGTCCGCCGCAAGAACCCGCGCGTGCAGCTCGCGGCCATCATTGACGGCGGCGGCCACGAACGCGGCATGCGCTCGGGCACGCTCAACGTTACCGGCATCATCGGACTCGGCAAGGCTTGCGAGATTTGCCAGAACGAAATGGCGGAAGAAAGCAAGAAGCTGCGCGCGTTGCGCGAGCGGCTCACCGAGCGCATCATGTCGCGTCTCGATGAGACCTTCATCAACGGCTCCATGACGCATCGCCTGCCGCACAACATCAATATCAGCTTCGCTTTCGTCGAAGGCGAATCCCTGCTCATGGGCATCAACGACATCGCGGTCTCGAGCGGCTCGGCTTGCACTTCGGCCACGCTCGAACCGAGCTACGTGCTCAAGGCTCTCGGCGTGGGTGAAGACTTGGCCCACACTTCCATCCGCTTCGGCATCGGGCGCTTCAACACCGAAGAGGAAGTGGACTACGTCGCGGACCGCGTGGTGGAAACGGTAAAGCGCCTGCGCGAGCTTTCGCCGCTTTACGAAATGGCCAAAGAGGGCGTGGACGTCAGCAAAATGAACTGGCAGGCCGCGGGGGCGCAACACTAAAAGCGATGAAATATCAGGGCACACTCGGAGTCCATGCCACGGTGAGCGAGAATACGCCGGTCTTCGACGTCTTCTTCGCACCGAACGTGGACGAGACTGCCTGTAATTCGCGGCGCTTTCGCGAGCTGCAGGAGCTCGGCGAGTTCCTGGAGTCTCTCACTCTGCGGCACGAAGTAGTGGAACGCACTCTTCAGACCGTGAGCGCCGGGCGTTCGGCTTCGATACCCAACGTGGTGCTCTCGGACGAAGTGATTTTCGATCAGGGTTTGGACAGCACTGTTACTTTGAATAGGAGAATCAACTAATGGCTTACAGCGATAAGGTAATCGAGCACTACAACAATCCGCGCAACGTCGGCTCGCTGGACAAGAAAGATCCCAACGTCGGCACTGGTCTCGTCGGCGCGCCGGAGTGCGGCGACGTGATGAAGCTGCAAATGAAGGTGAATCCCGAGACCCGCGTGATCGAAGAGGCCAAGTTCAAGACCTTCGGTTGCGGCTCGGCCATCGCCAGCTCGTCGCTGGCCACCGAATGGGTCAAGGGCAAGACCGTCGAGGAAGCTCTGGCCATCAAGAACACGGACATTGTCCGCGAACTCTCGCTCCCTCCGGTCAAGATCCACTGCTCCGTGCTGGCCGAAGACGCCATCAAGGCCGCGCTGTCGGACTGGAAGAAGAAGCAGGGCGAGACGGAAGCCAAGGCCGAACCCGCCGCCGCTGCCAACTAAAAGAGACTAGCGCGCTCCGCGAGCCGGACGAAATTTTCGGCAGGGCGCTGTTTTAACGGCGCTGCGCGGAGCGGAGGCTCCAATGATCCATGTAAGCGAAAAAGCCGCGGCCAAAATCCGCGAACTGTTGCACAAGGAAGGCGTGCCCGAGGAATCGGGCGGGCTCCGGGTGGGTGTGCAGGGGGGCGGCTGTTCCGGGCTGACCTACGCGATGCGCCTCGATACCGAAGCGCGCAACCGCGACAAAGTCTTCGAAGAGAATGGCGCGCGTATTTTCGTGGATCCCAAGAGCTATCTCTACCTCCACAACACCACGCTCGATTACCTCGAGGATTTGATGAAGCAGGGCTTCGTCTTCCAGAATCCCCAGGCGTCGCGGAGCTGTGGCTGCGGAAGCTCGTTTACCGCGTGAGATTTTCTTGCGGCTGCTTTCTTCCCCCGCCGCTGGATAGGCACCCACTTCTAGATATGAGGCAGCCATGAGTGTTACACAAACCCGGCGTGAGCAAGCCGGTCAAGCCGCCGGCACGAAGTGCTGGAGCTGCCAGGCCGCTGTGGCTGGAACGCATTTCTGTCCGGCTTGCGGAAAAATTCAGCCGCTGCCCGCGGGTGCCGATTATTTCGCGTTCTTTGGGTTGCCGCGGAAGCTTTCGCTCGATCCCGCGCAGCTGGAAGCTGAATTTCACAAGCTGAGCTGGAAGCTGCACCCGGATAATTTTGTGCGAGCCGGTGAATTCGAGCGCAACCTTTCGCTCGAGCGCTCTTCCGAGCTGAACGACGCGTATCGCACTCTGCGCGAACCCATCGCGCGTGTGGAGTACTTGCTGCTCCATCTCGGGCTCAGAAAAGAAGGCACCACCAGGCAGCAGGCGCCGCCGGAATTGCTCGAAGAAGTCTTCGAGCTGAACGAATCGCTCGACGAACTGCGGGAAGCGCGCGCCGAAGGTGGTGACACCGCCGCATTGCGCGAGCCGCTCGATGCCGCGCAAAAGAATTTCCAAGAGAAGCTAACGGAAGTGGACGCGGAGCTTGCAGCCATCGCCCTCGAATGGGATGCGGCGCTCGATGCAGGCGCGGACGAAGGCAAGAAGCAGGCGCTGCTTGCGCGCATGAATGAAGTGCTCAATCGCCGCAGCTACATTCGCAATCTCGTCGCGAGCGTGGCCAAAGAATTAGCAGAGGTCTAGAAAAAGCATGGGACGCGTTGTCGGCATTGATCTCGGCACAACCTTCAGCCTGATTGCGTTTCTCGATCCGCAAACGGGCGCGCCGAAGTGTATCCCGGGCCCCTACGGCTCAGCGCTGTGCCCCTCGGTCGTAAGCGTCGATCCTGACGGGAAGATAATCGTCGGCGAACCAGCGCGCGAGCGCCTGCTCACCCAGCCCGAGCGCACCATTTATTCCGTGAAGCGCTTGATGGGCCGCGGCCTCGCCGACATTCAGGACGAACTCAAGATTTTCCCTTTCCGTATCGATCCCGATGGCCGCAACGTGATCCGCGTGCGCCTGGGCGACAAATCCTTCACCCCGCCGGAAATTTCGGCGTTCATCCTGCGCGAATTGAAATCCTGGGCCGAGAAATACTTCAACGAGCCGGTGGACCGCGCGGTCATCACCGTCCCCGCATATTTTAACGACGCGCAGCGCCAGGCCACCAAAGATGCCGGCCGAATCGCGGGACTCGAAGTTCTGCGCCTGGTCAACGAGCCCACCGCCGCGGCGCTGGCCTACGGCCTGCACAAGCAGAAGCGCGGACACGTGGCCGTGTACGATTTCGGCGGCGGCACTTTTGACATTTCCATTCTGAAGCTAATCTCCACGAGTGAAGGCGACATCTATCAAGTCCTTTCGACCAACGGCGACACGCACCTCGGCGGAGACGACATCGACAACGCGCTGCTCGATCTGGCGCGTCGCGAACTCAGCGAAAAGTTTGGCGTGCAGCTCGATCAGCACGGCGAAGCGGTGCAGGAATTGCGCAAGTCGCTGATTCGCGCCAAACACGAGCTATCCGGCGCTGAAAAAACAACCGTGAAGTACTCGCTCGGCGCGAAAGGAACCTATACGCGCGAAATCACGCGCGCGGAATTCGACGAACTCATCCGCCCCATCGTCGCGCGCACTATGGCGCCGGTAAAAATGGCTCTCGCCGATGCCAAGCTCGCGCCCAATCAAATGGAGGAAGTCGTGCTTGTCGGCGGCTCCACGCGCATCCCGCTCGTGCGCAAGACCGTGGGCGAATATTTCGGCCGCGCTCCGCATTGCGAACTCAATCCCGACGAAGTGGTCGCCCTCGGCGCCGCGGTGCAGGCGGACATTCTCGAAACGGGCGTGAAGACCATGCTGCTGCTTGACGTCACCCCGCTTTCGCTCGGCATCGAGACCATGGGCGGCGTGGTGGCCAAAATCATTCCGAGAAATTCCACCATTCCGGCGAGCGCCCAGGAACTTTTCACCACTGGCGTTGAGAATCAGACGGGAATTGACGTGCATGTGCTGCAGGGCGAACGCGAACTCGCCAAGGACTGCCGTTCGCTCGCGAAATTCCAGTTGAAAGTGCCGCCGGGGCCCGCGGGTCTCGCGCGCATCGAAGTGAAATTCCTGATTGATGCGAACGGAATCCTGCAGGTAGCCGCGCGCGATTTGCGTACCAGCGCCGAGCACACCATCGAAGTGCAGCCGAGCTACGGCCTATCGGACACGGAAGTCGAGCGCATGCTCGAAGAATCCATCGAATTTGCCGAGCAGGATTTCGCCGAGCGCCAGGCCATCGAAGCGCGCACCGAAGCCGATACGATTCTCGCCGCCACGGAGAAGACGCTGGCCAATCCCCGCGCCGCCGAGCTTTCGCTCGAAGAACGCCGCGCCATCGATGATTCCGTCGCGCAGTTGCGCGCGGCCGTGGCCGGGGCGGATTACAAACTGATGCGCGACCGCATCGACCAGTTGAACCAGGCCACCATGCACCTCGCGGAAATTTTGATGAACGGCGCGCTGCAAACCGCGCTCGAAGGCAAGCGCCTCGAAGAAGTCTAAGTAAAGGTTTCGTAGCGGCGGCCTTCAGGCCGGCGATTTTGATTAGTTTTCGGCGATTGTGTTTAGAAACCGTTGGCGTCCCACGCACTCAGCAACGAAGGAGCATGGAATGGGCGGCAAGAATCCTTACATCGAAGAAACGAAATTCACGCCCGCGACGAAGAAATACAAGATCACCTTTGTCCGGGACGGCAAGACCGTCGAGGTGGATCCGGAAAAAATTCCGTACGGTCACGACGGCCTGCCCGGCAGCATCCTGGACATCTCGCAGGGCTATCAGATGGGCCTCGATCACGCTTGCGGCGGCGTGTGCGCCTGCTCCACCTGCCACGTGATCGTTCACGAAGGCCTAGACACCTGCAACGAAGCCACCGACGCCGAGCTCGATCAGCTCGATGAAGCCCCCGGCGTCACGCCGAAATCGCGCCTCGGTTGCCAGTGCGTCCCCGACGGCACCAAAGACATCGTCATCGAAATTCCCGAGTGGAATAAAAATTACGCCAAGGAAGCCGAGCACTAAGGAGAAATCGTGCCGCCGACATTCGATTGGGACGACACCGAAGAAATCGGAATTCAGCTCGCGGACAAGCATCCCGGCCTCGATCCCCTCACTGTCCGCTTCACCGACCTGCACAAGTGGGTCACCGAGCTTCCGGGTTTTACCGGCGATCCCAAGCTTTCGAATGAAGGCAAGCTCGAAGCCATCCAGATGGCCTGGCACGAAGAATTTCAAGACAACCAGCCGTAGCGGCCTCCCGCTCTCGACACCCTCCGCGCCCAACACCAGCCAAATTGTCCTGCGACCTGCTCCACACGAATCTTGCGCTCGAGCTGCGCATCAGACTATTGTCTCCGGCAGGGGCGTCATCCGCGGCGGGTTTGCACGCTCAGTGTCTCAAGCGAAAAAGGAGCACCAAAAATGGAAGCAGATCTGCGCTATCCCATCGGGAAATTTCGTCGCCCTGAAAGCGTCTCGAGCGAGCAGCGCCGTGAATTCATTGCCGCCATCGCCGAAGCGCCCGTGCGCCTGAAACAAGCCGTTGCCGGCCTCAAGCCCGAGCAGCTTGACACGCCGTATCGCCCCGGCGGCTGGACCGTTCGCCAGCTAACGCATCACATTCCCGATAGCCACATGAACGCTTTCATCCGCATGAAGCTCGCGCTCACCGAAGAGGTGCCCACCATCAAGCCCTATGACGAAGCGCGCTGGGCCGAACTCGCGGACGCCAAAGCTCCCATCGAAATCTCGCTCGCGCTGCTCGAAAATCTGCACCAGCGCTGGGTCTTGCTGCTGAATTCGCTCGGTCCCGCGGACTGGCCGCGCGAATACCGCCACCCGGAATTCGAAAAGCCCATGACCCTGGACGCCACGCTCGCGCTCTATGCCTGGCACGGCCGCCATCACGTCGTCCACATCACCGCCCTGCGCGAACGCAACGCCTGGAAGTGACTCCGCCCGCAAGACGCCGCTTGACACGCTGTTGCGAATTGCGCCGCGAAAACTGACAGGCAGTCGAAGGTGAACTTCAGATGTCCGGTAACGCGTGCGGGTTCAAAGGGACTCTCCCGCTTTCCAGCGCCGCCACACCTCAGTCCGCTGCGCTACAGAAAGCTCCACGTATTTCCCTTGCGTCATGGACACCACCTTTGAACAGAAGTCTTATATCAGATGGTGTTGCATCGACCCATTGAGACCACCCGACTTATCAGGCAGTAGGACCGATTCATCCGAACCGCTGCGCAATGCTAGATTATTGCAGCATGGCGTATTCGGATTTGGCGGCGATGAGAATGGGAATGTCGGGGTCGGCGTCTTTCCACAGCGCAAGGAAATCCTGATAGGCCCGTCAGTTGTTTCCTCGTTTTCCAAGGCAGCCATTCCTTCCTGGCGGGTTTTCAGAAATGTTCGAGGAGTGTCACATTAGACTCAAGAAACGCCCGTAAGTAGGCAACGTGCTTGCCATCGGGTGAGGGAAGCGGACTACCGATCCACCCATAGGGGTTCTCCACAAGGACGTGGGCTTGGCCGCGCATGTCCATTTCGACGAGCCTGCCTTTCTCGTCAGGAGGAAACCCCGTCAGGAAAAGTCGCTTCCCGTCGGCAGACCAGGCAGGCATTTGAAGCCCCGTCTGTGGAGGCGTTGGATGGATCACCTCCACCTGTTTGCTTCTCAAGTCCAGCACACGAACGCTGTCGCTCAGCTTTTCCACCATTGCGATGAGGCGCCCATCCGGGGAAAGGCTCCATTGCATGTCTGACGGCCCTGGACCTGGGTTGTCGATCTTCGCCAGCTCCTCTAATCGTCCCCGAACAGGGTCAACGCTCGAGAAAGCCACTTGTTTCCCGATCGCTTCCGAAAGGACGCAAATACGGGCCGAGAAAACGCAGTTCATTTCGCCTGGACCCGCCGGGGTAAGTATCGTTTCGGGCGTGCCGCCGGACACTGGAATGCGAACCAATCGCCTCTTGTTTTCCTCGCCGGCCCAAACTATGACCCATGCTCCATCTGGACTTACTCTGGGCGAAGTGTAGTGCTCTGGGCCGCTAGCGAACGACTCCGCAGAGTCGGACGAGAGAGCCCGTCTCTGGATGCCACCGTTGTTTTGGGAGGAGGTATAGAACAGAGTCTCGCTGTCTGTGGTCCAGGCGCCAGGCCAGTTGTTCCATGAGTCGTTCGTGAGACGAAGCGGCTTTTCCAGTTTGTCACCTGTCTTGCTCAAGTCAGCGACAAGGATTGAAAACGGGTAACGTGCGGTCATCATCGCCAGACGTCTTCCGTCCGAACTAGCGCTCAAGGCTGCGACGGATGAGCCAGTCGTGTTCGTGAGGCGGATAGGCCTTCCGTCAGTCGTCCCACTTGAACTCAAAGAAACGGCCCAGAGGTCGGACTCATTACGACCCGTAAGAAACCCGAAGACGATCCGGCCGTCGGGAAGCCACTGGAGCGCATTGTCGCCGCCCAGAAGAGACTTGTCCGTAAGCAGAACTGTCGATTTAGCGTCCTGCAAGGTCCGAATTTCGAGCGTTGCAGCGTCCCAACTTCGGCTCGCGCGAATGTCGGTGATTGCCTTGCCATCCGGGGACCAGGCTGCGGAAACGAAGAATTCGTCCGGGCCCAGCGATGAACGCACCTGCGGCTCTCCGCCTGTAGCCGGCACGGTCCACAGTTCGCGCGAAAGCGGCTCTCGGAAAAAAAGAATTTGCGATCCATCTGGAGAGATGCCGGCAAAGAAAACGTGGGAGGCAAGCTTATGCTTCTCCCCGGAAACGGCGAAGAGTGTCCAGAGATCGTGGCCGTCGGTCACCAGAAGGTGCAAGCCGCCGGGATACCAGTCCTGGAGTTCGAGCCCAACGGTCCCGGGCAACTTGTGACTGTCTCCGTTTTCTATCTCTTGAACTGAGATACCATCCTTGTCGTTGTAAGCTAAATATTTCCCATCTCGAGAGATGACCGCTCTGGTTAGAGGATTGTCAGCGTTTCTAGCCGTGAGTGGCTGCTGCACCATCTGAATTTTTTCAGTGGCCTTATGTTTCCAAATCATCCATCCGATTCCCAGCGCAAGGAGGACCAACGCCACCATGGCCGCCGGCAGCCACTTCATTAACGGCCAGCGCACAGGTTGAAGCGCCACTGCGGCAGAACTCGCGCTGCCGGCGGTGGAGATGCCAGGGGACGAAGCGAATCCCGACAGCTCTGCGGCAGCAGCCGCTACTTGGCCTGACGAGGTGTCGCGCTTCAGACGGCTCAAATCAGCGCGCATTTCGGCAGCGCTCTGGTAGCGCAGTGTTTTGTCCTTCTCCAGTGCCTTGGCGATGATTCTTTCCAGATCCTGCGGAACGTCCGGGTTCAAGCGCACGGGCGGCACCGGAGCGCGATGGAGGATAGCGTCTGTTATGAGAGCCGAGCTGTCTCCGCGGAAGGGCAACGTTCCTGTGGCCATTTCGTACAGAACGACACCGAACGAAAACAAGTCCGAGCGCGCATCCAGCTCCCTGGCGCTGAACTGCTCGGGAGACATATAAGCCACCGTTCCGACGACGGTGCCTGGGCTGGTGAGATGTTCCTCGCGGATTTCCCCCGGAGCGCTGGCGGCGAGCGTGTTCTCCGCTCCTGCATCGCCCTTCTGCTTTAGTTTCGCCAACCCAAAATCGAGAATCTTCGCGTGTCCGCGCCTAGTCACGAGAATATTGGCCGGCTTGATGTCGCGGTGGACGATGCCTTCCGCGTGAGCAGCGTCAAGACCCTCGGCAATCTGGATGGCCAGCGACAGAATCAACTCGGTTTCCATTGGCCGCCCGGCAATTCGATGCTTGAGCGTCTGCCCATCCAGAAACTCCATCGCAATGAATGGCTTGCCCTCGTGCTCGCCAATTTCGTAGATCGTGCAAATGTTCGGATGATTCAGGGCGGACGCCGCCTTGGCTTCGCGCTGAAAGCGACTGAGGGCTTGCGAGTCTTTGGCTACATCGTCGGGCAGGAATTTGAGAGCCGCAAAGCGGCCGAGTTTCAGGTCCTCGGCTTTGTAAACGACGCCCATCCCACCGCCGCCGAGTTTTTCCACGACGCGGTAGTGCGAGATCGTTCGGCCGATGAGCGACTGGAACTCCGCCATTTGTCGCTCATCTTAAGTTGCAGCCTGGGGCAAGTCAACGAACAGGGAGAGCATTCGGGCTAGGTCCTGATTAACGCGCTAACCGCACAAGTGCGCTCGGGGCTGACTCTGCTCGATCCCGTCGTAAACGTGGGCAGTGTGCTAAAATAAAACGCAGCAAAGAGCAACGCATGTCGATTGATCGCGCAAACTCGCGAGAAAACCTCGGCAAAACGCGCCCTAGCGGCGCGGCCAGCGAGTTCATTGCAAGTTTATTACAAACAGTGTGCTCGACACGCTAAAAATCCCCTGTGGCGCTATGGTGCAACGGTTAGCACGCGGCCCTTTCAAGGCTGAAATACGGGTTCGATTCCCGTTAGCGCTACCAAATCTTCTTCGCGCGTAAGAAGCCGCTTCCTTCTTTTCGGGACCTGTGCCGGAAGATTCCGCAGTTGTTCACGCAACGGCCGTCGCCACGGCCTCTCTTTTTGCCGGCAGAAGCGCCAACAAGACGACTCCGATCACAATGAAAACGACCACATCGGCAAATTCCCTGGGGACGCCGTGAATTCGGGCTTCTACCGTTTGAATAGCCATCACCGCGCCATGGCAGATGTTCCACCAAGCCGCTAGCGCAATCATCGAGCGATGCTCCGCTGGTCTCCTCGCGGCCAAGAGTAGAAAGATCCCGACCGGAATAAAGAAGCTCAGAAACATCGGCTCGCACTCGTTCTTCTGCTCCAAAAGCCAGCTCGAATGCCGCAGATCCACATATAGAAAATAAATTGTGGCCAGATCGAGCAGCCCCACGATCACCAGCACGATCTGTGTCAGGCGTTCTCTTTTCACGTGGACCTCATTGGAGCTAATTTTTTCGCGAGCGCCGCAGCGACAGTACTACGGGTGAGCCCTGAAAAAAGACTCATCCCTTGAACAGATTGCAACGTAAGTGATTCGAGAGAAGCCGGTCCGAGTATTGGCAGGGGATCCGCTAAGCCCATGGTCGCAAGCCGATAAACCCCCAATACGCGAAATAAGCCGCGGCGATCAAGAGCCCCGCGACCACGAACACTGAAAACCTGTACACGCCTTTGCGCACTTCTTGCTTTGGCGCGAACCACAAAGCCAGCACGCCAGCCACCGAAGCTATTCCGTAAGCCACCGTCGAGAGGAAAAGACCAGCGGACCAGATCGTTAGGTTTCCCATTCGCGTCAGCAAATCATCGCTGGACAGAATAAATATCACCACGACCGCGACTAAGCTCAACACCGCGAGGAGCGGCCAGCAGCGAATGGCGCGTTCCGCCGGGCGGCGGCGCTTTTTGCTGAGACCTCTCAAGAGCCAGAACGGCGCGTACGCCAGGACCAAAATCACCGCGATCGCAATCCAAACCGTAAGCACGATTTCAGAAATGGCGAACCACGCAGGAACGCGCCGCATGGTCGTCTGGGCGTCCATCTGAATAAACTGACCTTCGGAGTTGGGCGCGAGCAATTCAGCGGTGGCGGCGGGCAGCGGCGGGTCTTCTTTGGGAACCTCCCGGAATTGCATGCCGCCGACCGGAATGTATCCTTCATTCTCTCCGCCCAGAGAGCTCACCAGCATTTTTTCGCTGTCGAAGCTGACCTTGGTCAATCCCAGCACGCGTTCGATAAAGTAGCTCATCTGCGAGCGCGGCGAGTCGGGCTCGTACCATCCGGCGTAACTTCCGGCATTCGCGGGCAGCGGGCTCGCCGCCGGCAGGGCCGGTCTTTGCAACTCGCGCGTGACGTACGCGCGAATGCTCGTCCCGATCTTTTGAAACGTGTCGCCGTTTCCCGAGTTAATACTGTAGAAGTAGCCCACACCGTAATCCGGCATGTACGCCAGTTCTGTCAGCCCGCCTTCCACTCCTCCGTTGTGCCCGTGGTAAACGTAACCCTCGTGGAAGCTCCAGTAGTTGCCCAAGCCATATCCCGCTTTCATTCCTTCCTGCGCTCCCCACGTGCGCGTGGAGTTCTCCATGCGCTCGACCGAGCTTGCCGGCATCACTTCCGCGCCGTTCACGCTGCCGCGATTCAGGTAGAACCCGAGGTACGCGGCCATGTCGTTGGCCGAAGCATTGATCGCCCCGGCGGGACGAATCAGGATGTTCCAATAAGGATAGGGAGTTTTTCCATCCGTGTGATACAGCGTCGTCATCGGCGTGGCCGTAGGCTGAAAATAGGTAGCCGTCTTCATGCCCATGGGCTCGAAGAAATTGCGCGCAACGTAATCTTCGAAGCGTTCGCCGGTAATCTTCTCCACGATGTAAGCTGCCACCGCCGGCCCCGAATTGCAGTAAGCCATGCGCGTCCCCGGCCGCCAGCGTGAAACGCGCGATTGCTGTTCGTACGCGAGCCCGTCCCGCAGGCTCATTCCCGCGGCATCCTTGGCGTACCCGCGGAAATGCAGGTCGTCCCAGCCGGTGGTGTGCTCCAGCAGATCCACCACGCGCACCGGGTCCGTCTCTTCCCAGCGATTCTCGAACCACACATCGGGCGCGAGCTTGCGCACCGAGTCCTGCAGCGAAAGTTTGCCTTCATTCGCCAGCTTGAGGATGGAGAGTGAAGCGAAAGCCTTCGAAGTCGAGCCGATGCGAAATAGTGTTTCCGGGCTATTGGCGCGATCCGCGGCTACATCCGCCTTGCCCAGGCCCGCGATCCACTCGGGGCCATCCTTGTGCACAATAGCCACGGACACGCCCGGCGTGTGCGCGTCCTGCAGGATTTTTTCCAGTTGTTGCTGGAGCTCGGCGATCGATTGCGCGGCAGGCGGCGTCTCGTCCTTCTTATCCTTCTTGCCCTGCGAAAAACACGGCGTAGCGAGAAGGCAACAAAGAAGCAGGCCGGCGGAAAATTTCACATCTTGCATATTGTGCTCCTAAGGACTGTTACGCAAGCACCTGCCGCGGGATTACCAGCTTACGAGAATATTTTTCTCCGGGGCTTCCGCAGGTATTCGTTCCAGCCCTCCGGCATTTGCTGCAACTAGGAGCGCTCTCTTGCAGCCGCGCAGCTTGGTCTCGACTTTGGGTTCCTGCTTTGTCGGCTAGATTCCCCGGCCGACCCGGAACACGTGGCCATCCGGATGGCGCAGGTGAAATTCGCGAACATTCCACGGCATATCAGTGGGCGGAAATGTGACCTCCAGCCCGGCGGCGACGCACTCCTTGTGCATCTCGTCCACGTCGTCCACCCACACCGACATCCACACGCCCTTGTCGCCCTCTTCGTCCCCGGCCTGCTGAAACGTGGTGGTGTTCGTGCCGCGGCCGCGGCCTCCCTGTCCCCCCTGGCAAAGAAAGATGCAAGCTTCCTTGCCCGATCCAATCGCGCCAAACGTCGGAGGCGTTCCCCAGTCCCACAATTTCTTCCATCCCCACTTCTCAAACCATGCGACCGTGCTGGCGATGTCCGTGACGTTCAATATCGGAGTCAAACCTTTGGCTTCCATAGCGGAGCAGGATAACACGTGGAGGACCGAAGGATTCTCTCAACTGCCGGAGATCGGCATTGCACTTATTGGCCGCGGATGATTTCAGCCTGCTGTACGCGTTCACTCGCCGTTTTTTCCGCGTTCAAATATTCGCCTTCTCCAGGCTGTCCCGGAAGTACTCCTTCCAACTCTCGGGCAACGCCTCCACCCGCAGCGCGCGCTGCAGTGACGCCACATCTCGAGCGCTATACCTCTTCGCGATATACAGGCGAGTGATCTCCGAAACGGGCACCGCGTTTGGGTCGCGAGCAATCACTTTTATCTCGTCCCCCGCGCCGACTTCTCCCTCGCGAGTGACGCCGAGATAAAAGCCCGTCCGTCCGCTGGCCAGGAACCGCCTCACCATGTCGTCAGATTCGAATCGAATGCCAAGTTTGTAGCAAGGCAGGCGAGGCTGTGTAACGACCACTTCCGCGGAACCGATCGAGAATCGGTCGCCAACATAGACGGAGTCTTCCAGCAATCCATCGGTGGTGAAGTTTTCTCCGAAGATGGCCATAGGCAAATCGCGATGGGGGAGCTCCCGCGTCCAGTAGTCGTAATGAACGAGCGGATAGCAATAGACCGCTTTATACGCGCCGCCATGAACCGTCAGGTCCGCCTGGCGGTCGCCGTCCAAATTGAGCGTGCGCAGAGTCACACGGCCTTCGACCGGCTGCTTGTAGATGCCCGTCGTCACCTTTATCCCATGCCAGGGAACTTCGCGCGGAAGCCCAGTGTTTAGCGACACTATTTTCATCGTTTGTCTTCCGTCGTATCTTCTACAGGGACAAACGATTGTCTCTCAATCGCTTCCCGCCGCTCAAGCATTGGTCTTCACGATTTGAGTCACAGATTCTTATTCTCCGATTTACGCTGGCGTAACCTACGCGCTCGGTAAAGAGCGAATACTTGCGCCCTCTGTTGTAAATCTTCGCTGTGCATCTAAGGAGGTTAGACGTGTCTCATCGTCGTTTGCTCCCTCTAGGGCTGTTGGCCTTGGCATTGGTAGTCAACCTTTTTTCCTCAACGGCAGTGGCACAAACTAAGACTCTCGCGCCGAAGGATTCTCCGGATACAACTAACCCGATTCAGCGCGTTCTGCTTATCAGCATCGACGGCATGCACTCGCTGGATTTTGCCAATTGCGTCAAGGGCGTTCCGGCTTCCGGAAACGACCCGTATTGCCCGCATCTGGCGTCGCTTTCCGCCACCGGCGTGCATTACCTGCAAGCGCTCACTTCCAAGCCCTCGGATTCGTTTCCCGGGCTGGTCGCTCAGATCACGGGCGGGACGCCGCGTTCCGCCGGAATTTTTTATGACGTCAGCTACGACCGTGCTTTGTCTCCTCCCGCAAGGACTACCCCTTACGGTATTGTCGGCGGAGCCAAGCTCTGCCCCAGTGTGGTGGGCACGCAGGTCGGTTTCGATGAAGAAATTGACTACAACTATAAGGACCTTGATTCGGGTGTGGCGAACGGCAGCTCCGGCATCAACGGAATCAATCCCGACTTTCTCCC
>Ga0302326_10013938_pt1 | contig 17039 bp, 16 predicted proteins | sample Palsa_T0_3_FD_202264 | JGI IMG/M metagenome (GOLD analysis project Ga0302326, IMG submission 202264) | Peat permafrost microbial communities from Stordalen Mire near Abisko, Sweden - Palsa_T0_3 | ecosystem: Environmental > Terrestrial > Soil > Palsa > Peat permafrost | place: Sweden: Abisko...
CGAGTGTCCGCCGCCGAACGAGAAGCCACCATGACCGCCGCCGCCACCATGGCCGCCGCCGCCACCGTGGCCGCCGCCGCCGCCGCGCGTATATTGAAGGTGGTGAACGCGCAGCGGTTCGCGCACTTCGATCAGCCGAGCTTCGTGCCGCATCCGCCGCAGAACTTCGCACCCGGCTCGGCCGCGGCGCCGCAGGACGGGCAGGCTGGCGCAGGCGTCGCGAGCGCAACCCCACATCCCGAGCAGAACTTCGCACCCTGGGCTACGACCGCGCCGCAGCCCGTACAGTGCACCACTGGCGGCGCTGCCGCCGGCGCGGCCTGCTGCTGCGCTGCCGGCGGTTGCGGTTGGTTCATCGCGCCGACGAGGTTGCCGAGGCCGACGCCCATGCCGAGAAAGGCCCCGCCGGCATTACCGCCGCCCTGTGCCGCACCCTCGCCCAGGCCGATCATCGCCGCGCCCGCGCCGTACTGTTGGAAGCCGCCGGCCAGCTTCGAATAGGTAACGTCGCGCCGGTACTTCTTCAGCGTTTCCTCGTCGGTGTCGTTGATCGAGATCGTGAAATTACCCATGCGCACGATGTGCACGCCGTAGGACGAGACGTGCGTTTCGACCTTGGCGATCGTCTCCGCCTCAAGGTCGTCCGTGTGCGCCGCGATGCCCAAGATCGGCCAGTTGTTCTGCACGATGTGACCCACGACGTCGGTGCGGATCGTCTTGAGGACCATGTCGCGCATCCAATCCGTCACCAGATCGTTGTTGGCTGCGTCGCGCGAGCCGACCAGGTTGAGGATCAGGGCCGTTGGATCGACGACCTTCAGCGAGTAGTCGCCGAATACGCGCAGGCCGATCGCAAGCTGCGTCTCGGGATCGACGACGTTATCGACCACGCCTCCGAACGGCAAGTTCGCAAACTCGCGCGTCGAGACGAAATAAAGTTCGGCCCGAAAGAAGTTACCGCCGGTCCCCGCGTCGATAAGGACGTCGAGAAACGGGATGTTCTTGCCCTCGAGGGTGACCAGGCCGGGCTGCTGGACGCCCATGACCTTGCCCTCGCGAACGAACAGCGCGACCTCGTCCGGTTCGACGGTCAGTTGGGCCGCCATCGGGATCGAGTGGTCGGGCCACTTGAAGACGATCTGGTTCTTCGCTCCATCCGGACGGGCGATGAATTGCCGCTTTAAGCCGCCGCTAAAAATATTCATGGTGCCGCTCCATACCGACCTTGAGAAGCCCAAGTTATGCCCGCGCGCGACGGAACCTCCCGGCATCTCCGAGCCGCGGCTCACACTGCTCGGTGGCAACCGCGCCGAACGGGGGTCGCAGCGCGCGCTGCGTTACTTCTCGTCGAGCCGCAGAACGGCCATGAATGCCTCCTGCGGCAGGTCGACGCGGCCGACGCGCTTCATGCGCTCCTTGCCGACCTTCTGCTTCTCGAGCAGCTTGCGTTTGCGCGTGATGTCGCCGCCGTAACACTTCGCGAGCACGTTCTTACGCATTGCGGAAACCGTCTCGCGCGCGACGATCTTGCCCCCGATCGCAGCTTGGATCGGAACGTCGAACATCTGGCGCGGTATTAGTTCCTTGAGCTTCTCGACGAGCGCGCGGCCCCGCGACGCGGCCTTTTCGCGAGCCACGATCGAGGAAAGCGCATCGACCGGCTCGGCGTTCAGCAGGATCTCGAGCTTGACCAGGTCGCCTTCGCGGTACCCCGACAGCTCGTAGTCGAGCGAAGCGTAGCCCTTGGTGCTCGATTTGAGCCGATCGAAATAGTCGATGATGACCTCGATCAGCGGCATCGCGTAGGTCAGGATCACGCGTCCGTCGTGCAGGTACTCCATGTTCGAAAGCATCCCGCGGCGATTCTGGGTCAGCTCCATGATCGCGCCGACGTACTCCGGCGGCGTAATGATCGTGGCGTCGACGTACGGTTCTTCCATCAGCGCGATGCGATCGCGCGCGGGCAATTTCGCCGGGTTGTCGATGTTCTCGACCGTCCCGCCGGTCAAGGTCACGCGGAAAACGACCGACGGTGACGTCGCGATGAGGTCGAGGGCGTAGTTACGCTCAAGACGTTCCTGCACGATCTCCATGTGCAAGAGGCCGAGGAACCCGCAGCGGAACCCGAAGCCGAGCGCGATCGAGCTTTCCGGCTCGTAGTGCAATGCAGAGTCGTTTAGCGCGAGCTTCTCGAGCGCCTCGCGCAATTGCGATACCTCGACGCCTTCGTTGGGATACAGGCCGCAGTAAACCATCGGCACGATCGGCTTGTAGCCCGGCAGCGGCGTCGGGGCTGGGTTCGCGGCATCGGTCAAGGTATCGCCGACGTCGATGTCGCCCAGCGACCGGATATTCGCGATGATGTAGCCGACGCCGCCCATGTCGAGTTGGGACGTCTTGCGCATCTCCGGTTTGAAGACGCCGACCTCGGTCGCCTCGTAGACCTTCTTCTGGTTCATCGACATGAAGCGAGTGCCGGCCCGCAAGGCTCCGTCGACGACTCGAACGTACGATACGACCCCGCGGTACGGGTCGAACTGCGCGTCGAAAACGAGGCCGCGTACGTAATCGTCGCGACCTCGGGGCGGCGGCACGCGCGCGACGATCGCCTCGAGGATCTCGTGGATGCCGATGCCCTCTTTGGCGCTGGCGAGGATCGCGTCGCTGCCTTCGATCACGAGCAGCTCCTCGATTTCCTTTTTCACGCGCTCGGGATCGGCCGCGGGCAAGTCGATCTTGTTGATGACGGGGATGATCGTCAGGCCTTGCTCGACGGCCAGATGATAGTTGGCGAGCGTTTGCGCTTCGATGCCCTGGGCGGCGTCGATGACCAGGATCGCGCCCTCGCAGGCGCGCAGCGACCGCGACACCTCCGACGAAAAATCGACGTGCCCGGGCGTATCGATGAAGTTGAGTTCGTAGCGCCGGCCGTCGTCCGAGAGATAATCCAGCGTGACCGGGTGCATCTTGATCGTGATGCCGCGCTCGCGCTCGAGATCCATCGCGTCGAGGAGTTGCTCCTCCATCTGACGTTGCGCGACCGTGCGCGTAACCTCCAGCAATCGATCGGACAACGTCGTCTTGCCGTGGTCGATGTGCGCGATGATGCAGAAGTTACGAACGTTCGCGGCGACGCGGTCGCCGCCCGCAACGGGTTGTGCGACCTTCATGCTAACGGATCAGGCAGTACGCGGATTGGTAGGCAAAATCGCGTATGAGACCCATCAGGTAGCCGACCAAGAGAATGACCACGAGAAACGACAGATCGAGACCGCCAAGCGGTGGAATGATCCGTCGGACCGGCTGCAAGACGGGCTCCACGATACGCGCGATGTAGACCGTCCAGCGGCCCCGCAGGCTCGGTATCCAGGACACCACCGCGTAGATCAGCATCGCGAACCAAAAGACGCGCAGCGCGAGTTCGACGACTTCCCAGGCGGCGCAGCTCAAGCCACTCATCGGTGACCTAGTATGCCACTTAGCGTAAGCTCGCAAGCACGCGGCCGGGCACGCCGTTGAGGTAGGGCGCTGGGTCGACGGCGCTGCCGTCGAGCATGACCTGATAGTGCAGGTGAGGGCCCGTTGACTCGCCGCTCGAGCCGACTTCGGCGATGTGCTGGGCCTTCATCACGTACTGCCCCTCGTGGACGTCGATCTTCGAGAGGTGGCAATACCAGGTGTGGTAGCCGTTGCCGTGATCGATGTCGACCTTGTAGCCGTAGCCTGCGTCGTAGCCGGCCTCGACGACCGTGCCGGCCGCCGCCGCACGAACCGGATCGCCGTAGTCGACGTCGAGGTCGACGCCGCGATGAAACTCCGGCCAAGGATCGATGCGCCAGCCAAACGGGGAGCGGATCCCGACGTTCGCACCCGCCGGGTTCACGGAGGGAATCGAGGCCAGCACCCTGGCCCGCGCCAGATCCTCGAGCCGCCGCATGTTGAGCACGTGCAGCGCGAGGTCGCGCAGCCGGTCGCCGTCGCTCTGGGCGCGAGACGATTCGCTGCGCAAGCGCTCGACCCGCGCCGCCACGCGACCGAAAGCGTCGTCGTCAGCGCGCATCGATTGCCGGTCGTCGCCGCCGGCCGCCGCCGGAGCGAGCGCGGGGCGATCCGCGGCGTGCCCGCGATCGCCGATCATCTTGCGGATCTGCTCGCTCTGCAGTTCGTAGGCACGCAACTCGCTCTCGAGTTCCGCCGCCTGGGAGTCGATCTTCTGCAGCCGGTCGCGCTGGTCTTCGGTGAGGAAGCGCAGCTCGCTGACGCGCTGCTCGGCATGCTGCAGCGTCCAAACATAGTAGCCGCCTGCCCCGCCGAGCGCGACCAACAGCGACAGCGCGAAGACCAGGATGTGCCGGCGCGTGAACTCGAGCCGGAAAACGCGGTACCCCACCGGCGGGACGATCTTGATGAGATAGCGGTTGTTCACGGGCCGCCGGCGCCGGTTCGCGCCATCGCGATCGCGCTCTGCTCTTCCTTAGATGCTCCCTGTTGGGGGACGTACTTGCGGACGGCTTTGCCGTACGTGCGGGTCTCTTCGCGGGAGTAGATGCTGGTCACGACCACCCCGTCTCCGTCGTCGTTGATCAGGGCGAGCGTAAACGACAGATCGGAACCCACGTCGTCGAACGAATTGTAACGGATGAAGCCGACCTTGTGCAGGTCGCGCTTCACGACGCCTTCCAGCGCCTCCAAGCGCTCGTCGGCCTTCTTTGCATACGCCAGCATCGAGGCGCGAAGCAGCGCCACCGATTCGGCTTCCGATTCGGCTCCGTCACCGCGCAGCGTTTTGCCGATCGACCGAAAACGGGGACCGACAAAGGTCAGGTGGTAGAGACCGATCGTTAGTACGGCGACCCCGAAGACGAGACCGGCCAGAGCACTAATGGGCATCGGGACACCTATATGGCCCTAACCAGGACGAAAAGTCCTTTCAGGGTCCCCGAGGCGACGAATGAGAGCCCGCCGGAAGCCAGGTGATCCGCGGCACACACCAGGGCCCGCGTACCGTTGCTACCTTCCGGTCCTGGCGGGGTTGACGGGGTGACGTTGCGCGGAGCCCAGCTCCCGGCAAGGCGAAGGCGATTATAGCACAGCCCGGTCCCGAGCGGGGCGCTGGGCGGTCAGATCCGGCTCGCGCTCGCGGCTACCGCAGCGGGCTCAGCTTGCGTGCGTTCCCTTCTTGCGGAGTGCGCGAACGATCTTGAGCGGAATCGCGCCGCCGGGAACCACGAGGTTGAGCGTCTCGCTGCCGATGTCGAAGAGGGTCTCCTTATTCAGCAATTTCGCGAAGGCCGGATGGATCGCCGATTTCGATTGGACGATCTCGCCTGTGCGGCCGTTCACCGTAATGCCGACGGTCTTGCTCTTCGCGCTCCAGACGAGATCGAACGCATAGACCGGTGAGAAGTAGAGGTCGAGCGCGTCGACCTCCGCGCGTTCCTCGTGGTAGGCGTCGGCTTCGGGCGGCGTCACGTCGCCAAGCACCTGCCGAATGACGGCTGACGCGCGCACGGTCGGGTCGATGATGGCCGCGTCCGCGGGCGCGAACGCGCCTAGCTCGATCGGTTCGGCTGCGTCGATCGAACGCACCCCGATCGCGTCTCCGGTTACGGCGTCGATCCACAGTTCCCGGCGCAGTTCGCGCACGCAATGCGCGACCGCCGGCACGGTGATGCCGCGTTCCTTGCGCTCGCCGTCGATCGCGAACGAGGCTTCGCCAATCGCTAGCGACACGACGTTCTCGGGCGTGGAAATCGCAAAGCGGTACGATTCGCGACGCTCGTAGACGACGCGCAGATGAGCCGCGACGTGCCAGAACGGGTCGTAGCGCAGGCCCGTGGGCTGCACCACCACGTCATCGGGTTTCGGCCGCGCGAAAAGCTGCGTCAGGCCGCCGAACGCGGACGTACGGTAGTGTGCCGCATGCCCACGCGCCTCTTCGGCCGACAATGAAGGCGGTAAGCGAAAAGACCCCTGTTCCGCAAGGACGATTTCCATCGGTCACGCGATGCTTGGCGTCCGCCGCGCTCCATGCCTCTAGCCGAACGCGTCGGCCAGCGTGTTGGCAAAGTAACCGAAGGCGCGAGCCGCGCGCCCGATGCGCGCCCGCAATCCCGGCCGGCGCCGGCGCGCGACCGCGAGCAGACGACGCAGCGCCGCTTCGCGCAGCAGTTCGTCGCGCCGCATTCGAGCGAGCGAATTGAGCAATTCGAAGTTCACGTCAACACCTTTCGATGGTACGAGCGAAAAAAAACCTCCGCGATGCGGAGGCGTACGGGCAACGAAACCGGCGCTACAGCGTCAGAAGCGGCACCACGGATGCTTCCGCAGATTAGACGGCGTTCGCGTAACGCCGGTGAGGAGCGCGCCAAGCGGCATCTCCACGATCGTAATATTCCGAAGCGATGTAATCAACGTGCGTGCTCCTTTCCTTCGATACGGTTGGGTGGGTTCGTGAAAGAATAGCACGCGCGCGAGCGCGCGTCAAACCGTTCGGGTGACCGCTTAGTGCGGCTGCGGGTTGGCGTACGGATTGTACGGCGTCGGCGGCGCGTACGGATTGTACGGCGTCGGCGTGGCGTACGGATTGTACGGCGTCGGCGGCGCGTACGGATTGTACGGCGTCGGCGTGGCGTACGGATACGTGCCCGGCGGATAGACCGCGCCGCTGCCGCTCGGCATCGGGAACGGGTTGTTGCCGGGCGACGGATATCCGGGCGCGACCTGGGCCGGCGCCGGTGTCGGGGGCGTTTCGTCGCCGTAGAGCAGCAGCAGATAGCCGACGCCCTTCTTAAGGATCAGCGGATCGGTCTGCGCGGATGAGACGATCGAGGTCGCGACGGTCGGACTCGTATCGTACGCAATCAGCCGATCGTGCCGATGTTTTCCGTTCTCGTACAGCGCGATCGTGAAGCCGCGTTTGGGCAGCAGCTCGTTCGCCGGCACGGTGAAATGCACGGCGGCGAGGCCGTAAAGCGAAATCTCCGTCTCCGACTGGAGGTAGCCGCGCACGATCGCCGTGCGCTTCGTAAACACTTGCACCTCGCCCGTCGGAATGGGCGTCGGCGGGGCGGGGGCGTTGTCGGGATAGATGACCGTTTTGGTCGTGATCTTCGGCGGGACTGCCGAAGGGGCCGGGCTCGGGGCGCGGCTCGCCGTAGGCGGCGGCGCGGAACCATCGGCTGAAGCCGTTGCCGAAGCCGGCGCCGAACCCGCCAGCGCCGGCGAACTAGCGGCGCTGCTTGGCGAAGCCGGCGGAGAGGTGGGCGGGGCGGGCGAGGCGACTGCCGCTGGGCGTAACGCGATCGCTGCGGCCGCTGGGGTCAGGCCGGTTGGGCGCGCGCTACCGCCAACCAGGCTGGGCGACGGCGCTGGACCCGGCGTCCCCAGCTCGATCGCAATCGCAAACCCGCCGAGTTGCGGCAGCGGTACCTCGTTCAGCTTTGGCCCTAGATAGACGGCGCCATCGAGCACGCGCTCCCGGGTCGGGCCGGCCGCGCTCTGCGGGCCGGCCGGCTGATTGTAGCTCGGAGCTTGAGGAATGGAGAGGCCCGAGCCGCCGCCGATATTGCCTTGGCATGCCGCGATGGCCACGACCATGCTGAAAGAACCCGCGCAGGCGAGACCGCGCACCAGATTTAGGGGCATTGCAGCCTGACTTCGCCATACCGTCCGGCGTTACTTGGGAGACGAGCAAGCCAACCTTTGCCCGATGTCTGCGACCGCGATTTTTTCGCAGCTCGAAAGGGAGTGCTGTGCTTCGCAGCGCAGAGGGGCAAGGCGACCCGCTTCGCCCACATCGTGAAGCGGCCAAGCGTCCCTCGCTGAGAACGGATGGGAAACCCCAGCTCTTGGGTTCGCTTCACCGCCGCACACGCTCCCTGCCCGCCACAGCTTCCCCATAATGCTCCGGATAGCGCACGTCGTGACGCCAGCCGGATTTTTTTCGTTGCCCCCAGCGCTCATCGGCCATTCGATCCCCCTTGCTTAGGAGGAACATGCGTAGATACTCGCGAGTCAACGCCTCGGCGCTCGTGCTGACGCTCACTCTGAGCGCCTGCGGCGGTCATTCCTCGGCGCCGCTTCCGACGATGCTGGATAGCGAGACCGGCTCGAACTCGCGGGCCGCGGCCGCGGCCGCCGGCGCGGTTCCCCACTTGTCGGGCGATCTCGCCTTTACCGACGCCGGGCGGCGGGCACCGGCTGCACCGGTCAACGCCACCCTAACCCTTGCGTACAATCATCAGGATCAGCTGGATCAGCTCGTTGCGAACGTCAGCGATCCGCGCTCGGGCATGTACCACGATTTCCTTACGAAGGAAAAATTCGACGGTTACTTTGCGCCGACGGCCGCGCAGGAAGAAACCGTCGTGCGCGCGCTGCAAGCGGCGGGCTTCACCGTAACGCACCGCTACGAAAACCGTACGCTCGTCGACGCAACCGCGCCCAGTGCGGTCGTCGAGCGCTTCTTCTCGACCGAAATTCACACGGTCCAGCAAGGGAAGTACGGCCAGCGTTACACCAACGTGCGGCCGGCGATCGCACCCTCCACCATCGCGGCCCTGGTCCGCGCCATTTCGGTCAATAACCTCGTCGTCGTGCGCACCTTGGTCGAACAAGCGGGGACGTCGAATCACCGCACGTTGCCGGTGGCCCGAGATGCCCTCGGCAGACGCCACATCGACGTGCCGCCGGTTCACACGATGGATTCCAGCGGTGCTCTCGTCAACGGAAACTTCGCAAGCGGCTCGCTCTCGCCCGGCTGGACGAATTGCAACGGACGCACGAACGACGTCGGGATAAGCACGGCGCAAGCCTATGGGAGCGCCTACTCGGCATTCATGGGCACGCTGAGCCCACCGGAAGTGAACGGCTACGCCGGCATTTGCCAGTGGATCACGGTACCGGCGAACGGCCAGCTCACCTTCTACGTGTATCAAGGCTCGAACGAAGGTCAACTCGGCTACGGCACGACGTATGCCTGGCAAGAAGCCGATCTGCTCGACAGCAACGGCGACTCCGTCGACAACTTCTACACGACCGTCAACAACACGGGCGGCTGGGTCGAGGAGACCGTCAACCTCAGCGCCTATGCCGGCAATAGCTACTACCTCTACTTCGGCGTCTACGGTGACGGCTACGACCAAACGTACGTCTATCAGTACGTCGATGCCGTAGCTTGGGCCGGCAGCGCGACGCCGACGCCGACGCCGGTCCCGACGGCCACGCCAAAGCCGACCGCGTCGCCCACGGCAAAGCCGACCGCATCGCCGACGGCGGTCCCGACTGCCACGGCAAAGCCGACCGCATCGCCCACGGTAAAGCCCACCGCATCGCCGACGGCGGTCCCGACTGCAACCGCAAAGCCGACCGCATCGCCCACGGTAAAGCCGACCGCATCGCCCACGGTGAAGCCGACAGCATCTCCGACGGCATCTCCGACGGCGGCTCCGACTGCGACACCGAGCGCCCTCCCGAGCACGGGCTGTAACGGTGCGGCTGCCGACAACGGACCGCTGACGAACAGCGACGGAACGCTCGGCACCGGCGTGGCCAAGCCGTTCGACTATCCGGTGCAGCACGGCTGCAACGGCGGCGGTTATACCGCGGCCATCGCGATCGACGACCCGGTGAACACCAGCTACGTTTCCACCTATCTGGCCGCTGCGGGGATCACCCAAACGGGCACGATCACCAACGAAGCCGTCAACGGCGGCGGCAGCGGCGACGATGCCGAGACCGATCTCGATGTCCAGACGATCTCGGGGCTCGCCCCGGGTGCTAACATCATCGTCTACGACATGGGTTCGCTCACCGATGCAAACATCGAAGACACGTACAACCAAGTCCTCACCGATGGGAAGGCCAGTGCCGTGAACTCATCGTTCGGCGGTTGCGAATCGAGCGACACGTCATTCGAGAGTTCGACCAACTCGATCGCCGAACAGGGAGCTTCCGAAGGTGTCGAGTTCTCGGCCTCCAGCGGCGACTCCGGAAGCAACGAGTGCGGTAGCGACGACAATGCCGAGGGCGTCAGCGCGCCGGCCGGCGACCCGTACTTCACATCGGTCGGTGGTATCAACTTCACCGATACCAGTGGCGGCGTGCTCGAGACCGTCACCGAAGGGAGCGAGGATGGCGACTCCGGCGGCGGCGGCGTCTCGACGGTGGTGGCTCTTCCGAGTTGGCAGAGCGGCATCACCGGCGTGATCACCTCGGGCCGCAACCAACCCGACATCTCGCTTCCGTTCGATCCCGTCGCGGTCTACACCGGCGGAGCCTGGGGCGACTACTTAGGGACCTCGTGGTCTTCGCCGGCTTCCGTGGCGCTGTTCATCGAAGCCGACGAACTCCACAGCTCCAAGCTCGGCTGGCTGAACCCGACCTTGTACAGCCTGTTCTCGTCGACCGGCTACAAGGACTACTTCACCCCCTGCACCTCCGGCACCAACGGCGCCTACACGTGCAGTGCGACCGAGTACAACCAAGCCGCCGGTATCGGAGCGCCAAAGGGCTGGGCCCTGGCCAACGCTCTGTAGGGCCGGCGGGCTAGCGCTAAACGGTTCGCGTCGCAGCGGCGGCGCGAACCGTTTGCTTTTGCGCCCTGCGACGAGGAACGTAGAACTCCCGCGAAGCAACGCTTCGGCATGGCAGAGGTAGAAATAAAGGTTCGGGCAAGCGGCCCCTATCTGGTGCGCGGGCCGATCGTGTTACGCGACGCCGAGGGCAACCAAATCGATCTCACCGGTAAGGAGCCGATCGCGCTGTGCCGCTGCGGCGGCTCGACCACGAAGCCCTTCTGCGATGGGACCCACTCGCGGATCGGCTTCCTCGCCGCGACCGAAGCAGTCAAAGAAGCCGAGTAGCTCCGGCCGGCACTGGGCCCGCTAGCGCAGCGCGCTCGCTGCTTGGATCGCGTCGAGTTCGCCGTTGAGTCCCCAGCCGATCAGCACGCCCGTAAGGATCGTCAGCACGATGACGATCGGCAACGCCTTGCGGCCGCGTTCTTTGACCAAGGGTCCGCCCAGCGCCGCGCCGATCGCGATCGCGAGCACCATGCCCATGCACCAAAGCAGAGCCCGCATCGCCGCTTACCGTGACTGCTCGACGCGCCCGCGTACGTCGCCGAAGCCGATACGCGCCCGCTCCGGCGCCGAGCACCAGCCGCGCATGACGACCTCGTCGCCGTCGCTCAAGAAGGCGCGGGTCGTTCCGTCCGTTAGCTCCAGCGGTCGCGCGCCGCGCCACGTCAACTCGATCATGCTGCCGTACGAACCCAGATCGCTGCCGGAGATCGTGCCCGAGGCGTAGAGGTCACCCGCCCGTACGAGGGCACCATTGCTCGAGGCATGCGCCAGCTGCTGCGCCATGCTCCAGTACATCGCGCGAAAATTCGTTCGGCAGATCATCTGCGGTTCGAGCTGCCGTTCGCGCATCGCCGGCGACTGCAGCGTCACTTCGAGCGCGATGTCGTAGCCCTCGGGCTCGGTCGTCGCAAGGTACGGCAGGGGCGGCGGATCCTGCGCCGGGCCTGCGACGCGAAACGGCTCGAGGGCGTCGAGGGTTACGACCCAGGGTGAAAGCGACGTCGCGAACGACTTACCGAGAAATGGCCCGAGCGGCTGATATTCCCAGGCCTGGATGTCACGCGCACTCCAATCGTTGAGCAGCGCGGCGCCGAAGATACGATCGCGAGCTTCGGTCACCGCGATGCTGCGCGGCGGCTGCGGGCCCTCACCCGTGATGAAGGCGAGTTCGAGTTCGAAATCGAGCGCCCGCGTCGGGGCAAATTCGGGTGGTGCATCGGCTGCTTTGAGCTGGCCGTGTGGACGAAAGACCGGGGTTCCGCTCGCGACGACGCTCGCCGCGCGGCCGTGATACCCGATCGGCAAATAGCGCCAATTCGGAAGCAGCGGTTCGCCCGTGGGGCGCAAGATCTTGCCGAGGTTCGTCGCATGCTCGAGCGAGGAATAAAAATCGACGTAGTCCGCCACGGCGAACGGCAGCACGAGCGACACGGCGTTGCGCTCGCGTAGCGCTTGGGTCGCGCCGGCATCCTCGAACGTCCGATCTCCCGCGCGCAGCAGCTGCGAAAGGCGCTCGCGCGCGGCGCGCCACGTGCGGCGGCCCGCGCCGAGCAGCGGGTTTAGGCGCGCCGCGCAAAAGAGATCGCGCGCGTTCGGGGCCACGTCGTCCAGGAGCCCGGCTTCCGCGACCGCGCGCAGATCGAGCACCGCATCGCCGATCGCGACGCAGAGGCGCACCTCGCCCGGTCCGTCGCGGAACGCGCCGTAGGGGAGATTCTGAATTGGGAAATCGCTGCCGGCCGGCACCGGCACCCACGAGCGGAGTGCGGGGTCCGTGGTCGGGTCGAGCTTCACCGCACCAGCGCCGGCAGCATCGCGAGCGCGCGCAGATCGGCGACCGGCTCGTCGAGGCTACAGCTTCCGTAGGAGTGGATGAATTGCGCGCGGGCCACGCCGATTTCGCCCGCATCGGCGCCGATTCCCGACCACGAAAATTGCGCCGCATCGAGCCGGAAGTTGGCGGGATCGCGATCTGACAAGAGCGCTTCGAGCGTGTGCCGGTCGATACCGCGAGCGCGCGCCAGCACCGCGCCGCCGATGAGGTTCAGGAAGCCATGGGTTCGCGCACCGATCGCCGGATCGTCGTGAGGCAGCGCATGGTGCAGCCCGGCCGTAGCTTTGAACGGCACCTCGAGCCGATTCGCGGTCCACACGAAGTGCGCGAGCGCGGCCACAGAGGGCACGGCTTGGGCCTCGAGGCCGCCGCAGCGAGCTTTCGCCGCGAGTGCGAACCCGCGGGCGCGGGCGCGTTGCAACGCGGCCAGGTGCGCCTCGGTCCGTTCATCGAACGCGACTTCGACATAAACGGCGGGCGGTTCCGGAAAACCCGCCGCGCCAAGCTCGCGTTCGAGGGCGCCGAGGCGATCGTCGGCCGTTTCGCCTGCGATCCTCGCGAGCGGAACTTCCAGGGCTTCGAGCGCGAGGCGCTCCGCCTGCGCGCGAGCTGCGGAGCCGAGCGCTTGCAAGGCCTCCGCGAGCGGTTGCGCTCCGTCGACGACGACCGTGGCTGCCAGCGGCCGCGGCGCGTCGTCGAGTGCCGCGGCCAATCCCGCGAATTTCGACGCAGGCACGACGAAACGTCCCACCAGCCAAAATGACTCGCTCGCAACGCTGCGCTCGTGTTCCGCAAGAGCGTCCTCGATCGAAAGGCGCGCCGGCGGGAACAGGCCCGCATCGTCGATCAGCTCACCGAGGAATGCGCGCGCGGCATCGTGTCTCACGCTGCACTTCTTGTCCGCTGGAGTTCGCAACTTCCTACCCGAAGGAGCGCCGTGCCTAGCGTGCCAAAAGGGAACGAATCTCACAGGACCAGCAGCAGCCCGCTCCGGAAATCTATGTCTCCTGCGACGTGGAGGCGAACGGCCCGTGCCCGGGTCTCTTTTCGATGTTGAGCTTCGGCCTCGCCGCGTTCACGCTGGACAAGGCGCTTGTCGCGACGTTCTCGCGCAACCTCGAACTGCTCGACGGCGCCGAGACCGACGAACGCACGATGCTTTGGTGGGCGCAGCCGGAGCAAGCACAGGCCTACGAGCGCTCGCGCGAATCGCTCACCTCTGCGCGCGGCGCGATGGTCGATTGCAAAGCCTGGCTCGACGACCTGCGGCGCTTCGGCAAGCCGATCATCTGCGGCGCGCCCAGCGGTTTCGATTTCACCTTCATGTACTACTACTTCCAACGCTTTCTCGGCGAGAGCCCGATCGGCTTCGCGAGCCTCGATCTGCGCAGCTATGCCGCCGCCGTCCTCAAGCGCCAATACCGCCACGTCGGCAAACGCCAGTATCCGGTGGAGTGGATCGACGAGAACCTGCCGCACACCCACGTTGCCCTCGACGACGCGATCGAGCAAGGCTGCATCCTGATCAACATGATCCGCGCCAACCTCGAGCTACCCCGCATCCCTGAATTCACCGACGCGCGAGTTGCGGCGACGACCTAAAGCCACTCGCGTGGGCCCTCGAACACAGCTACCTTGCCGGGAAGCGCCTTCCGATTCCACCCAGCGACGCTGAAAATATCCCTCTCGAGCGCGTCACCGTCGTTCCGCCCGCGGCGTAGCGCGAGGCTCCGCCGCGATCGCTCGCGGCCGGCCGGAGGGTGGGCAGATCCAGGCTGCGCGCCGGAGCGGGGGAGACCGGCCACGAAAGCAGTTCCATGCCGTTCTACGTCCGCGCCGGCGCGGTGCCGCCCAAGCGCCACATCCAGTTCCGCCGGCCCGACGGCGGGCTCTACGCTGAGGAGCTGTTCTCGACCAAGGGATTCGAGAGCATCTACTCCCTGTGTTACCACCTGCGCCCGCCGACCGCGACGCTCGAAGTAACGGCCTGGGACCGGCCACGCCGCCGCTTCCTGCGCAACGATCCGCTGCGCAACCGTCACTTTTTGACCGGCAAGTCGCATGCAGCCGGCGACGCCGTAGCCGCTCGCGTGCCGGTGTTGGGAAACGCCGACATCGCGATTTCGATCGCCGACGTCGATGCGTCGATGGCCTACTTCTATCGCAACGCCGGCGGCGACGAGCTGCTCTTCGTGCACAGCGGGTCGGGGACGCTGGAAACGAACTTCGGCGAGATCGCGTACCGGCCGCACGACTATCTGCTCGTTCCCTGCGGCACGACCTACCGGTTGCAGCCGGCCACGCCGACGCGCTTGGTCATCTACGAATCGCGTGGGCACGTCTCGATTCCCCGCAAGTACCGCAACGAGTACGGTCAGCTGGAAGAGCATGCGCCGTACTACGAGCGCGACTTCCGCCCGCCGGCGTTGCGCGACCCGATCGACGCGCGCGGCGAATACGAGGTGCGGGTCACGAGCGGTGACCGGCACGCGACGTACGTGGTGCAGAACCACCCGTTCGACGTCGTCGGCTGGGACGGGTACTGTTATCCGTACGCCTTCAGCGCGGATGAATATGCGCCGATCACCGGCAAACTCCATCAGCCGCCGCCGGCCCACGCGACCTTCGAAGCGCCCGGCGCCGCCTTCTGCGTCTTCGTGCCGCGCCTGTTCGACTACCATCCGCTCGCGATCCCGGTTCCCTACAATCACTCGAGCGTCGATTGCGACGAAGTTCTCTACTATGTCAGCGGAAACTTCATGAGCCGGCGCGGAATCGAAGAGGGCTCGATTACGTTGCATGCCGCGGGCGCCCCGCACGGACCCCAACCGGGAGCGGTGGAAAACAGCCTGGGCAAGGCGTCGACGGACGAGCTGGCCGTCATGGTCGACACGTTCGCGCCCCTCGGCGTCGCCGAAGCAGCCCTAGCGTTCGAGGACGAGGCCTACCACCGGTCGTGGATCGAACCGGTGGCCGTCCCCGGCCTGCGGTAGGGTTGGCGCAGCTTCCGAAACAATTTCCCCACGCTGCGCGTAACGCGCGCGAACCGGTATAGGAGGAGCATCGTGGCGACGGAACTCGCGGGACGGTCGACGGCACTCGACCGCCTCGATTGGGATCATCTTCACTTTTACGTCGGAAATGCCAAGCAAGCGGCGCACTTCTATGCGACCGCCTTCGGCTTTCGGATTGCCGCCTATGCCGGCCCCGAGACCGGCGTTCCGGGTCGCGCATCCTATCTGCTCGAGCAGAACCAGTTGCGCTTCGTGGTGACCAGCTCGCTCGCGTCCAACGGCACGATCGCCGAGCACGTCTTCCGGCACGGTGACGGCATTGCCGACATCGCGCTCCGGGTTCCCGATGCCCGGGCGGCGTTCGCGCTTGCGACCTCGCACGGCGCGCGGGCCCTCGTCGAGCCGCACGAGAAGCGCGATGCGAGCGGCCGCATCGTTCTCGCCACGATCGCGACCTACGGCGATACCGTCCACACCTTCGTCGAGCGCGACGGTTACGCGGGGACGTTCATGCCGGGCTTCGTACCCTCCGCGAATTCGCCCCGCCCCCAGGGCGCGCCGAACCTGCGCAACGTCGATCACTGCGTCGGCAACGTCGGCTGGAACGAGATGGATCGCTGGACCCAATACTACGCCGACGCCTTCGGCTTCTCGCAGCTGGTGTCGTTTGACGACACGGACATCTCGACTGAGTACTCGGCGCTGCGCTCCAAGGTCATGTCCGACGCCGAACACCGCGTCAAGTTCCCGATCAACGAGCCCGCCGAGGGCCTCAAGAAATCTCAGATCGAGGAGTTCTTGGATTTCTATGGTGGTCCCGGCATCCAGCACGTCGCGATCGCGACCGATGACATCGTCGCGACGGTGCGCGCCCTGCGCGCGAACGGCGTGCAGTTTCTCGAGACGCCCGGAAGCTACTACGAGGCGTTGCGCGAGCGGGTGGGAGCGATCGACGAGCCGATCGACGTCCTGCGCGAGTTGAGCATCCTGGTCGACCGGGACGACCTCGGCTACATGCTCCAAATCTTCACGAAACCGCTACAAGACCGCCCGACGCTGTTCTTCGAGATCATCCAGCGGCGCGGCAGCCTTTCGTTCGGCAAAGGTAATTTCAAAGCGCTCTTCGTCTCCATCGAAGAGGAACAAGCGAAGCGAGGCAACCTCTAATCATGCGCCACACCTACGTTCGAATCGCGGCCTGCATTGCGGCGCTGCTCGCTACTGGTTCGCTCGCGGCGGCCTGGCCGACGCACTTCGCCGACGATGCCCGCAAAGCGGCCGCGGCCCAGGCCGCCGCGCCGGCCGGCGGCGCGGCCGCCTCTCCGGCGGAAGCCGATGCGATCGCGCCCTACGACAAGTTCGTCAAGGGCGCCGATCTTCAAGACGGCATCTTTCCGCTCGTGCGTAAGGACGGCAAAGTCTACCTGACGCTTACGAAGGACCAGCTCGACACCGACTTCTACGAGCACGCCACGATTGCAAACGGCCTTGGCGGCTTCGGCCTCCTCTCCGGCGACGATTTCCAGCAGCCGGCCCGCATCATCCGCTTCGAGCGCGTCGAGCAGAAGAAAATCTCGATCGTGCTGCCGCAATTCCGGCTCGTCG
>Ga0302326_10013939_pt1 | contig 17038 bp, 15 predicted proteins | sample Palsa_T0_3_FD_202264 | JGI IMG/M metagenome (GOLD analysis project Ga0302326, IMG submission 202264) | Peat permafrost microbial communities from Stordalen Mire near Abisko, Sweden - Palsa_T0_3 | ecosystem: Environmental > Terrestrial > Soil > Palsa > Peat permafrost | place: Sweden: Abisko...
CCCGTCGAACTACGCGAACTCTATGCGCGCTCGCGCTTCGTCGTGATCCCGCTCCATCAGAGCGACTCAGACAACGGCATCACGTGCTTGCTTGAGGCCTGGTCGATGAGCCGGCCGGTGATCTGCTCGGAGATCGAGGGTCAGCGCGGCACCATCGACCACGGCCGGAACGGCCTCTTTGTCCCGGTCGGCGACGTGGAGGCTTTGCGCAAGGTCGTCGTGGATCTGTGGGACAACCCCGAAGAGGCAGCGCGGATGGGCGCCGAGGGCCGGCGGACCGTGCTGGAGCACCGCCGGATGGACCACTTCGTGCGGCAGGTCAGCGAAGTGATCGCAGCGGCCGCTTCAACCGCCGGATAGCTCCCTGCCTGGCAAGCCCGCCCGCTCGCCGCCGGCCGGGCAGCCTCAGCTGGCCTCGGTGATCATGCCAGCGCCGATGGTCGCGTTGGTAGCCTCGTCGATCAGGATGAACCCGCCCGTCATCCTGTTGCGGGCGTAGGGATCGCAGAACAGCGGCTGCGTCGTCCGCAGCGTCACCCGGCCGATCTCGTTCAGGCCCAGCTGGCGAGCCTGCTCGTCGCGGTGCAGGGTGTTGACGTCTAGCCGGTACTGCAGGTCGCGGACGATGGTCTTCACCGTGCGGGTGGTGTGCTTGACGACCAGCCGGCTGCCGACCGCGAGCGGCCGTGCGTCGGTCATCCAGCACACCATCGCCTGCACGTCCTGGGCGGCCGGGGGCTGGTTGTGCGGACGGCAGAACATGTCGCCGCGGGAGACGTCGAGATCATCGGCGAGCAGCAGCGTGACCGACATCGGCGGGTACGCTTCCGCGGCCGGGCCGGAGGCGGTGTCGATCCGGGCAATCGTCGTGGTCAGCCCGGACGGCAGGTGCATGATCTCGTCACCCGGCCTAAGCACGCCCCCGGCCACCTGGCCCGCGTAGCCGCGGTAGTCGTGCAGGTCCGGGTCGGTGGCCTGGTGCGGCCGGATGACGTATTGCACCGGGAACCGGACGTCGATCAGGTTCCGGTCAGACGCGATGTGCACATGCTCCAGGTGGTGCAGCAGGGAAGGCCCGTCGTACCAGGGCATGCTCGCCGATCGCTGCACGACGTTGTCGCCGTGCAGCGCGGACATCGGGATGAACGTCAGGTCGCCGATCTCCAGCTTGGCCGCGAAGGCGGTGAACTCCTCGGCGATCCGCTCGAACACCGCGGCCTCGTAGCCGACGAGGTCCATCTTGTTCACCGCCAGCACCAGATGGGGTACCCGGAGCAGGGTCGCGAGGAAGGCGTGCCGCCTGCTCTGCTCGGTCAGCCCGTTGCGGGCGTCGACGAGAACGACGGCGAGGTCTGCCGTCGACGCGCCGGTCACCATGTTCCGCGTGTACTGGACGTGCCCGGGCGTGTCCGCGATGATGAACTTCCGCCGCGGCGTGGCGAAGTAGCGGTAGGCCACGTCGATCGTGATGCCCTGCTCGCGCTCGGCCCGCAGGCCATCGGTCAGCAGGGCAAGGTTGGTGTACTCCTCGCCCCGCTCACGGCTGGTGCGCTCCACCGCGGCGAGCTGGTCCTCGAAGATCGACTTGGAGTCGTAGAGCAGCCGCCCGATCAGCGTACTCTTGCCGTCGTCGACCGAGCCGGCCGTGGCCAGCCGCAGGATGTCCATGTGCCTGTCCGCGTCCGGGTAGCTCATCCCCGGCCCGCCGCGTGCCGCCGTCATCAGAAGTAGCCTTCCCGCTTGCGGTCTTCCATCGATGCCTCGCTGGCCCGGTCGTCAGCGCGCGTCTGGCCGCGCTCGGTGATCCGGGTCGCGCCGATCTCGGCGATCACGTCGGCGATCGTGACGGCCGTGGACACCACGGCGCCGGTGCAGGTCATGTCGCCCACGGTCCGGTAGCGGACGCTCGCCTCGAAGAGGGGCTCGTCGTCCGCCCTGACGACGTGCGGGTTGTCCGCGAGCAGGATGCCGTCGCGCTCGAACACCACCCGCTGGTGCGCGAAGTAGATGGCCGGAATCTCCAGGCCCTCCCGCTCGATGTAATGCCAGACGTCGAGCTCGGTCCAGTTCGAGAGGGGGAACACCCGGATGTGCTCGCCTCGGTGGATCCGGGTGTTGTACACGTTCCACAGCTCGGGCCGCTGATTCTTCGGATCCCACTGGCCGAACTCGTCTCGGAAGGAGAAGATGCGCTCCTTGGCCCGGGCCTTCTCCTCGTCCCGCCGGGCGCCGCCGAAGACGGCGTCGAACCGGTGCTCGGCGATCCCGTCCAGCAGGCTGGTGGTCTGCAGCCGGTTACGGCTGGCCCAGCGGCCGGACTCCTCGGTCACCCGCCCGTCGTCGATGGCATCCTGCACGGACGCCACGATCAGCCGGATCCCCAGCTCGCCGACGCGCCGGTCCCGGAAATCGAGCACCTCGTCGAAGTTGTGCCCGGTATCGATGTGCATGACGGGGAACGGGATGCGGGCCGGCCAGAATGCTCGCTCTGCCAGGGCAAGCATCAGGATCGAGTCCTTGCCCCCCGAGAACAGCAGCACGGGCCGTTCGAACTCGGCGGCGACCTCCCGCATCACCTGGATCGACTCGGCCTGCAGGACATCGAGCTGCGAGAGCAGGTAGTCGGAACGCGTGGCTGTCATCTAGCGGAACTCCGGACTCATCGGAAACGGGTTGACTTGCCTAACGTGGCCGACTGCTCACTCGCTGGCGCTGGTGACGGAGCCGATCGCGCCAAGCAGCTGGCCGGCGAGCGTGGCCTGGCAGATCAGGATATCGGGCAACCAGGGGTTCGCTTGGTTGTAGGCCAACTTCGAGCCGTCAATCCGGGACGCGTGCAGACCCGCTGCCCGTGCCACCGCGACCGGCGCGGCGGAGTCCCACTCGTACTGCCCGCCGCTGTGGATGTAGGCGTCAGCCTCCCCGCAGATCACGGCCGCGGCCTTGGCCCCGGCCGAGCCGAGCGGCAGCAGGACGGCGCCGACCTGGTCGGCCACCGACTGGGTGAACGCGGGAGGGCGGGTCCGGCTCACCACGAACCGGAGCTTGCCGGGTGCCTGCACGGCGGCATCCGCTGGCGGCTGCGCCGTGCTGAGCACCTTCCCCTGCGCGGGCAGGGCGACCGCGCCGGCCGTCAGCTCGCCCAGCTCCCACAACGCGACATGGACCGCCCAGTCCGTCCGGCCCGCCTCGCCGAACTCACGCGTCCCGTCCAGCGGGTCGACGATCCATACCCGGCTCGCCGACAGCCGGGCGAGATCATCGCGGCCCTCCTCTGACAGCACGGCGTCGCCCGGCCGGAGCCGGGCCAGCTGGCCAGCCAGGAACTCGTGCGACAGCCGGTCGCCGGCCTTCCGCAGGCCGTCCGGGTCGCCACCGGCTGAGCGCAGCACGAGCAGCCGACGTCCAGCCTCGGTCGCCAGGTCGCTGGCCAGGCGGTCGTCATCGGACATCATCAGGCAGGGCTCCGTCCAGTGGTCATCCGATGCGACAGGTTCAGTACGCTCCGGACCCTTGCCGGACCGCCGAGAAGGTCTTCCACAGGATCTGCAGGTCGAGGATCAGCGACCAGTTCTCCACATAGCGCAGATCGAGCCGGACCGACTCCTCCCAGGATAGGTCAGCACGGCCGTTGACCTGCCACAACCCGGTCATGCCCGGCTTGACGACCAGCCGGCGCCGGACGTAGTCGCCGTACCTGGCGGCCTCGTCCGGCAGCGCGGGCCGCGGCCCCACCAGCGACATGTCCCCGCGCACCACGTTGATCAGCTGCGGCAGCTCGTCCAGCGACCAGCGGCGCAGCCAGGCCCCCACGGTCGTTATCCGCGGATCGTTGCGGATCTTGAAAAGCACTCCGTCGTGCTCGTTGCTGGCGACCAGCTGGGCCTTGCGCTCCTCCGCGTCAAGCACCATCGTGCGGAACTTGTACACGATGAACGCGTGGCCGTCCCTGCCCACCCTGGTCTGCCTGAACAGCGCGGGACCACCGTCGGCGAGCCTGATGGCGATGGCCGCGGCGATGAACACGGGGGCCAGCAGGGCCAGTGCCGAAGCGCCGAGGATCTTGTCGAACGCGCCCTTGATGACCTGCTTGGCGCCGGTGAACTCCGGGTGGTCGACGTGCAGCAACGGCAGCCCGGCCACCGGCCTGATCGTCGTGCGCGGCCCGGCGACGTCCATCAGGGCCGGGGCGACGCACAGGTCGGTGCCCGTCTTCTCCAGCTCCCAGGCGAGTTCCCGCAGCCGCACGCCACTCATCTCGGGACAGGCGAGCACGGCGACCGTGTCCGCGTCGTAGAGCTCCACCACGCGGGCCACGTTGCCCATGCCGCCGACGAACGGGATCCCGTCGACCTCGCCGTCACCGTCGGGTCCGGCGACGCAGGCTGCGACGACGTACAGCCCGTGATAGGTCTCCCTGCGCAATTCGGTCGCCAGGTCGGCGACGACCCGGGCGTGGCCGACGGCGACCACCCTGCGCATGCAACTGCCCAGGCTGCGCCGCCGGTGCAGCCTCTTGCGCAGCAGGAATCGGGCCATCAGGTCGAACACGGTGAGGCAGGGCAGCGCGATGACCACGTAGCCGCGGGCAATGTCGGTCTTCGTCGCATAGGACACGATCGCGACGGCGGCGGTCAGCGTCACCCCTGCGTTCAGCACCCGGCGGAACTCGTCCGTGCCTACCCCGATGAAGCGGGAGTCGTACCCGCCGGCCAGTCTCACCATGCACAGCCAGATCAGCGGCAGGCTGAGGCTGAGCGCCAGGTAGCGGCTCGGCGGCTCGGCGGCGGCCTCGAAGCGCACCTTGAGGGCCAGCAGGCCGCCCGCGAGCGCGCAGAGCCCGTCCACGGCGATCACCTGGCGCAGGTAGGCATGCGTCCACACCGCGGGTTTCTGCGCAGCCAGGCGGGCAACTACCTTGTCAGCTCGCCGACGGCCGGTGAGAACTGACTGACCTGACACGCTCACACCCGCCCTTTCGCCGCCGCGGTGACACCGGCGTTTCGCCGGGCGCTCGTCTCGCCATGCACACAGGGAAGACGCCCAGCCAAATGGGACGGTTGACAGCTTTCCCCGCGGTCTGAGCATCATATGGCAGATCACGCAGAGTCACACCCGCCCATTTCGTCAGCAGGGGTGCCCTGGATCACCTGAAACCCAACGCTCACAGAGGTTTCGGTCAGAAATCAGCGGGGGAAAAACTGGGGTGAAATTCGTTCTGCGCCGCTGCCAGGCCGCGGCACAGCAGCGCCTCGACGGCATCCGCGCACCGTTCGATCAGCCCGGGAAGTTGCTTACGCTCAGTAATTGAGAAGTTACGCAAAACAAAGGTTGCCGGGTCCATTCGACCGGGCGGACGGCCTATCCCGAGGCGAGCGCGGTAATAGTCCCGCGTGCCCAGGGCTGCAGTCACCGACCTGAGCCCGTTATGCCCGTTGTCGCCGCCGCCCAGCTTCAGCCTGATCGCTCCGAACGGAACGTCAAGCTCGTCATGTACCACGAGCACCCGGCCCGCCGGGACCTTGTAGAAGCCGAGCAGGGCGGCGACAGGACCGCCGGAGCGGTTCATGTACGACCGCGGCTTCCCGAGCGTGACGGGGACCCCGGCGAGCCTGCCGACGGCAACCGCCGCGCCCGAGGAGTCCCGCTTGAAGGCCGCGCCCATCCGGGCGGCGAGCACGTCGGCCACCATGTACCCGGCGTTGTGCCGGTTTCCCGCGTACTCGGGGCCAGGATTGCCGAGCCCCGCGATCACCCAGCGCTCGTCAGCCATACGGTGCTCACCTCAGCCTGGACCCGCCTCAGCCTGGACCGACCGCGACCCGGCCAGGCTCGGCCCGGGCCGACCGCAGCCCGGGCCCGTCCGTCGTGCCCGCCAGCCGCCGGGAGAGCAGGCGTCAGGAAGCCGTCTCGGCAGCACCGTCCGGCGCTTCCGGCACCGGGGCAGGCTCGCCGTCGGCCGCCGTGACCGTCTCCTCGGCCTCGATGCCGAGCCCGGCCTCCATCTGCTCCGCCGTCGGAGCCGCGATGACGTGCAGCACGAGCAGGTCCGCGTCCACCGCCAGCGTCGAGCCAGCCGGCAGCGACAGGTCGCCGGCGTGCACCGACGCGCCGATCTCCATGCCCTCGACGCTGACCTCGATGCCCGTCGGGATGTTGGTGGCCTCCGCCTCGACGGCTATCTGGACCAGCTGCTGGTCGAGCAGCCCGTCGACGGCCACCTCGCCGGTGACCTGCACGGGCACGTCGACGGTCACCTTCTCGCCGCGCCTGACCAGGATCAGGTCCACGTGCTCCACCGAGCCCCTGATCGGATCTCGCTGGATGGCCTTGGGAAGCGCAAGCTCGCTGCCGCCAGGCAGGCCCTCAAGCCGGATCAGCACGTTCGGGGTACGCAGCGCCAGCAGCACGTCGTGGCCGGGCAGGCTGACGTGACGCGCGTCCGTCCCGTGGCCGTAGAGCACGGCGGGCACCCGGCCTTCGCGCCTGACACGGCGGGCGGCGCCCTTGCCGAACTCGCGGCGCGGCTCGGCGGCGATACGTACCTCAGGCACGGCGGGACTCCTCAGAGATAAGGGAAATTCTTGCGAAGTCTAGCCGACCACGGCCGTCCCGCGTCCGCGCACGGCTCAGCCGTCCGCGCACGGCTCAGCCCTGCCCGTCGAACCGGGGCTCAGCCCGGCCGGCCGAACCGGGGCTCAGCTCTGCCCGTCGAACAGGCTCGTCACCGATCCGTCGCTGAACACCTCGTTGATCGCCCGGGCGATCAGCGGCGCGATGGACAGCACGGTGAGCTTGTCGAAGCGCTTCTCGTCCGCGATCGGCAGCGTGTTGGTGACGATCACCTCGCCGATCCTGGAGTTCTTCAGGCCGTCCACCGCGGACCCGGAAAGCACTCCGTGCGTGGCTGTCACGATGACCTCAGCTGCCCCCTGCTCGAAGAGCGCATCGGCCGAGTTCACGATCGTCGCCCCGGTGTCGATCATGTCGTCCACCAGGATGCAGGTGCGGCCCGCGACGTCGCCGACTACCTCGAGGACCTTCACCTTGTTGGCCACGTCCGTGTCACGACGCTTGTGGATGATCGCCAGCGGGCAGCGGAGCCGGTCCGTCCACCGCTCGCAGACCCTGACCCGGCCGGCGTCCGGCGCCACCACGGTGACCGCCGACAGGTCCAGCCGTCCCTCGATGTAGGAGGCCAGGATCGGGAGCGCGAAAAGGTGATCGACGGGCCCGTCGAAGAATCCCTGGATCTGCGCCGTGTGCAGGTCGACGGCCATCAGCCTGTCCGCCCCTGCCGCGGCGAACAGGTCGGTCATCAGCCGGGCTGAGATCGGCTCCCGGCCACGGCTCTTCTTGTCCTGGCGCGCATAGCCGAAGAACGGGGCGACCACCGTGATGCGCTTGGCCGACGCCCGCTTGAGCGCATCGACCATGATCAGGTGCTCCATGATCCACTGGTTGATCGGCGCGGTGTGGCTCTGCAGCACGAACGCGTCGCAGCCGCGGACCGATTCGAGGAACCGCACGAAGATCTCGCCGTTGGCGAAGTCGTACAGGGTGGTCGGCGTCGGCTCGATGCCCAGGCAGCCCGCTATCTCGTTGGTCAGGCCGGGGAACGCCCGGCCGGAGAAGAGCAGCAGTTTCTTCTCGCCAGTGGCCGTAATGCCTGTCACTCGTCCTGCGCTCCCTCGTGTCGCGGCGAGGCTGCCTGGCTTCCCGGCCTGCCGGTGGCCGCGCGAGCGTGGCCGGCCACCCGCTCTCCTGCGGGCACTGTGCTGCCCGGCACGAGGTGAGCGAACGGCCCGACGCTGGCGCCCGGCCCGACCGTGGCGGACTCGCAGACCGACTGGATGACCGTGGCACCGGCCCCGACCGTGGTGTCACGGAGCAGGCATCCCGGGCCGACCCGGGCCCCGGCGGCAATGACCGTCTCGCCCTCCAGCTGGGTACCCGGGCCGATCTCGGCCTCCGGCTCCAGCCGCACCCCGACGTCGATCCAGGTGGATCCGGGATCGTGGATGGTCACCCCGGCCCGCATCCAGCGGCCGAGCACCCGCTCGTTCAGCACCCGCCTGGCCCAGGCAAGCTGAGCCTGATCGTTCACGCCGAGCACCTCGTCAGGATCCCCGCACCGAACGGATGCCACCGGGTGACCGTCGGCGCGCAGCAGGCCGACGGCATCGGTGAGGTACTCCTCGCCCTTGACGTTGTCTGTCGGCACCCGCTTGACGACGTCTGCGAGCAGGTCGCCGTCGAAGGCGTAGACCCCGGAGTTGATCTCGTTGATGGCCCGCTGCCCGACAGTGGCGTCCGCGTCCTCCACGATCCCGGCGAAGCCGCCGGACGAGTCACGGACGATCCGGCCGTACCCGGCCGGATCGGCCAGCACCGCGGTGAGCACGGTGACCGCGGCCCCGCCGGACACGTGCGCGCCGAGGAGCTCCGCGAGCGTCCGCGAGCGAAGCAGCGGGATGTCCGCGTAGGTCACCAGGATGGTGCCGCTGATCAGGCCGACCGATTCGATCACCGTCCGCACCGCGTGCCCGGTCCCGCCCCGGCGCTCCTGCACCACCACCGTGGCGTCCGGCGCGTGCTCGGCGAGCTGCGCGGCCACCCGGTCGCGGGCATGACCGGTCACCACGATGAGGCGCGCGGGCGAGAGCTCGCGTGCGGTCGCCAGGACGTGCCCCAGCATGGTCGCGCCGCAGACCCTGTGCAAGACCTTCGGGGTCCGGGTCTTCATCCGCGTGCCTTCACCCGCGGCAAGGATGATGACGGCGGCCGGATCGGTCGCGCTCACTCGGCTCCTCACTATCGGTGCAGGCACAAGGCGGGAGGATCCCCCACCGGTTCACGTTCCGGACTCCCGCAGGATACCGCCAGGCTGCCGGGCCTGGGCAGGGCGTCAGCAGACGACCCGGGATGAACGAGCCCGCTCCGGCGAGTCTGGCCGCGCTGGCGGGATCAGGCGCCGGGCCGCCGCGGCCCGCCTTCGATCCGCGGCCGGGGTCACGCGATGCCGACTGCGCGCTGCTCGTCGCGCCGTTCTGTCAGATCATCGAATTATTATTCGGATATGACACAGGGCATGGGTTTCGCGCAGTTACGGAAGCGCGCCATCCACGCCCGGACACCCCGAGCACAGCAGAAAACGGCACCAGCGCAACCATCCACGACCCTGAACAGCGCCAAAACGCGCCCGGCACCAGATGTCAGACCCCGCGGTCACACTCAAAGACAGCTACCGCGGCAGTTCTGTCGGCGCGACACCGGCAGTTCTGTCGGTAACCCAGAGCTCCCGGGCGAGGATTCGAACCTCGGTTGACTGGACCAAAACCAGTAGTCATGCCACTAGACCACCCGGGAAAGTGACCCGCCCTACTCTACCGAGATCCGACCGAACCGCTGGTGATCAGGACTCTGATCACCAGCGTGGCCAGATTCCCCGAACGCGAGCCCCGTGCGGTGCCGCGGTGGCGGATCGAAGGACGCCGGGCCTCGCCGGTTTCGTGCCCGTCTGGGGCGCGATGGCCCGCCTGGGCGTCGCGCAGGCGTGATCCTCACGACAAGCCGGCAAAGATTGCGTTCAGGCCCTTGCGCAACCTACGGTATCGTAGCCTACGGTTACGTAAGCGTATTTGCATCGGCCCCTGCCCCCGGTGTTGCGAAGGCGCCGCCATCTGACCGCCGAACTCCAGCCGAGCGAGGAATTCCGATGACCGCTAGCACCGACACCACCGACCGACCCGCGACACGCGACACCGTCCTCACGCCATCCGTCCCGGGCCCGCCCCGGCCGCGCCCGGACATCAACCCCGAGCCGAGCAGCACCTTCGAGCGCGTCCTGGTGGCCGTCTTCGTCGCCGTCCCGCTGCTCGCCCTCGTCGCGGCTGTGCCGCTGGCCTGGGCCTGGGGCTTCCTCGACTGGCATGCGGCCGTGATCGCGATCGGCTGCTACCTGATCTCCGGGCTCGGCGTCAGCATGGGCCTGCACCGGTACTTCACGCACAGCTCCTTCAAGGCGGTCCGCGGCTTGAAGATCGCGCTGGCGATCGCCGGATCTCTTGCCATCGAGGGCCCGGTGATCACCTGGGTGGCCGATCACCGCAGGCACCACAAGTACGCCGACAAGGATGGCGACCCGCACTCGCCGTGGCGCTTCGGTAACGACTGGAAGGCGCTGACCAAGGGCCTCGTCTTCGCGCACGTCGGCTGGCTGTTCGACGGCGACGTCACGTCGCCGGAGAAGTTCTGCCCCGACCTGCTCGCGGACTCCGACGTCTGGCGGATCTCGCGCTGGTTCCCGTGGCTGGTCACCGCTTCCCTGCTGGCGCCGGCCCTGATCGGCGGACTGTGGTCGATGTCCTGGCAGGGCGCGGTCATCGCGTTCTTCTGGGCCAGCCTGGTCCGGGTCGCGTTCCTGCACCACATCACCTGGTCGATCAACTCGATCTGCCACACCTTCGGCAAGGAGGAGTTCGAGGTCAGGGACAAGTCGAGAAACGTCTCCTGGCTGGCGATCCTGTCCTTCGGCGAGTCCTGGCACAACCTGCACCATGCCGACCCCACCTGCGCTCGCCACGGCGTGCTCAAGGGGCAGATCGACATCGCGGCCAGGACCATCTGGCTGGCCGAGAAGCTCGGCTGGGCCTACGACGTCCGCTGGCCGGACGAGGAACGGCTGTCCGGCAAGCAGACGGGCAGCACCAGGGAACTCGGCTCGATGACCAAGCGCCGGCCGACCCAGGCGGCCAGATGACCCGGCGGCCACCGGACAATTGGCTGAGTTACCGACCGGTCGCCATGATGGGACAGTGACGAGTCAGCCCGCTGGACCCAACCGGAAAAGAATGACGGGCAAGGAACGCAGGCAGCAGCTGCTGGACGTCAGCCGCAGGCTGTTCGCCGAGCGTGGCCTGGACGGCACCTCGATCGAGGAGATCGCCGCTCAGGCAGGCGTCTCCAAGCCCGTGGTTTACGAGCACTTCGGCGGCAAGGAAGGGCTGTACGCGGTTGTCGTTGACCGGGAGGTGGAGCGCTTCCTGGCCATGGCGACCACCCTGCTGGAGGGCAAGGACACCAGGGAGAAGTTCGAGGCCGCCGCGATCTCGCTGCTCATGTACATCGAGGACAACACCGACGGCTTCCGCATCCTGGTCCGTGATTCCCCGCCCGGGTCGGGATCGGGCACGTTCAGCAGCCTGATCAGCGACATCGCCAGCCAGGTCGAGTACATACTCGGCGACGTCCTGGCGGCCAGGGGCTACGACCCCAAGCACGCCCCGATGTACGCCCAGATGCTGGTCGGCATGGTGGCCTTCACCGGCCAGTGGTGGCTGGACGCCCGCAAGCCCAAGCTGGAGGAGGTCGCCGCCCACCTGGTCAACATGGCCTGGAACGGCCTGTCCCAGCTGGACCCCAAGCCGCGGATCTCCGCCGAGGTCACCAGGAAGTTCAAGGACAAGTCCAGGTAACAGGCGCGACCGTCAGCGGCAGGCCGGCGGCCGTCACCGGCGGGCCCGCAGCCCGCTACCGGCGGGCCGCTGCCACGAAGATCCGCCGGAACGGCAGGACCGTGCCGTACGGCGCGGCGGGGTAGGCCTCGCGAGTCCGGGCGCCGTACTCAGCGAGGAACTCCCCCGCCCGGGCGGGATCGAGGGCCGCCAGCACCGGCCGCAGGCCGGTGCCCTTGTACCACTCAAGGACGGGATCGGCGCCCGGCAGGACATGGCTGTAGGTGGTCTCCCAGGCGTCGACCACGCAGCCGGCCCTGGCGAGCAGGTCCAGGTACTCGGCGGGCCGCGCCGCCTGGCGGTTCAGCCGGACATCGCGCAGCAGCGGGCGCCAGCGCGGCGAGCCCGCCAGCTCCCTGAGGATCTCGTGACTCGGCTGATCGAAGTTGCCGGGCACCTGGAACGCCAGCCAACCGCCACCCGCCAGCATGGCCGGCCAGCTGGATAGCACCGCCAGGTGATCGGGCACCCATTGCAGCACGGCGTTGGAGATGATGACGTCGACCGCCCGCTCCGGCCGCCACTCGCGCAGGTCGGCCAGCACGAAGCTGAGCCGCCCGCCAGCAGCGGCACCAGCACCGGCACCGGCCGCCCGGATCATCTCCGGTGAGCTGTCCACCCCGACGACCTCCGCGCCCGGCCACCGGCTGGCCAGGGCCGCGGTCAGCTCGCCGGGCCCGCAGCCCAGGTCGGCGACCAGGCCCGGATCCGTCGCGCCGACCCGGGCCAGCAGCTCGAAGAACGGCCGGGCGCGCTCGCCGGCGAACTGCCGGTACTGGCCCGGGTCCCACATGACACGCTCCCTTTATTCCTTGACATCAAGATACTTCCCTCCGGTCTACTCGCAAGAATTCTCGATGTCAAGAGATATGCTTCAGGTCATGAATACCCGTCCCGGCGCTGCGGCCAGCCCGCCGCTGCGTGACGAGGTGGATGACCTGGTGACCAGCTGGCGCGCCGAGCGGCCGGACCTCGACGTCGAGCCGCTCCAGGTGCTGAGCCGGGTGTCGCGGCTGGCCAGGCATCTCGACCGGGCACGCAGGGCCGCGTTCGCCGCGCACCGGCTGGAGACCTGGGAATTCGATGTCCTGTCCGAGCTGCGCCGGCAGGGCCCGCCCTATCAGCTGAGCCCGGGCGCGCTGCTGCGGGCGACCCTGGTCACCTCGGGCACCATGACGAACAGGATCGACCGGCTGGCCGACGCGGGGCTCGTCCGCAGGCATCCGGACCCGCGGGACAAGCGGGGCGTACTGGTGACGCTCACCACCCGGGGCCGGTCGGTGGCCGACGCAGCCCTCGCCGAGTTGCTGCTGCGCGAACGGAAGCTGCTCACCGGGCTCAGCGCCGCGCAGCGAAGGGAGCTGGCGGGACTGCTGCGGGTCCTCCTCGCGCCGTTCGATGCGGACGCTGAGCCCGAGCCAGGATGACAATCACACATTCAGGAAACGGATGCGTCGGGCCACTGCCGTCCTAGCTGTTACCGCCCTGGTGGCAGCGGTCGTGGTCGCCGTAGCGGTGGTGACGACCCGGCCGGCTGACAACGCCAGCCCGCATCATCATCATTACCGCCGCGGCAGGGCCGCGACCAGCTACTACCTGTCGCTGGGTGACTCGCTGTCCCGCGGGGTCCAGCCGAACTCGGCCGGCGCCAGCGTGCCGACCGACCAGGGCTACCCGGACCAGCTCTACGCGATGCTGCGCCCCGGCGACCGGGGGCTGCGGCTGGTCAAGCTCGGCTGCTCCGGCGAGACCACCGCCACCATGATCCACGGGGGTATCTGCTCCTATCCCGGCGGCTCGCAGCTCGCCGCGGCCGTCAGGTTCCTGCGGGCGCACCGCGGCCGGGTTTCCCTGGTCACCATCGACATCGGCGCCAACGATCCCAACGCCTGCATCACCCAGCTGAGCCTGAGCAAGATCGCCGCCTGCGTCTCCTCGGCCGTCCCGGACACCGCGGGGAACCTGGCCACGATCATGCGGACGCTCCGGGCCGCCGGCGGCAGCAAGCTCGCCGTCATCGGCATGAGCTACTACACCCCCGAGCTGGCCGCATGGCGGGACGGCGCGATCGGCCAGCTCGTCGCGCGCCTGGCCGAACGGCTGGCAGCCGTCCTCAACAACGTGCTGACCAGCACCTACACCGCCTTTGGCGCCCGTGTCGCCGACGTATCCGGGGCGTTCAGCAGCGGGGACTTCAGCAGCGGTGTCACCCGCCCGGCCCTCGGCAAGGTGCCGCGCAACGTCGCCCTGGTCTGCTCGTGGACCTGGGCCTGCGCGCCGCCGCCGCGCGGCCCGAACGAGCACCCGAACGCCGCGGGCTACCGGGTGATCGCCAGCGCCTTCCGCCGCGCCGACCTCCGCTAGACACCGGCCCCCGCCCCGCAGGGCTGCCGCTCACGCAGTTGCTCCTGGACACCGTACGTGCACCGCGAGGTGCGGGCTACCTCCCTGCAAGCCGGCCAGCAACCCGCTGAAATGCATCTGAGCGGGTTCTATGCCGTTGAAACGCTGTTTCAACGGGTTCCGGCTTGGCCTGCGGACCACCCGCGATCCTCAGTCAGAGAGTTCCTCGGCCAGCGTCAGTCAGCGAGTTCCCGGCGATCCTCAGTCGGCGAGTTCCTCGGCCAGCTCGAGCCAGCGCTCTTCCAGGCTGGCCTTGTCCGCCTGAACCGCGCGCAGCCGTTCCCCGAGCTCGATCAGGGCGGCGTAGTCGCTGGCGCTGGCGGCCAGCGCGCTGGTGAGCTCGGCCTCCTGCCTGGTCATCGCGGCGAGCTGGCGTTCCAGCCGGCTGAGTTCCTTCTGGCCGGCCCGCTGCGCCGCGGCCTGCGATGGCGCCCGGCCGGGCTCCGGGCGGGCCGCCGCTGACTCCGCCGCCCGCTCCCGCTCACGCCGGTCGAGGTACTCCGGCACGCCGCCGCCGAGGTAGGCGAGCTTGCCGCCCATCAGCGCGACGACGTGATCGGTCACCCGCTCGATGAAGTACCTGTCGTGGCTGACCACCACCAGCGAGCCCGGCCAGCCGTCCAGCAGGTCCTCAAGCTCGGTCAGCGTCTCGATGTCCAGGTCGTTGGTCGGCTCGTCGAGGAACAGCACATTCGGCTCGGCCATCAGCAGCATCAGCAGCTGCAGCCGCCTGCGCTCGCCGCCGGACAGCTCGCCGACCGGCGTCCACTGCTTCTCCCCGCCCAGGCCGAGCCGTTCAAGCAGCTGGCTGGCGGACAGCTCCCGCTTGCCGACCTGGACGCTGCCGCGCACCTGCTCGGCGGCCTCCAGCGTGCGCAGCGCCGGATCGATCTCGGCGGCCTCCTGAGTCAGGTAGCCGAGCCGGACAGTGCTGCCGCGCACCACCGTGCCCGTCACGGACAGGCCCGTCACGGACTGGCCAGCCACGGACAGGCCCGCCACGGACAGGCCCGCCACGGACAGGCCCGCCGGCGGCAGGGTACCGGCGAGCAGCCGGAGCAGCGTCGTCTTCCCGCTGCCGTTGACGCCGACAAGGCCGACCCGTTCCCCGGGCCCGAGCTGCCAGCTGACCTGGTCAAGCAGCACCCGCTGGCCAGCCTGCACGGTGGCGCCGGCGACCTCCAGGACGGTCTTGCCGAGCCGGCTCGTGGCCAGCATGGTCAGCTCGACCTGGTCGCGCGGGGGCGGCTCATCCTCGATCAGGGCAGTCGCGGCGGCGATCCGGAACTTCGGCTTGCTTGTCCGGGCCGGGGGGCCGCGCCGCAGCCAGGCCAGTTCCTTGCGCAGCAGGCCGCGCCGCCGCTGGTCGGCCGCGCCGGCGATACGGTCCCGCTCCGCCCTGGCGAGCACGTACGCCGAGTAACCCCCCTCGTAGGAACGCACCTGACCGCCGGAGACCTCCCAGGTCCACTCGCAGGCGGCGTCGAGGAACCAGCGGTCGTGCGTCACCACGACGAACGCCGTGCCCCGATCGCGGAGATGGCCGGCCAGCCAGCCGATCGCCTCGATGTCCAGGTGGTTGGTCGGCTCGTCGAGCAGCAGCAGGTCGTGCGAGGCGGCCAGCAGGGCGGCCAGGCCGACGCGACGGCGCTCGCCACCGGACAGCCGCTGCGCCGCGGCGTCCAGGTCGATGCCGCCAAGCAGCGCGCCGGAGACGGCGCGCGCTCGCGGGTTCGCCGCCCACGCGTACTCGGGGAGCGTGCCGAAGACGAGTTGCCTGACCGATCCGGTCAGCTCGTCGCTCTGCGGCAGATAGCCGATCCGCAGGCCGCGGGCGCGCGTTACCCGGCCGGAGTCCAGCGTGGCGGCGCCGGCCAGCACCGCCAGCAGCGTGGTCTTGCCGGCGCCGTTCCGTCCCACGACGCCGATCCTGTCCCCGGCGGACACGCCGAGCGATACGCCGCCGAGCAGCACCCGGGGCCCGAACGCCTTGGCGGCGGCTTCGGTGTTGACCAGGTTCACGGTGCTCCGTTCACGCGTGCTCCATGGCGGCGGCTTCGGTGCTGAGCAGGTTCACGCGTGCTCCGCGGCGGGGATGACAGCCGCGCCATGCACCGGCCCGCGGCATCCGGCGACGCCGCGGCATACCCCGGCGCCGGTCAGCGAGACCGCGAGGTCCCGGGCGTGCCTGGCGTCCGCGGCGAGGAAGGCACAGGTCGGCCCGGATCCGGACACCATCGCGCCGATCGCCCCGAGCTCGCGGCCGGCCGACAGGGTCCGGCGGAGCTCGGGGCGCAGCGACAACGCGGCCGGCTGCAGGTCGTTGCTGAGCAGCGGCCCGACCGCAGCAGGATCGGCCGACCGGAGCGCGGCCATCAGCTCGGTGCTGAGCTGAGGCGCCGGCGGGCCGGCCGCGAGACCGGACGCGCGGGCGGCGCGAGCGGCGCGGAGCCGGTCGCACGCCGCGTAGACCTCGGGCGTGGACAGGCCGCCGGGGGAGAACGCCAGCACCCAGTGGTACGTCCCCGCCGCCAGGGCCACGGTGAGCTGCTCGCCGCGGCCGCGGCCGACGGCCGTGCCGCCCAGCAGCGCGAACGCGACATCGCTGCCTACGCCTGCCGCCACCGCGCTGAGCTCCGCCGCGGACAGGCCAGCCTGCCATAGCTCGTTACAGGCGACGAGAGCTGCGGCGGCGTCCGCGCTGCCGCCCGCCAGCCCGGCCGCCACCGGAATGCGCTTGCGGATCTCGATCGCCACGGCCGCGCTCGCCCCGCGCGGACGCGCGGCCCTGGCGAGCGCGGCGGCCGCTCGCACGGCCAGATTGGCGCGGCCGGCCGGAACGGCGGCGGCGTCCGCGCCCGACACCCGAACGCTCGTCCGGTCGGCCGGCCGGACGGTCACCTCGTCGAAGAGCGAGACGGCGTGGAAAACCGTCACCAGCTCGTGATATCCGTCCGCGCGCGGCGGCCCGACGGCCAGCTGGAGATTTACCTTTGCCGGCACCCGGACAGTCACAGGAGTCACGATCACATGATCGCAGCCGTCCGGCCCGCCAGCGCGACACGGGCGAACTCCGCCACCCCGAGCGACTCGCCGCGCAGCGCCGGATCGACTCCGGC